>Ga0179591_1285611_pt1 | contig 23972 bp, 48 predicted proteins | sample CZOMad2_1_08_16f_FD_182891 | JGI IMG/M metagenome (GOLD analysis project Ga0179591, IMG submission 182891) | Vadose zone soil fungal communities from Angelo Coast Range Reserve, California, USA - CZOMad2_1_08_16fungal (PacBio error correction) | ecosystem: Environmental > Terrestrial > Soil >...
AGGGGGTGGTTCACGGGAAGAGTGGATCGTATTATGGCAAGGAACATTTCCGGCCTTGCCATGTTATCAATGGTGGTGTGAAAAGGGGTTCATTAGTATATACAAGGACAAAGGTCGACGCCCCGAAGACCAGATCTTTCCAGATTGCTTGAAGGAGTGCATGAAGTTAGGAATTTGGGACGTGAGTTGGAAGGGAGGGAAGATTCTATATTTATGTTGGTTCTAGAGGCTGGGATAGGTTCTAAGAAAAAAAAAAAGAGGGAAGAGAGTACACAATTGAAAGAATGTTTTGGGGGGGGAACCAAGATGATGCCAAGGACAAGGTGCAAGGGGGGAGTCTTCCTAGTCACAAGTAAAGAGGGGGAAAGTTGAAGGGAAAAATTTGCAAAGGGACCCATGATCTTTTTTTCAAGAAAGGAGGAAGAGCTGTTTCTGGCGAGGGGGTGATGAAGGGAGGGCATGGGAGTTGAGAAAGCGGTTGACCTATGAAAGGGGGGGAATGAGGAAAAAATCATGGAAAGAAGAGAATAAAACTTGATTGGTTTGGTTTGTTAACGATGTGGGGTGTGTCCCAAATACTGGGGGCACCCCACAGAGGGAAGAGAACAAAATGGAAGTTACGTCTGGAAATCGATAAGCTAAATAACCTGGTACTTTAAATTGGGGGGGGAACATTCAAGGGAATATATACCGAAACTACAAGATCTCTACTGTGAGGGGCAGGGGGAACAACTGGACCCTGATTACTCAATCATAGGTAGTGACCAATAGGTAGGGTGGAGAAATAAAAATTTAGATTGGGGGGGGGGGAAATGACATAAAAAAGTGCTTCGTAGAGAGAGAAAGCGAGATAAAAAGTCTTCTAGAGAGGAAAAAGGGAGGGTCCAGAAAACGGGTCATTGAATTTGGATAAAAGGGGGAAAAAGGGGAGGTTTGTTGCATCAAACTGGGAGTAATGGGGAAATAAGTAGGGGGGTTTTGGAACAATTGGAAGTGCAGTTCAACCGTAAAAAAAAAAAAGGGGTGTATAGCATTTGAACATTGACAAATGCCCCTAGGAGAAGATTGGATAAGGCGGGACGGTGAGGGATTTTTGCGGAAACCTAGGAAGAAAGTAAGTATTGGGGGGGTTTCTTGCAAACGGCATATTCAATAAAAGGTGTGACGAGGAAGGAATTGGCAGAAAGCTTGAAGGAGCACCGTGGGAAGAAGGAAAGGATGAAAAGGAAAAAGGTTTTTCCTGCGTACAAGGATTCAACCGCAAGGACCGCAGCCGGACCTAGAAAAGTGATGATGGGACCAGGGGACAGCTTGAAAAAAGGTCAAGTAACGGGGGGGGAAAGATGGCTATTTGCCCTCCCCGTCGCGCTTGGGGGCCTTCAACTAATAGCATGACTGGTGGGAGGGCAGTGATTTGGGGCAAGAGAAAGCCACAGGGCGGACTTGTAAACCCAGGGAAATCGAGGTCGAGGGGAAAAGGGGGGTACAAAAAAGGGAAAAAAAGAAGACTAGAAGTGGTTGGGGCGCTCTTGGGGGGGGACGAAAAAAATTGTGAAGGGGAGACCGGAAACTGCGACCCTTCTGAGGAATTGGGTTGAAGGGTGGGGAAAACAAGTGGAAGTGGCATGTACCAAGGACAGGCGTGGGTTCTCAATGAAGGAGTACACGACTCGAGAGGGGTGGGGAATTGACCCCAGAGTGCTGGAAAAGAGAGGGAGGTTGGAAAAGAAAGGAAGGACAAGTAACTGATATACGGAACACGTTGGGAACCAGACCAGATATGTTGCTCAGCAAAGAAAAAACGCGCTCAAAGGGGTTGGAAGGGGTGTATGCAGGGGTAAGGGGTTGCTAGCTGTATTGAGCGTGCAAGGTTTGGGGGGACTGAGGGTGAGCAAAGTGGAGTTGTGATAACAGAAAAAAGGGGGGAGAGGGGGGTTTCAAACCTTTAGCAACACAATATAATAACATTTAGAGAACCACAGAACTTCTTTAAAAAAGGGAAAAATGGGAAAGGGCAGTCGGGAAACCACGCATCACAGAAAATGTGCATACGGAAAAATCCCAGGTATTGGAAGTGCAAAGTAATATCAGCGGACGGACTCCAGATAACTTGTGCAAGGGTGAAGACGAGAAGTGAAGCAGAAACGGTCGAGTTCAGAGCAGAGAAAGAAACAACCTGGGGGTGGGGAAAAGTGACACGGGAACTTTCAAATGCTACGGTGAATATTAAAGGGGGAGGGGGAGTTGCTTGACAGGACATTCCTATGGGAATTGTAATGGGATCCGTGGGGGAGGTAAATTTCCCTGAGTGGGGTGGAGTCTTAGGAGCGGCCAGGTGAAAAAGGGGGTGCAAGGGGGGGGATGGGAAAGACTCACTCTCAGAGAAAATTGGGGGGGGGGACACTCTAAGTTGACTTGTTCCGTTAGAACAAATCTCCCTTGGGGGGGTTAAGCATTAAGGTGGGTGGCACAGTTAGCTTAAAGAAACAAAGCCAATTGTAGAAAAAGGTAGTTGTTCGTAGGGGGAACATACCATGAACACAGGAAATAAAAGGGCATAAGCTCTAAAAGGGAAAAAAAAAAGGAGGTTCTAAAAGGGGAAGGGTTGTGGCTAATCATTCAGTAAATCATTTGTTATCATAGCGGCCTTCAGGCCTATCGATAGCACAAAGGGGACCAAAGAAAAGGACGGGAAAATGGCGTGAAAAAGTTATCAAATGAAACGGGTAGCAGCCGACAATAGAAAAAAAGAAAGGGGGATCAATACTTGGGTCGGGGGGTTGAATTGTGAATGTAGAATGTAGGCCGGGGGGAGGGCAAACTTCGGGGCAGGTAAAAATCCAGACACAAAAGGGGTTGATGTTGATTTGGAGGGAAACGAAGGAACCACCCAAGGGTGACAAATAACAGGGAGGGTAAGTTGAGATAGGAAGATCCAGGGATACGGAGCAAGATCAATTTTGAGGTTAGATCAACCAGTATAAAAAGGTATCAATGGGCACAATCAGAGACAGCGATGGGAGGCCAGCCAGCATGAAGTGTCCATCCTTGAATATGGACTGAAAGAAGGAGAAGGGAAAAATCTATCAGGGATAGTAGTTAACGTCAGAAGGGGAATCAAAGAGAAAGAATCCAGTATTTCCAGTGGGGGAATTGGGGGTACCAAAAAAAATTTGATAGCTCTGACATCACGCTAAGCACACTTTCTTGGAAAGGAAATGACACATGAAGTATTCCAATAGATTTTGCAGTGCCCAGAAAGCGTTAACACGCGGGAACAAAACAGGGTCTTAGAAAGAAGGGGGGGACCTGGGGTTGGTTCTTATTTGGCGTTGGGGACTTCAAACCCGAAATGGAGGGGCCAGGTGGGGGGGGGGGAGCTTAGTTGTGGTATAAAGGGGCGGAGAAGGGTTGTCGTGGGTGTTTTGTCTCAAAGGGGGGAAAAGATGATGTAGCGTTTAGTTTAAAGAAAGTAACACCATCAATCACCAAACAGGGACAAAAAGAAAAGAAAGAATTTTTCAATTAAAAATTAGCAGGAAAAAGGTTTAAAAAAAAACGGGGAGCTGGGGAGGGGGGGTTTTGGCAAGCACCATTCACGCATAGAAATGGGGGGGAAGAATCATTGTAAACCCAGGAGAAGGGGGTTTAATGTCATTTTTTCCAGAGGAAAAAGACGAAGAGTGGCTCAAAAGAACGAAGTAAAAAAAAGGTAGAAAGGAAAAGTCAATCATGGAGAAAGCTCGGCTTGCACAGTCGGGGGTTTAGCACGCATTGCAAAAAAGAAGGGTGTCACAGGGGGAGAAGGGTTTAAAAAAGGAGTGGGGGAGGACCAATAAAACCATCCTACAAACACTGTAAAGGTAAGGTGGGGGGGGAAGGGGGGGCACAATTCATTATACCCGCATGTCATTGTGTCAGCAGAAGAAGGAATTTCTGTTGGGGGACGGCCAACTGGTCAAAGAAACACCTTTGAGAACAGGTTACGGCACAAAGAGCGACGGGTTTGCCAAATTCAGAAGATGGAAAGGTGCAGAGCTGGCATCCGTTTATCTTCAAGGCGGAGGTTACAGTGAGTGTAGAAGGGAAGGGAAGGGGAAGGAAAAGAGTGTCATGGAAAAACGTTGGAACTCCGGAAATAGAACTGATCAGAGACAGTATCTTCCGAAAAGATATATTGGGATTTGTATGAATGAAAAAGAGGCAGCAGAGTCATAGATGACGCAAAAATCGTCTCCGGTCCTCTCATAAAAAGTGGGATGGGGGGGCCAAAATGGTGGGGGGGGGGGTTCAAACTAACCGGGAACGGTGAGACATTCACCCACGAGAGGAAGAGACCTCAAGGGTGAGGGGGAAAAAAAAACATTTGGAGAAACATGTGCCAATGCAGACATTGGGGAAAGAAAGGGAAGAAGAGACTGAGTGAAAGGTGTACAGATCTATCCTTAGTCGGAGCGCTGGGGGTGGGGCTGGAAGAGCAAGGGAATCTTGGAAATGGGAAGCCTCTTATCACACCAACCAGGCGAGGGGGGGGTCTTAAAATAAGAAGAAATTTCCAAAAGGTCCACTTCCAGCTAGGGAAAGGGAGAAAGGAAAACTTTGCAGAAAGAAGTCTCGGATGGGATGTCGTTATGATAATTGAAGAGAACAACCGAAAAGGGGGAGGGAAGGAAGGTACTCGTACGAAGGAAACATTGTAATCGCAAGGGAAGGAAGGGATGGGGTTCAAATCAAGAAAAAAGATAGTCAAAACATTACAGTTGTGGGTGGGATTGTACGAAAATTTTAAAAAGACATTTTCGAGGGAAAGAGAGGCCCTGGCCTAGGAGAAATAAACAAGATCAATTTGTCTTAAAAATACGATACTTCAAAAAGGATACATGAAACAGAGGAGAAGGGGGAAGGGGACTTTAACAATGGTGGCATCTCTTTGTGGACTCGTTGTCGAAAAGGAGGAAAAGAAGAAAAGTTAAGGGCCAGACTCACCTTTAGGAATAGGAAAAAGGTAAACTTAGGTTTGTTTATACAAGGCGGGGGGGGGAAAAAAACAAATCTTTTCTGTGCCCAATGAAATACATGGGGAAAGAAGGAGGAGGACCTTAGAATATACAGATCTAGAACAATTGACAATTAAGAAATTGAAAGAAGGAAAAAAGAGGAAAGAGAAAGTTCAAAAGAAAAAGGCAGGCAAAGGTCAAAGAGAAAAGGCTTCAATGCGGGGGAGAGGAGGGGGGTATGATTGGGGAAGTTAACTGCCTCAAAGAAAGGGGGAAAAAAGTTCAGCATGAAAGACAGAAGGGGGTCAAAGAGATAATAAGCAACAGCGGGACTGTCAACGACCCACCAAAGAGAGAGAAAACAAAAGGAGGTATGAAAAAAAAGAGGTATATGGGGGGGGGGGAGTTACAGATTCCAGAAATGATGATGCTGGATGGGGGTGGGGTAACTAATATGTCAGGGGACCCAGGAATTGAGGGAGAAAAAGGGGGGGGGGAAAAAGCAAGATCCAACACTCAACAATAGGGGAAAAGGGAAAATCTTCGACCTTGCAGGCAGTTTAGGTGGAGAAAAGGGGCACGAATTTTAACAAGGGATTGAGGGGAGTTTCCGGGAAAGGGAGGGAGGTTGAATCGAGTCCCTTTGATCATAAGGGGAAGACTCAAGATTCCGAACAATGGGTTTGGGGGGGGGAAACCAAATCGGTCGGACAAAGGACGAATGGAAAAAATTTTTATCCAGTAAAAAAACGTCACAAAGAGGAAGGGGAATGAGGAAAAGAGATGCCAAACTTGCAAGAAGGGTGCGGGGATGTCTCATTGGTTGATCTGGAGGGAGGGATGAAAAAAATTCGGGAAGATTGTTCTATAGTCAGGGAGTGGCATGACGGATTTAAAGGGGGGGGTGGGTAGGGGAATCGTAAAATAAACGGTTGGGCAATATGGGGTTGTTCTTTGGACTTGGGAACGGGAGGGTCCCTGAGGGGGGGGCGGAGTCCAATGGAATGTACGTGGAAAGAGACGCTAGAGCAAGAAAAAGGTTCACCGGTGGGGGGGGGGGGGAACCGTAAAAAATCTTACCGTATCTCAACCGAATACCTCTCCTCGGGAGCAAAGTGGGGAAAGGGAGAAAAGTTAAAAAGCTTGAATTTGAACCGGAAAAGGGGGAGGGGGAAAAAAAGGCTGCAAACTTTTTAGGCCTTAGTGGGGATGGTGATTGGAGGAAGGTTACCCGGTACACAATGAGAAGAGAGAGAGGAAAGAACATATAACCCAGGACTGGAGAGATGGAGGAACAGTGGAATTCAATCAGTTAGAAGTTCTGGAAAAAGTGGAAAACCTTCTGGGAAGTGGTGTGCAAAAAACTGGATGTCCGGGCTTGGGGGGGGGGGGTAAACTGGATTACTCGCACTGGCACAAATTGGAGTCGTGTTGACAACACCGGGAAAAAACATAAAATCGCTTCCATTGAGAATGGGAGACAGGGGGAAGGGCGGTGGAGAGAGAGGGGGGTAAACTAGAATCATCAGCGGAGAAATTGTGGTAGTAGGAGAAAAACCATAGTCAATCTCGTTGCGAATGACGAAACGGGGATGGGAATAGTCAACTTCTATTTGGGGCAAGGGAGAAAAAGGGGGAGTCTTGCATTCTTAAATTGGGGGGGGAACTTAGGAAGAATTCTTCACGGACAGAACTTTGCATCTCAAACTGATGGACTGAAATCTTTGGGGAAGAGGGGAGGAAAGAAAGATGGGGGGGTTAAATGATTTTGAACACCCGTAACTCTGGGGGGGAAGAAAGGCTCGAATCAGGGGGGGAGGAGACAAGTTTGTTTCCAAATAGAATATCAAGTCTGGATTGGGGGGGGAACAGGGGGCCGAAAATCTCGACTGGACAATGTAACTCGGAACGGGGGGGATCACTCAGGGGGGTCTTCCTGGGGGGAACCAAAAAGGCAGGGAATTGTTCGACCACCTGATCAAATAAAAAACATGACAGAGGGGACTTCGGGGAAATGGTGCCCCCAAAGGGTCAAGGGGTCATGGTACCGGAAAAGGGGGGGAGGGCGTTGGGAGAAATGGACGCGGGAACCAGGTCTATTCTGTTGTGACTTCCGATTCTGATGTCTAGGGAGGTGGTTCAAGGATTATTCGTCGTGAAGGGAAAATGGACACACTTCTAGGAGCGGGTTAGGGAGAAGCACCTCAAAAGCCAAAAACGTTTTTAAGGGGTTTGGGTAAGGGAAGAAGGGTTAATTGGTACTTAATGTATGTTAATGTGATCCGGTTGGGGGGAGGGGGGGGAGGGAGGGGTGGAAAAGGTGTTAATCCTTGAAATGTTTAACTTGACACGGCACCAAAAGAAAGAAAGAAAAAGGGAAGACACACGGATTTAAACAGACGTTATGTGAAAAAAAAGGTGTGATGAAACAAGGGACAATCCAGACAATGTCATAGGGAAAACTAAGTGGAAGATTGCTGGAAAGTTTTGTCATCGGGGGAGGAGCACAATAAGGGAATATTGGAGAACCTGTTAAGAAAAAAAAAAGGGAATGAGCGGGGGTTCAAATGGAGAGGCCCCCGGGTGACTCACCGGCACACGGATTGCAAAGCGAAGTAGGGAAGGAGGACTTCTTTCCAAAATTTAATACGTCGGCAACAGAAGAGGGGGAGCCCGGTGGTATCAGTAAAGATTTCTCACGTCAAGAGGGGGCATGGGAAGAACATTCAAAGGATCTGCTTTTACAAATCATGGCTAATGGAGGCAAGAGAAACGATCAAAAACAGTCTCGAGGAGGACAGGAATTTTACGTGGAAGCCCCCACGGACCCGAAAGGGGGATTGGGGGGAACTACAAGATTGAACTTTAGCCAACTTTAACGTGAACAAAAAGAGAGAGTTGTCACATGACATTGCACAATTTCTATCAAAGTTAAAAAAAATGAAAAAAAGTGCGACCATTTAGAGGGGGGGGGAGGCTAGGGGGGAAAGGGGTTCAAGGAAGTGATATAAGGCTAACCGAATGTCGAGAAACATATTGAAAAGGGAAAAAGGAGGGAAGCGTGGAAAACGCAGCTACATTAAATGAAAGCCCAAATGAGAAACACAAGCGAATGGATAAGTTCTGGGGGGTTTTACATGGATGAGAAAAGGAAAGGGGGGGGTCCGTTGCAGACATGAGGTATTCATTTCCATAGAACTAAGGGGGGGGGGAGTTGGATAAACTAAGTGGCACCATTGTTCTTACAAAAGTCAAGGAGGTGAGGGGGGGAGTGGGAAAGGAGAAAAAAAACGTAAAATAAGTGTAACCAGCCGAGTCAGAAGATCCAGTGTTTGGAAGAGGAGGGGGAGAAGCAAAGGAAAAAGTTCAAAGATCCTCAGATAGGGGGGGGTGGAAGAAAGGGGGAAGGGAAAGACCCCGCTGGGCAGGATAAAGTCTCCCAAGCGGCTGTGGAAAATCTGCACCATAGGAGGGCTAATGGAACAGACGCTAAGACTGCAAAGTACAAGGGAATGTCCACGGTGGGTGCCGTGTGGGGCAAGAAAACAGTTGGCGTAATCGGAACTCAACTCTAAAGTGGGAAAGGCAAGGGGAAAAGGAAGATCCACAATGAGTGACCAAAAGAGAGAGGAGAGGAATCCAAATCTTTAAAAGGACGGCTCAAAGGAAACTTGGTTATTTTGCATGTTGTTGGACTTCAAAGATAACTTGGGGGAAGGGTTGTACAATAGTGGTATAATTAATTTGTTTGAAGGAAAAGAGGGGGGGGGGGGGGGGGCTGACAAGGTCACAAGATTAAAGGGGAAAGTATTTTAAAAATGAAAACTTCCTCAAAAAAGCAATCAAAAAAAGGGACACACCCCCAAATCCCTATTTTAATTCGAAAAAAAAGAAGGGCAAGAGTTGAAAAAAAAGGGGGGGAGAAGGGAGGTGGATTTCTAGAAGCATATTCGGGGCGGGTACTGGAAGCTCGGGAGGGGGGGGGGTGGCAGATTCCAAAACTAATTGAAAAGAGATAGGAAACAAGAATTTTACATGCCGGGAAGGGGGGGAACAAGGAAGGGAATGAAGGTCAAAAAAGCCAACTTGGGAAAAAGGAGGTGGAGGAGAACAACTTAAACAAGGGAAAAACGAAGTGGCAGTTGCTCCAGTGGAGAGTTCAGTGGGGGGAGGGAATCTTCCCAATCCTCCGAGAAAAAAAACCAGGAAAGCAGAGAGGGGTTTCCAGTTGGTCCATGCAAAAAACAAAAAGCATGTTCACAATCAGAGAAAACTCTTTGCCAAAAAGGGGAACAACTCAAAGCAACAAGGATGAACAGGTTTTGCACGGGCAGAAACAGAAGAAAAGGTATGGCAAGGAGGAAGATTGGGAAAAAACGCAGGCAAAAACCCACCCTCACCAACATCAGGGTGCACAGGGCTAGGAAGTGACGGGAAGTAAAACAGGACCAACTGTGATTCGAAAAAGGAAGGAAGGCATTGGGGGAGCGCTGTACAATAACGAGACAGTGATGAAAGGGGAGTAAAAATATCAACGCGCTAGAGATGGAAGATGCAGGAAGAAAAGTCACAAAGGGGGGGAAGTCAGCTGAAGGGAATTCTCAAGAAACTTCTTCTCAATCCGCTCCTTAGAAGTAGATAGGGGTAGGGGGGGGGGAAAAAGGTTATTGTATCAAAGGGAAGGGGAGACCTTCACTTCCCGTAACAAAACATTCTTCACGAGAACGAAGGGGGGTCAAAAGGAAAAAAAGGAAAAGGGGCTCCAATTTGTGGGACCGGGTTATTAATTCAATAAAAGGGGGGGGGAGCGAGATAAGGCTCTGTTTTCTGATGAAGAGGGTAAAGGGTTCTCTCGAAATCTTGGAGAATGCCGAGGGGAAAACACTCCCCCAAACAAAAAATAAAAACTCAAAATTGGAGTCCAAGCTCTTTGCGGAACATTACAGGGTGCCAGGAAAAGGAGCGCCGTGCCACCCTTTGACGACCAAAAAAGGGAGGGAGTTGTTCATATTCGGGGGGAGACCGGGGGGAAAAAAAAAAAACTATTCGGGGTCAGAAAAGAGATTCGCAGGGAAAAAAAAGGGACTGGTAGCATCTAACTGCCAGAGGAAGTATTTCATAAGAAACATATCGGCCACCCAGGCAGGGGGGGGTGGAAGCGCAAAATGGGTCTCAGGGGGAACTCACACAGTCAAGACTGTTTATAGATATAAAACGATAATCAATTTGTCTGCCCTAAAGGCACCGGGAAGAAAGGAAGCTTGAAGTTGAAGATCAGGTGGCAGGTTCACTTGGAGAAAGGAGAAAGAAGATTTGACTTAACCTTTTGTTGGGAAAATATAATCCATTGTGAAACGGGGGGTTGTTATACCTTGGGGAAAAAAAAACACAATGTGAAAAAAGAAACAAGAGTAAAATCATCAGGCTGATAAGAAGAGGGGCATGAGCATAGGGGGAACAAACTCATACTAGCCCCAATACATTTCACCAAGGGAAATATTAAGAGATAAAAAAGGGAGCAGAGGAGAACCATCACCACGCTCACAAGAGATTAAAAAGGGGGGAGGGGGAACGCGGTTTATAGTTTTTAGAGTAAGGGGGGGACTTAATATTCACATAACGTGCAAAGAGATGTAACATTCCTTAACACAAACTATCAGGCATCACCAGGGCTGGAAAGCTGTTGAAAAAAATAAAGCAACACAAAAAATGAAGGAGTAAAGATTGGCGTTTTAATAAGGACCAGGCAAAGGGGAGTGCTGCTTTATATGCAAAAATGAGATGAGAAATGAGGGAAAAGTTGCCAAGGTTATGGAGGAGAAAAGGACGACATTATCGAACACTCGATGAAAAAGGGGAGCCGGAAAAGGGTCATTGGGAGGAAGGATGACATTTAAGTTCAGCTGTCATAGACATAATTGGAAAAAGTTGGGGGGGTATATGACTGGAGGCCCCTAGGGATAAAGTATTAGCCAGAAATTTCAAAAAGTTGGGGGGGTGGGGGGGAAACAAAGGAGGGTCCCAAACTTTGATTCAAGTAACGTCCTAGAGAAAAAATGTAATTCCCCCAAGGGTGTTCTGGAAGGGAAAAGGGGAAAAAGAAACACTGATCTTGTTCAGAAGTAGCGGTTTTACAGGAGAATGGGGTATAGGTGAACAATTTTTAAGACTGTGGGGAGGAGAGAGAACAGATGAAGTCAGCTTATTTCCATGTAAGGGAGGAGAGTACGTAAAATAAAAAAAGTAGTGGGGGGGGGGGTGTTGGGCAGAGGGGTAGGTGGCAAAATTAATGGACAAGGAGAAACCGGGATTGAACTCACATGTCCAGTGCAAGCTGAAAAAGGCCGAAGGCTGAAAGAACCTGGGCGGTCCATTTGGGGGGGGACAAAAAGGAGAAGCAAACACATCAGCCGAGAGGGTCAAAAGTTGGGGGGGAAAAGGGACAAGACAAGACTCTTTTGAGGAAAAAATTAATGGGGGACAGTGAACAAGAGGCGTGCGCCAAAGGGTAAAACAGGAAGGAGGGGGGGGGGGATGTTTTGGAAACATAACCGTTGGGAAAAAAAAAAAAAAATCGTGAAAAAAAGAAGGCCTTCATCTCAGGAGGAAAGAAGCTGCACATGAATTAGCCAGAAGGGGGAACATGGGGGGGGGTTTTTGGTGGGGGGGAGGGAAAAATTGCCGAAAAAACGGCACCTGGAGGGGGTTTGGGACAACTGAGAACTTGAAGAGGGGAGGGGTGGGGTTAAGGGCGGTCTCAAGGAAAAAGGGTAAAGGGACAAGAAATGACCAAAGGCCCGCGGGAGGAACCAGGAACTTTAGAGGGACAGGCTGTGGAGATTTGCGAAATACTCGGGAAGGATAGGAAGGGTGTAAGTTAAGACACCGCATATTTAAAAGAGGACGTTGAGATGAATCCGAGAAAAATGCATGCAGGAAGTGGTTGGAAAGGGAAAACAAGTTTAAAAAATCATAATCTTCCTAAAAAGGGGGGCAATGTAAAGAGGAGGGAACCCACTGACTCAGTGCTCCAGAGCACAGTGTCAGGGAAGAGGGGGGGCCATTTCCCTTCAGGGTTAAATATTCAGAGTTTTCCCGACAAAGGTAAATCAGTTGGTGGGCCGTCAAAACTGACGATTCGGGGGGTTGCCAGTGGAAAAGTGTGGGGGCAAAAGAAGGACCTTGCTGAGGGAAAAAAAGGGACAGTAGAAAGGACTGGAAACAACAGGGAAACCCAAAGTATACGATGAAGTGGTGAAAATCTGAGGAAAAGAAAAAGAAAATTTCTTCAGAGCAACTGAAAATGAGTTATAACCGGGCAAGAAAACAACGTTGGAAGGGGGAAGGATGATGGACGGAAAGTTGGAAAGGACGAAGTCACAATTCTAAGCGGGGGGGTTGCTTCCCTTATGGATAGGAATTTTGAATTGGGGGAAAAACATGGAAAGAGCGGGAAAGTAAGTCAATAACAAGGAGAAGATAGGCGGCAACTAAACTCCAATCTCACCGGGGGGAAAAGGGGGTTAAGGGACCAAGGAAGGGGGTAATGAAGGTATAGGGAGTCTTTTCCTGTGGGGGGTAATGTTTCGGGGAGGGGATTAAGGGGAAGTTTAAAGATTAATGGGATCGGGGGGAAAAACTTGGGGCAAAAGGAGAAAGTCTAAACCGTCAAGTAGAGGAAAAAGGGGCACGGTCTGGGAAAAAAGGGGGGCGTAACCACATTAAAAAAGCCGGAATAGTGAGAATTTTGGAATCGAGGGATGGAGGGCAGAGGTTGGTAGGGAACAAACTATTTGGAATAGCAGGGATCCTGGGTAGAAAAGGAAGATACGCTTATTGGTCAAAAAAGCCACCGGTGCGGGGGAAAAAAGGAACACAGGAAAGGGGGAAAAATGTCTAGGCAAGCGCTGACGAAAGTTGTATACAAGAAAGGGAAAATTGTCCAGAAGCTTGGGGAAGGGAATCAGGGAAAATGAAAGGATCAAAATCTGAGGGCCTCCATTCAACAGAGAGAGAGAAGAATAGATGGAGGATAAGAACACACAGTTTGGGGTAGATTGAGGGGGAGAAAGGCCTATTGGTTTAAAAGACCCCCGAAAACGAAAACAAGGGGTTAGTTTTAAGGTGGTGCACACTCAAAAGGTGAAAAAATGTACAACAAAATCGTTTGATGGATGGGGAAAAGAAAAGCATTGATACACTATGATGAAAAAGGGGGAGAAACTCATAAAAAAAAGTAGACCATTTAGCTGTGTGGCAATCTGGAGAGTATCAGGGAAAGGATCGGGGGTCAGGGGGAAAAGGAAGGGATCTCTTACAAGGAAGGAAAAGGATAAGCAGGAATAACAACGCGAAAGGTAAGAAAAGGGTAACATTCATCCATAGAAAAAAGAAGGGTAAAGTCTGCTCTTTTTTGATGCCTTGAAAAGAAAGGGAGGAAAAAAAAGGTCGGTCAGGGGGGAAAAAGATGGGGCGAAGGTTTTATCATCACGAGTGGGGCACGGGGGGGGGGTCTCGAGGGGAAAAAACCAACTAAGATCTAAAAAACACGTAAAATGGAGGAGGGGGATTAAATTAATTGTCCGCCGAGAGAAAAAAAAGTTGTTCGGGGAAAAAGGGGAAGAGGGAGAAAAGGACAAAGTCCAGAGGGAAGTGAATGGCCCGACAAGATGAAGGGCCTCATTGAAGGGTTAAAAAAAACGCGTACTGTTTGACAATCTTATCTATCGGAAAAAAAAAAGGGAAAACATTTAAAAAGAGAAGACGGCAGGCGTCCAGTTGGAAAGGGAAACCACAAAGGGATTGAGAGAGCTACTCTAAGGCCGTCAGTCCCGGATTCCAATAGTACAAGGAGTGGGGAAAGATAAACGGAGAGGACGTGAAAAAAATTGTAGGACGTCTCAAAAAGGGGTCTGTGGGATTTGTGTGACACTGGTAACAAATATTCACAATACCGTGGGGGAAATTGGGGTGGGGGAATAGGATGTGTATAAAGGGGCTGAGAAGTTTTTCGGGGGGGGGGGGGAGAAAAGTTTGCACATTTTATTTTATTGTAAAATAAAAGACAAAACGAAAAAAGAAACCAACAGAAAGAACAAAAAGAAAAAAGGAACCAAGGGGGGAGTAAACAAGACACACTTAAAAAAGGAGAGTTGGGCTGGGGTGGGGCGCAGGGAAAAAAAGAATTCTCGCATGGGGAGGTCCTGAAGCGGAATTGTTATGGTCAAGGAAAAGGGGCCTCAAAAGAGGGGTCAAAAGAGAAGGGAACACAAAAGATCTTAATGTCTTCCGTCGGTAGAACCCGCCGGGGAAGGCCACGGTAAAGGCACACAGGTGGGGGTGCGAACATTAAAAGACTTTGTAAGGCAAAAGCCGGGCTCTCAAGGGGGCGAAGGTGGGTGAAAAAAGAGGGAAAAGTTGTGTATTCATGCATAGCCGAGGCCCAAAAACGGGAAGGATAGATCAGGGGGGGGGTCACCTGGGGGAAGACGAAAAGGAGGAATGGGTTCAATCAACGGAAAGAGTACCCAACTGTTTAACTGCCAACACAGGGAAAGGAGAGGCATGGGGGTACCTAAGAAAAGGAGGGAAGGGGAAACCAGTTGAAGAAAAAGAAAAAGATTGACACAAGGAACCAAAAAAAGCAGGGGCGATACTTAGGAGGTTGGGAAAGGAATGAGTAAGCAAAAAATGGTAGGAGAAAGGAAAAAGCTTCGAAAAAGAAAAAGAGACACAGGAAAAGGGAGTCAAGAAACTGAAGAAGGGGGGAAAAAGAAGGAAGTGTATAGAAAAATAAGGTCATCCAGTCAAGGAGTGCCACAAATCTTCGAAATCCTGCGCCTGAATACAGGGGGTAACAAATGGGGAGGTGGGGGAAAAAAGGACTCCATGGGAACTTTCCAGAAAGAAAATTAAACACAAAAAAAAAGGATTCACGATACAAGCCAGGTTATAAAAAAATGAGTTCCATGTCCACATTGTGGGGAAGACAAGAGGGAAGGAAGCCCTACTACCGAGGACGATCTGGGGAGGAGATTGCTTGAAATCAGAGGCGATAAATAAAAGGGGGAGTTGATCTGGGGGAGCAACATCAAATGGGCTCTATTTTGGATTCGCACCTCGTGGAAAGGTAAAAGGTTGTTCACTTACATCGTGGTCAAGGAATAAAAAAGTCAAATTTGGAGAAAAAGGACGCGTGGGGCCATGGACGGGAGAGACTAATGGAACACCAAACTAAGAAAATGGTTAGGGGGGTCAAGGAGTAGAGACAAAAACGAAGGAGGAGAAGAGAAAAGGTAAGCCGGGGAAGGGGGAAAAAATAATGAAAGACGTCCGCAAAATTCGGGGGTGTTATTCAATTTTAATCTCTCACTGGCTCCAGACCTCAGGGGACGGAGAAGGAAGGAGAGATCATACAATTTGTCGGAAAAGAGGCATTATACAGGACCCCTGAAGGGAAGGACTTTTTCCTGGAAAAGGAGAGTTAGGATGTGGGGATCGTTTCCATCGAACTCAGAGGGGGGGAGGAACATTGGTGGGAAAAGGGAGATACAGTTAACAGTTTGGTGTCAAAATATTGGGGGGGTTTGACAAACCAGCTGGGTCACAATGGGAAATCGGAGCAGAAGAGGGAATTCAAGATATGGAATCCTAAATGGGGAAAAACGGCCTGAATAGGCAGAAGAAAATTCTGCAGTTAAGACATGCCTGCGGACGCAAGATCAGGGAAGAGGGGGAATCGTTTATCGCTGTGGGGGGAGGGGGTAAAGGGTGGGGGGAGGGGGGTCCTTTTACTTCCCTACCTGTGCAACCTTTAAATAGAGAAGGATAGGAAAAGGGGGGGGACAAAAACTAGAATCCAGAAGAAAAAAGAGTGACTAAAAAATCAGAAAAAAAAAAAAAGGAAGGAGTAAAGGGTGGGTGAGGGGAAAATTCACGCCTGGAAACTTTATTGAAAAGGGAGGCAGTTAACGGGGGGAGGTGCACAGGAGTAAAGGAAAATGAGAAGAACACACGAAAAAAGGGGGCATCCTTTAAACATCTCTTCTTGGAAGAGTGAAAAAAAAAGGGATGAAACTGACTTGCAAGGAACGAGGGAGGGGCTTTCAAGGGGGGAAAGGGGGTGTGGGGGACTGAGTCCCAATTGTATCACAGGAAAGGATCGTTATCCAAGATGATCCGATTGGTGAAAAAGGGTAAATGGGGGGGGGTAACCAGAGTGACACTTTCATCACAGGTGTCAAAGGGGGGGACTGTCAAGTTCTCAGGGAGAAAAAAAAGGGTAATTCCATATTAGATAAAAGAAAAAAAAGAGCACACCGAAGGGAAAATTCGGAAAAGAGGGCCGTCGATGGGGGATAGTTATCTTAAGACAAATTGATTACGATGGTGTTATAGTGAGAGAAAGTTCAGGGGATAAGTTCCAGAGGAAGAAAAGTGGCATCTGAAGAAAAACAGGGGGGTTTTTTGTCAGGGGGGGTGTGTGGGGAAAAAGGAGAAACCTTAGTAGCTAAATACAATGTCCTTGACTTGATTTAAAAAAAAGAGAAGGGAACAAGTTACGTTGTTTTGGTAACGGAGAGGAAAGGTCTCCCGAAAAATGACTAGCATAGACGGTGATGCATGGAAGGGCGCAATTGGACCAGAGGGGGGGGGGGGAACATTTATGGGGGGGAAAGGGCAAACTTGGTCACTAAACACTGTCGGGCTATAGGGGGGGTGGTTGGTTCTGGGGGGGGGATGGTCATACCTTTCACCATTTCGAAAAGAGGCATCGAGAAGAGAAAGAAGATTCACTAAAGGGTACACATTAATGAATTAAAAGCCATAAAGTGCGATGTTATGAACAAAAATTGGGGCACACACACATGGAGGGGGGTGTTGAATAAAAAGGGAGGGGTCTCGTTAATTTGGGGGGGGAAGGGATTGCTCAAAAGTGAACAAGGTGTATGGTCGGGGTTAACCAAAAGGGGACGAACAAACTTCCCCTCCTGGAATGGGGCGAACAGAGACAGGATGAATTTAATCTCACGCGCGGCAAAAGGAGGGGGCTTCTTCGACACCGGAGGAACGCGCTAAGCAGGTGAAAAGGTTAAAATAAGAAGGAGGGCAGAGCAGTTAGTACGGAGCCCAACGGGGAGGAGGAGGAGGCAGAAAAGTTGTTGCAAAGTACCTCACCCAGCATCTAAAAGCTGTAAGAAGAAGGGGGCAAAAAAAAAAAAAAAAATGCTTTCAGCCCTGTCTTTTTAAATTGCAAAGGGAAAAAAAACTTAGACTCGGGGGAGGAAGGAAGAACAGTCAATTGCGGGCAGAAAGGTTGAACGAGAGAATACGGAGGGAGGGAAACCATTTAAATAGACTGGTCAATTTACGGGGCAAAGGGCAAATATCCTTACGTGTTGAGGAAGAGGGGAAAGGAAAAACAAACGGTGAAAAAAAGAAGGGATTTCAAACACCTTACCGGCAAGACGTCGGGGGTGGTAGGCGGGTTCCGGGGGGGGAGAAAAAAAAAGACGTGGACATGTACCTGAAGGACGTGGGGTGCAGAAAAGGAAAAGGGGAGTGAAGGATCTGTGAGTAAGAGGGGCCTGGGGGGAAAGGAGAGGATTTTGGAAAATAAAGGGGGGGGAATTAAAGGAATGGGATCATTTGAAGTACTTGCAAAAGGAGGGTATTTTGGTCGGGACGAAAGGGAAAAGAAAAACGAAAAAAAAAGTTTTGGGAGGGCCGATGGTTTTGGGAAGGTAAGTAACAGGGGAAAGGTTAAGGAGGGGGGGGATGGGGGCGTTCCTGTGGGTGAGGGGAGGGGAATGGGAACGGGTTCAAAATTTGGTTAAAGGTTGCTGTGAGCAAAAATGAAAAAAATGAAGAAAGTATACCACAATCCCGAAAGGGAATTGAAAGTTTGTCAAAACAAGTCAATTATGGTGAATAACAAAGATCATGGACCAGTGAAGAGGGGGGGAGGTGAACGATTTAAGATTAGGCACAGGGGGAACTCAAATCCTAAGGGAAGATGGAAAAGACGGGTAACATTCGCGTGGTGGAAACTATAACAGGGGGGGGGGGGACTTTGCCCCAGGATTTGGAAAAAGCTGGTCATTATTAGCGGCTTGGCATTAAGCCTTTCAAGTTAAGAAGATGGAAAAGTGGACGAGGAGAATAGTATCAAGGGAAAGACAAATTAATCAGGCATAAACACAAGAAGATGAGGGTTACAAGGGAAGGGAAGGATGGGGGCAGCAAAGAGACGAAAAACCCTGGGGGGGGAACTCCAATTTACATTTTAAGATAAGACAAAAGAAAATTACCCACTCCAAGGGGGGGGGTAAAAGAGACAAAATGGAGATAAAAAAGGAAAAACTGGTTAGAAAAAATTCTTTTTGACGATTTGGGGGGAAAGAAGCATTCACACTAGATAAAATTTTCGACATCAAAAAAGAAAGGAAGAACCGTATTAAGACCAGGGAAAAGGGCTCAGCTTGAATGATTCAGCGGAGAAAAAAGGGGCAGTTAAACAGAGGGAAGAGAGACCACAACGGAGTAGGAGGGGAAAAAAAGCTCATTATGGGAAAAGAGGGGGACAGCCGCTAAGGACCAAATACATTTCAGAATTAAGCAAAAAACGAGGGCTGGAGGGGGGGGGGGGGGGGAAAAGGGAGGTTAAGGGCGACAAGTGCGCAGAAATGGGATGCTGTTTGGGGACCAGACAGAAAAAAGGATGGGGGGACCGGGGGGATGGGAGTGGAGAGGTGCACCAACCAAAATTTGTATCTAAAACAACAGGGGAGGGGGGAAGGATTTGAAGGAAAAGGAGTTTGGCCTACAAAGGGGAGGAGGCCGCACAAAGGGAATTAGTGGGTGTCAACATCAATGATAAGGTTGAAGGAACAAATGGAGCCATCATAAGGCTCAAAACGGGCAAGGGGGGAAAAAAGAACCATCTTATAACAGAAGGGGGAATAGAGAGGACAGTCCATGAGAAAAAGGCCAAGGGGGGAAAGGTGGAAAGCCCAGTGGTTATAGCTCGAACTTAAGAAGGGAGTTCTAAAGGGGTACAGGGAAAGAGCCCGATAGTTCCAACTATAAAAATTACGTGGGAAAAAGAAAGAGTACAAAATGAGTAGAAAGACAAGGACGGGGGGGGGGAAGTTGGTTGACCTTCACCATAATTGAAAAATTGGGGAAAAGGGGGGTTACACTAGAAACGGAGGGAGGTGGGGGGAGAAGTGTACTGCTTCATCTGGGGTTTAGCAACTCTGAAGGAAAGCCTACTTCAGGTATTGGGGGGTCCCCCTGAAAAAACGGAAAGCAGCCCCAAACGCATAAAAAACAACCCGAACAACACGCTAAGGACCCTGGATTTAATATTAACCATTCGGACATTAAAAGAACCTGGGCTTGGTGAGGGGGGGGTTGTTCGCAGAACCACCTCGAACATAGGGAAAGACTGCTTCCGTACTTGTGGGACCTAGGGTACAAAAAGACTAAAAAAGGGGGAAAGAGCTTCAATACACCAGGTGTACATCAAACCCAAACGAGGGAAGGAGGAAACACATGCAAGTGGGGGGGTCAGGAGGCGAAAAAAAGAAAAAGGGGAACAAACAACCGAAGGAGGAGTGCTGGTAATTGGCAAATTCTGGAAAGAGAAAGACGCTGACTCAGCAAACCTGAGGGGGTAAGCCGGAAATAAAAAGCACCCTCCTTTAGGGGGAAAGAAAAGACTTTATTATGAAAAACCTTTTCACGACCAAAACAACTGGAGAAAAGAGGTGATCATCCCCAAAGACAGGGGGAAAAGCGTCTATTTAAAACACGTGACGGACTAAACTCAGGGGGAAAAAAGGAAAAGAAAGCAATTTAGACCAGAGGGTCAGGGGTTGACGCGATGACTCAATGAAACTGGTGAAAGTGAATTAATAAAATTTGAAGAGACTGCATCAGCATGACTTCGTATTCTACAACGCGGGTTGGTATAGGCCGGTGGAAGGGGCTTCAAGAGTCAGAAAAAGATTCCGGAAAAAAGAGAGAAAAGGGAATCGCCTTGGAAATTCTTGTAAGGTAAGGTGGAAGGTTAGTGGTCGACGAAAATGTGAACCTGTAGGAAGGAACTGTGAAACGAACAAGGGCTTAAAAAAGTCCCCGAAATTGGGGTTAAAAAAAGACACTTTGGGAAATGGGAAAAGAAAAGTAAGATCTCTGGGGAATTAATAAGGGGAAAGAGAGAGAATATGGGCTTGTGCAAGTTGAAAAACGGGGGTAATGTCCTCTTAAATCACCCAATAACCAAACAAGAAAGGAGAAAAAGTTTTGGAAGTCGCCAAAGATGGTCATGGAACAAGAGGGGGAAAAGGAAAAGAGTGGGGAGGGCAACGTTGCGCACAGGAGAGGTAGGAGGGAGTTATGAGGGAGGAAAGAGGGGGGGGGAAAACGGGGAAACGTGAAACAGGGGAGGGAAAGTATAGAGTCCAGACGAAAGGAAATTTTAGAACGCAAGAAGACGGTGCGGAAGGTGGAAAAAGAAAAACCTAAATATGTTGGTAACGAGGTAAAGATCGAGGGACGCTGGAAATAGCATACCTCCCAAGAGGGAAGAGAGAGAGATAAGTAGTTGTAGCAAAACAAGGGCAACAAGGAGGAAAAGAAAAAGATGGAAAATTTAAAACAGGTGGCATCGAAGTAGGGGTCTAGCGAAATCGCTGGAAACTTACCATTGGGGGAGACTCATTGAAGCCAATTACAATTTGAAACTAGAGTGGAAAGACCTAATTGGGGGACAAAAAAAAAAAAAAATCTGGTCATCGTGCCACTGACGATAATAATAGGGAGGGAAGCAATAGGGAAAGAATCGGAAGAGGGGTCCTTCGGAAATATTCCGAAACGGAAAAAGGACACTCGAAGGAAGAAAATCAAAGATAAAGTCACTACTGCCAAAAGAGGTGGAAAAGGAGTGGCAATCAGGGGGTAGTTTGGGGGGGATGGAAGGTTGGAAAAAAATTAATATCCTCTGTGCACTGAATATCGAAAAGAAAATACATCAGGGTTAACAAAAAAGAAAAGATCATCAGAAGTTCGCCGAAGAAAAACACTGAGGGGGGGGAGAGGAGGAGTGGCGTTGGCAGGGTTCCCTCCTGGGATGGAGAGTTGTAAAAATAGAAAGGAAATTCAATTCAGGTGAACATTAGGGGGAAGAAAATACAAATTATCCGAAAGAGAGAAAGATGTCAACCACTTTACACAATCTCAGGACGTGGTAAGTATGAGCATTATGAAAAGGACGACTGTCGTTTACAGATGAGGGAGGGCATAAGGGGAAAAGTAGGGGGAGATAGCAAACTTAGGGAAATATTGGGGATGGAATATTAGAAAGAAAAGAAGATAGAATAGGGGGGACACAGAGTGAAATAATGGGGTTTTTGGGTGGGGGGGGAAAAAAACATAGCGAACTTTCTCAGTTCAATGGGGGGAGGAGGCAATTATAAGGTAAGGGAAAAAGGATTGTGAAAAAGGTTGAACCTAGCACAAAGAGATGCAACAGGAGAGGGTGGGAAAGAGGCCGGGGCGGTTTTAGATTGTTGATGGTTAGGTTGGAGGGGGGAGGGGGACAAATTGAGGACTCACTTTGGAGCGTGCAGGAAAGGATGCAAGGAAGTGAAGAAAGGGAAGGGTAAAGTAGAAAAAAAATTGGGGGGGGGTGACAGATATGGGTTATTTGGCAAAACTTAGTGCACGGGAAGGGCGGAGAAAAAAGGGGCCAGTGGGATAAGGAAAGAGACTCTAAGGAAAAGACAACGGGACATGAAAAGGGGGGGGCCCCTTGATCAATTCCTTAGAGTCCCGTAAAAGGAATCAACTAGACGTTGGTAGGCGCAGTGAAAAAGAAACGGGGGCGAACTGGGGGGGGAAGGGGACAAAAAAGGTCCGTCGACAACAACCTTAGGGTTTGGATTGTTGATTTAAAGGGAACATGTAAAAAGGGTTTGCAAAGTTCTCAGAAGAGGAAGAAAGCGCGAGAGAACGACGTCTCTCGATCTGCACATTTCATAAAAAAAGGAAATCTTAGTCAAGGGGCCGTAAAAGGGAAACTGGGGGTTGGAAGGAAAAAAATAACGTGAAGAATTCTGGGTGGGGATAAATTGGGGAGGAGAAAGTCCCATCGTGACATCACATGTGAAATAAAAAAAAGAAAAACTTTTACGAAAGGAGTTCGGGAAGGCTTGAAGAGAAGGGGGTGCGAGAGAGGCCGCCAGGCGTATTAATGTGGTGGGTGTGGTGGGACGGTGGGGGGGGGTTTTTGTGTGGGTGGAATTTTTGGTGGGTGGGTTTTGGGTGGTTGGGGGGTGGGGAGGAAAAAAAAAAAAAGCCAATATCAATCTCAGAGTAAGAATCGGTTTAAGAAAAAAAGTCTATTTGACAGCCAGGTCATCAGGAGGAGGGACCTAAACCATGGGGGGGAATGAGGTTGGGACAGCCAACCACCGCAGACGGCATCTTACATGCCAGGCAGGGAAAGAGGGGTTAAAAAAACTAAAGAAATGGGTACCGAAGGATGAAAAAATTACGAGGGGGGAAGGAAGTAAACCGGTTCTGTTTTCGGCAGTGTAAAGTTGTGGGGGGGAGCGCGAAGAAAGTCGGCTGACATACATCGAGGAAAATCCTGGGACAAAAAGGAAAAAAAAGATACGCTTAACGCTTTTTGGAGCGGGGACTCGGAGTATGATGGGAAGGCATAGGATGGAGACACTGGAAAAGGGAAGGAAAAGTAGTTGGGTTGAAAATCAAGTTTTGGCAAAAAAAAACCACGTGTGTCAAGGGCATGTAAACTTAAGAAATTTTGGGGGACAGAGAACTGACGGAGGATTCTAATATCGTGGTGGACGAAAAAGAAAAAATGCCCAGGATCGAGGGGGTAAAAAGAGGTACATAAACTGTGATGCAGGTAGGGTTCAATAAAGTAGGATTATAGGACTTCTATACCCAGTAAACAGAGATCCGTTAAATTTTTGTAAGGGGGCCTAATGGGGTGTGGGAAATGGGGGGGGGAAAGGCGCAAGGGCTATTTTGTTGGGGGTGCGGTCCGGGTTTGGTTACAGAGGTGGAGGGGGGGGGGGGGGGAGTGGTGGGAAGTATTGTGTTACTCTTGTTGCCCACTTGGAACCAGAGAGGGATCCTCCAAATGTAAAAAGAAAGACGGAAACCTTTAACGGGGGGCAGGGTGAGTGAATAAATTTGCCAAGAAGGACGGACAGAGAGAAAAGAACTGGGACGTCTGGAAGATAGCAAGGTCTGATTAAGAAAAAGAGAATTGGTCATGAGCTGTAAGCAGAAAGGCAGGGGCGCGTGAGGGAAGACTGCCGCAAAAACCTGGTTAATGGGCCAAAAGACGTTTCATTGCTCGCTAGGAGCAAGGGAATGGAGGGCAATGGGAAGAGAGAAGATTGGAAGTGCTGGAGAATGACAACAAATGGGGGGGGGGAGAACAATGGAGGGGCTCCATTCAAGAGAGAGGCAAGGGGGAAAGGCGCTATTGGGGCAGAAAATCAAATCTCGCGCAAGGGTTTGGGCGGACAGGGAAATTTTGGGTCCCTCCCCCTCACTGAATCGGGGGGGGTTTTAGAATACAAAATGAGGGGGGGGGAAAACTTATAGTAACTCGGGGAAAGGGTCCACACAAGGGTGGGATGGGGAACATAACTCTGCGACACTAAGGAAGAATGGGCAAAAGCGATGGAAAGCAGGCCAAAGGAGAAAAGGAGCGGGGTGGAGAAGGATTAGCTGAGCAGGCACTGCCAGTTTGCCTGACGAAGATAGGAGGAAAAAACCTGGGGGGGGCTGGAAAAAGATATATCGAGTGGGGAAAAACACGCTACAGAATCAAAGTTACATCCTTCCAAAAAAACCAGAATACTGTTATTGCGGGAAGATCTTTAAAAAATTTGGAAAGAAGAGGTTCTGAAGCCTGATGTGACTGAGTGA
>Ga0179591_1160241_pt1 | contig 23971 bp, 29 predicted proteins | sample CZOMad2_1_08_16f_FD_182891 | JGI IMG/M metagenome (GOLD analysis project Ga0179591, IMG submission 182891) | Vadose zone soil fungal communities from Angelo Coast Range Reserve, California, USA - CZOMad2_1_08_16fungal (PacBio error correction) | ecosystem: Environmental > Terrestrial > Soil >...
AGCGGGATCTTGAAGCAAAGCACGAACCAACAATGGGAGATGGGGCCGGGGGACACAAGTGAACAACAAGCACAACGGAAGAAATCTTTTGCACGGAAGCCGCGATTGCGGCAGAAGAAGGTCGAATGCCATGAAAAAGAAGAAAAAACAAAAACGGGAGGATGCGGGACGCAGGAGAAGGAGCGCAATCGGCATGCCCAATCAAGTCTAAAGGGCGGCTGGCGTAGGACAAACAAAGGTGGAGCTTGCATCTCGGGTTTCACGGAGAAAGAAAAATCAGAACAAATGGTGGGTTTGTTCTTGCGGGGACAAACCCCCGTGGAAGTTTGCAAAATGAAGCAAAGAAAATAGGTTGCAGGGGGCCTGGGGAGTGCCGGGAGCCCGTCATATGCTTTGGCACAACGGGTTGGAACCGAGCTGGGGAAAAAGGGACAAGTGTAGCATCGCGTTCAGGTATGGCTCTCTTGCACAGGGTAAAAAAAGACAAGCGAATAAAGCAAGATTCAGATCTGGCACTAAAGTCCGGAGGCGGGAGGGAGGGGTTTTTCTTTGCTATCAAGGGGCGACAGGTGGAGCAAAGGAGTCCGGAACGGCTAAACCCGTGAGCAAAGAAAAATTGGCAAAAAGAATTTAAGAGTCTATGGCGACACGGAATAATCGGATGAGCCATTGGGAGGTCGAAGATCAAAGAGAGGTAGTCGGGGGACAATGGGGGGGGCACCGAAATCTGGAAGCAGGGGGGGAACAACACTTCAAAAAGGCGGGAGGGGAGAGTAGAAAGTGGATAGCGTGTGTCGCGCGGAACGGCAATAAGGACTATAGAAAAGAAAAGGGAGTATTACAACTCCCGGCCTCGGACCATCGACACGAGCAACGCTAGGGTTACACGGGGGACAGGCCACAGTAGAAAGGCCACTGCAGCAGAAAAAATAATGGCTGCCGCGAGAGGCATACTGGGAGTCGAGGATGTAAGATAGAAAAATCGGAAAAAACAGGGGGGCACTGTTTAGTAATGGAACATGGAACTGGGGAAGAGGGAACCCCAACGCAGAAAGGGGAATCATGGCGTACAGGGACCTCATTGTCTCTCACTCCTGAGAAAAAAAAACTAGCGGGGTCAATGGGAGTAGATGACATTCTGGCAGAAGAGGGGAACTGGGGGATCAGTCAGCTTAAAAAAGGGAGAAAAATAGGGAAGGGGCCACACCAAGCACTTCTGGGGCTGGGGGGCTCGGACGATATGGGGGAATGCGAAGCTGCCGAGGCCTATGGGAAAGAGGAAAAATGAACAGCGGGGCCCCAATAAGGGGTGAGGAAGTATCCCAGCGATAATCGACATCCTGAAGAACGGCGTCTTGGGGATCAGCACAGATGAACACGGGGGTCTAAAGGCGACGTCGGCTATAGGAGCACAGAAGGCGTCAGAGAGGCGTGAGGGGTTCGTGGGATAAATTCACTTGAACGGGCGTCGGGAGGGGCGAGGGAACAGACGGAAGATGGAAGCCCCGACCGAGGACAGGGGGAGTTGGGGGTGCAGGCTATTAGCATGTGGAGCAGGGGGGGAAAAGTACTAGAAGAAAGGCTTACGCTGTCCGAAACGTTGGTGGCGACGAGTAAAGCTCTGAAATCTCCGAGTTCAGGGGTTGTGCGACGCCACAGACTGTCATGAACGCACAACTGACAATCAGGGAGCCAAAATCTAAGTAGGAGACACTGGAAGTGCAAAAAAAAAATGCAGAGCCAGACTCTGGTCAGCCAATAAGGCGGGAGGAGACAACAAAGGTGTGACAACGGAGGAGCGATCGTGACGAAGAAACAGAAAAAAAAAGTCTGCGTCCAGTAACCAGAAACAGTTAGGTTACGAAATTAGCATACGAAGGAAACCTACGACGTGCAAGAGGTCATCATGGACGGCGTGGGGAATGGAAAAAAGGTACGCAAGTCGGGGGGGGACAGGGGTCTGGAACGGGGGGGGGGGAAACAATCCTGCAGAAGACCAGCACAAACAAAACTTAAAAGGAAAAACTAAGGCACTCCATAGATACGGAGTCGAGCAAAGAAAGGCCAATTAGGATAGGGCAAAGTCAGCACACGAGTGGAGAAAACGCCATAGGACCAAGGGGAAGGAAAACGTCTCAACTGGAAACAGACGGGCGATCACGGAAGAGGGTCGACAGGTACACACGACTAAAAAATAACGGAGCATGCTGGAAAGTGGGGGAAAAAGGGGGGGGGGTCGGGAGAGGTGTCCGTCAAATTCAGTCAGGAAAACTTTCGGTCAGGGTCCCTGCGGGAGTGCGTTATGTTGCGCGCCAGCGCCAAGAGACCGCTAGCAAGTTGAACGAGTTCGAAACGGCTTCTTGAAACAAGTGGGGCTGAGAAAAGGTCCAGCGGACAAGCGAAAGGAAGGGGGCAGGAGCCAAAAAAACATGGGGGGCGGATGCCCGGAGACGGGAAGGAGAGACGGGGCCAAAAGAAAGAAAGGTAAGCACAGCGGAGTGGGGGGGCCGACAGGGGGGGGGAAAGCGTAAGGGCGTACACCAAAGGCAAGACGGCGGGAAACACAGCAATATGCAGGAAAGAGACAGGGCATAAAGCGGACAGGTGAGAGAAAAAAGGAGGAAGAGGACAGTTTGCATCACTCAGACGATACTACTGAAGAGCAGGCGTGTGGGGGGGGGGGAAGGATCTCACCGAAAAAAAAAAAACGACATGGGTGCCGAGGGCAAGCTACGTGAGGACAAGTGCAAAAGAAGCTTTGTCAGCCCGGAAAAAACAGGAGAGAGCACGTCTTAAAGATCACGGAAGGGCGCAAACAAATAATCAAAGAGGACGGGGCAAAAGGTGAAATCGGGTCTGGTAAAGCAGACAACTAAATACGAGGGGGGCATGGAGCGGCTCGACAAACATTAAAACGGGGCCAAAAGCAATATGAGCAACGGACGCAAAGCGATTTCTACGAGGAGTAAAAACTAAATCGGTCATGGTCAGAAAAGAGAAACAAACGGAAAAAGGGAAAACGACGCGTTGGGCTGTCAATGCTATGAACCAAAGTGGAAGGGAGAGGTTGTGGGTGAAGGGGAAGCTGGAGGATCCACTTAGTCCGTGTAGGCGTTCGCCGGAAGCGTAAATGAAAGGCGGTTAGCATGGACGAGTATGGTCACAATAGATAATAGAAAATACAAAAAAACAAAAAAAAAAAAACAGGAAAAAAAATAAAATCACAAAAAAGGAAAAAAAAAAGCAAGGTCGAAAAAGAAACAAAAAAAAACAACAAACCAAAAAATAAAAAAAAAAAAAAAAATGGAAGTGGGAGATCTACGGGAAAGACACGAATGACGGAGGGAGAAAAGTGGACGCTTGACGACAGAGAAAGGGGGCGTCCTTGCTCAGCACGATGTGAGGACGTAACCACACAGAATGACACGCTAGTCAACGCTGGGGCGTAGAAGAAAGGGAATGGGAGGGACGGCCGTACAAAAAAAAAAGAGGGGGAGAAGTGGATCAGCAGGAAGGAGGTGGCGAGGAGAGCGTCATGGAAAGGGGGATCAGAGCGGTCAATCTAAATCATTAAGAAGGGAATACAAGGACCTTGGAACACGATTGTAAAGTCGGGGTCGTGTCGATGTCGTTTTGGTGACGGTAGGGGGGGGGAGGGGAATGAATCGGTAAAGGACGACCGTGGGCGGGTGCTGAGCAGGAGCTCTGGGGTGAAAATAAGAGGAGAGGGGAGAAAAGGAAGAAAAATGTAGGTTCAAGACAATGTAGGAGGGACACAGGGGGGGTTAACTGAGCGGACTATCAGGAGGGGGCTTTCTAGGGTGGAAGTGACGACGGGGGGGGAAAAAAAAACCGAAGGGGGGAAAAAAAAATCGAGGGAAGGGGATCTATAGGGAGAACATTGTAACGGGGAAAAAGTGGAGAAGGCTCGGGGGGAGAGAGGCTCAAGTGCCAGGCTGAGAATAGGAAAGAGCTCGGTCGACAATGAATCCGAAAAAGTGTATGAAGCGAACGGGCAGGGAAGAAAAAATGAAAAAAGGACTCGTCCCTCCGTGCGGACAATCAAAAAAGACGGAGGAGAAAAGGAACTCTGTAACATAGCAAAAAAACTACTGGCGCCGTACGCGCTGACTTCATGAGAGGCCAAAGGGTCTGTTCAGAAAAGGAAACCCGACCGAGGAGGAGAAGGACAGCCTGAGGAAAAGAAAAAGCGTCAACGGGAGGGTACAGAGCAAGAGAAGAAAACGACTACGGGCGAAGAAACCTAACAGGGGGGAAACAGGAGCATAGTACCTTGGGGAGAGAGAAGGTCCAAAGAAAAACACAGCCTAACCTTTCAAAGTAGAGGGAAAGGGGAACGAATGCAAGGGAATCCGTAAGAAAAAAAAAAAAAAGAAAGGAAAAAAGAAAGCGACAAAACGTCTCAACACCGACCACTAGTAATGTTCACACTGAGCTGAAACTTGTAGTCAACCGCCAACATACCGGGGGACGCGAAGAAAAAGAGGTAGGGGGGGCTAACCCGGAGGAAAAAACCGGACCTGGAAAGGGGGGGCTCAACAGCAGCCTGACACACGAGTTCGCAAGAAAACACAAGGAAAAACCGTGGTGCAGGCAGAGGAGGAAGGGACTTGCGAAGATAAGAAAGGAAAATAGACAAACACACCAACACCAATAAAGCACGGTAAGTTCAAAAAGGGAAAGTGGCTCCGTGAGAGAGGAAAGGCAGGATCTTTGCACTGGAGGCCTTCGGACAGAGGCGGGGGGACAGACTCTAACATGAACCTGCACTCTCTAATTGTGGGACGCATGAAGTGGAGTAGGAGAGCTCAAAAAGAGAGTAAAAAATATTTTTCGACCTTGGGGTTACTTAAAAAGCGCGGGCAAAGCTATCACGTACAGGGGGAAAAGGGACGGGTGCTGGACTCTGCGGGTGCAATTCACTCAAAGAAAGATAACAACGCAGCTGGGGAAAGAAAAAAAAAAAGCCCACTCTGGGGGGGGGTGGTGCCAGGCAGGGGGAAAAGGAGGCGACATGGGGGACACCTGTCTAGGGGGGAATTCAGAGGGGCAAGGGCGCAAGGACCCCTTCACACAGTAAAGAGCGGGAAAATAGACAAAGTTGACTCATAGGGAGGGGGTTGAGGAACACGTCCCGTCAAACGCCGGTATCCGAAAAAACATTAGGAGGCCCAAGAGAAAGAGAGTCAAGGGTGGGGCGGTCGCGTGAATGCACTACAACGGGTCATTAAAAAAGAGGACTTGGTGGAACTTACTTCCCTTCCTCGTCTAAGACTAACACCGAATCGAGATAGCTCGAGAAGTAAGAAGGAGGGGTCTGGGTCGCCGGACCTGGAAGCTGGAATGTGGTGAGATAAAACAAAGTGCCACATTGCGGTCCTGGGGCAATAGCAGGTCTACGGCACAGCACACACGGGAAACCACACGAGACGGGGGGGAACTGTTCGGTTCAGAGAGGGGGGGGGGAAAAAACACTCAAAACAAAAACCTAAAAAAGGTATAACGAGAGGAGTGGGATTCTGTCACGGGCGGGGGGGGGGGGGACAAACTCGTCGGCTACACGAAACGCCGCTTGTATAGTTTTTTTAGGGAAACTGGGGGTATAAAGGGACGCAGGGTGGTGCTAATCTAAGCCTAACTGCCTGGCCGAATGCCCGGGTCGAAACTGAGTTGTGCGGACCGACCTCAAACACGCAATAAAGGGAGGCTTGTACAGAAAAACAATCTGGGGAGCGCTACTGGGGGGGACCTAGGAAAATGGATTGGGTGCCGCGTGCGGCTGCTAAAGAAGTATTACATAAACTCTCGCCATGGTGGGGGCAAATTTATGCAAGACCTGAAGGGTCGGGGGGCGCAAAAAGGGGCGACGTCTTCAGGGGACAATCAAAAAACTTTCTTCTTCAAAAGCGATCATCAAAAAACAAACCGGCCAGACAGAGGTGTGGGTCATAGGGTTGGTAGTTCGACGGCTACGGTACGGGGAGGGGGCCGGGGGGGGGGAAAAAAATCTGGTATGGGTGCAATTTTGAAATGCGCCATTGGGTGGAACTCCCTTCCACGTGCGCAGGGAGGGGGGAAGAGCTAAAAAAAAAACACAAAAAAAAAAACCACAAACCAAAAAACCCGGAAATTCTGCGCTCAACCCTGGAAAAAGCGCTGGGGGGCGACAATACAACGCTCGAGCGTTTCAAAAACCAAGCTGGGTCATCCCAAATTCCATGAAGAAAACGATCAGAGGAAGACCTTCGGGGGGCAGTGGCATGTATAGAAGACAGGGAACAGCCCAGAAAAAAATCAGAATTCAGGTTGGGCAGCTGTGAGACAAGAAAGGGAAACCATCTTCATCTGAAAATGACGGGAAAAGCATGAAACGTAAGAAGAGAACGCGACGCGATCGAGGCAATTCATCCGTGTTTGGAGGAAGGGCCGTAGTACGGAAAGCTGGGAAGTCGGGAGAAAGAAGCTCATTAAGTACTTGGAAGGCTGAACCGTTTTGCACAGCGCAGTGCCGCACTCATGGGCAAACCTGACACAAAAAGGAAATATACACGCCACAACGGACGCCTAGGCTAACTGTGAAAGGGAAGGCTGCCGAACACATTGAAAGTGAGGATTGAGTGAGGGAGGGATGCGTTTTTAGGAAACTACTCCTAGGGACGTCTCATCGTAGGTATTCAAGGGGGGAAACCAAGTTTAGTGTTGGCAAAGAAACAAAGAAGAAAGGGGTGCACTAAAATAACTATGACTAGCTTATTGGATTAAGTCAACAGGGAGTCCGGGGAGGGGGGAACGGAACGGTGTAAGGGGGAGGAGTAGCTAGGCCATACATAAAGTGAAAGACGCAATTGATGTAAACGTGCTGCAAGAATGACGCGTAAGAGAAGGTCGTGAGGATCAAAAGGGGTGAACTCATCCAAAATTCAGGGACTAAAAGGGGAGCTCGGGGAGAAAAAAGTAACGCAACATCACAGATCTCCAAAAAGTTTGTCGCTGAGCTTGAAAGAAACAATGTGAATGCTGGGGGTGCGGTCGGGGGGGACCATCGAGCGGGACCTAGAGGAAACAAATCATGTCTGCTGAGCCATGCAAGACCCGCCGTAGACAAGGTGAATAGAAGAGGGGTGCAGAACCGTAGGAAAATATTGTCAAAAGATCAGAGATCTTGGGAGAGAAGGGTGGAAAAGACACATTAAAGGTGACGTGGCCACAAGGGCGTGTCGACAAAGGGACGTTGAGACCCAGAACAGTTCTAAATGCCTAGGGCGCAGAAACATAAGCGCGATGACGGGCCTGGAATCACGGTGAACAAAGGTCGGAGTTGTACTAGTGAGAATCTGAGCAAAAGGGGGCCCAAATATTAAAAAAAGGACAAGGCGGTTGGGGGAAATGTGGCAAAAAAACTGTGGGCTCTTTAAACGGCGAGGGGGGGGGGGGGTGGGGGAGGGACGATATGGCAAAAAGGGGGGGGAACCCAAAAGGACACTTAGGTTCTCATGGGTCAGGGGGGGGATGTGTCTTGGGGTAAAAAAGTCAAAGACCAAAAAAGCAGGGTATCCTAACTGGGCCGGTCCACCCTATTCAAAATAGTATAACAGAAACTGAGGGGGTGGACGCAGGTGGGAATAAGGCAAGAAGGGGAACAAAATCAAAAGGGGAACGAATCCAAAACCTAACTAAGGGGGTAACCAAACACTTGCGATTCATTGACAATCAGCGAGGGGCTGAAACAGTTGACTTGGGCTGCAAATGTCGCTGCAAGCCGTCGGCTCCTCACCAAAAACCTATGTAGGAGTAAGAGATAGAATATCATGAAAAGCTTCTGTACGAAATATCAACCTCAAACAGAAAATCCAAAAAAAACTCCACCCACACAAAAAATTAAAAACGGTCATCAGGGGGCGTTTCAGCGGCGGGCAATCAAGTCAACTGTGAAAAAAAAAGGTGCGAATACGTGTCAGAGGGCAAAAGAAGAAAATTGGAGGGGCGGCGAGGGGGGATGGCATCAGGAAAGAAGAGGCATAAAGGTCGTGTAGGTCACGGTTGGTTTAGACATGCATAATGAAGACAAGGTCATCCAGGAGCAGTTCGGGAACAAAAGCAGAGTAATTAAGGAGAGAAAGAAAAACTCAAACTGAAAGGAAAAAAAGCGTCAAAATTGGATTCGAGAAGGGGAATCAACTCTAATTAAAGGGGGGGGGCGGTCGATCAACGCCGTCAACCCTGGGCGATTCGCTCTGTAAAAACGGGCTAGGGGGAGAAAAAAGGACTCATCTAGATCAACAAGGTACAGATCTCGCAGGATCAGAAAGGTGTGCAGATCCGGCGCGTGGAGACAAAAAACAGCTTAGACTCCCCGTGTAGTTTTCTCGGAACAGAGGAGAAACATGCGCGAGTGGTGTGTCTGAGATGCAGGGTCCTCTGAGGGAAAAACTTGGATCCATTCCCAGAACGCAAAGGAAGAATACTTCTGGTGGGTAAAAAGACCAGGGAATAAAGAAAAAAAAAAAACTACAGGGGGAAGGAGCTCTTGTTCGTGCGCATGAAAAAAAGGGAGGGGCTTCATTAATACATACATAAGACCAAAGAAAAGAAAAACCTTGGGGGGTAATAATCCAAAAAAAAGGTGGGATTGTGTTGTCCCAACATAAAGGAAAATACCCACGTGACTGTAAAGCGAGGAGTGACTTAAGAGAATGGGCGGGGGGGAGTAACGCAACTCAATTGAGCATAAGGGGGTAACACGAAAACAGAAAGGTTAAACGGGGGATTCCATATCCGCGGGGGAACGGGACTATGCAAAGAAACAGGCAGCAATACGGAGGCTGGTGGACGGGCGAATTATAAAAACAAGAAGCTTGAAAAGGACCCCTATAATACAACAAAAAGAGAACAAAAAAACGAAAATACACACTTTGGGCGCCAATGATCGACTAAACTATCAAAAAGAAGCTTAAAGGAAGATGGAAGGAAAGAAAAAAAATCAAATAGAATATGTTCGAACCATATAAAGGGCAACAAATACAAAAAAAGACGCAAAAAAAAATGAGGGGAACAACATTTTCTCCTGTTCTTTCTTCCTTATCAGGCACCAGGCAAAAAGGAAAGTGCTTGGACAGAGAAATAATAACACGAGTGGGATAGGAAAACAAAACGTTTACCCAACAGGGGAGGAGAGAGGGGCGGGGAAACGGACGAGCAACTTCAGAATGGTGCAGAGAGACAAGAAAGGGGCAAAAGGGGCCGAAATTCATTGAGCAAGGAAGCGCGGACAGGCAAGCTACTACTAGAGGGAGCCGGGAAAGACAAAAAAAAAAAAAAAAAAAAACGAGGAAGGGTGCAACGAGGCCCAGAATCGGGGGGGAAGAACCGTCAGTGGCGATCCAGAAAAATGGCGTCGTCGCATCGAGCCGAAGCAAAGGCACACAGAGCGTTACGCAACTCGGATGGCGGGGGGGGGGGGGTTTCTAAAGGGGGGTAAGGGGGTGGGGGGGGGGGGGGGGGGGGGTGACGGGGTGGGGGGGGGTGTGGGGGGGTGGGGGGGGGGGGGGGGGTGGGGTAGGCGGGAGGGAGGTCTCTCGTGTCTAAAGTACCAAAGGATTGACAGCGAAGCGTTTTGGTTCCAGTAAGGAATCCGACGGGGAGCGCGTGCGGTCGGGCTAGTTGTGAGCCAAAAGCGATCAAGAAAGTGAGGATGTGGCCCGGAGTAGTGGAAAGCACCAAAAACGCATGACACTCGCCTAGTGGCCAAGAAAGACATTGGGGACCCCAAAGTGTGAACTAAATAGCCAAAACCCTCACGTTTCCATAGGGAATAAGACATTTAGGTGCAGAACGCTTCCATAAAATGGGGAAGGATATTAAGCAAAACTGCCAAACAGCTAGTCCGAACCCTGCGAAAAAAAAAGAGACAACTTTCCTAATTTCTGAAGAAGTCTCAAGCCAGTAAGAGTTTACCGAGAAAAACGAGGATCTTCTTATAAAAGGTCCCCTGTCCGATGGCAACAAAAGGGGAACCTAAGGTTCATAGGACAACCGCACGGAAGAAGAGGCCGGCGCATTACATTATTGGCATGTAGCTTCCTTCGAGACACGTGCTATCGAGGATTCCTTTCAATACTTTCCTCCATCTTCTTGGGGGGTGGGGGGTGGGGGGGGGGCGGGGGTCTTTACGGTTGGCATCAAAAGAGTCACCCAAAACATACACAATACCTGACTAATCAAACGTCTAAGGGGAGGGGGGGACTACAAGAAAATCAGCTTGCCTGGGAATGTGTGGAACTTACTATGCTATGGCGCAACGAGGGCGTCCACTTGCAAAATGCCAAATCTATACTTAACTGTCGATTGTCGTGTATACCTGTGGGGTGCAGGATCTCCACGTTAGCGAAGGGCTTGGCAGGGGGAGCGAATTGCAAGCAACCTTTAAGATGGAATGGGAAAGGGCGTCAGGGGATGGCGCGCGAATCATAACAAACGACAGCACTTCATTGGGGGCGTGGAAAAGGCTGGGATAGAATTTCCGCATAGCAGCGTCATCAAGAGATCACGAAAAGAGAGGCCGAGAACTGATTGTGTGGAGGGGGGGGGTGTTTGACAGTGCCGTTAAGTATGGGGAAGAAAGTTTACACGGGCAAAACCAAACCGGGGTTTTTTCAGGGTTTCAGAGTGCAACAAAGTGGTGAAGGTTGACGTGCATCCGACCAATATAGGCGGCGCGTGGAGAGGCGAAAAGATCGAACTGGACAGGCTACCGTGTCGTGTTCGACACGGGCGTGTTGGCATTATAGCTCATGGGGGAAAGGTACAATTTGCCGGGCTCAGACGAGTTCATGGAGGTGTTCGGAGCAATCAGAAACTACAGCCTTGGAAGGGTTGAAGTCGGGTGGTGATTTTTTGGAGCGTCAGTCTCTGCGTTAGGTTGCGCTGCGGTGGAGGGGAGGGGCATTTGGGGGACAGTCAACAGGTGCGCTGCCGCAAATTTCAAAGGAAGAGGAGGAGGGGTTGAAAACGAGTACGGAAATGGGGTTATGGGTTCGATCGAGTGCAAAAAAAATATCCTGTGTATAGGGGACTCGATTAAAGGAGAAAAACCAGAAAACGGAGGGGGAAAAGGGGAAAGAGAGCGAGGGAGAACCTACAAATCTCACCTAACACTGGACTTATTCTCAGACGCAAAAGCACAAAGGCAAGCCGCAGGAAAGGGAAGCCACTGGCACAAAGAGCTTAGGCGCATTGATGCGGCCGCGCCAGTTGCGGTAATCAACCTCAGGCAACCGAAGTCGCAGACTATCACGCAAAAGAACCAGGAGACTCCCCAGTGGGTCCCAAGGGAGGACTAGGGGAAGGAGTTCCGCCGGGCGTTCCCTCGGAAATAGAGAATGCCCGCCCAAAGAAGACGACAAAGGTCCAATTATCATAAAGAAGTAGTCTGGAGGACAACCAACTGATGTTTTCCGTCTGATCTTTGCCGACCTTTAGCTGTGAAGAAAGCGATCGATAGTGTTTAGACGGAAGAAAAAAAAGCAAGAAGGTACCACCACGAAAGAAAACCATTAAGCCAGGGATGCAGGCAACCAGCGCGGAAACGAACAGTAAAAGATAATATACGGAACTTGGGTCACCACTTCAAAATCCAACAATTCAGTTTTGAGAAGAAATCCTTCTAGCTGGGTTGGTCGGACGGGAGATGAGGAAAAAAGGCTTGGTGAATCGGCATCGGCGACTCCGGCATTAAGAAGCGGAATCGCACGCGTGGAGGGGGTATGTCTTAGAGCGCCAATTTTAAAACGGAAAGGCCCCGCCAGTTTACAAGATGCGCTCCGCCGCCCGCTGAAAATCTGAGGGTCAACTGGTTCGCGGGCAAACGGGACCCTCCAAGAGAAGTTCCTTCGAGAGGGGGTGAGGGAAATAGAAAAAGTTGCTTTGACCTAATCGTCAATGTGTGAAAAGTCATAACGTAGGAAAGAGGCAAGAAGATCCGTGTCGAACCCCGATCGGTAAAAAAGGAGTCGACATGAGGGTGCGGGTGCGGACAAGGTTTTTTAGAGGGAGACACAAGAAAAACGATTGAGCGCAGAGGACAGTAAACGAAAGAAAAGGCGACGCATGTCGCGAAGAAGAGAACGAACGAGAAGCAGGCAGCGGGGAGGTGGGAGGGAGTCGGGGAAAGGGGAAAGCTTTTTGGGAAAACATTCGGCGGTGATAATAATTTCCTGGAATCATGAAAGATCTAGACTGGAGTTGAAGGGATATAGCCTCCCGTCTAGGCAGAAAACGGGGGGAGGAAGCGGGCGGTTCCATTAATGGTCAAAGGGAGTTCGCCGCCGTTCTATTCTCAAAAGTTGACCTCGCGGAGTCACAAAAACAACGAGGGGGGGGGGAAGGATCGTTCACCTACTACGGCGGCGTATCAAGGGATATGCGATTGGGGGAGGAATCCTCTTCAATAATAGACGGGCCTGCTAACCAAAAACTAGCCAGCGCGGACAGAGGATTGGGGTAATGGATGGAAGAAAAAATAAAACGACTCAGGCTTTCAATCAGCGGGAGCCCATAGATCCCGGTGAAGTGACGGAGTCGAAAAAAAAAACCGTCCTCTGCTAGGGAGGCTCCGGGAGGGGTGAATAGGAAAGGAAAAAAAAGAGAAAAGAAGAAATTTAAAACGGTTACTCCGAATCTTCATGAAGAAAAAACGAGACGGGCACCAACAGGGGCCCTTTCATGTGAAACAAGATCATTGTGGGGTAAAAAATGGGTGAGATTCGATATGCGGAAATGAGAAAGAAGCTGGAATTTGAAAAGAGTCCGGACATGACAAAAGAAAAAATGGGGGAGGTTACAGAAGCTCCGATACTGCTGTTTATGGCGCTAATTTAAAACTGATGTAATCTTTCGGGATAGGAGACAGGTGAAAAAAATCTGAGGGTAGCAGAAATAGGAATGGGAAAGCCGCACTAACTCCAGCGGTGTATTGAGCTGAAATGGGAAGAAGCTGTCACTGGAGCCCGCTCAACGCCTCAAGTTGAAAGGGAAGGCCTGAGTGACAGGAGTCGGGAAAATAAGATGTTTAAAAAAGAGAAGGGGAAATTGTTCAAGGGCCGTGGAAACAACTCGCGGAACTCGGAAATAATACAGGAGTGGGTAATGTTTTAGAAACATCGAGTGGTAAATTGAGGACGAAAGCTTCAGGAAGAAGACGCGTTTTGGTGCCAGAAAGATGTTGACTTTTAGAAAAAAACTTTCAAGTCAAAACTCAACGATGTGGACTTCTTGTCCCTTTGTTGGGGGAAAAAGGAACAGAGGGGGGAGGGTCCCAAGTGACTAGCAAGAAAAAAAACAAATTTTACCGTGGAGAAGGGCTAGCCCATCGCAACAAACGCGAAGATGACCAGAAGCGCTCTGCCGCGCGAAGGAAGGGGGATGTAATGCCGCGTCCTAGAAGACAAAAAAAAAAAGGAGAGGGGAGGAATATAGGCTTTCTACATCCTTATCAGACGCGGCAAGAAAGCGCGTCTGCAAGTATGTCTGAGCGTGGGGGCGGGGCTGGGGAGAAGGGGGTACCCGGGAGAAAGACAGCACGATTTGTGGGTTCCAGGGGGATTGAGGAAGAAATCAAGGCTGGTCATTTGCAAAAAGAGAAGCCGAGAAAGTGAGGCTGAAAGTGAGCGGGACAACCTTCAAAAAGGCTGGGGTTGCACCTAAAAAATCGATGGGGGAAGAAAAAAAATGGTCCCAATTAAAAAACTAGAGGTTCGACATGAGAAGAGGACGGATGAAAAGGCCCTCCGTGCAAGGAGGGGTTGGAAAACACTTGCCCTCGACCTGACCTGCCAAGTGGACAAAAAAGGGGGAAAAGAATAGATAAAGTCTTTTTGGAACAGGATGGAAAGAGACAGGACCGAATAATTGCAAGGAAAAAAAAGCGGGGGAATAAAGCTGGAGATATCTGAGGGGAGTCTGATGCCGGGAAAGGATGCACAGAAGCTTTCTCTGTACACGGAAGAAGTACATAGGGGGACAAAGGTGAGACAAAGAAAGAAACAGGCATCTGAACTTTCAGCTGGGATCCTCAACCTATGGGTGCACTGGGGGGATCGGAGTAGAAAAGACGTTAAGAAGAAGTTCAGACTCATGGGTCCACAAAAAAAAAAAAAAAGAAAAACACAAAAAAAAAAAAAAAAAAAAAAGAAACACAAGACACAAACAACACAAAAAAAAAAAAAAAACCACAAAAGAAAAAACACAAAAAAAAAAAAAAAAAAAAAAAGGAAAGAGAGAGAAGAAAGAATAAGGGAGAGAATCCATTTAAGGTGATGTGACACGTGCAGGAAGGTTGTGTGCCGGAAGAGGAGAGTAAGCGCAATGAAGTTAAAGTTAGGGAGGGGAAGTCGGAAAGTCTCGTTTTTCGTTCGATTAAAAAAGACCGGAGCGATGAGCGCGAGAATGGGTTTGCTGGGGTAAGAAAAAGACTCAGGAAAATTCACGAGGCTTCGGCGAAAGACGATTGGAGAAGGCGAGGAGGGGTCTGGGCAATTAAGAAAATACACGCGAAGGAATTCTCTCTTCGGATGGTTGGGGAGAAACGCCGATATTAGGGGGGGAAGAGGATGTTCACGCAAAATCTGCAATGGATCAGACTGGTAGTAGGTGAAAGAGTCAGGGGGGGGGGGGGGGGGAAACACACAGGGGGGGAAAGAGAGGCTGGTTATTGGAAGAAAAACGGCTGGAATGGGACTGTGAAAAGTGCAAAGGCAATCAATCGAAGAGTCCAAAGGAGCCAGGGAAGTACGAGAGAAGCCAATAGCTTTTCCAGCGAAAAGGAACGTTAGGAGAAGCCTATGTGGAAAAAAAGAAAAGCGGCGAAAGGAAAAAGACAAAAGAAAAGGAACCATAGCGGAATTAGTGTCGGGGATGCTCGCGGACAGGCGGGGATGGAGTTTAGGATTTAAGAGGAGAGTTTGAAATATGACATTCTAAAAAGAAAGCGAACGTTAACCACAGAACTACAGGAATACGAAGGTCTAAGGCTTTTTCGAAAAAACTAGAAGGAATAGGGACGGAGGGGGATAAAAACGAAACTTTTCTAAGGGGGAAAAAATTTGAAACTAAAAGGAGAATTGGGAAAAACATCTATGAAAACGGAAAATGGAGTTGATTTATGAACGGGAACATAAAAAGCTCCACTGGGCTTAGAAGATTCAATGAGGCCAAGGGCTTGGCTTAAAGCCGATTAAATAAAGGGATGGAAAAGTTCGGATTTCAAGGGGTCGCGCGAATCAGTCGCCAAAAGACGACGGCTATTGTTCATTGTTCGAGTAGCAAGCGGGGGGCCGATGCCATTTGGGCCAAGCCCGTCAATCCAGAAAAAAGAAAGATCTACCACAAGCACTGGCGAAAAACTTAATGTGGTATTTGGGTTGTTGGGGGGGGGGACATGTTTGGTGGTGGAGGAATCTTTGGACTGAAGTAAGCGGTTTTTCATTGGTGGTAGTTCTTTTGGCAACATGGTTTGCAGGTGAGAAACGACTTCGGCCCCTTCAAAACCGGATCTGGGGAGACCCTCTCCCGGGCTAAAGATAGAGCCGGGAAGAACTATGTTTCTTGGGGGGGTCATACTACTGGGATTTATACCATGGACGTGTTAATCAGAGATTTGGAGGGGAAGACTATTCATTATGAGGAGGCAAATCATACAGTATTCAGTAAGTTGACAACTGGGTGGAGATCTTTTTTGTGGATTGTGGGCAGCGGTCTGGTTAGGTAGTTTTCATGGTTTAGATCCCAACGTGCGAGTAGAAGGAAAGTGGGTACGGAAATAATAGGAGTTTCATTTTCGTAGCAGGTATTCAAGAGAATGTGTGGATTTTTAGCCGGGTAGGCAGACAGACGGAGGAATTTTTGCGGGGAGAACGAGGATAGTAGACTACAAAACCAACGGGAGGGAGGAGGTGAAGAGAGACGGTCGCAAGAGAACAAAAAAGGCTCAGCTGTCGGCACCTATCCGGAGCAAATCCGAAAGTCGCCGGGGGCCTCGGAAGAGGGCAAAATGAAGAGGGAAGGAATCCTTTCGTCGCAGAAGGGGGACGCTAACTCAGCAAAGACGGGACAGAACGCCAGCGAAAAAAAAAGAGAAGAGAAAAGTGTCAAAGGAAATGACGACGGGGATGTGGAAGGGAATCATGAATAAAAAGATGGAAACCGAAACTATGGACGGAAAATGATCTATAAGGGAAAAAGCCGTAGAGAAAACAACGAACGACAAAGGGGGCAAGAAGCGGGGCCTAAACCGTTAGCTGTCACGAGAGATATATTGGGCCAACAGGACGAAAAAAGCACACCAATGTGGAAAAAAAGAAAAAACCAATGGGAACCACGGGGGATCAGGTTCCCACTTAAAGCCAACTTAAGCTGCGGGGAAATGCACCCACCAACCACATTAATGGGAAGACTAGAGAGGGTTGACAGTGACCAAAGAGGGTATGAAAGAACTGTTTGCTGGGGGTCTGTAGACTAAGAGCCTTGTGTTTAGAAAGGGGGAGTAACCAATCTCGATGCGAGGAGGGGTGGGGAGCGCTCGAGGACGAAAAATTTTCAACCACTTTGGGCAACGCACCTAGTGAAAAATCGAGAGGCTCTCAGATCCCGGTAAAGAAGGGGATCGTCTGGGTGTGGGAGCTCATGGCCAAATGACAGAAGCAAGACAATAGAGAGTGCCTACTGTGTGTGAGGGGCAGAAGGCAATTTGTAGAAACTCTGTAGGGGAAATGGGGGCACAAAAAGTCGACCCACAACACAAACCACAACACGACAGGGGGGGTTGCAAGGGACGGCAGACTGCTCAAGGGGCGGGAAAGAAAGGATGGTTCGAGGCTGAGTAAGGGTCGGTGTGATGTGGGTGAGACCTTTTTGAAGGTACAGTTGTTGTGAGAAAGGAAACGAACATTATTTAAAAGTGAAGGGAAGAGGAAAGCTCCTCAAATCTACTCGTCTCTACGAAGAGGGGAAAGGTCAACCGGGTAGGAAGGGCTTGGGGGGGGCCTTCCTCTGGGATTGGGAGGATGGCAAGCGGACTTTTTTTTGCCGCGGGAGTGGAGAGACCCGTTACTTGGGGGGGGCCTCATCACGCTAGAACGAATCATCGCCTAAGTCACTGAGGGCGGGGGGGGAGGAGGGGAGGCGGGAAGTGGGCGTCAGGAAGGTCAAGGGACAATTCGGTGGGTAAAGGGGGCCGCAATTCCGGAATGAAAAAAGAAAATTTTACGGAGATATTGAAAAAAAGGGGGGGCGGGGTCAAACGACTACGGCGGGGATGCTATAGATTGTCTGCGAGGGGGGGTGAAAAGAATACAGGAAAAAAAGAAATCTGCGGGGACGGAGGGAAAACAACCGGGACAGACGTCCGGAAGAGGAGTTGGGGAAGTGGGGAAAGAAGCAAAATCAGGAGAGGAAAAGAGAGAACAAACTCCAGGTAATAAACAAAAAATCGACGCGCTCTATAGACTGCCTTTAAGGTTTTCATAGGTCCGAGTCAGACTTAACTAAGATCAGTTACTCATAAGCTGGGAAAACCCTCAGTTGAGCATTATGATCAGGCAACAGGGAAGAACCAACCTTCAGCTAGTGCGACAATCACGTGAAAATTTTGAAATCTTAAGAAATGAATTCTAACATATTATGTAAAGGTGTCTGAAGCGAGACATAAGAAAAGGGGTGAGGGCCAAAACATCCAGGGTTGAGATGGGGAGGAAGGGAGGCTAACACGGAAGTAAGCGTTAGATTGAGAGAGACGGAAAGGAATGACGCAGGGAGGTAGTTAGAAAGGGAATCCAACGAAACCTCACGGCGAAAGGGTTATTTCTTAGGGAAATTGAGGTCCTGGGTAGCCGCGCAGCACGGAAGGAAAAAACGCGGACCTTAGACGGTTTCAAAAATCATGGGTTGTTTGCGAGTCTGGGGGTTAAATGGGGCAAGGTGAAAGGGAATGGTTGAAAAATCTGGCACTGAAGGGGAAAGAGCCAGCTAGTCTTGATGTTGCAAACAGAGAGTAACTGGCGACGAAGCTTCTGCGATCGGTATTTGGGTGCCAAAGAAATATGGGGTGAAGGTGGCTAAACTTGTTGCCTATGCCCCGCGCCAGTGGGAAGTGGGGGGGGGGGAGGGGTGGGTCTAGCTCGGTCAGGGATGGGGCCGGGAACCCCGGGAGGGTGGGGGGGCGGGGGGGGGGGCGGGATGGGAATAAGGATGTGGTCTTTGCGAATGAAGAAGGGGATGGCGCCATCAAGAAGAAACAAAAAAAATTTGGGGGCTGAAAAGGGGATCAAGGACAAACAGAGCGCAGAGGACAAAACATGTGGGCCAAGACGCTCTGGACGCAGGAAAGAAAGGATGGCGAAAGACATTATCCTCGAAAAAAAAAAAAACCCAAACGGAGGGGGAGGAAGGGAAGAAAGGAATAAGAGCATTCCGGAAACAGAACTTCAGGATCTCGGGTAAAGAGGAGGAGGAACAGTTTCTTTCGTGGGGAGGGGGTCTGGGGTGCTGGTCCCGTCAACTCACACAAGGGTGGGGGAGTGAGTAAGACAAAGACCAGCTGTTAAGGTTTGGAACAAAAAGAATAACGAAGAGTGTTGGTGCCTTAAAGTTGGGTGGACACACCGTTGGTATGTGGGCAAAAAAAGCGATGTCGGGGCTGGTAAAAGATGTTACACTCGAGGGTAGGGGGACAAAGGCGCCAGCTAATGCAGGTGCTCTGGCCCAGGAAGCTTGGGCACAGAGGAGACACGAAAGAAACATTGAAGGAGAATAAAAAAAAAATAGGTTGTAAAGAAGTTGGCATAAAGGGCGAGGGTTGTTTGAAGGGCTGAGGTAGAGAGACGGCTATCATTGAACAAAAAGGGAATACACGATGGAGAGGCGGGGGAGGGCGGATGGGGGGAAGTTCGAACGCCAACGGATGCATACGTCTCGAGAACGAAAATTCCATAAGTGGGAAAAGGGGGAAAAGAAACATCGCCGGCGAGCGGGGTAGCGTAAGGCGTTGGCCAGGATTGAGGCTCGGGGGCAGGGAGAAAGAGAATGTTCAAGAAGTTACAACGAGTAGAAAGAAAGTCAAAAAGAAGGCAATGTGTTTAACTTTCCCTTGCCGGGGTTTGATGGGAAAGGGCCGGATAAGTAATGGAAGAAAGGCGTGCATTTGGCGAATAAGTCAGGATTCTCGGGGAGGAAAAGAGAGAGAAGAGAGCTTATTTTGTAGGGAGACGCGGCAAAGGGAAGGGGCTTCGGGAGAATCCAATTGAAGCGAAGTGGAGTTGGGGGAGGGAAAATTACATCCAACTCGCGGGGATCAGGGTAAAAGGTGGGGCCGAAATTATTTGTAAGAGGAGGGGGAATAAAAGAGAAGAAAGAAACAGCATATGGATAAGCCGTAAGTGTGGGGGAACGAGGAAAAAACTCAGGTGGACAGCTAAAGGTGAATTGGAAGAAGAAAGGGCGGAGAAACTTTTAAAGTAGAGGAAAAACCGGGAAAAGACATCGGGGGATAAACTTAATCCTCCGGGGGGTGACGGGGGAGAGTAGAGTCAGATGAGAAAAGTGATGAGGGCAGATGAAACGGAGGCGATCAAGGAAAAAAAGGAAAATGAGGAGAAGTAACAAAGAAACAAAAAGACAGCGGAAGGATTTGCTTACTGACTGAGAGACCTCAAGTAGTGGATTTGCCTAGGAACTGGGAAATCCGTTTAGTGGGGAAGGTCGAAAAAAGTTCTCAAAACGTGACAGGGAACCAAGCACATAGACTACGCAGAAGAGAATCGGTGCAAGGGAACAGCGGGGAACGGGTAGTTTATAAAACGGACGAGGTCGAAACGGGGGGAAAATTTAAAAGAAGGGGTCAAAACGGGGATCTTAACGGCAAAACATAGCTTAAAAACGGGCGAGTGGGGGGGATTACCTGGGGGAACTGAGGCCAAAAAAATGAAAATATCTTGGAATTCAGCCCTTGAGGAGGACTCCTCTGAAGAAAAAAAGTGTGCGGGGAGTGAGAAAAAAAGTTCGCGCGAAGCAGAACAAAAAAAAGAACGAAGCGAGGGTGCAAGGCGTAACGGATTAGTATACCCTTTGGGGGGGCAAGATGGGACCACAGGGCATAAAAAACGATAGGCAATACAAAATCTAGACGCGGAACGTAAGGGGTATTGGGTTGTGGGTACAGTGGAAGTTAGAATGAGGGGGATGGTACATTCAATCTGTCCTAAGCTGTTGTTCAATTGGGGGGGGGTTTACGGGGTGGTTTCAGTTTCTCCAGGGAAACCTTATAGTACGAAAGGGAAAACAAGAAAAAGCGGCAGCTCGAAAGGAAAACACGCTAGTGGGCGTTTGGGGGTTTGAAAAAAAGGAAGGAGGGGGGACTTATGGAATTGCCTTGTTCAAGGATTTTCGGCGGAATAAGGGAAGGGAGCGCAAACATCCCCTTAAGACTTGGACAAGGTAATTCGTGGCTGCGGCGTATGAAAGAGTGAGATTTGCTGTAGTTATCACCGGGGGAACGGGCGAGAGAGGAAAATAAGAGGGGGGGAAATGGAGGGGAAGGGCTGACGTCTAGTAAAATGTTGATGGTGCTCCTGTATCTCGAGGGCCGACAACTGTTAGGCTAAAGAGGAGTCCGAAGGGAAAAAAAAACGGAGGAGAGGAAAAGAGAAGAGGACCTAGTAGCCCGATACAAAGAGAACGTCAGGGAGGAAAGAGGGATCAGTTCTCAAATCACAAAGGAAGACTCTAGGCCGAAAATAAACCTCGCTGCGCTGATCTGGAAGGATGAACTACCTCGGGGAGGCGAACGAAAGAAGCAAAGAAAAAAAACGGAGGCAGAAACCTCTCAAAACGAAAAAAGCGACGAGAAATGTCAAAAGAGGAAAAAGAGAGGGGGAAGGACGCGCCTCAAGGAGAAAGAGGACCGAAAAAGAAGGAACAAAGCAATAATCAAAAAAGCAGTAGAAGGAAAAAACACAGACTAGATGGGTAAATGTTCGGCGGATACCTGGAATGTTCTCAAAGAGGACGGAGAGAGGAAAAGGGGGGGAGAACGCGAAACCGAAAAATGGGTAAAAAAAAACAAAAAAAACCAATGAAACCACTGGAGTAGGCCCAAAAGAAAAAGAATTAACAAAATTAAAGCCTGCACGGGGTCAAACCAAACAAATAAACAAAAAGCGTTTAAGCGGGGGGGGTCACCGTGACGGATACGGGGGTAAAAATGGGAAGAGAATCACAGGTTTAGGGTGGTAGAACCGATGAACAGCTCTTGAGCGGGGGGGAGGTGGGGTAAGAGTCGAGGGACAAGGTTGAACCGAGAACGTTTCAAAAACATAAGGTTGAAAGCGGAGACCTAGCCGACACGGCAGGAGCTGAGGGACGGGGGACGCGAAGTGCAAAGGGAGAAAAAGAAGTTACGTCAAATCAGGGGGGGGGGGGAGTGTTTTCTGGACAGAGCAAGTTCAGGGCCAGAGCCTTAGGTTCAATTGGGGGCAAAGGAGGAAATCGTGAGGTATACAAAGAAAGGACAAGCTAAGATCCACCACAAAGATGCGTAGCAGGAGGTCGGAAGGAGGGGGAGGGGGGGGGTCGGAATGATCCCTGTAAAGGAAATGGAAAAGAACTAAGTCAATGCAAGGTACAGAAGACTAAGAACTGTCGAGACAAAAGAGAACCAAAGCAATGTACAAGGGAGGGGAGGGAGGAGGGTAATACTTTCTTGTTTTTTTGTGGGTTGACGGTGCGCTACTCAGGAAGGGGAAGAAGGCAATCTAGAATGGAGTTGAGGACGAGCCTCCAACTTGAGGGAGGGAGAAAGGGGGAGTTCTGCTTGGAATGCTTCATATAATTTTCGTTGTCGGGAAAATATTACGAAAGGTGCGCACGCGTGTGACAGAACCGAGGGGGGGGAACAGGAGAGTGTTCACCTCTAAGGGGAGGGGGAGACAAGAGGAGAGGTGAGGACGATTATCGAGGACAAGTGAGAGGCGTCGGAAAAGATACAGCGAGAAAAAGCAGATGGATGTATGACGGGGGGGACACCACAAAGAATAGCTTCAGAGGGGGAGGGAAAGGCCCAGGAAGAAAGAGGGGGTGCTACGAAAAAAAAGAACCGCGATGGGGGTGGTGGCACGGGAAAAGAGACGAAGGGAGGAAGAAACTGGGAAAAGCACTAAGGGCGGCGGAATGAAATAAAAAGGAAAGAAAAAGGAAAGGGAACGTGTCACACCTTTGAAATTTGAGTGTTTGAATGAAGGGAAATGCGGAGTCTAACAGAATAGGAAACGAGGGGGCAGAGACGCTAGACAATACAAGGAAAAGGTGGAGGTAAGAACGGAACAGGAACGCAGGGTTTCTGTCAGTCAAGGATGGGGATCTTTCGGGGAACTACCGTATATCGCAAGGTGGGCGGGTCCGCGGACGCAAGAGAAGAACATACTCTCTAATCTCCCATCTAGGCTCGGATGGTCTGGAATGTCTCAGGTCCACGAGCCGTAAAAAAGAAGAGCATCGCCCTAGGAAAGGAGGGGGAAAACATAGTTGGAGACGAGGGGAATGTTTGACAATGTAGTGGGGGGGGAAAAAACCAGCTGAACGGACCTGGGGGAAAATACGGGATAGCTGTAATGGCATAAAAGAGGGGTTGGTGGCAAACTGGAGGGATAGGGAGGTGTGGGAAATATATTGGTCAGGGGTGAAAAAACTCGGTGAAGGGAACCAGGCAAAGATTTCGGCTTGTCTGTGGGGGGGAAAAAACAGGAAACAGAATGTCTTAAAGAAAGAAACAAACAGTGTGCTGATTCTCGGGGGAAAAAGCGCCAGAAGCAACAGAAGAGAAAAAGATTGGGAAGGAACCCGCAGAGGGAAGCTGATGACTAATCCGAAGAAGGGGGAAAGACGAGTCAACAAAAAAAGGAGGAGCAAAGAAAGTCATAAAATTGCGACCAGAAGGCAAGTCAGAGGATGAGAGAGGAGGCTCGGGCAAAGAAGGTGAGTAGAGGGCAGACTGGCGATGGGTCACGGACCATCAAAACTTTTGGGGTCGTGCTTGAGGAGACCAGAAAGCTGTTCATGGGGGAACAAGAAGGGAAGGAAATCGTTTGCGGGGAACTGAAAAGGGGAGGGAAAAATTCAAAAGATGAGGGGGGGACAAACGCGATGCAAGATGAACGCAAGTTTAAGGGGTGCACAATAAACAAGAACGAGGCTCTGACCGAAGTGAAAGAGGGTTCAACCAGGAAAAAAGGGACCCAGGGACGGAGACGAAAAAAATGAAGGTAAACGAAAGGACGGGGGGGCGCTTGGTGTGGCGGGATGGACGCGACAGGAAGGGAAGAGGGGGAAAAAGATAATACAAAGCTGGAGAAAGATCGTGAGGGTACTTCAGGAAGGGAAGGGGCTAACGGAATAAAAGGGGGGGGGGGGGGGGGGAAGGTAGAAACGGGGTAGACGCCGAAAAAAGATTAGGGGGACACGGAACAGGAAAAAAAAAAAAGCGCGCGGAGAGGTGGAGGGGCTTAAAAGCACCCCATTGGGGAATGGAGGACTCGGGGAGGGAAAAACATAAGGAAAGGGATAAGTTCGACTCATTGGAAGCATTTCGAAAAATCAAAACTAAGTTAAAGGGGGGTGAAAACTGGAGGGGTGATGGAAAGGGTGCCGGGGAAATAGGGCCAAAGTCGGAGTGGAAAGGGTTGTGCAGGGAAAAGAATGAAGTCAAGGGAGAGGTCGTTCCAAGAGAACAAAATCCCGGATAGAGATCAGGACGGAGGGGAAAGGGTCAGGCCCCTCTTGGTGATCACAGAAGATTGAGCTAAGGGGGCTTGTGAAAGGTCAAAGAAGTAAGACAAAGCGAGAGAGGGAGGGGGGAAAGGGGGGTGGCGACGCCGAAGATATTATTGGGGGGGACGGAGGGGAAACC
>Ga0179591_1273359_pt1 | contig 23969 bp, 30 predicted proteins | sample CZOMad2_1_08_16f_FD_182891 | JGI IMG/M metagenome (GOLD analysis project Ga0179591, IMG submission 182891) | Vadose zone soil fungal communities from Angelo Coast Range Reserve, California, USA - CZOMad2_1_08_16fungal (PacBio error correction) | ecosystem: Environmental > Terrestrial > Soil >...
TGAAAGATGGGGCCCGGGGAAAAACCCATAACGTGAAATACAATCCCTGCTGTTTGGGGGGGGTGGGGGGAAGGAAGAAGGGGCGGTAGGGCAAAGGTCGCAAATTTCACGACATGAACCAGCGGAGAGGGAAAACGTTTTCCATCTGGTTATCAGCATGAGGAATCATCTGCAGAGGAATGAAGGGATGAGCCTAGGCAAGCCTCGGCGCGTATCAAGGGCCTTGCCGGTGCAAGGGGAGAGGGAGGATGAGTGAAGGAAGGGTCTTCAAGGGGATGGAAGGGTGTGGTTTGGAAAACTTTACATGCCCTGAGTGGGCTTAAGGCACTCGAGGGTAGCGAGGTCAAAGAGGTTCTAGAGGCGTACTTGAGTCTATCTGGACTTTCATGGGAAATAAAGCGCCCAGGATAGCAAGTTGTGTCCTGTGAACAGAGACAATCAAATGGGAATCATGTCGATCAAGGAGGTATTTTTTACAGAACAACAGAAAATTGGAGAATCGATCGGGAAGTATAGAGTACTGGGGGTTTAAAACCCAAATTGACGAAGGGCCAAACTGAATCTGGGGGGAAGCTGGTGGTAAGGGGAGGGGGGATGCCAAAACGGAAATAGGGATGTCTTCACGGGGATAAAGAAACCCTCCGGGGACGTCCTTAGCCACGCATGAATATTCCAGCCTTCAATGCGGGGGGGGGGTCTTGTAAGGAGAGGGAGGCCACTACACTTCTTTTGGGGGGCAAGGCGATTGAGGTCGAAAGTGGGAATCCACTACGGCCGTTGCTGGGAGTGGGGGAGATGCGAGTACGGGCTGAGTCTGGACAGGCCCTACGGGGGATGACCACCATAAGACACGGAAATAGATGAGCGACCGACAAGAATCGACTGAAGGCGAGATGTTTGATGAAGGTAGAAGAGCATTGAACATTGGTTAGGGGTTTCTACACAGGGTTATAGGGGGACTAAGCGTATTTGAAGACCATTCCGCTTCAGGGCCGGGTTAGGAAATGGGGGGGGAAAACTGGTTTGGGGAATAAAAAACCGGGTTGTAACGGCTGCTGTTTGCGCGTGTCCATGGAACATAACAAACGACACGCCCGAACGCAAGACACCCCACCGTAGAATGGGGTGGCTTCGATAAGGGCGTGGTTACACCTAACCGGAACAAAAAGGAAGCATGGGAGTGCTGAGTACTCCGCACGGAAAAAGCCAAAAAGTGAACGTTGGATCTTGGTTGCAAACAGTCAATCAAAAGTGGAGGCATGACTTGTTAGAGACGGGGCGGGGAGGGGGCTTACCGCATTTTTCAGAAAGTAAAGAAAGGGCGGGTGAAACACACATCGACAAATGATGGATCAGTTTAATCATAATTCAAATTGGGCTGCGGCAGAGTCAAAGTATCCAATAAGAACAGTAACCAGAGCCGACAACGCCCCAATAAGAATAACGCGAGCGCATGCTCCAAAAACGATCGAGCTTGTTGCAACGGCTTCGAAGCGGCAAAGTTTTGCCAAGGAACAGGTAACAGTTAAAGTACCCGGGGGTGTGGTCTCCGCAGCAGGAAATCAGCCAAACAAAATGGGAAAGGCTCGTAGTAAGGGGAGGTTATTCGCGGACTTGCACCGTCGACGCTGTAAAAATTCTGGGAAGGGCGGGGAAATCCGACAGGCAGTTTGGCCTGATAGCGATGCAATCCAATGTGTGGGCGACTGTCCTGTCCTAACCACCCACTCTAAAATCACCTTTGCTCGTTGGCATTACCCTGAACATAAGGGGGAGGAACGATAGGACGAGACAGACTGGATTTCCGGGTACTACTCAAATTCACCTGACCCACGTTACTCTTCATCGGTAAACCGGCACTCACAAAAGTATGTATTACCACGGTCAACGAATTGATTGGGAATGACATAGAGGAGAAAGGCAATAGTATGAATTTGGCGATCCAACAAACGTTAAAAAGTTGGGAATGTGCATTAAAGGGTTGACAGTTGATGCACGCACAATGCTGCGCTGTGGACCATGTAAGTTAGAATGGGGTAGAAGGACAACCTTTTGGGGATATCCAGGTAGGTATGATAACTGCGAAAGAGTTCACTTGCTGTAACGGGCACTTCGAAAAAGAATCACTGGAATGAGATCCGAGGGGGGAGGTGTCGGGAGCCAGGATCGCGTACAGGGAACGATTCGTTCTGCCTTCCCACTGGAGACAGGGTCTAAGAAGTTAAGCGACTCAGAAAAGATTTACAGACTCAGACCTCAGACTCTGAGCGGAGGTCCTCACATATCCACCAATATTAAAATCATAACCACTTGGAGATCCAAGTGGAACTGGGATGAAAATCACTCAAAGAAACGTGTGGAAAGACAAGGTTGACATCCGTGGCCAGCTATCAAAGGAAGAACGTATGGGGCGCTCGGACATTATTCCGTGATGAATCTTCACCGCCGTTGGTCGTGTGAGTGACCCGATTATCAGTAGCGTTGACAAATGGTGTCGCGCAAGTCTACGAGGGTTGTGCGTGTATGAGGGAGACCAGCACGTACTGGGGAGTTCGGATCGGGTCGTAACTGAAATTGACAGGAACGAGTGCAATCGCTCTTTAAAAAGTACTGAATCCAGCAACACAGAGGGAAGAGAGAGCTAAAGGGGTCAAAGAGACTCTCTGTCGCGTAAAGCTGAATGAGGGAATGGACAGCTAGCAATGGGAATGAAATCGGAAGTGCTACGAAAAATGACTCCGATAAGTTTGGTGAGGCCAGTTGGAGGGGTGATGTGCAATCTTAGCCCAACAGCGTTGACAGTAAGGCCCGAAAGAAGACGGGAACACCTTTCAAGAAAGAGGGGGTTCTGACTGATTAGGGGAGGGGAATAAGACCGTGTCTTAAACTGGTGCGGAGGTCGTTCCAGCAAGAAAGTAATGTGATCGTCCAAAGGGGGTCTTTGTTGAGGGGGGAAGGAGTCGGCAGAAAATCGAGGACCTATTTCCTCGCGGGACAGCTGTATACGGGCGTCGGAGAATGTACGCAAAAAATTGGCGCCGGGGGACGAGCGAGGAGAAGAAAAGAAAACCTCCCGCGTGAAAACGCTCATGGTAATCGGACAAGACGAGCGTTCTGTCACGTGGGAACGATTGAAAAAAACGCGAGGGCGGCTCTGTCGAATAAAACCTCGATTATGGGAAGCTTACCAAATGTGGACAAAGGATCTCCAGTGGAAAGGGCAAGAGGAGAAGTGGGCGTTGACAGGAACTGTGGGGTCTTCACATCTAGGAAAAACTTGTAGTGGGGCTGTGGGGGCGGTGCGGGGGCCCATTAAGCGGTGGAGTGGGGGGTGGGTGGGAGACTTTCGCTTACGTTCATTCCACGTGCTTTGTTGTGACTGTCCGAACGGGAGAGCCAGCGAGTGGTTGCGTTGTGGGGAGTACGTAGGGATACGTCGCGTGGGGGGCGGGGTGCCGGTGTGATGGGCCGGACGTAGCCGGTAATGGGGGAACGCTCAACCAAGCGTATTGGGTACCGGGGGGTCATGTACAAAGGCGCCAAAAGAGAAGGTTGATGGGTTGCGTGACAGCGGGGAAGAAAAGCGTTGACACCACAGGGAATCGCCGAACTGCAGAGCTGATTGCACCATACGTATCTGGGGGGGGGGGAACGACCGGTCATACTGGCCGGAGAATGTCGACAGGACGGAAGATCCGGGTACAAAAGGAACTGCGCGGGGGGGAAAGGTTAGGTGAAATCGCACTTGTGGAATCCGGCTCTTAATAGGCTCACCGGCTCTGATGGCAGATTCGGCTGAATACCAGGTCGTGGCAGAACGGCTCATAAATTGATAGTATTTTCGTGGGGGATAGCCGGTGTTGGAATGGACGCCGGAGGAACAGCCGCGTGGATCGGATAAAAGAGTTGATCTCACAGCATTTTAAGAGGGGGGTAAAGGAACGAAAACGCTGCTGAGGGGCACACGCAACTTGGTCAGGGGAATGGGAACTGGCTCAGTGCGCACAAATAAGGTGACTAGTGGTTTTTCGAAAAAAAAAGAAGTACACAACAACGTCACTTTTTTTTGCCGGGAATGCGGGTACAAAAACAATTCGCGTTCCCTTGAGGACCAATGGAAAAACGAGAACCAACCCCTTCCAGTCGGACGGAACACCATAGGGGGGGGTCTTTCGGGGGTGGTGCTGGGCGTTTGGGGATTAACCAGCTCAGAAACAACTTAGACAGTAAACGGATGGGGGAAGGATAACAAAAGAGGAGGTGAAAACGTCCCGCAACGAGGGAATGTCGGACTAAAAAGCTTATTCGTGATAGGTACTAGTACCTAAAAGGACGTGAGGCCTCTTAAGAATGCATTCAAAGAAGAAGGAGGTCTAGAGAAAGAGGGGAATGGGTTGTACCTCACAGGCAGAAGGCCTGCCGGAAGCTGACACAACGCAGCAGGGCGATTGACGCCACGCCAGCACTCATCCAATAAAATAAACGCGCCTAAGAGCGGGAGGGTCCCACAATAGGACCATCGACGGACCAAGAATGAAGAAAACTAACGACTACAGACCCCAGGGTGAAGGGCTGGAGGACTTCCTGCGCGTGCTCGACAACTGTGAACGTTGACGTGGGAGTGCGGTAAGTTGGGGGAACTTAAACGAAAATTCCAAGTTCCGGGAGGATGAAAGACCCCAGACATGAACAGTGTAGCAAGTCAACGCCGAATGCATTGGGGAAAAGACTTCAAGAAACAGATACAAGAAGGAAGGAGAGACCGCATACACGTAAAGAGACTGGTTGAAATGTCGATAGGAAAGAAGGGGGAGAACATTCTGGGGACAACAAAAACAGGGCTACATTCAAAAGATCCGAATTTCTAAGCCTGAGAGACACCATTTATTGACTAGCTCTAGGAATGACGCACTGGAGAACATCGAGGGAAGGAGTAACTAAAGTATAGAGATAGGCCTGGGAGATTATCGAAGATCTTCCGTCGAGCTATGTCCTTCTGAGACAGCAGGAGTGTGACAGGAGGCGCATCCCCTGCTTCAGAGGAGATATGTCTACTTCAATTCTCAAATGTTTCTCGCTATACTTAGTTCAACTAAGTCCCCCTAAAGGTCCCCAACGCGCCGGAGTATATGAGAGGAAACTATCATGTACACTCTGGAAGGAAAGCACGAAGCGTGAGGGTTAGTCGGTGTCAGCCACACAACAACAGCGTGGTTACCTATATGGGGTTCATGTGTGTGTCCTTTACGCAACACGTAGGCGGGAAGTAATGTTTTGGACAGGTGGATGGGGAAATTTTTTGGGTTTAGGTTTTGAGAATAAAACGCCACGCGTATGAGACATACGAATAGACACACTGTGTAGGTAGGGACGTGAGTAGTGCCAAAAACAAAACCCAAAACAACAAACAAGGAAAAACGAACTGCTGAAAAAACACCCACACAACAAAATCATCTACCACCTAAGAGTAGAAAGTTAAGGAAAGGGAAAAAAGGAATTGATTGAAGGTTGGTGAATCGCAGGGGTGGCACAGCGATCTGAGGGAAGAGAAGGGAGAAAAAGGACCGAGATGAATTGATCAGGGGGAATGCTAATAAGAGCGCACGGAAAAAATGGAGGCATGCCGGAGCTAGGAGTGATGGTTGAAAAGAAGGTTCTAAACAGTGGGGGGACTGTCGCGAAGAGAGATGTAGTGGCCGATGTGGCTCCAGAGGATAGTCGAGAGGAGAAGAGAACATGCCGGCAAAGGGGAGCAGCGAGCCCCGTTTTCCTGGGTAAGTCGGGTGCGCCTTCAGGTAATAGGATAATCCGTCTTAATGTTCACGAGGCGCAACAAGAAACCGGGCTTGAAAGAGTAGAGGGAGGTGAGAAGGGGTTGTACTAAACCCGGAACGGCTCGGGCCTGATACTGTGGAGACTTATGGGGCAAGGGTAGGCCACCAAGAAGTTCTTCAGTAAGGGGAAAGAAAATGGACACTCCCAGTAAAACCAGGTGTGTTAAGCCACGAGCGGAAGTTATCCGCCCATTTCGGGAGGGGAATGAGTCAGGTAGGGGGGGAGAGTCCGTCCTTTGGAAAAGACGATGGAAAGGGTTCCCATCCCCGCTGCAGGGAGACGTAGGATAGTGGGGTTTGGGACAAGGAGGGAGTGCTTCCACTTGGAGGAAAAGGGGCTCGGAGAAGAAGAGCCATCAGTATCGCCGGGCAAAACGCCAGCAACGTGCTTTATAGCATAGAAAGAAGTAAAGGAATGCACTTGTTAGGGTTCTAAAGAAGTATATAAGGGCAACAGCGGGCGTGGGGCCTTTTTTCCCCGAGAGCAGCGGTCGTAATAGGAGGGCGACGTTTTGTATGGAACAAGCCCGTTGTTGGCTCGTCGGTTTTAGGAGCCTGGGAAGGACACCAGACAAAAAAAACACAAAAACCGAGAACCCCCCAAGATGAGGTGGAAGGTGCTTAGTGAATTGGGGTGCAACAGATGAAGGTAACAACCGGAACTGGTAGTGAGCGGGAGGGTCTACTAAAAAGCCGTGGTTGTGAATGCTGGGCAAAATCCGCGGTCTACTAGTGTTGGGCGGGAAAGTCGCAAAAAGTGAAGACGAAGAGTTTTTCGGGAATCTGACTCAGTGAAGGATGTAAAGACCTGGCGAGGGGGTGACCCCAGAGAAATGCTGGAGATATCAAAGGGGGTGCGAGGCCCACTTCATTCGCTGCGTACATCCAAAGTGGGGGTATCCGAAAACGTCAGAAAAATAACGGAGAAGAAAACGCCACCGAGACGAGAGAGGGGATCTCAAAGTTCGAGCATAAGGGTTGAAGTGGGGTCACGGATTCATGGGGCGGGCGCCGATGGGGTAACAGCGGAATTGCCCGGGGGTGAACAAACAAAAAGCCTAAGGGCAACATCGGGCAGGAGTGCAGGAATCATGTTCGGATTCGTATGGGAGGAAAAAGCCCACGGAAAACGAAGGTAAAAGACCACATTAGGGGGGACTGACAGGAAAAAGGCGTTCACAGGGGGGGGGACCGATCCAAATGGGGTGGAAACTCTGACAAACGACCGCCTTACATCATAACCAGAGGAGTTGGCGGAATTTGTAAGGAAGAAATACCTGTAAGTCAAAGGGGGAGAGAAAAGATTCCGGAGGGCGATAAAGGGGAAAAGGAACGAGTTACTGCTGCGAAGTTCTGAACAACTCCCAGAAACCGTGATGATGATGACCAAGTCACTACAGAAGGGAGGGGGGGGGACACTGCGAGGGAAAGACTGGAAATGCGCATCAACGAAGGGGTTTTTCCGGATAGGGCTGAAAAACAGTTGGGGCTCCCTTTGAGGGCAACGCCCAGCAGGCTGACCGGAAGGTGACGGGGCGGGTGGACGTATACAATACCTTTTCATAAGCTAAGGATCTGAATTTCGAAGCCAACGGCAGGGACTGGAAGCGCGCCAAATAGATGAAGAGTCCTGAGGGAAGTGAGGGGGAAGCAAGTATCTTCGGGTCTTAAAGTGGTCCTGCGCACTTCTTTTACCGTTCAAAAAGCAGGGTAACGGAGACAATCCGTAGAGAACAGAAGAAAAAAAAAGGCAGAGCAAGAAACGAGAACCTTGGAACCGCATGATGACTACCACCAGATGGCAGAAATGAATGATCCCGTACAGTTTCTGAGGGAAGGAATCCGCAAGAAGGGGGAAGAAAGGGGCGCAAAAAAGAAATTACGTAATGGCATGAAACTCAGGATGTCAAGGATGCGGCAGGAAATGATCCAACAATACGGGTTATGCACGGTGCAGGTCACGGTTAAGTAACTGCAAGAAAGTTGTCGGGCTGGGCGCAGGCTGATTTCGTGAAAAGCACTGAAGATACTGCTTCTCCAATGACGAAGGGAGGGATTTTATTCAAAGGAAGGAATCTGTTGAAAACCCTGGGAATCTATCTCACCAAAAGAGATACGGGCTCAATGGGGGAAAACGAAAAGATGAATGATGATTTGCAAAGGACAAGGCTGTGCTTGGAGACGCAACAAAGCTCAATGAATGTTGCGGGGTACATCAGAAAACTGCCATCGTGACTTGCAAGCGAAGTTTGTGGGAGGGAAGTTACTTGAAGAAGGCTGAGGAAAAAAGAAACGTGCCCCTTTTACATGAACCGAGAGAGGGACCCCGGGTCAAGCGTCCGCGCGCACATGCTTCCAGATAAGAAGGCGAAGGAGAGACGTGTCGGAAAAGGCGCTTGCGGATTTAGAGGAAAAAAGGGAGGAAGTTTCTTTGTAGCGAATCGTGTTAGTGCAAGGGAATGCGGCTGCCACGGAGACGGTCGGAGAGGAAAAAACAGCAGGGGGACAGGCGTAGAAGATGAATAAAGGGGGCCGACGTTTTAACCAAACATTAATGGCACCTGGGTCGGGATCGCCGGGCGCAGAAAAAAAGCCTCAATAGAGATCTCACGAGGTGAACGGGAGCAGAATTAAGGGAAGTTTTCCATCACTACACACAGCAGTCTGTGAGACAGGCAATGACGTTCACGATACCGCGGAGGAGCTTCAAAGAAAGGTTGTCCATAGTAGGCGACCAAAAGGGACCAAAAAAGTAAGCATGGTGAAGTAGAAGGGGAAGAGGGGGCAAGAAACAATAAACCATGTCAGGGATTCGCACAAAGACTGTGGTCGGAGAAGGTACTGGTGGATTTCCCATCAATGAGGGGGTAACCGTGAGAAGAAAGGTGGTGAAGTTGAACGCTTAGTGAACTCTCGAGTGGTCCGCGTGTTGGTCTTGAAAGGAATCAACTCAGGCGAAACAGCAGCCACATCCGGTATGGCGGGACTGGAAAAGCGAAAAAAAGAAGGAGGGGGGGGGGGAACTGGCTGAGGTGGGAAGAGGAAGTACCAAATTGGAGGGTGGGGAACTCATCGGACATATCGAGTAACTCGGGAATCACCCTAAGTGGGATGTAACAGTAGGTGAACTTTGCAAGTGGTCCGCACAGAAATATCTCCGGGGGACCATGATCGCCTGAAGTCTGGGGAAGGGTACCAATGTTCGCACAGGGAAATCTTTTCTTGATGGATCAACAAAAAACTAGTAAATGCCTTCGGCTGACAAGTTGACGGGGGAAAAGAGTGGATTGCCGAGCGAGACTGAAAAGCAGGAACTGAATGATACTGCAACATAGCTCTGGATCGGAAATGGGATTTTAGGAGGGGTACGGTCACCTGGGACGAGAAGGACCGAGAAGCTGAACGAGAAAGAGGTGGATGGCATAGAGCAAAAGAGTGAAGATCAGTTCCAATCGATGCAAACGGAATGGGCTGTGACAAACGGGGAACAGAGCTATGCCCCCAAACGAGGCAGACCGGGCGGAAAGCTCATAAAAACAGAAGGGGTGAACTCGGGGTTTCCAACCATCCAAACAACAAAGGTCAAGAGGAAGTGTAAGTTGCGAGTACGCCGAATACCACTCCCGGGGCTTTGAAGGGTCAGGGGGAAAGGGAGGGCCAAGCCCTTCATAAGAACCTCGCACCTTCGAATAGTGGTTGGGAGTTGTCGTTCGGTCTGGGGGGGAGGGGCTGGGAGGGTGTCGAGGCCAAGGCTCGAAACAGCGAACGTTAGACAGCACGGCGGTTTCATGGACAACGGTGCGGACAAGACTCGAATCGAACCGCCCTGCAGAGAGGGAAGGGCGTATAAAATGAGTCTTGTGACAGAGGAGTAGACAACAAGTCAGTTTGAAGTATATGGAACATTCATTCAAATCATCGAGTATAACGCAACTTGAGTAAGGGGGGTGCGGCGAAAACGCTGATAAGGATTACGGGCTGGTGCACCCGCATCGGGGGGTGGACATACTCAAGCCATCAACCCCTCCCTAAATTACGAGAGAGGAGGAAAAAGGGGAATCTGGAAATAGAGAGTACCAAGCCACAAAAAAATCAACCCAGATAAATGGCTTGATTTGACCAGAGAGTCGTAAACTCGTAAGGTTAGGGTGGCGGAGGTCAGGAGGGGGATTTAGACCCGATGACAGAAAGAATAAGGAAGGGGTGATGGAAGAGGGAGCATCACCGGGCGGAAATTACCAAATGTACGAGTTTGGGATTCCGACAGTAATTGTCAAGATCCATAATCGATTAGAAGGAGATTACGTTTTCGAGCAGGCTGAAAGGAGGGGTAGCCATGATACACCTATTAAAGGAAGGCGCCATCAGTAAATTCAAAGAAACGGAGAGATGGAGAGGTACAGTCAGAAGAGCGGGACGGGAGCCTAACCAACGAGTCGACTCAGCGCTAGGAAAGGAAGGCATGGAGCAGAGGCAAAGGAGCACATGAATCTTTCGAGAAACAGCTTCAGCCCCCCGGGAGACAGTAAGTGGGCTAACAAGAAGATCGGGGAAGCGTTAGCAACAAGGAGGGCGAGACGCACATGGGTTTTTGAACGAAGCATTAACGAATAACAGAAAACAACGTTTCCGTTGATTAAAGCAATAACCAGGGGGGTCAAAGATGACAGGGGCCGCGGGGGGAGACGACAGGGGGGAGGGAGTGACTGGATCTTTTGCTCATTGGACGACACCACCATTAGGCGATGTAAATACCAAAAAACAAAGGGATGGGTTCTTTCCAGGAAAAGGGGGGGAGGGGAACGGGGAACCTTCCGGAAATAGAGAAGATCAACAACACAACGGAGAGAAGAGAGAGGCTCAACAAATGGACAGTTGACATCCAATTACCACTTCTGAAGATGGCGAACCCATCAATGGATGGGGGGGGGGGGGAGGAATGCAAGGTGGTGTCCAATGAAAAGTCGAACTGGAAGGGAAAAGAATGGGAATCCAGGACACCGGTCATCTTAAAACTTGTTAATAGGGTAGCGAGGAAAACATTCTTAGCGATGTAAAGCCGTACTAAACGTAATAAGGGATGTTGAGAGGGGACAATTGGAAGGAGGACGGTAGAACGAAAAAAGGGGTAAAACCTGACAAGGGAGTGTCCCTCAGGGGGGGGAAATGAGTCCCGATTAGAAGGAGCCAATTGGTGGAGCAAGAGGTCAATTGTCATAGAGCGAGGATAAGAGTTTGGGGAAGGAAGGAAAAAGAATGCATGGTCTGACAGCGCCCATTAGGGTTGGGGGCGGCGTCCTCAGAAAGTTGGTCGAGCTGCGAGAAAGTCGAGTGTTCATAGTGAGGAGAGAAAGTAAGCAACGACTGGGGAAGAGAGATGGAGGGAGGACGGTGTTATTGGGGAAAGAAACAGCAGAGCCGTGATCGGGACTGAGGAGGGTGAAGCTGTGATGGGTGGGCATGTCAGGCAGAAAAAGAAATAGGTGATGAAAGCCGGGGGAAAAAAAGACTTAACAGCGAGAACAAGGAAACAAGGTGAGAAAGTCACGCGAAATAAGTTATCCATAATGATTCTTGGGGTAGGGGTTAGCTAGTCTTGTCAGGGACACTGAAGGAGGGGGGAAGGGAGGGGATTGGGGAAGGAGAAGAAAGTGGCTCACCTCTTCGAGCGCGTTAGCAGGGGGGAGTGGGATAATCGTGGCGGGTGCCCCCGGGGTCCATTTGCGAAATAAACACAACAAAGAATCTTGTAGGAAGAAACAAGGCAGCATGCGTTAGCTAGAAATTGGGGATGTATTAAGGAAGGTGAAAAACACACGGACGGGGGGGTTCAGACGAAAGGGGAAACAAAAGTGTTGGAGAGAAGCAAGGGGGACCAAGACGTCAGGTCGGTTCGTAGTGTTTCTCACTGTTTGTCGTATGGCGTTGTACGGCTGGAAAGGGTAGCTGAGAGGGGGGTTAAAAGGACTAAGAAGAAACCAAACGGGCCATCAACTGCAAAGAACCAAGACCCCCAAGGTGGTACGGGAAAGTACGGGGGAGGCAGTGGGTTTCAAGGGAAAGGTCCAATCCTGAAGCAGGAGTGGGGTCGGGGCTTACTCCCCCGACCCAGATTTACGGGGTGCTGAGGGTTGCTAAGAAAGAAAGGTTCACCGAGTTGGAGGGAGAGAGGCAAAAAGGTTAAAGACGGATGTGAGGGAAAGAGCTTACCGCATTGGCAGGTTTTAGATTTTGAGGTTGGAAGAACCTACGAAAATGAGAGCAAGGGAAGTTCAACATGCTAGTGACAGCGTCAGGACGGATTTCCATTAGAACCCGGCTAAAACGGGGATCAGAGGTAAGGAGGAACCAGCAATACGACGCGCAAACTTAGGTACACAGGGGAACGAAGCGAGCAAGAGCGGGAACTTTTCCAAGGCATTAAGACCTGGGGGGTTGAATCTACCATTGGAAGAAAGATTGGTAACAGAAGGCCGTAATGACGAAATGGTTAGGGAGAGAATATGGGGTGGAGCGGAAAGTGGAAACCGGGTCAAAGGAACGTTTCTTCATCGCTCATGAAGGCGGCAGGGTCATGTCAAGGAAAAAGCCATGTTGGGGAAGGGAGGGTATTACAGAGGAAACCTGAAAAAAAAAAAAAAGGGGCTGGCTACGTTTTACAGGAGAAAACGTTTCCACGCGGCCGTTGATCTCGAGAAAATATAACATTAACACGGCAAGGGGAAAAAGGGGGGATACGAGTGAGGCCAACGCAAAAAGGATGGAATGAAACAGGAGAACACAGGCATGATGGATGGGCGAAGAGACGAAACCGGATGGAATGGCGCATCACGTAATGGTTCGATGTGCGAATACAGTTTATCAAGGGAAAGAACGGAAGAACTGAAGGGAAGGGGGTAATTTGGGGAAGATCCTAGGACAACTCCTTGTGGGAAACTGAAGCTTACATGGAATGAAAGGGAGCCCAGAAACGCGTGGCGGCCGTTACAGGAGCTCTCTCACGGACGGACAAGAATCTCGGCATATAAAGTTAAGTGCGGTTGCTCTGAGAAGTAGAGGGACATGGGTCCGCAGATGCAGGGGGGGGCGAGGAGCAAAGGGTCTCCCTGGGCGCAGCATGGGGAAGGAGCTGAAAGATGGTACCGCCGAAAAAGCTCACGCCTGCGTGTCCGCGCTCTGACCGCAATCAAGTCTCACAAAAAAAAAGTGATGATCCCAGGAGGGATTGGAGGGAAGGAAGGAAGAAAGGGGGATGTGACCCTCCTCATAATTAAGTTGTTAGTAAAAAGTGTTCCGGGTGAGGGGAAAACTGGGGATACGGGGGGTAGGCCTGGAACAGATTGAAAGTACAGCAGGGGGAGGGAAAGCAATATGGGGGCGGCACTCAGTCGGGGTCAGTTAGTATGGGAGAAGCCTTCCTTGGTAGATGTTGAGGTCAATCAAGTAGACTGAAAAAGTTCAATTCATGAAAGGTAAAGCCGAGAAGAAGGGGAAGTTAGGGGAACCACAAAACACGTGGAAAGATAGCTAGACATAGGGTTGGAAAGAGAACAGGGAGCGTACACTCTTAATGATAGTGCAAAAACTTCGGGGATACCATCTTACCCCGGGGAGAAAGAAAAAGACACTGAAACCGATGTATACTGCCCATAGGGAGTTGGGTTGGAGAGAACAGGTTAGAAGATGACGACTGAATTGCTGGACCCGTTTCACAGGGGAAACCGGCGTGTGGGGCTCGGCATTCAACACAAGGAGGGACCCAGGGAGGAGAGAGGGAGAGTAACGTTACCAGAGGGGCTGATGCAAGCTGTCATAACATGCTTCCACCGGCGGTTCGCGTCCCGCAAGAACGACGGGAAGGCAAGTGGTAGTGGGGGCCACCTATGGGGTCAAGGCATGAGTCAAAAATATCCAAAGAGGCAGGAAGTCAGATAGCTCGGTAAGGGGAAAAAGTCGAAGGGGGAAGACACTTGGTCCTACTGGGGAAGCAACAGTAATTCTCCTTGAAGAGGCACTCTAGAGGAGGAAGAACCAAGAATGAATAGAATAGGAAGAGGATGAAATGTAAGGAGGGGCGGAAGTTCTCACGTCAGGAACCCGAGGCGTCCATTTCTAAGCCAGCTCATCTGAAGGGGTGAGATTAAAGGGGGGGATAAGAATCGCTGAAGGGAAAAAGCGTGAGTTTCTCCAAGGGGAGAAAATGTCATAGCAAGGGAACCAAAATTTGCGTGTGCGCACCGGCGGAAGAGGGCTGCATCTTCAAGAGACTGGGTAAACTCGGAGGTGGGAAAGAAAAAATAAAAAGGGAGGTGAGGGGGAGTTGTTCTTCCGTGGACTAACGCCTGGCACGCGTGTTCTTGTTGAGCGTTCGGGAGAATGGTAGAGGTCAAAAGAGTCCTGAGCAGGTAGCGTTCAGTACAAGGCCAGAATAGAATAGGGAGGAGGAGAGGGAAATACATCGGGGCCACGAAGGGGGTTGTCCTGGAATCGAATCCCTAATGACGGAGGGCAGCAGCAGACGGTTCTTTGAAGTAGGGAAGGAGGGAAAGGAGCATCCATATCGCAAAACCAAAAAAGATCTCCCTTAGACCGCCGGGTAATTTTCTTTCTGATGCTGGAGAAGGCAACCACATCAGGGGAGACTTCTGCGCAAAAGGGAGCTAGAGGGGGGGGACCTGCGCTTCCGTTGAAGGAACGATCTGGAGATTTGAAAGTCTGGGGAGGGGGAGGGTATGTCAGGGGGGAAGGTGTCCTTTACTAGCGGCGGACGCTGACGCAGCGAAATTCAAACATCATTCCAGCATTGGGGCGCGATGGGGGGGTACTCCAGGGGAGGGACTTTCGGAGAGAATGCGTGAAAGCTAGAGAACAAAGCACGGAAACCGTGGGTGAGATGTAACAGGGCAAACCAAAAAAGCTCAGGCGCGCCACCACAGGCGGCCTGGAAGACAAGCATGTACCAAAACGAAGTTGGAAGGAAAGTTGATCTAAAGAAGAACTCCATGCTTCCGAACTGGGAGGGGGTACAACGAATTCGTGAGGAGAACATAGAACCCTCAGAAGGGGTGGGGCGGGTCTTTGGTTTGGCGCTTGGCCATTGAGCAGGGGTGTCTGGGCGCACCCGGGGAGACAGGAGGTTCACGGACAAGGGGGGGACAATGGAGACAAACGCAGAAGAAGAGTAGCCTAAAGGGAATGGGATAAAAGACTGAGGTTTGAATCTATCAAAGTAGAAGTGCTCCAGGGAGATTCAAAAACTCAGCGAGGGAGAGAGACGGCACTGCAAAAGGGCGCAGTGGGCGGGGGGGGCGAATCACTCTGATGGCCGCTTCGGCTTTCCTAAAGCATGATAATCGAATAAGGAAACCCTACAGAAGACCAGAGATAAAGAGAGTCCCTGGTGGCCCACATTGACGGGCCCAATCGCTAAGAAGTTCCCAGGAAAGAAGAATCCAAGACCCCCAGTGAGGCTGGTAAACTTTGAAAAATGCGGCGTAAGGAGAACTCGTAAGGGGATGGCATCTGAAGGGCTTAACTGCCTGGAAATAGTTCCTTGTTGAGAACAAATCCCGAGGAAAATTGAAGCACAGAAGAGAATGCTGGGGGGGGGGGGGGAGAGTACGGAGGATCAAAAAAGGGGAAAGGAAGGCTTCTTTACGCTGCAGACGCTTAAGAACTGATCCCTAGGCCTATGACTGAATGGAGCACAATGGGGAGGAGAAAAGAACGGCGGGGATGCCGGTCAGGATACTAGCACGCTGTCTCCAGTCAGGGAGTCACTGCTGGCGCTCTCTGGTTAATGTCGCTGTCTCCAGTGTTGTCTGTGGCTGTGGTCACTTGTCCTGGTGTCTGACGAGCAGAGCGAGAGGCGCAAGAAAAAGGACGAGAATGGAGTAAAAAGGATTATAAGATGATCTGGACGGGTGCGGCTTCCAACACACAAAAAAACCATACACTTGGAATTTCATGCTGCAAAAAATAACAGCTGATCCTTACATGCAATCAGAGGAGACGAATAAGACACATGGTGTTGATGAGAGGGGAGGGGGATTCGGGAATTACGGGACATGCCGTTTCTAGTGATAACCATTGAAACTTGCAGGAGGACCGGACGGAGGGGGAATAAAATGTCCGAGCAAATTAAGGGGTAAAAATGATGGAATTGCAGAACCCTAAACCAGTGGCGATGGCAGAAAAAACAAAAGGAGAGGAATTTCCGCAGATGGGAACTGGGGGATGAAAGGGGGACGACGGAAGACAAATCTCTCAAACACCAGGAGGAGGGAAGGCAGGGGGGAGGCAGGTTCAGAAGGGATGGCCAAGTTTCAGCAAGGAAGGTGAGCACTGGAGGGAAAAGAAGGGCATGGGTTGGTTGGGATAGGAAATCGCGAGGTTTAAGGAGGGCTGGCCTGTCTCATTTCCAAAGAACTGCCAGGAGTGGGCGCTACCACAACGGAGCTGGAAAAAGTTGTCAGAGGGGGGGGTTATCAAGAACGAGAAACGTCATGCTGCGCTGAGATTCCGAACTGGCATGAAACCATGTGTAGAGGGGGGGAAGGCAGGGCTAACGAGGATCGCGGTCTTGAAGCCGCAGGTGAGGGGCTGGGGTTTGCTGCTGCGGAACGGAGGAGGAACTGAATGAAAGAGGAAGACCATAGGGGAAAGAGGGCAGGGAGGGGTAAGTAGGCTTACCTGGCTAAATAGCGGCCGGAGAGACTGGTAAGAAATGAGCTTTTGGGTCCTGGGGAAAGGCCTAACAAATTTGGAAAGTTCTGTATGGAAGGGTATACGAGGAGGGGGAGCGTTGTCGAAAACTTAGAAGAGGCAAATAGGATCTGTAAGGGGTGAATTAAAACTGAAGCGCAGGAGGGGAATTGAGGTTTAAGGAAGGGGGTACTGGTCCCCCGCCTGGAGTTCACACACGGAACTATTCAGGGAGCAGCGGGGAAGAGACCCCCGGGAGCAAGAAAAGAACGTAACGAAGTTTGAGAGAACGCGCAGGAAATTTATACAGCATCAAGTATGGGTGGACTGGTGGGGAAAGATTCAGTACAACCAGGGGGGAATTACATGCTGGGGGGGGGAAAAGGGGGGGGGAATATGGGAGCAAATGTGGGCCTACCGCGGAGGCTCTCGTACTTTAGTGTGGGTAGTAGGAGGGGGGACTGAGGGAGAAGGGAAATGGGCGACAGTCTTCTGGGAAAAGCAACATAATCGGGCAAGAGAAAGGACGCACAGCGCTACACGGGTAGCTTAGGCAGATGAGGGGGGGACTGGAAAAAAAGAAGGAACGGCCTGGGTTCATACTATTATGAAAGGCAGAAACAGGTGGCAAAAAGTCAGGGGACCTGTGGCGTAGATTGTTTGGGGGAAGCAAGTGTGGAAAAAAAGGGGGGGTGGTAACGTTTCTCGTCGGTTTAGGAGGGCGGGAACCTCCAGCCGATCAATCAACACGACCCAAAATTGAAGGGGAAGGAAGAGGTGAGAAGGGGAGTCGGTTTTTACACCTTATTCGGGGGGGCAGGGGATGGGAGGGGGAGGCATAAACGTCAGCACCTGAAAAAGGAAAATGGGATGGTGTCTTGGGGGGGAGGAATTGTCACCGGCGGGTCTGGCGGCATAGCTGCGCCCCGATGTCCGGCTTTAGGGGCGAGAGGACGAGAATTGGGGTAAGACAATGGCACAGTTACAAAGAAAGGAGCAGATGGGGAAAAGTTTAGCAGAAGGCACAGCGCAGAACGCCCTGCGCGCGCCAGGACATTGAACAAAAAAAAACAAAGAGGGAGAACCAGTATGAACCACCGGTCCGCTCCTTTTCGGTGTCAAAAGATCAGCGAAACGGCATAAGGGGAAGCAGAGGGTCCAGCTCAGGAAGGAACCGTGATGGGGGGTGTTGGGGGCTGAAGGAAAAAGAGAAAAAAGGGCCGCGGGAAGGGTATCGTTCGCGCGGATATTTCGATGAACGTCCACCGAAGGCACCTTCTTGCAGGCCTAACCTCTGCAGGCGTCAGGTACCGGGAGAAAAAGGAACGGGGGGGGGAGCTGGGGAAAAAAGCCCGCAAGAGGCAAATCATCAACACAAGGGGCAAGTGTACGGAAAGGCCCGGTATTAAATGACGAGGGGAAGGATTCAGGTAGGAAAATGGAAGAAAAGAGGAAAGAAAAGATGATACGGAATTGAGTCGGCAAACAATACCACGGATGTGAAAGGCGACGCATGGAGTGAAATACAGAGCAGGAACGAAAAGAGTAGAAGGGGGATTCCAGGAAGGGGGGGGAGGGTGACACTTTTTTCTAAGGATCTAGGAGACGGGCTGGCGAGAGTTTGCAGTATCGATGAAGAGTTGGAAAAAAAGAAGGGGGGGAATCTTAGTCACGAATGGAAAGAAAGACTGGGCTTTCTGTAAGCGCTCGGACGTGAAGGGCGTAAAGTGAGAATGAGATCAAGGGGAGGTTATGGGACAGTGAAGACGAACGGGGAGAAGGCCTGGTCTCCCCGTCCTGGAGCCCTAAGGGGGACCTGCGCAGAAGTAGAAGAACACAGAAGGGGGAAGAAGAGGACAACTATTCTCATGTTTACCAGAGTACTCTGCACGACATCTGTTCTCTAACATTAAGGGAAATAATCACCTGAATGGCGGGGCTGGAGTCCGCAAAAAATGAGGGTGACCGCCCTCTATCATGAAAAAGGAAAGTAGTATATGCTCCAAGGGGGGGTTTAAGTCAGGCGGTGAAATGAGCCTTCAAAGGGGCATAAGGGGAAACAGATTAGAGGAGGGGACTGCTCTAAAAATTATTTTAGGGGAAAGGACGACGTTTGAGTGTCTTGATTCTTAATCTGTATAGATGCGGTCTCCATGAATTCATGGGAAGGGAGGGTCATGACCTTAGGGGAAGCGACGAGAAAATGAAAGGAGGGGCTGAGAAAAAGCTGAAGGAAGAAAGAGAGAGAGAGGGGAGCCTATTCGCGTAAAGCTGGGAATGGGGGAAAGCTCTTTCAGAGACGCATAGACCCCGAAGCGGAGAAGCATACCTGAAAGGGAGACATTTGCAACGACGGGGTGGAGGGATCTGGCTTCCAGTATTCGGGGACCGTCTTTACGAACGGTAGCCGAACGCATGAACCAAAAAAGGTTAATGTGTCAGCCGAAGGAGTAAATGAGGCAGGGGGGGGGGGAAATCTGGAGGGTCGGATGCCACGTGTCGAACCGTGGGCTTGACGGAGGAGCTCCGAAAGAAGTAAAGGAGCATTCAGTGGTCGGGGAGAGGAGGGGGGGGAAAGGATAACTCTTCCCATCTCAGCGAAACTTCCAACAGTCTGCTTATACCATGAGAAACCCTGGGGCAGAAGACGTGAAAGCGACGGATGGAGAAAAAGCGGGACGAAAGAACTGCATAACCCTCCGACAATCCTCATCACAGGGCTTTCTGCTCATGCGCTTTCCAGCACGGCAGAACGAAAAGTTCAGGCTCAAGGTCCGGATGAGGAAAAAAATCAAAGACATATCATTCAAAAGGGGTTTGACCGACGAAAAAATGATCGAAAGAGGGGTACATCTAGGTTTCGTAGACGGGGGTATGCTCACATCGGAAAAGAAAGGAAACGTGGGGGAAACCCATGAAGATGTAGGTCGGGAGCTAAGATGGTCCTCTAAGGGTTGGACAGGGGGGGGACATAAATCGAGGGGGGGGGGGACGTGGGGGGTTCAGACTTCGTGATACTCGCGCGGAATTGGGCCGGGGGGAAAGGGGTTGTCGGAGAGAGAGAAAAGAGGTCACACTAAGACCGATGTGGGGGGCGTGACCTACAGCCAAAAAATCCGAAGGGGTTGAGGGTGAAGGAGGGCAAGCTTTTAAGACAGTGCAAAAACATTTTCTTGGTTATTGTCATAGACTGGCACATGATGCTCAAAGGAATGCAAGCAGAAGGTTGTCTTTATCAGGTAAGGGAGGGGGGGCGTTAAGAGAATATAGAGGAAATACGAAAGGGGACTGAAGAGAAGGGGTAAAGGTGGTCTTTGCGTTTTTGGGAGGTCCAACCCCATCACGTTAATGACTTCTTCAGGGAAGTTGGATCACGAGGGGGGGGCCGATTCAGGAAGTGAAGAAGGGAGGGGATCGGATATACTGTCTCAAATCGGGATCTGATGGGGAGTGTGTCTGGGAGTGCTTCACTGGGGGGGGGAAGGGGCGGAACGGGTAAAGGAAAGGAAGCGAAAGAGTTGGTTCTCTGATCAAGTGGTCTCCGTTTTCTCGATTTTTGGACCTAGGAAGATTTCGAAACCCGGGACAAAGGCGGTAGCGTTGCCAGCCCGAAAATGGAACTGATGGTTAGAACGTGGACCCTCAATGGGACCCAGAAGGTTCTTTGTCAACGCCAAAAGATTAAACCAGACCACGGCGAGAAAGGTTGGGTAGGGAGTGCAAATCATGAAATTGCTTCTCGGCGTGGTCCAGTGGTAACCGTCAAAGGAGTACCCGGGGAAAAGCGGACACATTCAGAAAGGGGGGGTGGGAGGAGGGGAGCAGGCATGTCGGGGGGTGGTTGTCTTGGCATGCCATTACTCAACGGAGGAAAAATCGGAAAGATTTTGGAGGATACAACCAGTGCAGGACAAATACTCGAAACTGGAAAGGGAAATGGCTGAGAAAAAGATGGTCGGCTCTATACTAGAGGAACCCATGCAGTGTGAAAGCCTAATCACATCAACATCATGAGCAGGCTAAGGCAAAAGATTTACAGGGTGTCGGAGGACAATCAGTGCGAAGCCCGACAATGGCTGGACAAAGAACGTCAAGCAGGAGCCAAGAAAAGCAAAAGGAAGAAGGAACACATGGGGGGGGACATAATCGGCCCAATATCCGAAAAATAAAATCCCAGGAAGCTTCAAGACAACCAAATAAAGGGACGGGATAAAGGTAAGGGAAAGGGAGGGAAAAGGAAGGGCTGTTGACTTGCGGTCTTTCCCGAGGTCTTATTCAGCAACGGCGGTGTAGTCCTTGGACAATTTGCAACAACAAAAATAAACACCAAGGCACCAGATTACGGGAAGAAGAAGTAATGAGGGGCTTGGTAATTAACGTACTTGAGAGACCTTAAAAGATTCGATGTCGGGGTTAGGTCGCTAAGACGACTGAAAACAAGAAGACTGGGGGAGCAGGGGAGGGAGTCCGGAAAGGGGCGCCTAATAACTTGGCTTGGAGGTTAAAAGGAGTAATGGAGCGTCATCAGAGAACAGTCGGGATATACCTGAAGAACGCAGATTCGAAGAGACATAAAGTGACAGGAAGGAATATAGAATTCCTTGAAGATACAACCAAGAGGGAGGCAGGCGCTTAAAACACAAAAGGCAACTGAGAAATGGGGCTCAAAAGAGAATGCTATCCAGGCCTTAAAAGCAAGCCCTTCTGACTACGAATTTAATGATAGCGGTGCTTGAAGTACCGAAAAGTCCGGAGCATGACGTGGGGACAAGCGAAGGTAAAACGTTTTACAGCTGACAGGGGGGACCGATTATGATCATTTGAGATGACGTAGGAGGGTCTGTGGACATTGGGCCATACAAGAAGAAGGGCTGATGAGAAACACCCACCCATAGTTGTATCAGGGAAACGGGGGGAATGACGGGCAGAAGGAAAAATGAGCCATCAAAAGAGGGGGGGGCGAACGTATAAGAGGCATTTATTCAGAAGTGGCGGCACCACAGTTGGGTCCGTGGATCGTGGGACAACCCATCACTGGCATTGGGGGGGGGGGGGGGGGGATGCAACGAGGAGGGGGGGGTGTCTTTAAAGTCCCAAGGAGTAAACTGGGAAGGAAAGGGTGGCGTTCAACCATAGGTCCTCGGGAACTGGTTCTATTTTATGTAAAGAATGAGAAACGAAGAGGCAGAGGTTAGTAGGCAGAAACAGTGGTCATAAACTGGGATAGGAAGGTAGTGTTCATTTCCGGACTTCCGGAGAATCCGATGTAAACTTGACCTTCATGGACAACTTCATTGGAGGGGCTCAGTGGGTTTAGGAAGGTCGCGAAAGCGGAGAGGAATTTGGAGAGACCCGATTTGCGACAAGCGGAGAGGTGTCAGCTAGAGGGGTGGAGATTACGAAACTACATCAGGAAGGGGCGGAATAAGAGCCAACGACATGATAGAAAGTTGGAGGGGGGCAAGGGCCCAAATTTCGGCCTCAGGTCCAGGAGATCAGGAGCTCTTCGGTGGTTCACGGTCTGGAAGGAACACGGAAAAGCCGGAAGGGAGTCGAATAGATCTGGAAGTTAAAGTAGTGAGGAGAACCAAACCGGGCGGCTGGGATCTGGTTGGGGCGGGATGTGCTGGTGCTCTCCGCACAAATAGGCTTTCGGAAGGGGGATATGAAAAAGAATTGAGGCAAGAAAGGAAGTAAAAGGGGAAAAGAAAAAGGTTATCCAGCCGGGGGAAATTGGGTTCTTAGCGTCTTTCCGGGAATCTTCATTTGGCGGTTTGGACACAACGATTGGGCCGGGCAACCAGGGGCAGAACGGGAGGGGCAGGAGCAGGGAGGGGCTGAAGGGGGGGGATGAGTGCTCCACTTTGGGGGAAGCTGAGGCTGCCCACCAGAAGGCCGGAAAGAGGGCGAAAAAAACGAGGCGTTGCAAGAATAGGTTGGGGAAATGGTGACAATGGAAAGGCATTTTTAGGCGGTCAAAGAGAGAGTGCAAGAACTCAGCATGTGAGAGCCTTGTTCCAAAGAGGCGTTGAATGGTGTTGCAGCAAATTGGTTGGGAGAGGAAAAAAGAAGGGGGGACTGATGAAAGGTAAAAGAGGATTGGTTCTTAGCATTAACAGCCCCACCGCAGAAGACCTCAGAAAAAGGTCCAATGAAGTGTGTGAAGGTTCGGCCGAAATGAGGGGGGGCTTGGTAAGTAAGGGGAAAAAAGAGAAATTGTTGGGGGGAAAGGGCAATACTCCTCAACCGGAACAAAGTTGGTGTGATTTGTCTAAGACCGAGCACCTTCGGGTGGCATGCGCACCGGGAAGGGAAAAGTTGAGAGGAAGGCTTCCGTCGTTTGCACAGAATTAAAGAGCCATGAATGAAACCCGACAAATGAGGGATAACGAGTGGGGAAGGAAGAGAGGCCATAGGCGAGACGTCAAGAAAATGCCTTTCAGTCAGGAAAAACCCTCAGAAAATCCGAAGAAAGGAAGCGGAAAAGAATCTAAGCCGGAGGGACACATACTTTTCGGTTTCAAAAGGAAGAAACGACAGAGAGGTGTTGATACGACTTGTGAAAGCAGGAGGAAAAACCGGATGTTTGGCGGTCAGAAGGAAATCCAGAAAAAAAGGGGAAAGGAATGACTTAAGTGTAGCAGTGTGCGAGGAAATAAGAGGTGGCGGCACTCCACCGTCATCAGCACACTGACTGGGCTTAGGAAAAATAAGGAAAATGCACTTTGACATGGTCGAGAGGCCAGAGTCAAGAAGGGGGGTGGAGGAAGAAAGGCGCAAGAATCACAACAGGTTCGGTGGGGAAGGGGGGGACCGCCTGTGCCTCAGGGAGGATCGCAGCCGTGAAATTAACGGTACGCTCGGAAGGGAACCGAGGACCTCTCAGCTATTACAATACGAAGTTCGGAAAAGCAAAAAAAAGAGCACGCAAGTGTATTTCCCAAGGGGAGACACTCATTGAATGATGAACTAGAGGACGTACGACTACAGTAGGGGGATACAGTGGGGGGGGGACGATGGCATGAAAATGTCCCGTGTGATGCCCACACTGCTTGTACGCGGTGTCTGGGTGGGCACAGGGAGCATGGGAGCCATTTGAGAGAAAAGGGGCAGGTCGGGAGGGGACCATAACTAAACCGTCTTGCCGGCTGACGCTCGCCTCTTGACGCGCGGGGATGAGTAGAGAGACCGATTGGGACACGTATGAAAGTTAAGGAACGTTCCTGAGATTGTCGCAAGGACCAGCGCCCATTTCCCTGCAGAATTACGAACGCATAAACAGATTGTACAGAGTAGAAAAAGGGGGGAAGGGAGGGGCAGGACGAACAACAATAGAGTTTCTCACAAAAGAACTTTAATTAGACCTGTAATTTAGTGGGATGAGAGGAAAAGTAAAGCACTGGGGAAAGAGTGATGACCGCCTCGCATTAA
>Ga0179591_1335000_pt1 | contig 23951 bp, 42 predicted proteins | sample CZOMad2_1_08_16f_FD_182891 | JGI IMG/M metagenome (GOLD analysis project Ga0179591, IMG submission 182891) | Vadose zone soil fungal communities from Angelo Coast Range Reserve, California, USA - CZOMad2_1_08_16fungal (PacBio error correction) | ecosystem: Environmental > Terrestrial > Soil >...
TTTTCGGTCAGTGTACACCAAAGCAAGGGGATGGTGAAGGGAGGATCTAAGCACTTAGGCCGGTGAAAACAAAAAAAACACCCCGAGAATGCCAACTGCAATCGTAATCGGTGCATCAGGAAAATGTCAGGGGGGGGAGAAGGTGTGGAAAGGAGGAAAAATTAGCCCTGCAGTCGACGATGCCCGATACTTCTCCCTTGCTTCAGAAAAAGGAAAAAAGTAAAAAGAGGAGAAAAAAAAAAAAAAAAAAGGGAAAGCCTCCAGGTGTAGGAGGACGAGGTGACGAACTCCCAAAATGGAAAAACTAATTTTTACTTCTCCATTTTCGGGAAGAGCAACGCGGAATGTCAAAAACGACGAAAATCTAAGGAAAGGGAAGCCCGGAGATTTTTAACAGGCAAGAAGAGCGGGCGTGGATCAAATGACGATATCGTACACGCGATGCAGGGTAGGGTGCAAGCTTTAACCAGGGGGGAGGAGGGAGCACCAAAAGGGTGTGGCATTTTGGGAAACGAGAACAAGAGGGAAGCGAATACGCTGGCAAGACGATTTATTCCATCCCAATGAAGTTTGAACGTGGGGATCAGAATTACGAAAGGGGGGGGGGTGGAAGGAGAAAAAGCACGGTTGGGTGCTCACCCGTACAACGTTGGTGATGGGCTTTGTGGGATTCGGGCTTTCTAGGGGAAGGCTAAAGATGGTGTGGATTCAAACACCTGATTGGGGGGGGGCAGAAAACTCTTCGCCATGCAGACGGTTCTTAAGGCCACACAACGAAAAAGTAAAAATAGAAAGAGAAAAAAACGTGTGTGCAGTTCCAGCAAACCATTCTCAAGAGGAGGGGGTAAAGTTATACACCAAATCGGGAAAGATGTGGAAACCTGACAAAAAAAAGGAGATCAACAGGATGCCAGTGGTTTTTTTGAACGACCTTTATTCCGGGAGAAGGATTGTAAAGAACAATTGTCAAAGAAGGGAAAAGGAAGGGAAAAAAAAAAAAATTGATAACGAAGGGGAACACTAGTTTCCTTCCTTGTGCTCGCTTTTGGAACCTAACAGTTAAGACTGTTTCAATGGGGGAAACAAAAAAAGGGAAATTCAGGAAGTTCTCAAAAAGAAGGAAAATTTCGGTGGTCGGTTCCGCACGGCGCGTTTAGGGGGGGGGGAAAAGAACCTTTGCGCCACGGGACGAAACCAAATGACCCTCATTACAGTAAATAGACCATGCTATGGGGGGAAAAAGGTGTGCAGAAGGGAAAGAAGGGCCTTACTCATTCCAACTCAACACGCAGAGGGGGAAGACAATGGGAAGGTCCAGGCATAGTGGTTCAAGTCGTGTTCCAGAGGACGAAACAGCTTGTCGAAAATGCCTCCCACAGGGGAGATGTGTAACGTCAAAAAAACCCAAAAAAAAAAAAAGGAGTTTGGGGGGTGCTTTGCGTGGGCCCCGAGGGCCAAAGCCTCAGATGTGCCCTAGCAAAAAAAACGGAGAAAGTGAGAAATGGGGGTCCAGCCATGACTCTTATCCCGTTCTAGAAATCGGTCCCACCTAAGGGGCCGAAGGGAGACGTCCCTGAACAATTGAGAACGTTTTCTAACCCGGCAAATGGAAAGGAGGACGTTTCGCAAAAGAATAAGGAAAGTTAGCAAAAAAGCGAGGAGTCGGGTGTTAAAAAAACAAAAACTGGGACGAACGAGACGCTTGCTCTAACGATTTGGGTCATTGGGTTGGACCGGAGTGCGGAAACTGAGAGGGGTCTTGAACAAGTTTAGAGAAAACATTCGCTAGGTCTCACTCATGGGCTTTTTTGCTGCGGGAGCCAAAAGGCCTCACCTTATTATAGCTTGGGTGGCCCCCGCGGGGGCGGAAAAAAACCGAAGAACTGATTTCAAAAAAGCCAAAACGAGCAGGGGAGATTGGACCCGGTTTCTCAACTGGGAGACGCCTATGGGCCCGGGACTAAAACCAGAAACGGGCGCAAACTGGTGGGAAAAGAGAAGACAATTTGTTTGGTGGGGGTTGAGAACGGAGAGGGAGGTCGCCATAAGACTCGTCGCACCCAAGAAATGAGAACTCGTTTGGGGAACATACACCAGGGGCCAACGACATAAGTTGGATTGGGGGGGAAACTGTTGATTCTGAAATCAACAGTTTGCAAGCCAAAAAGATCAAGTGAAAGGTTTTGGAACTGACAAACAGCCAAAAAGAGACTTAGGAAAAGAGAAGAAAAAAGAAAAGAAAATAAATGAAAACAGCAAAAAAAAAGCATGTGAAGCCCTGATAAGGATCTCGACAGAGAAAAGAAAAAAACGAGTGGGTACAGAATGGAGAGTAATTCGGAAAAACAAAAAATCAAAAGAGCGAGAGGGAACTTGGGGAAAAGAAGCACGCTAAAAGGAAACTAGAACCAAAGGGCCAGAGAAAAGAGCCAGAAGGGGCGAATTGAGCCAACAAAAAGAAAAAGCAAATATTCAGAGCGTTCTAGAGAATAATGACATGGGTATCTCATAAAATAAAAAAAAAAAAAAAAAATACGAACACGAATTTAAAGCACCTATTATTGGTTCGACAGAAAGCCAATATTAATGAATTATCCACATCTCCCGTCGTCAAAGAGGTCAAAGATAGGCTGGATCCAAAGGCGACAAGTAGGGATTTAAAGGAGTGGATGACAAGCCTGAAATTCGGTGGAACGAACGTCAAAAAAAACTAGGAGAAGCAAAAGAAGGACTCTACATCCTTTTTTATTAAACAATAGACCTGACAACGAAAGCCGCTCTCAGCATTTTCAAGACAAAAATGGGCCGTGGACAGGAGAGCAACGACAAATGAACGACACAAGGACCCAAGGGCAAGAATAAAAACGCAATATCTAACTTTCGGATCAAGACACACTCACAACAAAAAGGGATTAAAGAGATAGATCAGGCGGGGAAACATGTACATAGGGGTGGAGGAGGGGGGTAGGTCGGAGCAAGAGTCGACCCGAAAGTCCCAAGAAACATTAGAAAAGGGAAGTAGGCGGGTCGGTCAGGGGGTATAGCCTCGGTTCGTGAACGCCATTTGATACCAAAGTGGAGGAGGATCAACGCCCTTTAAGACAAAAACGGCTTTGCCACGGGGAAGGGGATGAAAAGACTACCTGTTAGATAGAATTCATAAGGATTTTCGTCCCATGCACGAACTAAGAGGAAGTTCACGAGGACCGAGCCTCAACGGTATTCGGGAAATTGGCTGGGGTGCATGACAAAGCGGGGCCCGTAGCAGCCAATTTGCTGTTATCCGGGAACAAGGGAGTAACCCGAAGCCGGTTGAGAAGAGGGAAATCGGGGGCCAAAAAGTCTGGCGTAGGCAAGGAGTAAACCATGGCAAAGGGCAGGTTGGGTCCTTGAGGAGAGGTCTCTGCGGGGGAAGAGTCAGTTCAAGTGGCCGGTTGAATCGTTGCACTTATGAGAATCGAAATAAAGCAATCCACAAGAAATGGGGGGGGGGGGGGGGGGGGGGGGGCCGTGGGGAGACCATATACTCTGGTCAACGCGTGGGCATCGCGGAGTATATTTCGGGAGGGAAGAGGGCACCTTCAAAAACAGCACGTACCGACTTCTCAACCAACCAGCCAGACGGTGCTGGTTCAAAGAAAGTTAGTGGGGACCGGCCCAATAGGGAGGAGGACAGCGAGCCTGGTTTCGCAACACCCCTGCCATGTACGGGCTTGAACAATTACATCAGTGTCAGGGAAGGGGGCATTTCCGAGGGGACGGGGCAAAAGATATGGTAAAACGCTACCGACGCAAAGCCTGTCGAGTGGGGCAAAAGGGGAGCAATGAAAAAAACCAAAGGAATGTTCACGTTTAAGACAACAGTGTTACAGAAGCCGGGGGGGCACGCGAAAGCGGGGAGAGAGGGGGGACGGAGAAGGTGAAAAAAAGCGGGAGGGGGGGGGGGTACTAGTTTGCTCGTTCCGTGCGCAACGGCCCTCGGCCCCGGCAGGGGTAAGATCAATTTCAAGTCAGGAAGCAGTAACTGGAAGGTGAGACTGAAGCATGTTGGAGTCAAAAAGGAGGGGGAATATGGAGTACATTGGCATTCCCACAAATAAAGATAAAACGGGGCGAAGAAAGACAGAGGGAGAGGGGACCGCGCACAGAAAATTCCAATATGTTCCGGAGGGACAGGTTTCGGGGTTTGACGTTTTGGGAAATAGGAAAAGGGGGTGAAAAGAAGTGGTTGAGACACTGTTCAAAGTCAGTTTAAGCAAACAAAATACCACTGGGGGGGAGCTCCCGAGTGGAGTTTGAGGGTTGCGACACCGGCATCAGAGGGAGACAAACGGGGGACCATATTCGGCCAGGTCGGAGGGAAAAAAGCAGAGTTTGGTGGGGCGAGTCGGGAGCCAAGTTGTTCCCACGAAGGCGGACGGGGGGGGGGGCCGAACCACCTAACGAACCATTTGCAAAGGGGAAAGTCAGGAGAAGAACACCAGCTTTCTGGTTTCAGGCGAAAGAGCAGTGGTTGACGATAATTCATATCAAGAGAAGGAAAGACCGGGAAAAAGGGGGGGGGGTATCTTAGAAATCCACAAGGGGAAAAATACGGGTACAAAAACTCAGCACGTCAGACAGATGGCGGTGACAAAAGCGTCCTGCATGGAGGAGGAGGTTAACCGCGCCGCCTGGAGATCGCTGGAAACAAGTGCTACAAAAAGGACGTAAATTGGCTTGAAAAAATTGATTGTTGCGCACGGGGGAAGGGAAAACCCACGAAAAAGCGAGCACGTTCCAGGACGAGTGGAAAACGCGGTACGTAAAGAACCTTGGAGCGCACGCCGCCTCCACCACCAAAAAGCCAAAGAATCCCGTTGTACGGAGAGAAAAAGAGAACTAACATGTGGGAAAACCAAGGGAATCCACACAAAGGTCAGACTCAGGAGTCACTCCAATCAGGCAAAGATGAAAAGAAAAGCGGCCCTTGCCAAGCTGAGTCTGGGGACCAAAAACTGAGGGGATCAGAAAAGGTGTCGGAAACAAACAGGAAAGGGGGCGACGAATACGAAAAGTGTAAACGAATACCGACTGATGCCGAGGGTTATATATCGGAGTGCTCACATCAAGAGAGGAAAAGGAAGGGTACACGCGCAAACTACAGTAATATAAGGTCAGGAGGAAAGTCAGCAGCATGCCAACAAGAGGGCGGAGAGCCCAAACCAAGGTTCCATTGGCTGAGTTCTACTAGAACAGGAAAAAGGGGGAGTTAGTGCGAAGGGGGGGGTCAAGCGCAAGAAAAAAGCATAATCTCCCAAAAAGTTAACAATTCGGCGAACACAAAAAAATCAAAAGGCTTGGGGGGGGGGAGACCCTTGAGCCAAGAAATGGTAGAGTGCTTTCGCCGGGGCCAGTTCAGTACCCACAAGGGGGCGGCCAGACGGACGCCCTGCAAGAAGACCTGGCGGAGACGCGAACGACTTATTATTGCAGCAGGGGGAAGGGAGGGAAAATCGAGATCAACAAAAAAAAAACCCGGGGAGGAAAGAGGTTGTTTCATCAAGCCTGAATCATGGACCTAGCCCGTTCGAGGGCTTGACCAAAGAGGAGCGGGCGTCGGGCACGAAGGGGGGGGGTCCCGCTCCAAAAGGATCACTTCAAATCGACGGGGACGAAAGGAGAAAAGGGGAGTACGGGCAGGGGGGGAGCGGGGATGCTTCCAAAAAGTTTTCTTCCGAGAATGGCGAAACGAGCCGATTACGCTCACCTTCTGGACAGGAACAAAATAATGAGGCGTTTCCTCACGAAACACAAAGGGAGGTCCGAACCAGCCAGACGGGGTAAACTAGGTGGAGAGGCCTCACGAAGAAGAAAAAGGGTTTCGGGGATCATGAGAGATGGGGGTCCGACAACGATAAAATCCAGTATATATATGGGTAAACCCGGCAAAATGAGCGGTAACAATTCTTGAAGAAGCGGGGGGGAGGGGTGGGGGAGAAAACAAAGCAATAATGATCGCGATGGCAGTAAAAAGAAGGACTTTCTAAAATCTGAACAAGGGTTTATCGCACCTGACCCGTGGGGTGTTGGGCAAGAAAGGCTGGGAAGACGAAGAAAGTTGTCCGAAAATCTAACAAAGATGGAATAACGGCTGATTTTGGGTCATGGGGGACTCTACTATGGAAGAAGGAAGGCAATTGGTTTGTTCCAAGCCCAAACTTGAGGGACCAGGTAGAGCCACGTACAACGTGGAATGATTTTGTGAGTCGCGAGTGAGGGGGGAATCTGTGAACGACCAAGGGGAAGGCTGTTGTACAAGAGGCCCTGGCCATGCTACTGGGGTTGAACTCCTCCGCAAAAAAGACACAGGGAAGAAAAAATCAGGAAAGGGAAAAGAAAGGTGATCATTTGCCAGCCGCACTGGAGAAAAGGCCGCGTTGAAAGTTCCACCCAGAAAAGAAGGGAAGCTGGGGACGGGACAATCGCTAAACCCAACAATGACCAGTTTGATAAAAAAAACAGAGCTGGAACCAACACAAATGCCGTGAAAGAAATGGGGAAAAAGCAACCTACATCCCGCCGCCAAAGATGATAAAGATTATCAAAAGAGTGTCTCAAACCCTGAACAGTGTCAAAAGAACGGGGGGGGGCGGGGCTCCTGAAAGTGAAGACAAGACCGTACCGGGACATTTCGAGGGGGAGGTTCGAAAGCCGCAGCAGTGGAAAAAAATGGGGCGTCCCTATCTTTGAAAAAAAAACCAAAAACGAGGACGCGCAAAAAAAGAATTGAGAACCCGAATGAATGGAAACAGGGGCAGCAGCGAGGGAACCTGTGGAGAAAAAATCAAGAACAACCAAAAAAACACCTCGAAGTGGGGGGGGGTCGGGGGGCGTTGACTTGTTTCTTTCTTAAGTCTGTGGCGGTGATAGGGAACTGTCGGAGAAGACGTACCAGACTTTCAAAACATTCCAACCGAATGACGGGGGATTGGAACATTATTGGAGGCTGTGAAACGTGCGAGGGGGGGGGGCAAGCACTAGAAAAGCAAAATGGTGCAGAGGCGGGAACATCTTACTCGGGGAGCCCGGAAGGGGGGGACAGAGGGCCCAAGAAACTGGCCTTTGAAGAGTTACGAACACCTGTTAAAGAGGGGCGGGGAATTAAATTGTGATATACCACACAGCCACGAACCGGAAACGGGGAGTTGCCCCCAGAAAAGAAAATGTAAGGAAGGGGAAGGAGGGGCACATCCAGGCTCTGGTTAAAACGGGAAAAGGAAGGACGGCCGTGCTCGCAAAAAACGCTTTGGCGGTGACCTTCAAAACCTTGATGGGGGACAGAGGGGTACCGGAACGACAATTGGACGAGTAAGAAAAAAAGAGGAAATACAGAGGGCCGAAGCACTGTGGACGGGCGGGCAAACGATCAACATTAATTAAGTGGTCGAAGGGTTGTGCACGACGAGCGAGGGAAAAGAAACCTGACGAACTGAGTGGAAAATGTAAAGCACCAGCATGAGATAGGGGAAACCTGTTTGGCTCGCTGAGCCGGGAAGGACTTTTTACCTCTGAATGGGGAAGGAAAAAGAACTTCCCGGTCGGTGAGCCAGAGGCGGGGAGTAGTGTGGGGGGGTGTAAAAAAAAGTAGTGCAATCCAACCCTGACACTATAAGTGGGGGGAGGCGCCAAAGCGGGGGGAATCCATTTCCCAGGACACTACTCAAAAATCAGGGAAAAAGGGGGGGACAGGTGTTAGCTTTCATGAAGTCATAGGGTCCTTCAATAAAAACTAAAGTGGGTGGGGGGGACACTGAAAGACCAGTCAGAAGGAACCTTACAAAAGAAAAACCGGAAGGAGAATGCTAATGCTTCAAGAAATGTTGGGCCAAATTTCTAGGACTCAAAAAAATGCGGTCTTGCAAAACGGGGGCAGGAAACCTAGGCATTCCAAGTTCGAAGAAAAGATTGTTATTGGAACGGTAAACCCCTCCAGAGGAGGAAAGATGAATAAAAAGGGGGGTTGTAGACTATTACTTGCAAAAATACTAAGGCGTAAAGTGAGAGGGGGTTAGGATAAAGCTATGGAAGTCACTGTCTCACAGGGGTGGGGGGGGGCGAAACAAGTTTCAAGTTGCATCACCGCTGCACGCATGTATTTGGGGGGATTGGTTGAGGCGGGTTAAAACCTCCTCAGAACGGTTGGTGTATCAATGGGGACAGGGAAAGGGAATACAAGGGAAGGAAACTCAAATTTGAAAAAATTTCATTTGGAGGAAACTGAAACCTTCATACGCGAGTGAGAACAAGGAAAAAGTTCTGTGGGAGTCGACGTGGTAGAATGAGCCACGGAGCACTTTTTCGGGGGGGGGAAATCCTAGAAAGAATGGCGATCAGACACTGAAAAAAAAAAAAAACAACGAAGGAAAAGAGAGAAAAGTGTAGACGTTCAGACGGGGGAAAAATGTCCGGGGTACTCCCAGGGTTACTAACGGAAAAAAAGGAAAGAAAAGAGTAAGGGGGGGGGGGTGACGAATCATGAAGGGTCAGTCAAAAAAAAAAGGGAATATATCACTCCTTTGAGGGACTCCCGATCTTGTCCATTTGAAGAAACAGGGGGAAAGGGAACATCAGAAGAAAGGAAAATCCCCAATAAAGTGCTGCCGGGAAAGAAGGAGAGGGATCACTGAAAAAAGGAAGGTAAAAATGGAAGACGAATTAATAACGGTCGGAGTCAACCCTGCCACGGGAACGAGGGAGAGGGGTTAAAGAAGGAGATTTTCAAAAGGGAGTGAGAAAATCTTTTTGGGTGCCTTACCAAGGAAAAGCAGGGGGGGGGGCCCGAGCAGCACAAGGGGGGTGCAGAGGGAAAAGGTGAGGGAAAGACGCCGGGGTTGGGGAAAGAAAGCGGAAATTGGAAGAGCGATCATAGGGGACTAAAGGGAGCAGGGCACTGGGTTCCTTGGAGGGAATATCATGACAGGAGGGTCGTCCAGTTCAAAAAGTTGTCAACGTTGGGGGGCAACTGAAGCGGGGCGAATTCAAAGAATAAACGAAAGAACACTTGATTGTGGAAAGGGGGGGGTCGGGGGGGCCGCCCGTGTGGATCTGCCGCCGGGGTCATCAGCGGAAAGAGAAGGGCGCAAGCATCTACATTTCGGAAAAAAACAACGGGAAGGACACGATCCGAAAACAGCCGACGTTGCAGGGGGCACAGTTGTGTAAAAACAAAATATCGGCCGTCGCCAAAAAGCCAAACGGTTGGGGAAAAATCCGTCCGTTGGCCGAAAGAAAAAGGGAAAAACAAGTGAAGCGTTGGTCATGGGTAACAGTGCATGCCGGGAAAAGAGGTACTAATAAGGGGACCAAAGGCTGCACAAACACAACCGTCAAAAAAAAGAAATGCGACCACGGTCCCCCATGAGCAGAGAAAGGACAAGTAGTGTGGGTTTGGTGGGGTTGTGTTTGGGGGTTTTTTGGGGGTTGGGGTGGGGTGTGGGGTTTGAGTAAGGGGGGGGAGGTTACCCGGCACCAGTCAAAGAGAAGCTGGTAAACGTCATTGGAGGCGGACGGTGAAAACCGGGAGAATCGCTTAAAAATTGGAGAGAAAAAAAGTAGAAAAAAAAAACACTCCAAAAAGCCTCCGGAACATGCGGGATCAAAAGGGTGTTCAGTGCCAAAATCCCTTCCTTAACAATGTGGGGAAAAAGATAAAAAAAAAAGGGTCCCAGCCAAAGTAGGAGAATAGGTAAGGATGCAGTAGCAGGAAAAATCGAGACCAAGGGCACGCCCAGAGTGCGGGGGGAAAGGAAAGGGGCAAAAAGAAGACACAATATTTCTTGACGTTTGGGGTTGAACGTTTTTGAAAACAAGTTGGACAGGCAGGGCAAAACGCTTTGAGAAAAAAAAAAAAGGAAAGAAAAAAAAAAAAAACGACCTACACTGGGTTAATAGCCTAGTCGGGGGGTTGGAGGAGGGGAGAAAAGGGATGCAGAGCAAACGGTTTGAACATGGGACGGTCGCAATTGAGGGTTTGGTGTAGACAAGGGGAAACGCCAGAAGGTGGAACACGAAACTTCCGCGCCGAAAAAAGAGAAAAATGGGTAAATGGGGGGGTATGAGGAGAGGAAACAGAATCAAAGGGGGAAAAGTGAACTGTTTGGTATATCAGGGGAAAAAAAGTAATGGTAGGGAGACAAGAGAAATTACGTTCCGCAGGAGGGTGGGCTTCAGTGGTCAAAGGACACACTCAACGGAAGTTAATAAGTAAAAAGAAAAGGTTCTGGGGGACTAAGGGTCAGTGGGGGGGGGGAAAAATCAACTCGCTGTTAGGAGTAGAAAGTTTTGAAAAAAAAAGAAAAACAAGAATGAAGGAACGGGATAGAAAAACTACAAAAAGTTCCTGCGATGGTGCTTCCTTGGGGTGATGGGGACAAACGTAGACCCGATGTGAGACAGATGTCGGGGAAAAAAAGGGGGAAGAAAAAAAACGGGAAGTAAATTCAAAGACTGAGCGCACTCCCAACCCAAAAAGCCATCCCAAGGGTGAAGGGAAGGATCACATATCCAAGGGGAGGTGGGAGTGGGGTGGGGGAAACCAGGGGCCTACGGCGTCGGAAGTCAGGAAAAAAAAAAAAAGCAGGATGATATCAGGCCATCGTAATTCAACGGGCAAAAGCATGGAGGAGTAATTCGTTGGCGGGAAACAAAAAAACGGTGGGAGGGGGACCTACTATAAAGGAGGGGGAACGAAATAAGTTTTACTGCATGCGCGATGGAATCGGGAAGGGTGTATCCAAACAATGTAGCCTTGTCCAAGAGAGCTGGAAGGGAAAGAAGAAAGAGGAAGGTCGTCAGGGGAAAAAAGGACAAGAGGGAAAAGGAGCCAAAGAGGAAGAAAAAACAACACGGGTTTCCAGTGGGTGGAAGATGACGAACGACAACCGTTGTTTGGGAACAGGATCAATAGGTGTCGCAAAGAGTGTGTTATCTTAATGCATGGGGGGTCAGTATTCACGCAGGCATTGAAAAAAAAGGGGCTGGGGGGGAAGAACCATTGCAAAACACAAGGAAACCACACCGGAATTGCAGAGTTTACGGAAAAAGAAGGAGGTGGGGAAAAGGAAACAAAATGTAACTCACTGACGCTCAGCATTAAAGAAGATGAACCCGAAGGGCTATGGAAAAAAAGTATCGACTCCACAACGGAGAGGGGAAAAGAATAAGGTACTGAACCCAGGGGGGCGAAAAAAAATCCTAAGGGAGGAGGATTCCTAGGACTCCGGGCCCGAAACAAAAAAGTTGGGCGCCTCCACACGGCCTTCAAGATTATCGGCAAGGAAAAAAGAAAGCAACTCGTTCTTTGGAGGGACTGTCGAGAAGCACTTTTCCGAGTAAAAAAAAAAGTTTCTGGAAAGAAAGTTCCGAAAAACTCAGAAAAAAAAAAGGACCTCAAACCTTTGCAGGTCCACACAAAAGTATAAGAATACTTGCGGAAAAGGGAAAAAAAAAAAAAAAAACCGGGGAGGCGAAAAACCAGCCAACTGGGATGGGGGGGTCGGGGAGAGTCCGCAAGGCCCATTTCCTTCTCATGAAAAAAAAAAACGTGGGGGGGGAACAGCCCTGACGGAAAACGACCAGGTAATTCCGGCGCTAGAGGGAAAAGTCTAAGACGGGGGACTGGAAAAATGATATAGGACATAAAAAAATTCAGATTCTCGGACAATCTGGAAGGGGGAAAGTAAAAACGCCCGTTTTGGGGGGAAAAAATGGGGGAAGAGAAAAATAGGAATCCGAACTGGCAAGAAACGAACCAATGAAATCCGGACGTTTTGGCCGGGCCAAAGATGACGGGATTGAAAGGGTTTTCCAAAAGAAACCAAAAAATTTGCTCCCGTGAATGGGGGCCTTGGAGCACGGGCCTGTTGCCGAAGAAGGGACGGATTTATTATACCAAAAGCCTTCGGGGGGGGAAAAAACAAATGATGGGCCGGGGACAACAGGCCAGCCAATGTTCGGTCTCCAGAAAAAAGAAAAACAAAGTTAAAAAACAAAGAAAACAGGGTGTAGAAAGGGGGAAAAAAAAAAAAAGAGCTGCAAAGCCAGAGCGGGTAAGGTGCCTCAAGTAAGTCCACGGAAAAAGGGATTCGAAAAACCCTGAAAAAGTGCTGTTGAGATGGGTTTACAGATAACTCCTTAAAAGGGAACGACACAAAATTGAAAAAAATGGTAAAACTCCGAAAGTAAAGGGAAAGCGGTTGGGGAGAAAAAAGAAGGGAGGTCAAAATGGTTCTCCTTGAACATGAGGGTTGAAGGGGAAATAGACAATCTCTGAAATAAAAGTTCAGGATTGGGGTGCGGTTCGCAAGATCAAAAGGGGGAGTGGGGAAATGGTCAATATAAAAGGGGAAAACGACCAACCTCGACGCGTGTCCGCAAAAAAGTGCGGACCGGGAAAGGGTTTTCATCAGTGGGTACCCTGGAATAAAACGAAAGACAAAACTAAACGCCCGAAACGGCCCATTGGTAGGTCAGTGCGGGGGGGAGGAACAAAAAAAAGAAGAAACAGAGCTTTTAAACAACGGCAGGTCCCTGGGAATATTTAAAAAAGTCAAAAAGAAAGTGGAAGGGACCGGAGAAGAACATTAGGGGGGGGGGGGGGAGGTGTAAAACAGGGAAAAAAAAAAGCTCACTCTGGGACAGGAATGCGAAAAGTGTTAATAAAGAGGAATGGGATGGCAGCAAAAGAGAATATGAATTACCCGGACTTGACCGGTCCCCGACTCCTACGGTGTCTAGGCCTTTGTGGGAGAAAGCCTTGTAAAAGAAGTGAAAAGGACAAGGCATGTCAAAAAAGAGTTGCGCAAGAAAAAAAAGGGGACAAAAAATCGGCAAACCCCAGCGAGAAAATCGGGGGGTTTGATGAAGGTCCCTAGACGCCGGGGGGAGAAGCCGGAGGACACTAAAATGAGAGTCGGAAAACTTTTAAGTACGAAAGAGAGTGGGGAGGGGACGGACGCGAAAGGGCAACCGAAAACGCCAGCCTTGGGAAGCAGGAGACAGACAAGAGACCAAGGGTTAATTACATGGGGGGGACCAAAAAAGGGGAAAGGAAAGAAAAAATGAAAAGGAGGTCTCCGTGTACCCGAGCAAAGCAGGGCAGTCTCGCTGGTCAAAAAAAAACGACGATCAGGGGAAAAAAAAAGACCTTACTACAAACGGGGATGGAACAGCAAAATTTCCCCTGGGGTGGTGAGTAAACATTCGGTGGGGTGGGTGGAAACACGGAGATATTTCGGTTGGAGAAGACATCTAAAAAAAAGCGAGGAGGAAATTAAAAGGCGGCACAAAAGACAGAAAGAGGGAAAAAGGGGGGGGGGTCGTGGGAAAAATTTGGACGAGTATAAAAATCAGAAAAAGGAAAAGGTTTGGGTCTTAACTACAAGGGAAAAAAAGAAAAAAGAAAAAGGAAAAAAAAACAAAAAGAAACGCTGCAATAAAGGAGGCTCGAGCTTGTGGGGGGAAAGAAGGTGTTCAGAGTTCTTTGGACCACAACCTTCGGGAAAGGAACGACTTGTGGGGGCTCAAAAAACCGATGACCGCAAGAAAAAACAAACGCCACTTTGAAAAAGGGGGAAAAAAAAAAAAGGGGCAAAGGGTTCGAAGAGTCAGGTTGGGAAAAAAAAAGGGGAGTGAAGGAAAAAGAAACAAGAGCGAGTGGGGGGGGGATTCCGAGGCTTAAGTCGTTCTCCAAGTCAGCGTGGAGGTGGGAAGGTGCATCAAAAAGCCAGAACAAGATGTGGGGGTGGGAGGGAGTGAGAAAAAGCCGCCACTTGGGTTATCAAAGGGGGCGTTCCAGCAGACGGGAGAATACAAAGGGGCGGGAGAAGGTTTTTCAAGGGGAAGAAAAAGGTCAAACTCGAAGGGTCAGAACAAGGAAGGAAGTGGGGGGATGGGACCGCGAAGCCAGTGGGACAGCCCCAGTACATTAACAAAAAACAGGGGGTCGGTATTAGGGGAACTATCGAAGGGAAAAAAAGATATCAGAAAAAACAACAAAGGAGAAAAGAAGAGAAGGGGGACTTGGGTAGAAGTCAGGGGTGTAATATCCAGAAAAAGGGGGGAAGGACGGGGAAGAAACTCACTGGGTTAAAAACGACCGCGAAACCGAACAATACATTATTGAAAAGAAAGACGGAGAGGACAGTGTTCAATGAAAGAAGGAGAGCCCTACAACAAAGGGGGGGTCTCCGAATGGGTGACGCCATGAAAACAAAAAAGGGGGGGACCAATGGGTCATGGCCCTTCAAAAAAAAGAACATCTTGCCTGACACACCAACAGGGGGAAGGAAAGGGGGGAGAACGAGGTGGGAACAATTCTTTCTCGTGACCACATGCAAACTGCGGCGACGTTCGGGGAACGAAGAAGACGTGGGGACGCAAACTAGATCTTTCAAAAAGAGGTGGCAAGGGGAGAGGGGGGTCTGCAAAAGCCTAGTAGCGCAATGGGGAAACGGTTTAAGAGTTTAAAAGACCTTACCAAACACGGACCAGTTTGGAGAATAATCGACAGGGCGGTGGAAAAAAACTCGGGCTAGGGAAAAAAAAAAAAAAGAAATGAATTGCCAAACGCCGTTGTTGTGGAGGAAGTCTGGGGAATTGGGAGTCAGGGAAAAAAAGTTAAAGTTTGGAGTGCTTCAAAGGAATACGGGACGGGGGAAAATTAAGCCGAAGAAACTGCAAATTTGGCCCTCAATCCTTGTAAAACGCGGGAAGAATCGATAGAATTGTCTAACATCAGAGATGAAGGTGGGTTGAGAAAAAAAAATAAAAAACCGAAAAAAGGCACTCAAAGACGGGACCACTTGGGTTGTTGTGTAGTGGGGAAACCAAAAAGAAATCGGAGGAGGAACCATCCACAACTTTCCATGGATCAAAGGAAGGGGGGGGTGGACCAAAAGAGAAGTCAACACAAGTTCGTTCAAATGGTCTTTCGCGATTCCTATTGGTAAATCTTACGAAAGAAGGGGAAGCTGGGGAGGGGCGCCCGAAAAAGCCTCGAGTGAAGAGCGGGGGGACTGAAATGGTCCAAGAACCCTAAAAAAAAAAATAAAGACCCGCACTCTAAGCAAGTCGATCACGGGAGACATCGAGGAAAAAAAGAGCGAAAAGGGGATCTAAACATTTCATCAAGACCGACGGGCACTGCCGTAGGAAAGGAAATGCAAGAATGACCCAAAAGGGGGGAAAAATTGAACATTGGGCGAACGCCTAAAAAAGCACAAGCCTAGACAATAATGGAAATAAGGAGTTTGGGGGAAGGACCGCCGTCTATAGAAAACTAAAGGTGGCTCAAAGTAGGTCCTCCTTTGGGATTTTGGGACCCGAAGAATCCCAAAGGGCGAAGCCTTCCATTAGGTGGGGGGAAGAAACTTGGAAAATAGCCACCTTACGAAAAGGGTTTGCTAAAAAAAAGCTGTGAGGGAGGGAACCACGTGACCTAACCTGGGGTGGAAAAGGGGTTGTACATGAAATCCCCTGCTAAAAAAACGGTTTCCATGGAGGGTCCAAGTCTTGCAAAAAAAGGGAAATGCAGGAGGGAGGGGGGGGGGGGGGAAGAAAAAGAGGAAGATTGAACCCGCGGGCAACCCAAGAGAATTGTTCCAAAAGGGGCAACCTGGTATATAGAAAGAAAGATCACCTTTGAAAAGTCTGGGTTTCTAGAAAAAGATGAAGAAGGGTGCGGGAGAAAAAGGAAGGGGGTTGAAAAGGAATTCAACGCGAAAAAGTTTGTATGATACTTCACGAAATCAGCTTTGAAAAACCGAATGGCAGCCGTCAGGCAATGGGAAACAAGATTTGTTCGGGGGGGGGGAAAAAGAGGCACAAGATTAGGGGGGGAGGGGCATAAGTTAAAAAGTGCATGTTGTGATAGTCGGATTTGGCAACAGGGGTCTAAAAATGGGGGCTGCCTAATCTTCAAGGGGTGATGGGGGGGGGGGGGGCGAGGACAGAGAATGCGAACGGGGTTGTAAAAATGAACATTTGAAAGAGCTTAAAAATCACTCGGGGGAGAGACAACGGGACCGCCCGTCCAAAGCAATACATAAAGGGGGGAGGGAAAGACACATCGGGACCCGGGGGAAGGGGGGGGGGAAAAATTGCCGACGGAGTCAACGAAAAAAATGACGGGCCAAAAAAGGGCAGAATAAAGTCTTCTTGCAAAAGTATTTCTGGAAGTTTCAGTATAGGAAAGGAACAAAGTTCAGGGGGGAAAAAAAGAAAAGCCGAAATCCCTTCTGTAAAGGAACGTTTAAAATGTCGCCGAGGGGGGCGCAGGGTGGAAAGGGAAGGTTCTCGCAAGAACTTTACTGATATAAGGAGATGGAGGTCAAGGGCTGACAAAGGTAAGCGCAAAAAAAAAGAAAAAGGGGGCGTAAGCCTCACAGGAACAAGGGGCGTTAGTGTCTACTCGACCCCGCAAACAGGGGGGGGAGTGAAGAAAACGTCAGCTCATAGGGGGGAGAGGAAAAAAAAAGGGGGAAGACGAAATCGGAAAGGAGGGATTCACTCGGACAAAAGTTCAGAAAAGCTTGGGGAGATAAAAGGAAAAATCAAAGGGGGCCGTACCTGTTGTCATGGAAACCGGAGAAAAATTGTGGTTGAAGTCCATAGTGGGCGCAAAAAAGGGGGCGGAAAGAAACGGAACGAAGGAAAAAAGAGATACGAGAACAAGGTAGATTGCTCCATTAGGGAAAAAGGAGAAATATCTCCTCCAACAAAACATTATTAAGAAAAAAATAAATGGGGGATGGGCAAATGCAAAAAATTAAAGCACCCGGGGGGGAGGGGGTTCGAGGGAAGTAAACTGTAAAAAAAAGGACTAAACGCGAAGCGAAAACAAAGGTGGGCGAAAAAAAAAAAAAGGCCCAAGTGTCTCTCGCGAAGCAGCAAAACGGGAGTGAAGGGGGATGGGAGAAAACGGGTTACTTAGTGGTGACAAACAAGCATTTGCAGGAACGGAAAAATCTAACGGCGGAAGAATGACTCTCAAAAAAGGTGGGGCGCGCACCGATGAGACCTGGGCCAAAAAGTTCCTAAACCACTTTTGGGGGGGGGTGGGGGGGGGGGGGGGGATGAGGGAAAAGCCAGCAAGATAAGGTCTAGAAAACTTCCCTAAGGGACCAGGGGGACGTCAATTGCCTCTGAAAGGGGGGGTTGGTTGGGGGGAAAAGGGATGCGTCCTCCTTAAGATATAGTGGCAAAAAGGGCGGAAAATGGCCTTCCTAGTACTGTGTAAAATGAAGGTTTTATAGAAAAAGGATCCAATGCAGAACGTGCAAAAAAGGGAAAAAAATAACAGAGGAAAATGAGAGCAACCGAAAGGGGGTGTTAAGAGGGGGGGAATAACGAAGCCTAATCTGTCCAAAGGGTGTAAATGAATCCAGGAGAACCTTATTTTTCCGGGTTACAAGACTAGAGAGAACCCGAAAGGGGGGGGACAACAAACAAGCACGGGGCGATGTGATCTCCCGTGGACAACTTTTTTAGGGCCTTTGGGGGGGGGAAAGGGAAAAAGTTGCGACGTGGATGGAAAACAGAAAGGGTTAGGACAACGATTGGGGAACTGACAACTATTAGAACCGGCCATGAGGTTTATCACCTCACAACTACAGGACCTCCCAAAAAAATGGGGGGACAAATGTTGGAACATCAAAATCGACAATCGATCGGGTGAACAGGGGGGAACTGGACCCGAAAACAAATGGCCGGAAATCGACCAATACAACCTCAAACCCTCAATTCAAGGAAGAGGGGGGGGGTAGAGAGCTTAATCGGGGAAAAGGTACTCCTACAAAAATTTTTTCAAGAACCCAGAACGTAAGTCCTAAAAGGGGGAAGAATTACATCGAAAACTGAAAGGGAAGATCTTTCCGCTACGGAACTGGTTGACAGAGAAAATCCAAAGATGAAGTCAAGAAATGGGAAAAAAAATGGAAGGGGGCGGTGGGTGTATTTGGGGGTTCCGGGGGCCGGAAACAGAAGGGGATCGGCGGACAATAAAGGGGGGAACGAACACACACCAATCACATCAACACTGAACGCAACGAGTGGACCGAAAGTATGGAGGGGGAAATAAAATGCCGGGACCAATACCCACACGCCCTCCACGGGAGCCACATTGGTAGAAGTGTGCTTTGTTAGGAAATGGAAGCTTTCCTATGACGAAAAAATGGGTTACGCGTCCAAGGTGAAGGTAGGTCAAAAAAAACTCAAAAAAAACTGACTGGGGAGGAAAAAAAAATTATGGTGGAGAGGTTATCGAGGGGGGCATCGCCCCGATGAAAGGGAAAAAGATGAAAGGAGAGGGGGGGAGGGGAAGGAAAGAGCATGCATGAAAAAAAAAAAGAAGGTCAGGGAAAAGACTAGTTTGCTATGAAAAGGGAGTTCGAGAAACCTTGGGAAAGAAAAAGAGGGAAAATGAAGGGATCTAAAAAAGTACCACGGCACCGAGGCGGCAAAAGAAAAATTCAAACAGCCGAGCGAACGGGGGGGAAAAGGACAAAGGAAAAAGACGTGCCGACCGTTTCGGCAGGGCTTCCGGGGGGGGGGGAGGGGGAACAAAATTTACACGAAAAGGAACGCGAACAAAGGGGGCAGCAGCGAGGATTGAGCGGACGCAGACCGCTCCCCTTATTAGTTAAAAGCATTGGGGTCCAAAGAGAAAAAGAAAGGAATGAAAACGACCGGCTACAAAAAAGCCAAGGGCCGGGGGGGTACAAACCAAAAAGGTTGGCTCGCTGGGTGCGAAGGGCAGAAAGGGGGAGATGGCGCATAAAAATGTGGAAAACCGAACAGAAAAAAGGATGGTGGGGGTTAATTCGTACGGCTAGGGGGGGGGGTGGGAAGCACGATAGCTGGGATCCAAGATCACAAACCAACGCGGGAAAAAAAAGGCGGCACACCGAGCCAGGTGCAGGGGAGTGGGGATGTCTGTGGGGAACTTACTAATCAAGGGGAAGAAAGATGAAAACGGAAAAGTTGGCTGAAAACAATCAAAGAAAAGAATGTGAAAATCATGACAGGGGAGGAGGGTACAATTGGATCAAAAGGAAGGATCTCCATAATAAACGCAAAAGGGGGGACGAAATGCGAGTTTAAAAAAAAAAAAAAAAGGTCTGCAAAACCGCGGGACGACTTGGCTAACCCTGCTCCTCCGCCCCAAGAGATTTAACAGAAATTGGAAAGAGAAACGCCTCCCTTGTCTTTGTTTTTCAGAGAAAAAATACAAAATGTCGACGAAGGGACTAAGTTTGAAAAAGAGCAGGGTTGAATCATACTAAAAGGAAAACAAACGCGGAGAGGTCCAGGGGAAGGGGGCGACCTTAAGAAAAAAAAAATACACTAAAGGACGAAAAAGGTCAAGTTTTCCCTTCCTAAATCCAGAACTTCAAGCAGGGGTGGTGGGGGTGGAGTTTGAAGGGGAAACGTGATGACATGTCCACTGGTGGGGGGGGGGGGAGTAACAAGGGGGGGGGGCCGTCAATAGGAGAGGAATAAAAAGGAAGAGGGATACTTTGGGACATGGGACGAAAGGAGATACTAGACTGATTAAAAGGATTGGGGACGTTCTCCACTTACACAATCCACAAGTGAGCGGGAAAGAGAACCGGGAACTAAACGTCGGAATAACTAATAAACTTTTGTTACGACCTAAAAACAAAAAACAAACAAACGGGGGGAAAAAGGGGGGAGTAAATAGAAAGAGATCCCAGTGAGAGAGGTCAAGGGACAGAAGAAAGACGAAAATGGGAGCCTAAAAATGGCGAATCGGCCTAAAAAATTTTCAAAACGGAAAACAGTGGTCGAAAATAGGAGGGCAGTGGGGAAGGTGCAAAAATGAAAAGGGGAAGGAAGCCCATTGGGATTCTCAGTGAAACAGAAAAAAAAAGGTGGAAAGGGAGGTGACACAAATCCTTCAAATCCAAAAAGACAGGACTTGGACGCGGAAAGGGGAATACGAATGAAGTATATTGAACGAGGCATACGGGGGGGAATGACAGGGTCGAAACACCTGGGCCCGGAACAGAAAGGCCAGGGAAAGGGGGAAGTGAGAAAAACGACTACGTGGAACACCTGATCGTAATCGGGGGGGCAGGTTGCCTTAGATCTGGGCACCGTAAGCAGGCAAAAGGGGGAGGGGGGGTCAAATGAGGAAAAAGTCAAGTAAAGCAGGCCTGGGAAAAAAAAATGAAAGAAGCGGACGAAAAAGGCAGGGAGCATCAAACATTCCTCTAAAAATGGCATCTGCCAGGGTGTTGAGGGAAAAGCTTCGTTTGAAAAAAATCGGGTCACAGTGATACCTTTGAAAAAAAAAAAGGTGGAGAAGGTTGACAAAACCGATACCGAAAGTAAAAGCAAGTCCAAGAGAAGGGGAAGTGGAAAGGTCGGGCAGCCCAAAAGGTGTCTGTCCCGTTCATCGCCGGAAGGCGAACCAGAATGAGGGCGGTGTTATACAACCCAAACGGAAAAAGGGCAGGAGGAAAAAAAAAAAAGACGTGCCAGCCGGGTGATAATACGACGCTTTACCAGCAAAAAAGGGAAAAACGGGGAACAACCGCCTGGCCGAGCGGGGGGAAAAGGAAAGTAAAGGGAGGGGTCAAGGGGGAAGGGGGAAAGACCTCTGGAAAAGGGGGAAGCGTATAAAAGCGGGGGGGCGCCAAAATCAACTCATCAGGGGAAAATCCAAGGGGAGCGAATTTTTCACCGTAAGGGATTTTGGCAGTAAAAAGACCCCTCCAAGGTAAAGAAAGAAAAAAGAAAGTGGGGCCACGGCGCAAACCGGCAAGGGGGTTCGAGGAAACCTAGATTGCGCTTCGGGGACCGAAAACCAGGGCCGGCACCAATTTTCGTAGATCATGGGCAAAGGGAACGCAATAAACTCTGAAAAGGGGGGAACCAGGTCCAAGCAACCATAGGAGGACCGTTCAGCTGGCAGGGGCTGCATGACGCGAAAAGCCAGAGAGACACAGTGCAGAGGGGAAAGATTTGAATCGGTGGCCTCGACGAAAAAGAAGCCCAAAGAAAAAGGTTCGTACTCATTAGTGTTTTTACTTTTGTGGGGGAAAAAATAGGCACCGGGGGTTGAAGGTGTGCGAACAGAGGGGTCACGGAAAAGAAAAAGAAGAAAAGAGAAGGGAAAAAAGCCAGGTGACCGAGCGTGGAAAGGGTGGGTCGAAAAGACACTGCAAGAAAGGTTGGAAAATATGTCGTACAAATTCGGGAGGATGCGTAGGGGGTATTCAAAAAGACGGAGGAAAAAGGAAAGGAAACGAACGGACGAGGCAAAACGCCCATCGAAATTAGTTCAAGGGGATGAAGGAAGTTCAGCCTTGAAAAAAAAGTGAAAAGGGGTGGAAGAAGAACTCAAAAAGTTTAGGAATTCAAGGGTATCAAAGAGCCAGTGGTACGGAAAAAAAAAGGGGAAAGTTAGTGTCAAGTAATTAAAGGAAACTCGTCGGGGAAACAAACATGGCAAAACAAGGGGCGAGAATTGTCCGGGGGGGGACAGCAAACGGGCCCTCAACGGAGGTCGGGGAAGGGGAAAAGGTTAAAACCGCTGATTAGCGGAGGGGCAAAGAAAAAAGTCACGATTGAGTTCCCGGGGGGGGGAATTGGGTGCGCGGAGAAACAAACAATGTCCTATTGGGAACGGACACCAAAAGAAGGTGAAAAATCCACAAGAAAGAGGTGAAAAAGCCTCGAAGCACGAAAAACTACAAAATCCATCCAATACTTAGGAATCACATCAAAATGCAAAAAGGGGGGGAAAGTGTGGGGGGGGGGAAAGGGAAAAAACGCGTCCATCGGTCGAAAGGACAAGGAAAAAAAAAATGACAGGAAGAAAGCAGGTCAGTGACAAGGTTTCTGAGGAAGACTGGATCATCACAGTGCGGAAAACAAACAAACGACAGTCACATACGTCGAGGAAATCGAATAAAAGGGAAAGGGCCAATCTAATGTCTATTAATCGAAAGGGGGTGTGAACAGCAAAGGGCCTAGAAAAAGGTAAAAGGAAGGAAACCCGGGGAGGATAAGAGAGTCAAAAGCAGCTGGGGAAGCAATGCAAAAGGCGAGAAGAAACATCGGGGTTGACAGGTGCTGTTAATGGGAAAACTTCTGGAAGAACCCAGGGGGGGGAACAGTGTCTCATACGACGCAGAAGGGAAGAATCATCTGGATACTCAGCCAAGGGAAGGGAAGGAAAGGGACCAGTGCTCAAAAGACCAACTTAATACTTTGCGATGGGGTCTCCGATAAAAATGGGAAGAAAGGGAAGAGCACCAAAGTGGCGGCGCGCTTAAAAAACCGTAGTAAGAAAAACCCGTCCCTACCTGCACAAGATCAAAAGTCCATTCAAAAAAAACACAATTGGAGGAAAAAAGAAAAAAGGGGGTGGGGCGGAAAGGGAAAACATTAAACAGGACTAGGCGGGCGGTACTTCAACAGAAGAAAACGTAAGGAGGGCCGAAACAGGGGGTGTGGGGGACGTCAACAAAAAAGGAAAGGGCAAAAGAGTAGAGAGGGAAAGCAGAAACAGTCAGGGAAGGGAACAGATTGGGGAGCAAGGGACCTTCTTAAAAGAAATGGGGGGGGCTGTGCCTCTTACTCAAAAAGGCCGATGACGCCCTCAACGGTCTTCTAAAAAGATGAAGACGCCCGGGTAAACTCCACCAACGGGTAGAGGCAGAACTCAAAAATGGAAACGATGGGGATAGACTCACGCCGCCGGGGAAATGTTGGACAACGAGAGGGGATGGCGCATGTACGGTGTCACACCCTTAAGACTCCTTATATATAGTAACAAGCAATTCGAAAAAGCATTAAGAGAAGGTGAGGGGGGGGGGAAGAAAAAAGAAAAAAAGAATATTTAAAAAAAACAAATACCGACAACAATTCCATTGAGTATGGGGGAGATGTAAAAAGGGGGAAGGTAGGAGAAAAAATAAGTTGTTGGTCAAACTTGAAAAAACCACAGTAGTAAAAATCCGTTACCTTGAAATAACACTTGTAGGGCATCCTGCCCCTGGGGTGGTTTTTCTAATCCGAAGATGGAAAGCAGGAGGACAATTCCAACATAGACAAAAGCCGATGGGAGTCTCCCAAAGGACCAGTACAAATTGGTATGATGGCAGGGGGAGGGAGGAACGTGAAAAGGACGTTGGAACAACGACCGGGGATTTCAAAAAGGGTGGGAAGGGACTCATCTCAGGTCCTCCCGCAAAGGGGAACAAATCCAAAAAAGGGGGAGCCAGCGTCAGAAAAGGTTTTGTGAAAGCAAATGTGGGAAAAAACGGCCAAAGAAGGGGGAGAGGTGGACAGTAAAAACCGAAGATAAGACAACTACACTGACAGAAAAAAACATGAGAACAGGACTGCACCAGTTTTTTGTGGTAAAGAGGAACGGAAAATAAAAAGGCGGGGGGAATACTAAAGATAAAATTTCCCCAGAAAAAAAGTTCTGGGAAAGAATGAGCAAAACTTAGGGAAGTAAAAGGGAAGGAACAGGTGTCCAAGACCCTGGTTCAATGAGACTACAAATGAAATTAAGCCAGAAGAAGAACCAGAAGGCAAAATTTTACCGATGGGGGTTCCGTTCGCAAGCAGAAGGGACGTGGGGGAAAAAAGGGAGGGGCGCCTAAGAGGGAAAACACCAAAATCCGACGAATTCCGAGAAGTGAAAGATATGGAAACAACCGTGGGGCAGAAGGAGAAAGGGGTCGAAAAAATCCAGAAAAACTAAAAACCAAAAAGGGCCAATTTCGGATTTTGGGGAGGGGCCGGGTCAACCTTTTCTGGGGAAGTTCGGTAGTGTTCTTTTCTGGGGGGGGGAAATTATGTACTGTTCTGCTTTCCTTTCTGATGGGGAGTCTGTTCAGGGGAAAAAAAGATGTTGGTCGCCAAACCTGGCG
>Ga0179591_1439854_pt1 | contig 23942 bp, 36 predicted proteins | sample CZOMad2_1_08_16f_FD_182891 | JGI IMG/M metagenome (GOLD analysis project Ga0179591, IMG submission 182891) | Vadose zone soil fungal communities from Angelo Coast Range Reserve, California, USA - CZOMad2_1_08_16fungal (PacBio error correction) | ecosystem: Environmental > Terrestrial > Soil >...
ACACCAAGCCCCGTTTGTTGTGTGTGAGGCCCCCCCCCCCCTGGGGCCCCATTTTTTGGCCCCCCCCACAGAGAAAGACAAAGCCCCCCCCCCCCCCCTTTTCCGGATAAAAAGCAAGGGTTAAAAAAATTAGTTGGATGTGGGGGTGTTAGAGCGCCGCCGGTGTTCCTTTGGAGTTCTCCGTCCCTGTCCTTTCACCGGCCGTGGGTGTGGGCGCCACCAATGTATTATTACCGCTGGCCTCCACCTCGGTCCGGCCCCCCCTACCCCCCCCCACCTCTCCCCCCCCTCCGAATTAAGTTCCCTTTTCAGCTCCGTTCTCGCCGCCGCCCCTCCCCCCCCCATTATTCTCATTTTCAAAATTTTGGGGGGAAAGGCACACCCACGTATGTATGCACCCCCAACGCCACCCACTTGTTATTGTGTAATTAACAACAAATACGCACCCCTGAATATTCAGGACGGCTGGCCCGAAGGTGTGGGGTGAGGAGTGTTGTTGTTGTTTTCGGCTCCGCCCGGGCTGCCCCCCCCCCCCCCCCCCCCGCCCCCCGGGAACAAAAACTTTGGCCCCGCGTCCCCCCTTATGTTAAAAAGAGTTCTCTCCCCACCACCCCCCCCCCCCCGCCAACCCCCCCCCCACCCCCCCACCCCCACGGGAGTCCGCCGCGAACGTTTGTTTTTACCCTTGTACACCCCGCTCCTTGGGTGCCCTGAAACAAAGCACCAGAAGAGTCTTGGGTTGTTTGTGTTTTTGAGAGACTGTCTAGCCGTAATCTCGTGTGACTGGCACCTTTTTAAAGATATCCCACCCCACCGGTTACCTCCCTTGGTGGCGTTTGTGCCCTTTTCCTCTCATCTCGCACCCCCCTCCCTCCTACACCCCCATACTACTCCACTCACAAAAAATCCCCCCTCCGCTCTTCCCTTTCCTCCCCTCTTCGTCACTAAAACACACCGCTCCCCTTGCTGCGTAACCATCTCTCTCCTCTCGCCCAGCCCCCACTCCTCAACACCTTTCTTCACCCTGACCCACCACCTTATCACTTCTGCTCCTCTCTCTCCCACCCCCTTTTCTCCTACAAACAACCAACCCGAACCACAAACCCACGCCCCCTCCCCGCCCCAAAACCCAAACAACATCCCCCCCCTCTTCTCGTTGTTCCCCTTTGCGGTCCGCGGTCCATCCCCCCCGAGGCTTACTCTCCTCCTCTTTTAACCACGCCCCCCCATCGAACCACGTCCCCACCCCCAACCTCTCCCACCTCTCCCGTCAAAACCATTCACTAAGCGAAGGGGGCGCCCCGCGCGCCCCTCGTCCTGCCCCGCCCCCACCCCACCCCCCCCGCCCCCGGCCCCCCCAAAAAACTTGGTTTTCCCCGACACCAAACGTTAAAAAACAAAACTTTACTTCCCCGGGCCTGCGGGGGACACCCACAAATTTTTGCTCCCGCGCGTGGGGAGGGTGCGGGATGCCCGGTGAAAAAGTATTTTTCATCTTCCGGCTTTGACAAAAGAAAAAACAACCCCCAACCCCCCACCCCAAATTTTTTCCCCCCCCCCCCCGTTTTGGGGGCGATTTCTAAGAGGTTTTTGTGGTCCCCCGGTTGGAGACCCCCCCTTTCAAGATATGTTCATTTCCCATCTGAACAACAAATAACACGCCAAAAAGGGAAGTCTGTTCGTGGGGGGGCCTCGCGGGCGCTCCGCATCCGCCCGCGGTTCGCTCCCGGTGTCGCTCGCGCGCCTGCCCGCGCCCCGCAGATAAAATCGGAAGTGTGTCCCGCCCCCCCGGGGCGCCCGCTCGCCTGGGTTGTGTTGTGTGTTTTAAGCACCGACACTTGGGTGTAGCCCCTGGGCCGTCGGGCGCACAAATTTTTGGGTAGTGTGTTTGTTTGGTGTTACACCCCGGGTGCTCGGCCCTCCGCCCGGCTGTTTTTGTTGTTGTGGTTTTGTTTGGGTGGGTGCGGTAACGCGGCCGCGCCCCCGGTTGGTGGTGTGCCCCGTATGGCGCCCCGCCCGGAAAGAGAAAGACTGGTTGGAGTGGGGGGTCCCGCGAGCCGCCCGCCCAACCCCCCCCGAGCCCGTCTAGGTAGGGATGAGAGAGCCCCCTGCTCAATTGGGGAAGTAGTGCGTAGCGAAAGGAAAAAGTGTGCGTTAGAATTGGTTCGTGCCCACCACTGGGGCGGCAGCGCGCGCGCCGGGGCCTCGGCGCCCCCAAACGGTTTGTTGTTTTTAGAAGAGGGTGTTCGGCAAGTCGGGGCCCCCCGGGGTACCTTAACATTGTTTCCCCCCTCCCCCTCTCCCCCCCCCCCCCTACAAAATCGCCGCCCCCCCTTTTTCCCCCCCCCCCCCTCGCCCCCGGTGGGTTTCTTTCCCCGCGACCTTAACACTTGTTTGGCGGGGTCCGGGGGAACAAAAGTCCCGGCCCAAAAACACTTAAACCCCCGAAAACATAAATTTTTGGCGGACCCCGATTCCTAAACAAACTTTCGCATGTCCTCCCACCTGGCTAACATAATCAAACTATCCACCCGTTACAGGCTCTATTCTCCCGTCGTTCGGAAACCAACAAAACCCCAAGGCCCCCGGTCCCCCCCCCACACACAATTGCTGCGGTTTTTCGTGTCGGGTCCCAGTGTGGTCCCCACACCCACAAAAACTCAATTCGCCTCTGTTTTGTGTCCGACTGACCTGCGGGCTCCGGCGCGGCAGTTCCTGATTTTTGTTGTGTTTTCTTGGGGTGTGGGGTTTTTTTCACTCTCACTCTGCGCCCCCCTTCCAGGTGCTTTTCCGTAGCTCGCCCTTCTTCTTCCCCCCTAGAGCTACCCTCACTAAAAGGTACTCAGTTAGGCTATTCAAAATGCGTCCCTCGGTGGCCGGTCCCCGCCTGCGTCGCCCCCTCCGGCCTGATTGTTTTTTTTTGGCGTGTGGGTGACTACATTATCCCTCTATTGACACAATCGCAACTGACTTCTTTCCCCGTCCCACCTCTCATCTCCCCGGGTTGGTTTGCTTTTTTTTTCTGTTTGCCCCCCCCCCCCGCCACAAACTCGCCCCCCCCTTGACAACCGCCCCCAACACTTTCATTTGGTGAAAAGTCTCTCCATCCCCCTCCGTCAACCAAACAACACAGCCCCCCCCCAATGAAAACCAAGTTTTTGGGTTTTTTTTTGTGTTGTTTTTTTTTTTTCAACATAGCCACGAAAAACAACCCATCCCTGGGACTTATACCGGCTTGGGGGGGTGGGCCCGTCTTGGGGTGGAGGTACGTGCCCCCCCCTGTGTGGTGTTTTTTTTGGTGTGTTTTACAAGGGTCGTAGCCCCTACCGGTAGTTGACATATGTTACATTTGGTTTCCCTGGGGTGCGTCTTAATTTCTAGTATTTCTACATTATCCTGGGAACCGAAGACTTTAAACACCAAATTTCTTCTGCGGCTTTTTTAACATAACATCTACCCCCCCTTCGGGAGGTTTTTTTTCAACCCTTTGCTTTTCTCTTAACCCCCATCTTCTGCTATTTCTGGCCCTAAAAACCACATTGTTCTGAACCTACTATACCCCTCTCCCTAGATTTTTTTATGGTGGTTTTTGTTTGGTGCGTGCTCCGCGGCGCCGCCCGTATACCCAAAAACATTTACGTCTAGTTCCTCTCTTTTACTTTTAAAAAAAAATCTTTTTTCATTTTTTTTCTCTTTCGTAGTCCCCCCCCCCCCCCCCCCCCCCTGAGAAGATTAATTTAACGCCCCCCCCCCCTTTGTGTTTGTTTGGTTGGTGGTTTTTTTTGGGGATTTTGTGTGTTTGTTTTGTGTGTTGTTTTTTTGTTTGGGCACATCGCCGGCAAAAAATAATGAACTGACAAGACACGGTTTTTTGGTTTTTATTTTGTGGATGTAGTTTGGTGTTTTTTGTGGTGGTTTATTTTGGTTGTTTGGGTCTCCCGTTATTTGTTGTTTGTTTTTTGGTGACAGTCCCTTTCTGTCTCTTCCTCTCCGCACAACTTTTCCATTCCACAGGGACTTTTCCACTCTTATTGTTTACCCCCATGTCCTTTCTCCCTACCCCCGCTACAACCCCCTCCCCCTTCCCCGTTCCCGGTTTTTTTTAAAACTCTCTTTTTTGTCCGTTTTTTCCCCCCGCCCCGGCCCCCTAACTCGTTTCTTTTGTCTGTTATGAAAACATCAACACCGACACGCCTCTCCGCCCGAAGGCCACACCCTCCCGGTCAGGCCGCGTACCCCCGCCAGGCCACACTTTTCCCTTCTCGGTTCCCCATTCCCCCGTCCCCGTAATTTCGTGACTGTTGTTAGTTGTGTTGTTTTACGATGGAAACACGCTGTCTATGGGTTATAATGTTATGTTAAGAGTAATGTGTACGGTATTTTTCGGCCCTACACACACAAGGTCTGCTAATTGGGGTTTGTATGGGTGGTTTCGCCCCCCTTAACTCAACCATCCAACCTTTCCTATTTGGTTCTTGGCCCCAGGACGATCCCCTCCTGCATTTTCGCCCTGTATCACCCCTCTCTCATTTTGGGCGTCAGACCGGGGCGCTGGCTCTTGCTGGATTCGGGTCGCATTCACGATCATTTCAATTACTCTTCAACATTATATAAACTCTTTTCGGGGCTCGATTGTTTTATCCAATTCATGTGCTGTGGTCTTTTTTTTATTTAATTCAATGTCCAACCAGTTCTCTTTTAAAGTGTGTCTGAAATTTTTTTTTTTTGTTCTGATTCGATCTAACTCTCGGACGGATGGTTCCAATCGTCTTGACCTGTTTACAACAACCCTTACAACCTTGTCCTGGAAACAAACAACTTTCCCGCCCCCCCCGGCAGCCAAATGGTGGTGGTTGTGGTATTCAGCCTCTGTGTTTTGTGTGGTGGTTTTTTTTTTCCCCCCCCCACCCCCCTAACGTCATCCCGCCCCCCCCACTGTATTGATGTGTGTAGTCGTTGTGGTGTTGTTCGTGGGTTCTTGGGGCTGATGCGTTGGTGCCCTGCGTGTCGCTTCTGAGGTGTTGGGTGTTTCGCTCTTTGGGCGCATTTTCCCGGGCCCACAATTCCCGTTCCGGGTCGCTTGTTGGTGGTTATGTCCCCCCTCTACCTGTCACCACCAAACCTTTCGGATCCTTTTCTCCCCCCCTGCTCTTCGGGCCTGAACCAACACAAACCCAAACCCTCTGTATCACTCTTTTTTATTCCATCTCGGTTTGATTTGCAGATCTTCGCATCTTTCCAACTTTTTAAAACTTTCTCTTCTCCTGCTTCATCTTTCTTGTTCTAAAATAATTGTTTTCCCCCCCCAAAAGCATCTCAACTCAAAACAGCTTCCTCCGCATACGCTTCCCAATGGTGTTCTTAGAAAAAATAAATTGTTAGCTTTGTTTCAAATGTTAGACCAAGTAAAACCCCCCGTCGCCCCCCTTGTTTGTTTGTTGTTTGTTTGGGTGGTTGGGGGGGTAAAAATTAATTTGGTTGCCGCCCGGCATTGCCCGGAACGAGGTTTTTCCGGCCCACCCCCCCCGCCCCGCGGCGCGCTCTCCGCCCCCGACGCCTTTAAAGCCCCCGCATTGGCGGGCTCCTTGTGTTCGCACCGAACCGTCTACTGATCCTTTGGTTGTTTTCTTTTCCCCTCCGTCCCACCTTTCTCCCTCCCCCCTCTTACCTTCTTTTCCCCCCTCTTTCTCTTTCCCCTCCTTTTCCTCTTCCCCCGTTGTCGCCTTACCTGTCGACCCCATTCCCCATAAAAAAATTAAAAATAACCCCCTTTTCTGGGGGGTTGGGGGGAAAAAAAAAAAAAGCTAAACAATTTTTTAATTCGCTTTGAAACAAACTCTCCTTTTTAATCTGGGACCACACCCATGTGGATCCTCTAAAACAAAAAAAACTCAGTGTTGGTTTCTATCTGGAAGTTTTGTCTTAAATGTCCTCCTTGGCCCGCCCTATTGCGCGCGCGGCCCCTTCGGGCCTGTCGGCGGTCCGCCCCGCCCCTGGTGTGTTTTGCCGCCGGCGGCCCCCCCCGCCCCTCCCCCCCGCCCGCCACCGTGGGTTTCGCCTTGTTTTTGTGTGTTTGTTATTGGGAACAGTTTCCAGAGGTAAGGTACAGATATAGGACGAACTGCGCGGGTCGGCCCGGGCGGGCGCCTGCGCGCCTAAATAATTTTGTGCCCCCGCTCCCCCCCTGGTTACCACTGTGTTTTTTACCATCTTTTTCTTTTTTGGGCGAGCAGGCGCGTGGGACACAAATCTTAACCCACTTTTCTCCTTCGTCCCCTACTCGACTTACAATGAAAACAAAAAGCAGTTAGTTTCACCCTCTACCCAGTTCTCTCCCATTAAAATATCCTACTGACCAAGAACAAGCTTCGGCTACACCATCCATTTAGGAAGGCGCTCTTTCCTCAACAACAACAACGCCGTTCCCACCCTTCAAAAACCCCGTACACCTTATCTGACAGGACCTTGAGAAACATGCAAAAACCTAGAAAAATACCGGGGTCGCTCCTCCCCCCCCCCCCACCCCCCTTCCATTTCCCTTCAACACAAACACAAAACAAACCACACAAACCCGTCACACACGCCAGGTCCGATAACACCAAAAAAAGGTAACAACAGGGAGCAAATAATGGACCCCCGGGGTTCTTCTTTTGTTTTTTTTGTTTCTGCCAAACCCACAGGCCACTCCGCAACTCTCCTTCCAACGGCCTACCCAGCCCCCTCTTCTCCCCTCTCTTTGGGACATATACCCTTCTGCCCCCCCAAAATAAAAAAGTACAAAAGGTGGATGCCCCCCTTGCTTCCATGAGCATGGACCGGGACTGCGCTGGGGGTTTTGTTTTTTTCCTGGTACAGAGGGGTGTTGTTGCGGTGCCAGTTGTTGGTTGGGTTCCGGTTTGCGGCCCTTTTTGGGGTTTTGGGCCCTCCCGGGGGGTCTGCCAGTGGGTTGTGTATAGAAAGTCAACGAGGAAGGAGCAGCTACCGCGGCAAAGGATCGACGCCCGGGTTGCGCCTCCCGGCCGTGGGTGCACCTTGTCGTGGGTGGTACCCCCACAAGCACCCCCCAAAAGAACAAGCGGGCCCCCACAAAGACCACCCCCAATCCATACTCCTTCACCATTCTTACTTATTGATTTTCTTGGCGCGGGTCGGCGGGCCCAATTCTCTGGGCGCTCCCCCCCAGATCATAATCCAACCTCAACCCATCCTTCTCCCCCACCTCTGGCGGCCTCTTATAACATCTCCTTCCAAATATTTTCTAGACTATTTTCTTTTTTTAACCGTTCCTTCGTTATTCTCAAACCTTTTTTTGATTTCACCTCACTTCTCTCGTCTCCCTCTAACCTTTTTCCAAACAACGGTTTTTTTCACTTATTTATTGTTTTCCTTACACACACCCTTAGTGGCTCCTCTACCTGGGAAAATCATGCGCGCCTCTCTCCCCGCCCGCCCCCCTTGACTCTCATCTCCCCCCTCTCTACTTGGCGGGGGGGGCTCGGGGTTCCTAGGGCACCTATTTGACGTTTTCTTGGTTGGGTTCTCCGTTGTCTTCCCCGCCCCCCACGGTATTATGTTGTTTTGCCCGGGTTCGCCTGTGGCCGGGAACACTCATTCATGACGTGTCATCAACCGGTTGCACCACTCCCTATGCCCGGTGTTCATCGACGTCACTCCCTTTGTTCCCCCCCCCCCCATAATTACCCCCTCAAAAGTCTTTTTTTCTTCATCTTTTCTTCGTTTTTTTGTTTTTTACTTCACGTTCGAACTTGCGTATTTTACAAGGACTCACGGCGCCTCTTTTTGATTTTTTTTCCCACCCGATTATTGATTTTTGTTATTTTAAGCCCCCCTTGGGACAATCTCTTTTGCTTTCCACTGGGAAAACACAAGTTTTACAACCTCTAAAAAAAAAACCACACTTCCCAATATCCGACTACAAATATCAAAAAAATCCCCAACACAAAAAAAAAGTCCTCCGCCATAACGCAGCTTTTGTTGGGTCCTGTGTTGGGGGTTATTAAGCTTTTGTGGGATGTTTTTAGCCCCCCCGCCGCGTTCAAGCCACCATGTGGTTGGGTTCTTTTGGGTTTGGTTTGGGTGGTTGGTTTTGGGTGTTTTGGGTTTGGTGTGTTTTGTGTTTGGGTTTTTACGAAGACTGAACTGAGTTCAAAAATATAAGGACTGCATATCACCCCTAAAGATTTGTAAGGAGGATGAACAGGGCTGGTTGTTCGCCCTACAAAACCCATAAAAAATGCACCTTAAAACCCTCCTTGCTCCAAACAAAGTCTTAATGTAAACAGACTATAACACGCCCTTGCTCGTGAAGGAAAAATAATTCTACGAGGATAGGAGAGAGCTGTTTCTCGAGGAATGACAAAAACCCAAACTCCGCCCCGCCACGCCGATCCGCGCCCCAAGGTTTTGTTTATTGTGGTTTTTTTTGGGGTTGTTGTGTGGTGGTGGCCTTCTTCCCTTCCAACAAACACCATATTTAGTTCTAAACAGACCAAACCGTTTATAAAGGACTTTTTCACCCGATTATTCATCTCCCCCCCTAAATATTACTATTCCACAACTTAACCCCCTTCGCAGGTTATATACAAAAAAAACCCAACCCCCAACCTGGTTTGCTCTCCCCTTCTTCCCGCCAACCACGTTTGTTTTTTTGTGTTGGTGTGAGGACCGTGTCAGCGCCGGTTGTTTTGTTGTTTTGTGTGTCCCCAAGCCCTCCTCCTCTCCCTCTTCCTCCCACAAATTTCCCCTTTCCCATTACCCAACCCATCAACTCCTCGCAACTTCGGGCCATGTTGTTGTTTGGGTTTGTTAGGGTTGTTTTGGGTTCCGGCTTCGATAGTGCGCCGTGGGTTAAATTTGTGAATAAACGGGGTCCATTGCCATGAGTGCAACAAGGGTGTCAACTTCACCTTGTGCCGTTTTCTCCTTATAGTTTCAACTCCCAGCCACCCGGGTGAGGCCCCCCCATGCTCGCTTTTTTATTTTTTGGCAATCCACAAAATTGCTGTGGCATCCGTCACCTTAACCGGACCATTAAATAAGATTTCGGGTTCTTTCATCCCCCCTCCACGAAAAACCAGGCCTTCCAAACATCTCTCTCGACATCCGCACATGCACCACGAGCTTCTCCACCCCGTACAACCCTATTTAGCCCCTCTACCTCTCTCTTCCCTCGCCCCCTCCCTCTTCTCCTACCTCGTATTCTCCGCATCCCGGTGGCTCGCCCCCCCTCAGCCACCCCCCACCCCCCACCCCTTTCCCCTTCCTTCCCCCCTTCACCTTGGCCAACCAGCCCCCCCCCCCCACCCACTCTCTTCCGCCCTTTGACCTCTTTTTTCATTTCACAAACCAAGAACCCCATCTTCCCCAAGCAACACCCCTCTCCACCCCCAACAACTAATTACTCAACGTACAAACCACCTCTCTTTTCTTTGACTCCCCTTTTCCTACACCCACCGATCCGCCCGTCCCAATCTCCAGTCAATCCCCAGCTCCTCGACTTTCATCCCGCATATGTCCCCCCCCTCTCCCTTTTGGCGGTTTTTCCGCGCCGCCGGCGGGGGATGTGTTGTGGTTCTTGGTTTGGTTTTTTTTGTCCCCCCCGCGCCCGGGGGCGCCCCCGCCTTGTGTTTTTTTAACGAATGTCGGTCCGTCCGGGGCCCGTGGAGATAGAACAAGCCCCCGCCCGCGCTGGGACTATTTTGACCGGGGAAACTTTGGGTGTGTTGAAAGAGGGGAGCAAGTAAAATTGGTAGGAGCTAACTTAATTACTCTCTGCAGGGCGATTTGTGGGGAGGGGTTTACGGAAGGGGGTTGGGTCCTCCCCAAACCCAACGTATTCTTATCCGTAAAAATACTCACAAAAAAAAAGACTTTTTTTTGGCCCAAGTTTTGGGAAAAACACGCCCAAATCAAAAGTTATAGTTAAAGCCCCCCCATGGTGTAACACACATCCCCCACTTTCCTTTCCCCCCCCGCGGTCTTTTCGCCCCCGAAAACCCTCACAAATACCCGCCCCCCCCTGGCCCTACCAAGTAGGGGTCACCCCCCCAAAAAAAAGAAAAAATTTGACTTTTCACTTTCCTTTGGACAACAACCTCTGGGGTTGTGGTCCCCGCCCCCCCCCCCCCCCCCCGCGCTGGGGCCCTGGGGGGCCCGCCCCCCGCGGCCTGGTGTTGTTTTTGGTTTTTTGAGGTTTTTGTGTTGTTGGGTGTGTTCATCCGGCGGATCTGGGTGGGAATCTAACAACAAATAAATAAACCTCTGGGGTGGGGTGTTCCCCCCGCAGCTCCTCTCATCGCGTTTTTGTTGCCTCGTTCTGGCCCCCGGGGGGTTGTGTCCGCGGGCCGAGGGACCGACTGGAGGGAGCAAATTTCGGTTCGCGACCGCTGGTGAAGGAGTATGGTTGTTGTGTTGTGTTGTGTGTGGGTATTTCCCCCAACAAACTGCCTGGACCCCTCCTCTTCCAACACCAAAAATCCCTCCTCACTCACTCCGACCACACCACACCATCACTCCTTATGATTTCTTTCTTTCACCGATCTCCTCCGTACACCAACTCGTGGTTTGCCGCTCGCTTTCCCCTCTCCGGTCCGTTTACCCACCACCTCTACCCTTGGGTGGTGTTAGTTTGGGTGTTGTGTGGTGTTGGTGTGGGACAACCGCCATCCCCCCCCCCTCCCCTTCCCCCCCTTTCTCTCCCCTTCTTCCCCTCCCACCCCATTCCTCGTCCCCACATACATTGTGTTTTACCCTAACCGTTTGGGCTTGTTGGTTTGTTGTCCCCTCCTGATTGAGATTACTTTCTGGTTCTTTTTTTTCCCGTCCTTTTATTGTCTTATTGTTATTATTTTGCGTGCGCGCATTTCCACTGCCTTTTCACCTCCCCCGGTTCCACAACTGAGTCCCCAAACCCACTCCTCTCTGCTTTTGTTTTAAGAGTCCCCCACGTATCCTCACTGCTGTTCTGGGTTGTTTCCACGTTGTTTTTTCGCCCCCCAGTCCCCCTCCTCACCATTGTTGCCCCCCCCCTTCACCCCCCCCCCACGTCCCCCTGTTTGTCCTTGGTGTGGGTTGTTTTTTGTATTCCCCTCCCCCCCCCCCACCCGTCGCCTCCCCCCTTCCAGCCCGCACCCCGGCCCCCCACCGCCCCGCGCCCGGCCAACCCGCCCCCACTCCCCCCCCACCCTGAACCCCCCGCCCCCCCACATGTGTGTCACCATTACGCGTATTACCAGGTTGAGCAGTTGTGTGTGAGTAGGAGGTTTATTCTCAGTGGGCTCCCGTATGGGGGGTCGATTTAGGATGTGTGTTTTATTTTAGGAACAAAGGTACGGCTGTTCTAGATGGTCGCTTTCGGTAGCACCCCTTTTTTCTGCGAGGACCCCTACTTTACGACCACCCCTTTTACCCGGGAGTATCGAAAAAATGGCGTAAACTATACTTTGGCGCAAAAAGAAACCACCAACATCGAGTGTGACATGCACGTGGCTTCCCCCCCCCCAACAACAAACCCAGCAACATCACACATTGTTCCCCCCCCCCCCCTCCCCGTTTAGATGGTTTAACACAAGTTTCCTTCCCAACTCCCTCTTCCCTTTAACCCCCCCATCCCACCAAAGTTTCCAAATTCCCCCCCATCCGCCCTGCTACAAAACACAAAGCATCAACCCCCCCTCCCCCCCGTTTGAGTGCCTAGGGGGAAAAAGACAAAAAAAAAAACCCCCCAATAGGCAAAGTTTTGTTTTGTGTGGGGGTTTCTTTTTGTTGGTTTATTGTCTGTATGACCGTGTTTTATTTTCAAACCAACACCCAAAATATCTCCGTGTTCTTAGTGCCTTCTCTTTGGCTGGTGACCAAACCCCATGAGACCTTTATACCCCAATGTTATAAAAAGCAACTTCTGGGCCACTCGACCCCAAAACAACTTAACCTCGGTCGGTGTTAAGGTTGTCCTTGGGTGTGTTGGGGTGTGGCCCGCTTCCGTTAGTTTAAATACTTTGTCAATAGCATAACCCTCCGCCCCCTCGCACCATTCTCCTCGTTTTTTGGTTTTTACGGCATCATCGGAGGCCGCCCCCAACCCGGCGATCGTCGGGCCTTGTTCGCCTGCCGCGGCCCCCCGCTCCCCTCCTCGCCCCTGCGCGCCCCGCGGCAATGGAGTGTTTTTTTGTGGGTTGGGTTGGTAGCTCTGTACTTTTTGCTTATCTCCTGTCGTTTTCCCCCGTCCCACCCCACCACCCAACAAAAACAAATGCCCCCCCCCCCCCCCCCCCCCCCCGCCCCCCCCGTGGGCCTCTTTGCGTCGGGTCCGCGTTCTTTTAACCCCCACCCCACACTTAACCCCTGCCCCCCAACGTTAATCTTTAACCACTGAGCACAAAAACCCCCCCCCACCTTTTGTTTCTTTTCTCTTCCGGGGGACAGTGGGGGGACCCCCCCCGACCCCTTCCCCGGTCTTAAATTATCCCCCCGCCCCCCCCCCCCCCCCACATATGTAAAAAACAAACCCAGAAAAATCGTCCAAGTTAACTTTCCCCCCACCCCCCCCCCCCCCCTCTTCCCCCCCCCCCGCCCCCCCACCCCACCCCACCCCTCCCTCCCTACCAACTACTCGCGGGCACCCACCCGCACACACTTCTCTCCCACCTGCCATAGCCGGCCCGGGCTCTCGGGGGGGTCGAGGGGGGGGCTTTTGCCTCCCCACCCCACCCGCGTTTTGTGTGTTTATTGGTCGTTTTGTTTTGTGTTTTTAATCAGGCCCCCCCCGAACCCACCTTTGCCCCCCCTCACCCGCCCCCCCCCCCCCCCACCCCCCACCGGGTGGATCCCCCGGTCCCCCGTGGGGTGGGAAAGATTTTGTTTGTTTTTGTGTACCCTCCCCACCCCCCCGGTGAAAAGAACCCCAGGTTTTTTTTCCCCCCACCCTGGGGGCAACCTCGTTCACCCACCCCCCCCCCCCCCCCACCACCCCCTTTTTCAGTTTTCCATTTGATTTTCTTTGTCCGTAACCAAAACATATTTTACATTTTAGAAACCGCTGCCTTTTGTTCTCTTCGGGCCTTGCCTTTTTTGGCCCCGCCCCCCCCCCGGGGTTCCCCGGCCCCTCCTTACCCCCCCCCCCCACAACACCCCCCCCCGACCCATAAAACACCAATTAAAAATTTTTTTTTTTTTTTTTTTTTTTTGTGTCTCCCCCGGCCCCCTTTTCGAAAAACCCCCCCCCCCCTTTTTTTGTTTTATTTAGTTTTTTTTATTTTATTTTCTAGTTTTTTTTTGTTACAAAATTAATTTTTCCTAAGTAAAGAAAACACCCCCACCCCCCGGCCCAAAAAAAGCCCCGTGGGTTTTAACCAATAAGGTCCCCCCCCCCTCGGGATCAAAAACTGCCCGCCCCAGGAGGCCCCCGGCCCCACAAGGGGGGGGGGGGGCCGAAAGCCCAATGGTGGTTTTTTTTTTCCCCCCCCCCCCCCCCCCCCCCACCACCCCGCCCCCCCCCGCTCACCCCCCCACCCCCCCCCCCCGCCCCCTCCCCCCCCCCCCCACCCCCCCCCCCCCCCCCCCACCGCCCCCCCCCACCCCACCGCCCCACCCCCCACCCCCCCCCCCCACCCCCCACCCCACCCACCCCCCGCCACTGTGTCCCCCTTTCAAATCCCCTTTTTCCCCCCCCTTTTTCCTAGGGGGGGGTTTTTTTTTTTTTTTTGTTTCAAGAAAAAACCGTGGTATCCCCCGGACCCGTTTTGAACACCCCCCTTTTTTTTAACACCAGCCCCCACCCCCGGGTTGTTTACCCCCCCAACCCCCCACCCCCCGGCGGGGGCCCTGGCCCCCCCCAGACCAAACCCCCCCACTTTTTGGGGGGGGTCCCCCCACCTTGGGGGGCCCCCCCCCGTGGAATTCCCCCACCCAGCCCCCCCCCCCCCCCCCCCCCCCCCCCCCCCCCACCCCCCGCCCCCCCCCTCCCCAAAAAATGAGCAATTTGAAAACCCCCCCCCCTTTTCCGCGGGAAAAAAACCTTTGGTTGCAGTCTTGATAGGTTTCCCCCCCCCCCCCCCCCCCCCCCACCCCCTACGGGGGCCCCCGCCCCCCCCCTTCCCGTGTCGTGGGTTCTAACCATACCCCCCTGCGGTTTTGTTTCCCCCCCCTCCGTGATCGATGGCCCCCCCCCCCCCCCCCTTTTTTGTGTGTCTCCCCCCCCCAACCCCCCCCCCCCCCCCCCCACCCCCACCCCCCCCCCCCACCACCCACACACCCCCCCCCCCCCACCCCCCCCACACCACCCACCCCCCCCCCTTTCTTCCCCCGTTTGGGGTGGCAAAAATCCCCCCCCCCCCCCCCCCGGGGGCCCCCCCCCCCGCCCCCCCCCCCCACCCTCCTTTTAATATTTCCCCCCCACACGCCCCCCCCCCCGACCCTTTTTTTTTTTGGGTTGTTTGTTGTTTGTTAACAAAAAGAACCCCCCCCCCCTAGTGTGACCACCCCACTTCCCCCACCACCCCCCCCCCCCCCCGTTTTTCCCCCCCCCCCCCCCCCTAACGTTTCCACCCCCCCTGAAACCCCCTTTTGGCCCCCCCCAACCCCCCCCCCCCCCCCCCCACCCCCACCCCGCCCCCTCCCCCCCCCCCCCCCCCCCCCATCGCCCCCCCCCCCCCCCACGAATTTGCTGGTCTCCCCCCCCCCCCCCACCCCACAGCTGGGACTTCCCCCCTTTTCTACCCCTTTCTCCTTTTTTTTTTTTTGTATCTTCACGCCTCTTCCCCTCACGCCCCCAACGCCCCCTTCGTCCCCCCCACCTGTAATTCATCCACAACAATCCTTCGGATAGTAATTTTTTTTGGTAGCGTCCATTTGTTTTTCTTTTATTCGCGCTCGGCTATGTTAGCTCCCCCACTCCCCGCTGTTGCCCACCCCCGCAAACACACAATCCCCCCCCCCCCCCCCGCCTTCTAACTTTTTTTTAGCGAAACTTGCACTTGGTGTTATGCCCTGTTGTTTTTTGGGGGATCGTGTGTTTTTTTTTTTGTTACCCTTTGTCTACACACTGTTTTTTTTTTCTCGTTTTTTGTGTTGTTTTTTGTTTTTATACCTTTTGTTGTGTTTTGACATTGTTACCCCCCTCCACTTTTTCTTTTTCTGTTCGTTCTGCTTCCCGTCTTTTTCCCCTCTCCCCCCCACCTTACTCATCCCACGGGGTGCTCCTCTTCCCCAGCCCCCCCGTGCTTAGCCCGTGATCGTCATGTGTTTCTGTGTGTGTCCTCCCAGCCCCCCCTGTTTGGTCCTCTTTAATGCCGTCTTCGGGTTTTCCTGTGGGTTGTAAGGTTTTTGTGCCCCGCCATTTGGGCTTATTTGGTTTCTGCCTTTTGTTTTATTCTATTAGGGTCTCGCCCTCACCCTCGTCTTTTGGTTCCTGTTTTGTCTTTCGCCGACACCTCCCCCAAACCCGCCCCCCATCCACCCATGCCCCCACCCCACTGGTCGGCCTACCCCCCCCAAGACTCCTATTTAGTGTTGGTTTTTGCCTGGTCCTTGTCCCCCTTTTTTGTTTGCCTGTTTGTTGTATTGTTGTTCCGTGCCTTCAACCCTCCGTGTCCCCCCCCCCCCCCCCCCCCCCCCCCCCCCCCCGAACGCTTCACCCTCAACCCCGTCCCCTTCCCTCCTTCTCCCCCCTTGCCCCCCCCCCCCTGGGTTCAAATCTTATTTTTTTTTATGTCCCCCAAGAATTTCTTTTTTGGGGGAACCCCCCCCCCCCCCCCCCGTTATTGTTTTTTTCCTTTACCCCCCAACCCCCATCCCCCCCGCGTGTGGACGGTGGGTTGTACCCCGCGCCCCGGGCGATTCGCCACGGCTTGCTTCCTCTGTGGTGTGGTGGCTTGTTGGTTGTTTGGGGGTGGGGCCCCGTTTGTGGGTGGGGGTCTTGGGGGTTCATAGGCGACTCAGGGGTGGACTCCTCCGCTCGTGCCGTGTTTTTTTGGTTTTGGGGGTGTTCCCCCCCCCTTGTGTGTGGGTGGCGCTGGCCGCCAGCCTCCCTTCTTGTCGTTCCCGCTGTTCTCGTGGTACTTTAAGAAGACTTGGCGGCGACAATGTGACGGGGCATGGTGTTTGGCTGGTTGGTATGCCCGGCTATACCCGGTCGGGGCGGCCCGCCGCTCCGGTCTCGACCGGCGTTGCGGGCGGCGTCGTCGTTGTTGTTCTGGTGTTGGTTTGGGGGATTTGGGGGTGGGGGCGGGCCGGGTGGTGGGGTTTGTCCGTTGTTTGGGGGGTTGTTTGGGAGTGTGTTGTGTTGGGTTGGCCGCCAGCGGTTGTGTTTGGTTTGGTTATGTGTTTGGTGTTTTTGTGGTTTGGGTTGGTCTGGTTGTATTGTTTGGGTGTTGGGTGGGTTTTTTTTTGGGTTGTTCGCTTTCTTTGCACCTCCCCTTTCGCTCTTTCTCTGGGTACGTTGTCGGTGGTTGGTGAGTGCGCCGGCCCGCGTGGGTTGGGGCGTTGATCTCTGAGGGGCTAAGGTTGTGTCCCCTCCCCCCTGTGCCTGCGGCTCTCTCTATCTCCTCGGCCTCGGGGCCTCTTTTTGACACTCCCTGGCTCTTCCTCATCATTGTGCCCCCTCCTGGCGGATCGCGTGTTAGTTTGATCCACACCCAATTTTGAGCTACTCGCATAGTGAACCTTTTGGTTTTTTTTATTTTTTTTTTTTTTTTGTCTTTGGTTGGTTCTTTTTGTTGTGTTTTTGTTGTGTTGTTTTTTTTGTGTGTGTGTTGTTTCCCCCCCCCCCCCCCCCCCCCCCACACCCCCCCCCCCCCCCCCGCCCCCCCCCGCCCCCCTCTCCCCCCCCCCCCCCCCTCCTCCCCCCCCCCCCCCCCCCCCCCCTCCCCCCCCCCCCCCCCCCCCCCCCCCCCCCCTCCCCCCCCCCCCCCACACCAGGGGCCCCCCCCCCACCCCCCCCCCCACACCCCCCCCGATAACTGGTGTTATTTCTTCTCTCTCCCATCTGACCCTTCCAGCTGCTACGCCCTTCCTCCATTCCCGAGCTACTGCCCTTTTTGGCCTATTGGGTATTGTTCGCTTCCCGAGGGCTTTCGCTCCGGAGTAAATCTCCGGCACCCCCCCCATTCCCCCACTTCCTACCCCAGCCCCCACACCCCGCCCCCCCCCCCCCCCCCGGGGGACCGCCCCCGCGAAAAAAAAATCAATAAAATAAAATTGGTTGTAAATACATACCCCCGAATGCCCTCCCCGTCTTTTGCCCCTCCCCCGCCCTTGTTGTTTTTTGGTTGGTGTTTGTGGGTTTTTTTTTTGTTTCACCCCCCCGTGGGGGTGTAAAACGGAGTATTTCCGTTGCCCCGTTGTCGGCCCCCATTTTGATTTTTGTGATTTGTTTTTTTCTTTACGTAAAGTTGAGAGCTTGAGTGTGCATCGTTCCCTCACCCGCCCATCCATATCGCACCGGAACACCACAACCAGGTAACCGAACCGCCCAACATGGCAATCCACCGCCCACCACAGCGCTATCCGGCGATACTGGTCGAAGTGTGTGTTGCTTTACTTTCCCTATGATCCTTTGCAGATGCTTGTGTTTTTCTCTTTTCCGCGGAGATCCTGTGGGCTATCCCGCCGCCGGCCCCCCCCCCCGACATATTTTCGTTGATTCGTATCGTCTCTGGCCCCCTCCTCCTCTCCGATGCCTCCTGTCCTTCGGTTGGCTAGCACAGTCTATCTCGCTCGACAGGAATCGCTGTGAGGAATATCGGGGCTGTGCGCAGCACTTTTACTCTGCGTTTGTATCAAGCCAGTGCGCACGTCTGCGCGTTTCCATGTGCCCCTGTCGGCCATCCCCCCTCCACTTGGGACGACCCCGGAACTTCCCGCCTCACCAGACCCTCGCCCCCAGACCCACGCCCGGCAAACCACCCCCTCAGGTGGGGGGACGCCGTGATGCTTTTAGATTGGGGGGCTGGTGTTTTTCGCGTTGTCGGCAGGCCCCCACCACCCCACCCTGGCCCCCCCCCCCCCCCCCCCCTCCCCGCCCCCCCCTCTCCTAAAAGCCCCCCCATGGGTGTTACCACGCGCTCTTTATTTCTCCTCCCACTTTATAACCAATACAGTTTTTGCTATCTACCGTCGCCCCCCCCCCCCCCCATCGTGATCGGCCCCCCCCCAACAACAGGTGCGCGAACGTTCTTTAGCTCCTGCGGCCACTCCGTTCCCTTTCTATGACCACAGCCCCACCATATACCACATCCCCACAAACCAACGACCCGAGCCACGGACGGCACAGCACGCCAGTCTGGCACCTCTTTGCCGCCCGTGCCATGCCCCCCCCGTTCTCTTCTCCCCATCCCAACAACCCCTCCGGTTTCCCCTTCCCTCCACCCCTCCCCCCCCCCCCCCTTTTTGCCCCCGTTTTGGCCCCCGTTAACCCCCGCCCGCCCCCCCCCCGCCCCCACCTGGCCCCCCAACTGCTAGCCTCCCCCCCTTTTGGGCCTCGGCCCTGTGTCTCTGCTCCACCCCCTTCGTCCTGCTTGCCTTGCTTTAAGTCTTTTTGGTGGCCTCCTCGATGAGCAATGTTGCGCGTTTTTTTTGTTTTTTTTTCTGTTTTGGTGGGTTTTTTTTTTGGGGGTTGTGTTTTTTTTGTGTGTATTGTTTTTGTGGTGGTTTTGTTTGTTTTGGTTTATCAGACGTTCACTTCCGTTTTTACCCTCCGGGTTTTTTTAGTGTGGTTTTGGTTTTGTTTGTGTTGTGTTTGTGTGTTGGACAATTACAGAGAAATGGGCCGCCCCCCCCCCCCCGTGTGGGTGAGTTCTGGGCCCCCCCCTGCCCCTTTCTCGCCGCCCCCCTGACGCGCCCCCCGTGTAGCCCGCCCCCCGCCCCCGTTCCCTCCTTGTTTTTGTTTTGCAAGATATTTTGTGGTTTTTGTTGGTTGGTTTTTGGGGTTGTGTGGGGGTGGTGTGGTGGTGTTTTGGCTTCTGTTTGCGTAATGTGTTGCTACAGACTCTCTGCTTGCTGGGGTTGTTGGTGTTTTTTGTGGATTTTGTTTTTTTGCCCCGCTGCTGTTTGTTGCGTCCCCCCCCTCTCCCCCTTCCTTCTTCCCCTACCCCAACCGTCCCGATACACCGCTACCCCTGGAAGTGAAGAAGTGGATATGGTGGGGAAAAAATAGGAACCAAAAATAGATAAATGGAGTAATATATGGAGTAGTGACGCTCGTCCCGCCCCCCGCGGGCCTGTCCCGTGTTGTGTCCCCCGCCTGCTCGGCCGCGTGCGGCTTGCCTTGGTCTCGTGGGCCTTCCAACAGGCCACAGCGTCTGGTTGGGTCCCCGTGGTTGGTTGGGTGTTGTTAAAGACAGTGGCTGGGTCCCCCCCCCGCGCGCAACTTCCGGGGTTGGTTACCTCCCCGCATGTGAGAAAGGGTTTGTGGTTTGTGAGTTGTGTGTTTTTTTGTTGGGTCACGCCCCCTCCCCCCGACCTCCCGCCCCGCGCCTCGACCCCTCGGGCCCTGCCCCGCTCCCCCCCCCCCGGGTGGGGGCCGGCCGTCCTCGGCCCTTCGTTAGGCGGCGTGCCCGGCGGCTCTGTCCCGCTCTTCCCCCCCGGCCCTCCCCCTCCCTCCTCGCTGGCGCTCCCCTGCCCTCCCCTCCGCTCCCCTCCCGCCCGTCGAGTCCTTGATATATGTGTTGTGTGTTTATCGTCCAGACTCGCGGTTCTCCCCCTGGGGGGTTTTTTTGGTTTTGTTTGTGCGCCGCCGGGCTGGGTTGGGTTTGGTTTTGGCAGCGTTGGGTTTTTCAATACTGGGTGTGGGGAGGTTGGGGGGGGGGTTTGGGTAAAGGGGTGTTTGGGTGTTTAGCACCGTGTCATTATTCCCCCCCCCACCCCCCCCCCACCCACCCCCAAACCCCACATCCACGCCCCCCCCCCCCCCCCCTCCCAACCCCCACCCTGCCCCCCCCCGACCCCAACCCCCCCCCCCCCCCCCCCCCCGCCCACCCCCCCCCCGGCCGCCCCGCCCGGGCGTCGGCCGCTCGCGCTTCCCTTTGTGTTTGGGGGTTTAACCGCGGTCCCTTTTGGGGGGGGCGAATGTGTGGTTTGCCCCGGGGTATTGGGGGTTGCCCGCCCCCGGGCTAGAGGCGGTGCCCGAACAAAGGGCCCCCCTTCCGTGCTACCCCTGCCGCCCCGCCCCCCTCCCTGCTTACTTTTGTTGTGTGGTGTTGGTATCTATGTAGCTCTTTCTTTAAACGATTCTAAAAAAAACCCCTTTTTTGTCCCTCGTAGACCCTCGTTGTTGTGTTTGGTGTTTTTTTATGGTGTGTTGTGGGGTGTGGGTTAGGCTGTTTTGGGTGTTGTGAAGTGTTAAAAAAATAAATTTGCTCAAATCGGTGTGGTTTTCGCACCCCCTCCGTCCCTCTGTGTTTTTTTCTGTTTGTTCCCCGCGCTCTCGGTCACCCGCCTCTCCTGGTCGAAATTTTAATTAAAGAATTCCCCGCTATTTGTATTGCAGGTACCCCCCCCCGGGTTTTTCCTCCCCACCCCGCCTACTAAGACGCCCCATCCCTCATCTCTCAGGTGCACCTTCGGCTCCCTCCCCGCCGCATGTCTCCCCCCCGTTTCCCGCCGCCTCGTTCCTCTGCATTTTCGGCCTGTGCCCTGCGTGCCCCTTCCCCCCCCTCCGTCGCCTTTCATGTTGTCTGGAAAAGAATGTGAAACTACTGTTTCTTGGCCTCCGTCTCAGGGCTCCCGCCGTCGTGGAGATCCCGCCTTTCCCCGGTCCTGGCATATCTCTGGGTGGGGTGTTTTGTGTGGTGGGTTTTGGGGTGTTTGGGTTGTTTTGTTTTTGGGTGGGTGTTTGGGTTGTTTTGGGTGGGGTGGTTGGTTTCACACCAACCGTTCTTTCCCCGCGCTGCCGACCGTCCCACCGGCCCACCCCGTGACAGGGCCAACATCCCCCGCCCCCCCCCCCGAACCGGGGACTGACTTGTCCCCCCCACTTTCCTCGTTAGGCCCACGGGTGTTATTACCTCCAGGCCCCCCCAAGGCGCATCCCCCACACCCGAACCGTACTTGGCGTTACGCTCAGCTTTTCCCCACTCTTTCCTTTGCAAACTCCCGGCCCCAGCCGGAACCGCCCCTCACCTTAACACGTTAATCTCGGGGGCCCCCAGTCTAGAGCGTGTCACAACCGCTTAATCTGGGCCGGCCCACCGCCAGTACAAAGCCCGCTTTCTGGGGCCCCAGCCCCACATTTGGGTTTTTAAACAATAGCTGGCCCGAATCGAGCCGAAAAGGGCCCCTGGGGGGGCCCTTGGGGCCACTTCCGGCCTTTCGGGCCCCCCCCCCCCCGGGCCGTGTCCAGGGGGTTATCCACCCCCACAAGCGGTTGGAGCCGGCCATTTTGCCCACGGAGAAACAGCTTCCTAGAGCCAGAAAAGTAACGGCGAAGGCGCAAAAGGTTCTCCCCCCCCCCCCCGCGTTCCCATCCCCCCTTTTTGGAGCGGGGGCTGGGAATCCCCCGCCGCCAGCCCTCATTTTGGCCGGCCCGCCGGTGGACAAGGCCCCACCCTTTGTTCATTCCCCCCCCCGGCCGGGGACAACACGGGTTTAACCCCACCTGAAGGAAGCCCCTTCGACGACTCGCGGCCTCCGTCCCCCTCCGTGTGGTTTATCCAAATAGCCCCTTTTACCCGCTCCGGTTTTCCTACTATGGATGTGGTTTTTACCCCCGGGAAACCGAGTCCCGCGCAAATTCCCCTCTTGGTGGTTGGCCTTAACCGCCCAATCCGAACGGTACGTACGAACATACTAAGGGTGCCCCCGCCCCGCCCAACTGGTTTAGGAGTAAACTTTCCCCCGGGCCCGGAATCCGTGGCCCCCCCGGGTAATTCGGCCCCCATCCCTAAAGGAAGCACCCCCCCAATTTCGGTTTCGGTATTAAAGGGTTGTGGCCCGAGACTACGATCATCATATTAAATTCTAGTCCGGCGCCCCCCCCGAACACAATATATCCCCCCCTCTTTTACTCTCAACCTCCCTCCTCAGCACACTCAACCTTCTTCAACCCCCCTAAACAACACCATCGGCTAAACCCACCGTCCGGCCCTATGCTAATCGAGCAGGGGTCGAACCAAGAACTCCATGGGCATGTGGAAACCCACACTGAGCCTCCCACGGACCAGCATCGACTAACGGTCCCTGCCCTGTCACATGGGTCCAACTAATCAGTCCGCGTCCTAACTCTCCTACCTATGTTACATCCAAGGCCATCCAGCTGCATTATTCGCCGGACCTTAGTCCGATTCCCCCCCAAAAACCTACTACAGAATGCGACCCCGTAATCAATCTGGTAACGATAACCGTCCCTCTGGACCAGCCGCAACACCTTGTGGGCTGCTTAAAATCTCTCGACACGCACGAGTATCTAGTCCTTTTTCAGCATGTCAACGAACACATAAACCACGCTACGGAATGTTGAGTTGGCCCGTTTGGGGGGTTGGGTGTTTGGGTCGCAATCGGCCCACCTGCGCCACTTATGCTTGGAAGTCCCTATTCCCATCCCGTTCCCAATCAAACACCCCAGAACCAAGTTTTTTCAGAACCACTCGACCTTCAACAGTCCCACTGCGCCGGGCCCCCTAACTGTTAAAAAACCTTTTCGCAACACCCTACGACCCCTTACCCATCGGCTCCACTATACTTCCTTTTGTGTCTACTGTCCCCTCTTGTTTCCTCTTAAATCCCACTAGTGCCACGCTGCCCGCATCCCACCTCGCCCACCCCTTTTTTTACCTCTGCCCCGGGATAAAAATACACCCGGGCTCCTCTCTCCCTTACCTTAGCTGCTCCTCTAGACCCCTACTACTTCCCCCATCCCCAACCCCCGCCCCTCCTCAAGCCTCATATAGCTTTTACAGACAAAAACCAACAGCGGAAAAGTAGAAGTTCCCCTGCTAAGTGTGATTTGGGGTGTTGACTCGTTTGGTGTTAGGGTGATTTGGGGTTGTTGCCACAGGGAGTGAGGAGGTGTGGGGTTGGTGCGCGGTTATTGGGTGGCCGGTAGGGCGGGTATGGGAGAAGGTCGGGGGGTGTCCGTGAGTGGTTTACGTCCCATCTCTCTTTCGCCAGGGCGTTGATGAAAGTAGAAAGTGTAGAAAGCCTGTGGATTTTGTGTGCCAAGGATGGGTAGTGGTAGTGTGCTTAATATTGAGTTAAATGAAATTCGTTTCAAATTTTCCGCTCAACGTTTTGTTTTTTAAATTTTGTTGGTATATAATGTCTTAGGAACTTTAAGGGGGTACACCGGGCTGGATAAGTAGGTGCTTCCAACTTCATTCTGGGCAACTCACTATTTACTTCTCACGTCCCTTCGTATTTTTTAGTATTTTGTTTTTTTGTTTCGCAATTTTCTTTTGGTTTATCTTAGTAAAAAATTGTGTCCCCCTTGAATTAAGGTAGTCTTGTGTGGAGATTTGCACAATTGAAGTATTTTTTTGAATAAAATGTCCAAAGCTATTAAGATCATAGCCACTGTCCCCCTTTAAACTACTTATTAGTACCCATACACTTTTTGTTTAATAATGCAACCTGTCCCCCCGTAAGCAAACTCCTTACACCAATACAACGACACCTCCCCACCCCTTCCTCCATCACTAAACCTCCTCACCAATTTCTCTATACGTATAACACCCACATCACAATTAAAATTACCCGTGGGGGAGTAAAATTAATCTGAAACAACATTTAAATTGGGACATGGCCAAAATAATCAACTGCACATTAATGCCTTGTTTGGGGGTCCCCCCCCCGCCCGGGGTGGGCTTACTAGCCAGCCACATAATGGCATACGGGGTTTTTTTTGGGCACGGGAACTTAACTTGTTTAGAAATTTTCACTATTCAAAGCTAACGTTTCTTGGCACGAACATGAACCTCAAAAAAACACGGGTT
>Ga0179591_1367861_pt1 | contig 23939 bp, 18 predicted proteins | sample CZOMad2_1_08_16f_FD_182891 | JGI IMG/M metagenome (GOLD analysis project Ga0179591, IMG submission 182891) | Vadose zone soil fungal communities from Angelo Coast Range Reserve, California, USA - CZOMad2_1_08_16fungal (PacBio error correction) | ecosystem: Environmental > Terrestrial > Soil >...
GGGATAAGTAGCCGGATAATTGGGTCAACGAGACTTTCCGGGAAGTACGTTTTTAAAAGAGGATCATCAATCCGCATTGGCTCACGAAGTCTAAAAGGAGGAAACTGACGGAAACATCCACCGGAACTCCACGTCCCGCGTCTTAGAGAGAGAGGAACCATGGTGAAGAGACGGGGGATATGTCATCTGATTTGAGGCGAGAAAAAAAATAGGGGGAATTTGAGGGTGAAATTCAAAAGAGGAACGGAGGGAGTTTGCCCTTCCCATGGGATTTGTTTAAGCGACACGGAAGTCGTCTCGATCAGTTTTTATCCCGCAAAAGGAATCCCGGCGGAAGAAGGGGAATGAGAGGATGCCAGTTATTTCTTCGAAACCGTTGAGCAGCGGCAGTTGGCCAGGCCTTGTCGGGTCTAGTTTCCACGAGTCCACGCCTCTTCGGCGACCGAGGGGCCTGCGCGAGGCTGCGACCGGGTGCGCTACTTCCGAAAAATCTGTTTGAAGAAATACACGCGAGAATTCAAAGGGATCGAATCCTTACATTCAATCTTATTCTAGAAAGGCAAAGGAGGGAGGATTACTGATAGGGTAGAGACGCCGCCGGAAGCCAACGTAGGTAGGCTTCAGAAAGGGGAGGCTAAGTCTCTGCCAAGATCCCTCACTAAAAGAATCGCAGGAATTCCACGGGCAAAAGCTGAGAAATGTCCGCCCGACAAATAGCCAGGGAAGAGGAAGGGAATTGGCCAGGAAGAGAAAAACACTCAAAAGGAGAGTATTCCTTATCTTCACCTTGCACCTCGAAGGGAAGCATCATAAGAGAGGTCACACAAGAAATCCCATAACAGGGAAGGCCGGCATTGACCATGGGGACTCTTAGCAAGTTTCGAATGGGGAAAGTCAGGAGGGAGAAAGCCTTTCCAGAGCGAGGTCGCCTTCCCTCCAGGCGCAGTCCCTATCTGCCGGGCTCCTGGGGGTCGGCCTGGATATGAAAAAGTCTACTCCAACTTACCTCCCATTAATTAGGAGGGGGGGGAGGTCCGGAAAGAGAAAGAACGAGTTTGTAAATTTAGAACGGCCGATCTCGTCTAGACCACTTTAAACAGAACCTAGAGAAGCGGATCGGAAGGATGATTCTGCAAAAGAATTCTGGCCGATCAAACCTGGAGGGTTCAAGAAGAGGGAAGGCATCCATACTGATAACAACAATCACTCTTGTACTATGTCCGGATGCAAATGCCAAAGGGGGCAAGAATTGTAATAAAACACATTGAGCAAAATCAACCTGGGTCAGGAAGGAGAAAAAAGGTCCGGCCACACAACAAACTATCAATGGTGGCTAGGGAGGAGCTAGCTTGGAGAAAAGAGTTTTGCATGTGTCTTATGATGGGGAAGAAGTGAATGTAAAGGCGCCCCTGGAGAAAAGCATGGAAGACGCAGAAGGGGTGATCAATCAACACCTCCGTTCCGGAAAATAGTAACCACCAAACACCAAGAGGAATACTTCGTTGAAATAGCCAGGGGCATCCGAGGATGAAGGGAGGGGGGGGGAATTGAAAAATCGTCATGCCCGGAGGTTCCGTGGCGTAGAGAGAACGTCTTAGAGACTTGAATAAGAAATGGGAAGGGACACGCACAGGGAAAGACGTTTGCGGACCTGATATAGAAAGCGTTTAGCACGATGTGCTTCTCATGATTGTAAAGAAAGAAAGCAGAAAACGCAAGGAAGAAGCCTGAAAGAGCGCTCGCCCGAGGCATTGGTTGAAGAAGATATAGAGCCGCTCCTCCGCTGAGAGTCTTTCCGTTTCCATTATGGAACGGGCAAGACAAGAAAAAAAGGCAGGAAAGCGTATCGGCTCTCGAACGTGGTGGAGAGAAGGCATAAAAGATGGGGAGCCGGTTCAGGGTTCCTGGATCAGCGAGATGCAAATCGAAGGCCAAGAAGATCCACCTTTTTCGATCGGGCTACCGGAGCGACACTGAAGACTTCAGAATGCGGCGGAGTGGTTTTCCTTGGAAGGCGCTTGAAAGCTGATTGCGTCTAGTAGCGCAATCGTGCCAAGTGCGCGGAAAGTTTGGAAAGCTCCGAACGGACAGTTCGTATCGGACAAGGGGTGGCAGAAAAAAACAGAGAGAAGTTCCGCCTGGTTCGTTAGGGCTGAGGCGCGCACGAACTAGTTTCCTGGGGAAAAAGAGATGGGGAAAGCTAAGAGAGACAATCCTCGACTTGGTCCGTGCTCAGAAGAGATTGGAGGGGCCTGGCGAGAGAAGGTCACCTTTTGTCACAAGTCACGTGAAGGGAACGAACGACATATTACTTCAGAGCTGCGAAATCAGGGTACCGCAACAGAGGAAATCAGAACCGAGGTTCGATCGGCGAGAGAGGAAAAAGGGTTGGTACAAGTCACCACTAATGGAGACGCAAATGTTCAATGTGTTCGTATTTTTGACTATGGAATAAAAGAAGGGATCGTACTTGACGCTTTGAAGCCGGCCTTGATGGAGGGGCGAGAATATATCTTGGGCGAGGGTTGTCCTGTGGGGCGAACTCGTCATCTCGTGTAAATGTGTATAGGCTTAAAAAAAACAGGTTAGTAAAGAAGAGTACCCATAAAGCGATGATCTGACTATTGGGACGTGCCCAAGAAGGATATCGACTCGTCTGATCAAAAAGAGGGGGAGCACCCTCCAGGGGGTAGACAGAACTCCTCGCGGTTATCAAGAAACCATCCTCAACAGGACGAATGTTTGACGTAGGTAGTTGGGAGGGGCTAACCCTATCATATCTAGAGGAGGGAAAGAGAGGAAGTCCTGGCGCTGTTTTACTTACCCCTAAGGGAGGGTCTCACGAGATTATATTGGGTCCATTTGAAGTTAAAAGGGAGAGATGATATAGTAGAAGAAAGCAGTCGGTCGTATCCACTACAGTCCGAGGATCAGGTTACTAAGCCTGACGGATCTCATCAAAAGTACACAGAATAATCAAGAGGCAAGCTCCTCAATCTTCAAGGATCAATCTTAGGGGACGAGTTTGGAAAGGGGGCTAGGGAGGGACGCTCCCTCTTCTAAATCATTCAAGAAGAAAGTTGTGAGTGCACGAGAGATTCTAGTCCATCATAGGGCAAGAGCGGCAAAGAACTCTAGCGAGGCATTAATTCCTACCGGTCCTCTCCAGAGACCCTATCTAAAAAATTGTGCAGATCGCTTCAGCGTGACCCGAACTTCCCAACCGGCTTCACACCGCACGGAAAGGAAAGGTTCCTTTCTTCAAAGGAAAGGAGCCTATAATCTTAGCTAAAGAATCATCAGGAGCTGCCTCCTACTAACAGAATGAACTGCAGACTAGAAGGCGCAGTATCTTGGGGGTGAACGAGAACCTGAGTTACAGGGCTGAGCGTTGGGATTTGTGAGTGTTGAGTGATGCAGCAGCTCAAGGCACTCACGCGAATGAGTCGATCAAGCCAGACACCTAAAACGGGTCATGAGGAGGTGAAAGGCCAAAAACAGTCTTCTCTCTCAGAAGCTAAAGAGTGGGAAGCCCGGCCCGATTAATTGGACTATGGACCTTCATTTTGACAGGGGGTGCATGTAAAAAAGTGAAAACTCCGTATTAGAAGGTGGACAAGGTGGGGGGGGGGGCATGCCTTTGCTGGGTTTATTGATCTTCTGAAGCGGGGGAGAAGAATTTCGATCGTGGAAAAGCCTGATCATAAGAATTTGGAATAGCGAGGAAGGAAAAAGGGAAGAGAAGAGAGCGGCGGTTCTCCAAGAGAGTAAATGATATGGGTGCAGTGAGAAGTGAAAGGGAAAAACAAAGGAAGATGAGTTTAATAAAAGGGGTTTGGTTTTTGCGCAATTCTTTTATAAGGCTGGGAAGAAGGGGGGGATTGTTCGCTCCCTATTCGACAGAGGTTGGGAATCAGTAGGAGGAAAGAAAGGATTAGATCTCAACCATGAAAGGGCTTGATCCCGGCCCCTCTATCTTCAGATCAGAAGAAAAAAAGCGGAGGTCTCTGCGTCTATTTTGGGGCCAAGGCTTTCTCCTAGCCGGCAGCACTCCGAGGGGGGAAGAGAAGGGGGGGACGGGAGCATTTACTTGTGCCAAATAGGCCTTCATGTTGGAGGTCCGATATGTCCAGGAGTGGAAGAAGAAAAAGGAAGAAAGCGGCCAGTTCAGGAAGGAGGGTTCGGGAATTACTCGTTACTGGGAATGAAGGAAAGTCTCTCACCTCGCAGTGATAAAGATTGTCAGGAAAGAAAATCTAGGGCCGAGAGAGCAAGAGGTCAAAAGGGCTAAAATGGGAGGGTAATGGGGAGAACTCCTGCCCAGGGTGCATCTCTCCCAAAAGGGGGACGTGGCCGAATCTAACCGTAGGTTATTGAGGAAGTCTTGAAACCAATTCCCGAGGGGAAAAGAGGAGAACGGTTCCTTCTCAGGTGGATTAAAGGCCACATGCCGATTAGAGGGGGGGAAAAAATCGAAGCGCGGGTCATATTTGCAAGAGATCGCAAGGGGCTGGCATAAGTAAAGGGGATCCGAGGCGCTTTAAGGACCGGGAAAGCCAAAGACCCAGCAACTAAGCACGACCGGACCTTTCGAGAAAGTAGAAGTTCGCCAATCTTCCGTCAGAGGAAGCTAGCGGCAAAAAGAAGAAGCGTTGACTTAGCAAGGGCCAAGTGTCGTAGGTCTCGACGAAGCAAAGGGAAGGAGGGCAAGACAAGAAAGAAGGGTAAGCAAGGTTCTTCTTCAGAAAAGGAGGACAGGCCCTAAGGATCAGGTACTTGGGATTGCTGCCGGGCAAGTCTTCTAGGATCAGAAAAGGAAATCGACTAACGGTACTTAGAAAGATATGGAAAGAGAAAAAATCCGGCGAGAAGAAGGAAACAAATCACTTGAGTTTGTCAGAAAATGGTTCAAGACCCAGGAAAAATGGGGTGGGGGAGGAGCTCCGTACAGAGGTCCCACAGGTTCGATATCGCGGAAGTAAAAGAGCATGGACGGACCGTGGAGGGAGGAACGTCAGACAACTGGCAATAGAGAGAGAACATCGTGATCTGTAAGCGGCGTGAAGTTCTTAGTAAACGGCCAAAACCTGGTTCGGGTGGCGCACCCGGCTAGAAAAAGGCCGGAGGTAATCCTTGACCGTGCGAAAAACCCAATAATTGGGGATGCTGGGGGGGAACCTAACATCGGGGGTGCGAATGCGGAAGGGGGATTATGGCGTCTCTTCCGGAGAGGGAGAAGAGAAGGAGTCAACCGCACCACAGAATTTCGGGTCGGCTCGCTCGTAGCCGCCCGCGAAAAAAAGGGGCCTTGAAGTAGAAGAGGCTGATCTTCCTTTGGAACAAAGGCTACCGGCACCTTCGAAGAAGGAAAAAGAGATCAGTTGTGCTTGGGATAGGAGTGCTCCCGCTGCAGGCTGAACACGTTCATGTGGTGATCAGGTCTTCGCCGTCGAGAATTTTCTAATTCATCGCTAATTAAAGAAGAAAAAAAAGGCGTATTAGGGAAGGGGTATCGAGAGGGGGAGGCAATCAACCAGCGGAGAAGGACCCATCATGCCTGTCATCTTAAGAAAGGTCGAAAGTCGAAGGAAAACTCCAAAGATTGTTAAGGCAAAGATGGGCCCAGCTCTACTTTGGAGCCACCAAACGGGACGAGCAAAGGCCCAACCGAGTTGCCCGTAGACGGGGTCAGGCACTTCAAACTATAGGGGACAGCGGAATTGCCGTGGGGGAGAGGAGGAGGAGGAGGAGCCAGTCACGGATCAAGTTACCTTTAGGGAGTAGCATCGAGGACCATAAAGTCAGCGACCATTGGAAGCGTTGGCCCCTCTCCACGAGATTAACGATTGACGTCAGCGCCCAAGGTTTCGAGGCAGATGCCTTCACAAGACTAAATGTAAGGAGGAGAGGAGGAAAAAAAAAAAAATGTTACCTATACTGAAGCCTTAGACGAGTAGGAAGCCGGCGGCCCGCGAAAAAAAAAACCCCACAAAACCACAAACCCCCCAAAAACTCCCCCCCACCAAACCAACAACCAAAACAAAAAACACCCCCAACACCCCCCAACCCCCCCCCAAAAACAAGAAAAGAACCACCCCCCCCAAAAAAAAAAAAAACCCAAAAGGCCCAGCCACCCACCCACGCAAAACCAAACCCCAAAAAAGAAAAAAAAACCAAAAAACCAAACCCCAAGGAAAAGAAAAAACACCCCCAAAAAAAAACCCAAACCACACCGATTATCGCGGGCGTCTGCCAGTAAGGACGACTGCCTTGATGACCCAGGGACATCCTCGATTTCACATCAAATCTCTCTCAACAAGGAGGATTACAATATTATCTCAGTCCTCTTTCGAGTCTCATTTTAGGGGAGAGTCTTACTTCCTTTGTGCGCATACCAACGATAATCACTATCGGCGATTCTTCTACTTTGACCGGACTCTGGAAAAGGGGAGAACTCAGTCATCTTGTCTCGTCTATGCTCATCCGAAGTTAGAGTGTGAGCTTGCTTCCTCCCCGACCCAATGCGCGGACGTCACTCTATCGCTTGGGGCTCAACTTCATTCCCACTCTTCGATAAGACTGACCAATTGAAGGATTCCTAACTTCCCCCGCTATCAGGGGAGAAGCCTATATCGGGGAAAGAAGAACACCCTGCAATAACTCTGCTTGCCGCTATCGTTGCTTGCCGAACAGAGTAGGGCAACTCGGTTGCTGGGCTGAGAAGCAGTACGAGTTTTGAGAAATCGAGGGAGGAAGTGGAAAGATCGTTAAAAAGCTGAAACCAACGCACCAGAGTTCAGCCTTCAGATAAAAAATCCTTTACAGCAGGATGGAGATCGGTTTACGGTGAATTTCTTACGAAGATTTTTGACGAAAATCCCCATCTTCGTAATCGAGAAGTCGTTACTGAGGGGGAGGGGATATTCGATTAGGAGGACTGAAAGACAGGGATCGGGACCCCCCATGCACGTTGGTCAGAAGAAGAATCAATGCACCACGGGTAGATTCTAGGAATCGGAGAAAGAAAGGTGCCTCAGAGAAAAAGGGGAAGCGATGCCATCCCCAGAAGATATCTATTTTCTAAGGGCGGCTTCATTTCGCAAACCGGGGGGGGGAAGCGCGTTCCGTGTTCATCCGGTGCGATTTGCAAAATACGCCAACTTCCGCAGAGCAGGGATACGGAAACCTACTAAAGACTTCTGAAGGTTGTTTCGCCAGAGAAGAAGAAGGGATTTAGCACCAGAACGGGTTCCTAACTCGGTGTTTTTAAAAGGCACTACCTCAAGGGCCGAAAAAGAACTGTGTCAGAGAAAGAGATGGCGTTGCGCGCCTGACGCTCGCAAGGCCCGGATCCCGTCACTATCCTGGGGGAACGCGAGAACTGGAAAGAGGCGGAATATGCAGCTGAGGGGTTGCGGGAAATAATTGGGGGAAGGTTAAGGTTGACACCATGGAAAATGCAGAAGTGATTTCAACTTTTTAATTGGCCGCAAGAGTGGGAAGGAGTTCAAATCGAAGTTATCGTCGCTTTCTTATCGAGAGGACCGGGAAAAGGTCTTGCCCGGCGTCCAAGAAAAGTAACCGTTAATGAGTAAAGTGATGGCGGGCAAGGAGACGCCTAGAGGTTGCTTAAAAAGGATGGTGCGGGTCTGGGAAAGGAGAATAAGATTTGCCTCGGGCAGGAGGGCCGACCGGGCCTGTTCGATACTGGACACCGGGTGTAAAAGACAACGAAGCTCCTGCGAAGGACTCTGCAAAGAAATGTCCGGAGGTGAGGAGGAGTCGAGGGCAGTGAGGGCGAGTGCTGGAGGAAGCGTCGCGAAAGCGCCGAAAGGAGACGTCGGGCTTAAAGAGAGGGGACGAGAAAAACGATTTCAAATAACCTATTAAAAAGCGGCTCACCTTCATAATTTAGAGAAAGGAGATCACGGCCAAGCAAGAGTCTTCTCGTATCTAATATGCTGAAGCTTGAAGAAAAGGAAGAACCTACTCGCGGCCGAGCTGCACCTCAGGAGGGAGGGGGGTTAAATTGCAGGCGGTTAGGTATCACCATTCCATACGGGGGGTCGAGGCTTCTCCCTTTTTAGATGGGACAGAGGACAGCTCACTGAGTGTGGGGAAGCGGGCAGTCAGTCGCAACCTCCCGAGAAAAGTCGATCTCCTGTAGTGCCAGGATTCCTTATTGAGATACCTTCATGGAGAAAAAAATGGGATGGACCATCCAAATGAAAAGGGGTCACAATTAGGGCTGCTAACCTGAGGAAGTCCTCTCGCGCAGAGGAGGGGAGGGGGGGGCTGGCCAGATAGAGGCGCAACGCCCTGGAAAACTCCTCGAGAGGGTCAGGGAAATTCCTCTAGGGCTATTGTAAAAGGACGGCTTCAGGTCCCATCAAACGGGGGTGGTTGAGGATCATAAATACTCTGCTAAAAAGCACTGATACTTCAAGAGAAAGGTAAAGAATGCGGGCGCGAAATCCCCCTCGGTGGGGACAACGCCTTCATTGAGCAAAAAAAAAATTTTCTTAACTCAGATCTCTGTGTAAAAGAGCAGAGAAAGGGCAACACTGCCAAGCTAGGTGTCAAAAGAAAAAAAAAAACAGTTAGTTTGCATTTGTCCTTAGGGAGGATTTCAAAATTCCTGGATGAGGGGGCGAAATCTAAATATTTTGGCCAGAGGGCATAAAGACATAAACCGCCGTCAAACGGGGTCACGGGGGGCACCGAGGGGAATATCGTTGAAATGAGAAAGATCGGATGCATCGGAAAATAGAGAAGGATTAAACACGCCCGGAAGGGGTGGGCCGAACACGGCTTCTACTGCGAGAAATACTGGTGCAGAACTGAAACGAGAGAGATTTACGGGCGTTGCCAAGGAACGCGCAAGAGTAGGACGCCATTTGGGGCCCGCATCAGAAATAAAAGCCAAAACCCCGAAGGGAGAAAAACATTGATCAGTTTCTCCTACCGCGATCTAAAGTCGACAGGCGACTTCTTCTGGTCAGATTGAATTCTCCTGCCTGATGAAGAGGATTTATCAAGACTCGGGGAGGAAACGAGTCATAACGTGGCCTACAACGCATTTTAACAGGCCGTCTTTGTTCGGGGTTATGCGGTGGCTTACGTGAGAAGGGCTCGGTTCAAAGAGAAAAGTTGTTCGATCGGGCTAAAAGGGCGCGAAACTCTTCCTTCTTCAGAAGGCAGAGGGGGGGATCCGGGGCTCTTTGCTGGCTTTTCAGCAAATAGAAGGATTGCCCTCCAAGAGTGCAAGGGGCTGCCCGCGTGAGCGGACTGGGAGCGCTCGCCAAGTGTCGCTTAAGGCTCCAAGAGATTACATTTCCTCGGATTTCGTTCCGAGCCTTGCAAGCTGGGAAAAAAGAAGAAGTGCGTTCCTGTGAATGAGGTAGATCAGCGAGGTCGGGTCACTAAGGACTTGTCACTTGTCGAAATGCGGCGTCGGGAAGGGAAGAAATAGGAAGCTACATCACAGCTGTCCAACATGGGTACCTCGCGGAAGGACGCGTCAAATCGGTCGAAGGAAGGGGGGGCGCAACAGTCGTTCCCGGTCACCGTGCTATCGTGGTCGGGAGCATAGGAGGGTGGGGGGGACAAAACCACTCCCGATCTCAAAATTGTTGGAGGAGGGGAAAAAGGCGAGAGCGAAGGGGCGTCGTGTGCCGGCATGCCGGGGATGGGAGGAAGGAATGCGGTTGTCACACGTCTTGGCACGGAAAGAATCTCGGATGGAAGAAAGAAAAATGAGGAGAGAGAGAGTATACCAATAAATCAAGAGACGAAAAGTTCAAAGGTACTACACAAGCTATCTTATCCTACCCGATTGATAAAAGGGAAGAAAAGCGCTGGGAATCCGCGAATACCGCAACATGAAACAAGGGGGAGAGTCGCAGCGTTTGTCAGCGGGAGAATAGAAAGGGCTCTAAACGAACAGCTCGACAATGGACTAGGTGGAAGAAGGGCGGCACAGACACCCATCCTAAGTCACCAAGCATAGTAAATATTTCGGAAGGACGGGATTACCATGACATTCTGGATAGCTCGTCCAGACTTCAGGAGACCCATTAGAGCACGACAAGTTAGAGAGCACGACGAAAAAGATAGGGGGCGCATCAACGAACTGCTTCGGAGTGGGGACTTGCGAGGGAAGAAAAAAAGAAGAATCAGCCAAATGTTCAATTGACCGCCCTGAAGAAAACGGGGTTTGGTTGTGGGGGGGCGGGGATTCGCTCCCGGAGAAGAAAATTTCAAAAAGGAAAAATCAGGGGATTCAGCTGAGGGGGTCAAGTGTCGGACGGAATGATACCAGGATAAAAGAGAAGGAAGTCCAACAGCACGTAGAAAAAGGAGAGGGTGTTGGTTCGCATCCTTATCTCCTGCGATTAGACCCTACAGAAACACGAAACAAAACACGGGCCTTAAATGCAAATTCGTCCCAGTTAGATCCGAGGGGGACGTCTGAAAGAAGCTGATGCACTGCACGGGGGGGACATCATGGAGATCAAATTCTAAGAAGATAGCATCTTCAGGGAAAATATCTGGGAGAAAACGTAATCATGCGGAGGCTGGCGATTCTTATGAGTATTGGGAAAGAGATTACACTCCATGGCTACTCACGCTAGGCTACCGCGTCAATCATCACGCCACGGAGTTAACCGGGCTTTTAACTTCCATCCACTATTTATAGATCAAGTGCAGAGATAGAGAAAAGAAGAAGGGGAAGGGCAGGGACGCCTAAACATATTTTCATTGAATTTATGTGACCGCTATTGTGAAGACACGCCCGTTTAATAGGGGGGAAGGGACCCGATTCCTTGGACTTCGTGATGAGCAAGAGATGCCGGAAGAAACAAATATGAAAGAAAAAAAATAGAGGTCCAGAATTTTAAATCACCGAAAATTCAAACTCCTTTCTACGATTCCACGGTCGCCACCATCTAGAAAGGGGTGGTAGCGTTAGAAACATGACTAATTAGAAGACAAGTTGAGAAGGGGAAAACTTAGAATTCACGGCGAAACCCCGCCAGGGAAATTGGTTGCGCGCCCTAGGACAGGCTGATTTTTGAGACAGTATCATTCTAGGGCCGAAAGGGTTCAGGCACCCTCACGGCGGAGCCCAGAAATATGGGGGGAGAGTCAAAACTCACTTCCGGAACTCGTGTGGAGGAACTGGCGAGTTTCAAGGGGGGGTGCGCGAGCCAGGCGAAGGAGAGGCCTTTTCTTTGAAAATTTTACTTGTGAAACAGGTCATTCAGGGTAGGAAGAGAAGGGAAAAAGAAGTAGGGGGATGCTATCCAGCAGCAACAGCATGGCATCACTGGGCCTTGGGGCTCTTGATTCAAGAGGTGAAGGGGCCGTCTTTATGCGGGAAAGAGAAGTGACCGGCAGATTCAGAAAAAAAAAAAAGCGGACGCGGCCAGAGTGGAAGCCCGGGAAAAGGTGGATGGAGGGTATGAAACTCACCTTCAATGCTTAGGAGGAACTAGTGGTTGGACTGTCGTTGCCCGATCCTAAGATTCGGTGAAGGAGAGAGTCGGAAGGCAAGATTCCTGAATAAACAGGAAGGGAGATTCTCTGCTTGTCGTGAGATATGAAACTAGAAGAGAAATGCCTGTATTCAGTATATCGGCCTGGATAAGTTTGGGGGGGGTCACGATCTGAGATTTGCACATGGCGGAAACGACTGTGTTCCGCCAAGGGGCCTAAAATAAGAAAAACACAAAGCCCGCACATGACAGTCTCGACTAAGTGAAGGACTCACAGAGAATGCGCAGAGGAGGTCGTTTCTCTACCACCAGCGCGGTAAGACGTAGGCGCAAGAATCGGAAGGACCTCCTTCCCGACTCAACCGGCTCCATCAGGCACAAGAAAAGAGAAGAATCATGCTGCTGCTCGAGTGGCGACTACATACAAAAGTAGCAAAATGAGCCGTACTTAAGCGGCAAACGAGATGCAGGATACCCAATATCTGCGACGCTCCGCACGGTAAACGGACAAAGACCAACTTTCACCTGGGCTGCGCAAATAGGGGGAAAGCGTCAAAGAAAAAAGGTGAAAGGTGTCAAGCCCCTAAAAGAGTTGTTTTTTTCCGCCCTACCAAATAGGAGAGAAATCAGGAAAACATGGGCTATCTGCAGTTCACGATGCGAGGGGATTGATGGAGAAGGCGAGCAAAATCGCAGGCGGTACCTCGTGAGCTGGAGCTTCTGTGTCTTAGGGGATACTGGAAACAGTTACTCACGAACCCGTGGTCGAAGAGAGTTAGGAAGACCTTCCCCGGCCAAATACAAAACATTTATCGCGCTTGGAGTCTTTGGCCGGGGAAAACCGAAAAGAAGGTTAGGTATTCTGTCCTTCGTTCACTCGAAGGACGGTTCACCACAAAAAACATCAAGGGGGAGGGAAACTGAGGGGGGAGCAATCGTGCCGCAAGAAAGAGAATCATCTCGGTTGCCGGGTTGGAATTACTTGATCTGAAAAAAAAGGAGAAAAAGAAAAAAAAGAAAAAGAAAAAAAAAAAAAAAAAAAAAAAAAAAAAAAAAGCGAAAAGAAAAAAAAAAAAAAAAACATCATTCTACCGACAATCTCGCTGATCTACATGAGGAGCCCTGGGGAAGCGGAAGGAGGTCTAAGATTTTCTTAACACGTGCATTGTCCTCTCCCGTCTAATTGGAGGGGGGAAAAGTGAAATACATTCGTCTTATTCGTTACGCGAGTGTTGGATCGTAAAACCAAAGGAGTAAGAATCATTTCTCACCATCGATATTGCCATATCAGAAGTCTTAACTAGTTCTTTCCAGAAAAAAAAGGGGGGATTGGGGCTTCCGATGCACCGCAGGGTGTCGCCACCACCTGTGATAAGTTCGGAGACCCCTCTAACGTACGAGATAGAGTATGTGCACTTCAAGCGTAAGCAGCGGCATTTTTGGTTTAAAACCGGGAAAGAGAAGAAGGAGAAGCTCGACCAGTGAATTGCAGGCCGAAGAACGCCAACCGCTTGAAAACATACGGCTTGTTGAGGGGATACGAGAGAGGGTCAGCAAAAAATTGCTGGAGGAAAAAGCAGCTCACAATATCGCTGAGACGGAGAAGATTGGGGGAAGAAAACTGAGGACAACATGCGTCGAGGACGTTCGGAAAGGAAAAAAGCAACGAAGAGATGATCTCGGGGACGCTGCGCTAACCGTCATAAGAACATAGGAACATGGCAACCAAATCTCACAAGGATGTCAGAATAATCTCTAAAAAAAGAATATATAAGGGGAGAGGAAAAAAATGCAAGGCCAGTACATCCCCTGTATGTCTACGCGGTACGTCCCTTTCCATTGAGAGCAATGCTAGACATCGAGGCGCTTCTTGGGAAGGGGGGCCAAACCGTTTAAGACCAGCCTCTAGAAAACAGCTCCGACTATCAAAGCTGCGTTGGGGCCTCAAAAAAACTTGGGCCTACCTTAGGACTCCGTAGAGAAGGGCTAACAAAAATCCGATCAAAGGAAGAAGATCGGGGGGGCGATGAGGCTGCGAAATTCTGGCCCGATCCTGTAGGCGCCAAAGAGTCCGGTCAAAAAACAACACCCTGCAATAGCTGCTTGGCCGTAATCGTGAAGGCAGCACGAAGAAGACAACGAGGGGGAGAAGGGCTGGAAATCCGACAAGTGGTGCGCAGAGGGGCATCTGAATGGACTAAGGAGATTGGAGTTCGGGCAACGGACGTTTTCGAAATGAAGGACAATGATGTTCACTATCCAGAGTTGGGTAGAAGGGGATTAGGAAGCAAAAGATAAAAAAAAAAAAGACGAAGTTGTTTCGCTGATCGCATGAATTGACCATTCGAGTCGCGCGGACAGGATCGGGGCCATGAAGAAGCATTCGAGCAGGAAAACTGGAAATCCAAAACACACGTGAGTAATCATTCTAAGAGGGTCTGAGGAAAAGGGAGAGGGAAACGAGGGAACCCGGGCAGAAGCAGACATTGCCATCACACAGGCAGAGAATCGGTCTGCTTAGATGGCAGAGAGAAAGGAGGGAACAAAAAGATTGGTGCAGGGCGTTCACCGCCGAAGGTGCAAACTAAAAACCAACGCCAGCAGGCACCTAAAAATTACGTTTGCTCTACGACGACCCTCACCCAAGACGTTCAGGGGGAAGGGCCGGCAGACGCTAATTTTTATCAAAACACCGGGTGCCGAATTTGCCACGAAAAGAGAAGAATAATACCGGCCAAAAAACGCAGATACACTACAGGTTCATTCGCGAACGTGGAAAAAGACGCTCTCCATCCACCGTATACCCGTAAGACGCAGGGTGAACGACGCCCTCTGGGAAAAAGAGGGTAAATGATTGGGGTCGTTCGAAGAAGAAAAGTTGTTGATGTCGAAAAGGCTGAAAGAAAGGGATTTGCCCAAATCGGGTTAAATGTTGAAAACCGTACAGGTTCATTTGTGTAGGCAAATCAGTACACAAACGGGGGAGTCGGTCTCGAGATCTTGAATCCAAGAGGTCTGACAACGGCCAGTACAAGAAAGTTCCCTATACAGTTAGGAGGGGAGAGGGAGGTTAGAAAGAATGGATGACAAGGAGGTTGTTTGTATGTGCAAAGACGCATGGACGGTTAGAAGGGAGGGGAATGGAGGCCTGTGACCATTCCTTTGAAAAGATCAAAGCGGGGGGGGGAAAGCTCCGACACTGACTCGATCGCATTCCTTACCTGGAGAAAAAGCAAATGCAGATCGAAGAGGGAAGGGGAGGGAGTTGGGGCTTATTGCGGGTTGAGTCGGAGGAAGCTGCGCAGGAAGCACGGCATTTGGTAGATCAGGGAGTGGGGAAAAGGAAGTTACAGAGCTATGCAGAAGCTTCCCTACCACCAGAAGTCAACGTCGAAATACCCGATGGTGTCAGAAAAAAGATCTCACTGCCAAGAAGAGAGGAAGACTCATTGATTGAACTCTTTCAAGAAAGGAAAACCGCAATAATCGAGGGGGGAGGGATCAGGACAGACGCTGCAGACTATTAGAATGATAAAACATAAAAAAGCCAAGAGCCTACAGGTGGCCGGCCCTTCTTTGAAAAGATCTAGGACCGGGTAATTTGCATCTGGAAGGTCGGAACGGTGTGCGCGGGGCAGGTCAAGAGGAGAAACTTCACCTCAGTGACTCGCATGAAAATAAAGGAAAGGAAAGAAACTTCAAAGCAAGGTGCGCCTTATATGGAAACTCCTTGAAAGAAAGGACATCGACCAACGAGGCAAGATCGGAACTCAAAAGAGGGCATCGCCGATCCGTGAAAGCTGCGCGAAAGAGACGTCGAAAAAGATGGAGCCGGCTCGAGAGAAGACAAATCTACAGCGAGTAATTCTTTCGCCGAAAGGGAAGGCGGCGGTATAGGAGTTCTCAAGGGGAGTGACTTCCACACAACCTTGGAGTAAGTTCAAAATTCGAAAGAAAAGAAAAGAATTAAAGGAGGGGGGCAACGCGAATTAATCCCACATTGAAGAACTGGATTCAGCGCGTTTCTCAACGAAAGGTCAACACCATATCCAGCTAAAGGGAAAAGAGAGAGAACAGTGCAGTAATCTCTTGCCATGAAGTCGGCGGTTAAAAAAAAGGCCTTGTTATGGAGAAAGAAAGACTATAAGTATGGACCTGATCGCTTCGGCAGAGTAGTGATAAAACACCTCAGGAAACGACAGAAAAAGACAAAACTCAACACCTTTTACTCGATTACTAAAGTTTAAAGAGGAAGAAGTCAGGGAACTAAAATTCATCTGAAATAGGCCTTCTGTCGAAACGCTCCAAGACCGCCGGTGCCAAAATTATAATAAGTGAGAGGAGAAGAATGCCCTTGACAAGAGCCCATGACGGGAAAGAAATGAGAGGCGAACAACCATCTTTTTCTGATCAATGGAGGAAAGCATAGGCGACGATCAAACAAAAAGCCGAAGCCGGCTCGGGGAGGGGTTCGCGACCGGATCTTGCCATCGTCCTTCCTCTACTTAGGGAAAAAAAAAAGGTGTAGGAAGGAATGATGCCGCGGCGTAGCTTCAACCCTCCTCGAGAGAAGCTCTCGAAAGGGCACGAAAAGGGGACAAAAGTGGTGCTTTTCTTGGGTTTCAGGGGAGTTGAAGGAGTAAAAATCAAAGACGCAAACGGACTTTGGAGGGAGGCTGCGGCTCGGACCGTTTCGAGACTTCGAATGGAGTTGGTTGAGTCAAGTGAAAAAAGAAGTAGGAGCAAGATCCGCAATGGCCCTCCGCCCAGCTCGGCTTTTGGGAAAACCTTGGGAGAAAGAAGAAAGGATGAGGGACTGGCGTCTCGCTCGCAGGATGCTCTTCAGCATGCGTGAAACCACATGAAGAAAAAGGGAAATTCGGAGAGGCCAGTCCCGTCAATCTCGAGCCGGTATTGAAAGGGGGGGGATCGATCCATCGCGGCAAGTTGAGATTCGCGGATTTTTTCTGTTCGACGAGACGGGCGAGGCCAGAGGACTTGGAAAAAAATTCCAAACAGGGACCTCGTCAGGAAAAATCCCTTAAAAATAGAGAAAGCTGTAAGCGCCACAAGACCACTGCATTTCAGATCTTTTGGAGAAGGGGTATAGAAGGAGGGGGGTAGTCACCACGCGGCGGGTCGTCAAACCTTGGAAGGGGAAGGTGGAGCAGGATACAACCAGGTCGCCGTGCCTGACCTTCCGATTTATAGAGGTAGGGTCGGATCATAGGGCGTTGGGGGAGGATCGTCTTTGGGCCAGAACTCGTCAAGATTCGGGTAGGGGCGAAAACAACACCTTTATATTATGAAAAGAGAGAGACAAGAAGAGAGGGAAGAAGGGTTCGGCCAATACGGTCTACAACCTCTTCTGTCCTACCCTAGGACCAAGAAGGAATTCAACAACTACTCCCTTAGAGGTGACCAGGAAAATCCTGAAGGAAAGAGATCGTCCGTGGTGCTGACCAACACGGAGATCGCGCGCGTCGAGCTACAAGACTGATGGCTCTTTTTCTTTAAGAGAAGTTAAAGAGGGGAATGAAATTAGGTCCGGGAAGGAAGGTTACCGGACGTGCTGGCTCTCCCTTATTCGAAGAAAGGAAGGAAAAGACAAGGGAGGGATCCTATAAGAGCGGGATCTCAACATTAACAGCGTCGTGACAAGTGGGGAAAGAAGCCTCCTAAAGAAGAAAAGGAAGGCTTATGTACGCCTTGAACCAGCAAAGATCGAGAAAGGGAACAAGAGAAGAAAAAGGGAAGCCGCGACAAGTGGGGCAGGGGGCTCTATAGCGCAAGATCAATCAGCAATTAAAAGAAAGCTTCAGTCAGTAGAAGGAAATTTCAGAGAAAGAGGGGGGGGCGATAGGTGTCAGCCAGTCCGCGGCATCGTCTCGAGCACACAACATGCAACAGGACCCAAAAAAAGGGTCCTTAAATTCAAAAGGTCGGAAAAGAGATAAGAAGACTTTGACAAAAAAAAAAACTCTTGGAATCAGAGATACATCAAGGAAAGGAAGAAGATCAGAGTCAGGAGCCTGGTAGGGGGGGGGGGGGGGTGTAAAAAAAAGAAACAAGAAAAAAAGAAACTGCGGCGGCGGGTTTTCGCTTATTGGTGTATCGCACTCAATGTAGAGAACTGAAAAAAGCGGTCTCTCTCTCCGAAACGGAAATTTCGTCTGGGATCTTGTCCGGAACCATTCAGTTCTCCTCAGTGCAAAGGGACGGGGGAAAAAAGGCAGAGGGCATGACTAGTTTCGCCAGAGGCCCTAGTTTCAAAAAAAAAAAAAAAAAGACCGCGGGACCGCTAGTGAAACGCCAGGGATCGAGTGTAAAGTTTTGATGGTGGTGAAACTTGGAAAAAGAGGTCAGAAGCTGATGCAGGAAGCGGAGGCAATATTCGATCGACGTGGGGGGCACGAAGATGGAGAACGGGGACATGCAAGAACACCTGTAGGAGCTCGCGGCAACGGATATTGGAAAAGGGGGGGAAAGAGGGGGACGGGTCGGTGAAAACGACTGCAGGAGAATGATCGAATAACCAAGTTGTGTTTGCAGAGGGCAGGCCATTCCAGTTGCCCCCCTCGGGAATGAAAAGGCATTCTAAGAGTACCTGGATAGGAGGATATTGAGCATCTCAGTCGGGGGGTCCGGCAAAGAGAAGGATAAGGCCCCGTCATTATCGAAGCCGCACTTCCTCGAGGTAGATGGTGTCTGGATCTCGGGAAAATGGGCTGAAAGGAAAAAGCGGACGAGACTTAAAACCCGAGGGGGCGAGAGCCGGCGGGACTCAGGTTACTTGGCCCACAGGAGGGAGGGAAAGAATGGCGGGGAACGAGTTGAAGATAAAGAGCCAGAAAGGAGAGGCAACAAAGTAAGGAGCAGGAAATGTCGCGTCAATGGATTTACGGGCGCCGGCTTCCCTGACAAACGGAGCAAAGCTCATCTTTGAAGAACAATCTACGCCTCCAGAAAGAAACAGAAGAAAGAAAGGGGGAATGTGGATGAATACACGCAGGGCTGTCAATCTCAGGGCGGAGGGGCAGGCATAACGTAGGTGATGGGAGGGGGAATTCTGAGCTGGAAGCAGAAAATAAAGAAGGAATGAAACCGGTAGATATCTGCAGGAAAAGGGGGGATGACTCTAATCTTTTCATATTCTTTGGAGCGCAAGAGATTTAGAGTGACTCAGACAGACGTAAAAGTCGTCTGCTCTTTGGCGAACCGATGAGCCCCCAGCCCTAGAGGAAAGAAAGTTCTCAACGAAGAGGGGGTTCGCTGCCAGCGCTCATCTTCGGCATAAAAAAAAATTAAAACGGGAAAAGAAGAAAAAAGAGTGGGATGTGGATATAGAAAAAAAAGAAAGAGAGGGAAAAAAGAAAAAGGGGACAAAAGAAGATGAGCCAGCCCCATTGAAAACATTTTATCTTTTAACGAGAAAATACTTGCTGTTTACTGAGGTACCACTTCCCCACATCACCAGCATACCACAAAAAAGAAAAAAAAAAGTAAACCAAAAGAATGTTAGGCTGTGTGGAGAAAGTGAGAGTTCTCTATATGGGTTGTCCGTTCGCTCCCCATCCTTGTCGGACTATCTCAGAGGAGAAAAGAAACTTAAAATGACCGTGGAAAACATTCCATATACCAGCCAATAGGGTCAGAAACGAGGTGTCGAGAAAAGGGGGGGCAGAAAAAAGTCACTTTCCTCCATTAAAGGAATTTCTTAAAATTTCCGTGATAAACAGCTTAAGCGTATCCCAGATCTAAAAAGAAGAATCTCCGAAAAGTTGCGAGGAAAGGCAAGCACTGTGCTAGGTACCAACTGGACAATCACTCGGATTAGAAATGGTGAGCCCCTTCACAGGAAAAAAGACAGAGGGGAGATCCAAAAAAGACGTCTCGTCCCACCAGCTGGGCGTCGCTCTTTGAAGATCAGAGGAAAAGGTTGGAGGGGAGATCGACACCCCCCATTCGCAAAGTTAAAGAGCAGGGAGGGGTGGAAAATACGCAGTATGAATCTAAGGGGTCTGAAAGAAAAAGGGGGTTCCGGCACCAGTTGCTGTTGCTAACGCTTATGGCTATCAGGAAACCTTAATTGTGAGGTCGGGGCGGGTCACCCTAAACAGAAGGTGCGGCCACGCACAGAAAAAGAAAACACGAAAAGGGTGGTGTGTTGGGGGGGGGACACCACATCCAAGGAGGGTAGAGGACATCGTGACCGGGGGAGTAAAGAAAGGGAGATGGTGGAAATTATCGATGATCTTCCCTTTGTGACCACATCAGGTCACGTCGGCCTGAGGGGGGTTGAGACACGTTTCGATTCCAATGCCGCTACCGCTGCAGATGAACGAATGAGTGCCAAAATGGAAAAGAAGAGGGAAGAACTAAGGGTACTCAAATTCTCGGGTCCCAAAACAGAATCTTATTCGATTAAGAAAGCAACGGATCGTCAAAAATAGGAAAACTGGTCAAAAAATATTGACCCCTCGCTGTCATTCTTAGACGAAAAGAAATCGGAAAGAATTGCGGCAGACTCAATTAGAGGGATAAAGCACCCGCTCGACTGTGAGACAACTTGGACGGACGGCAGCCCTCTTGGTGGGGTGACATCGTCTTGCTGCAAAATAGCTCACCAGAGGCTTGAGGTGGTGTGGGAGCCAAAGAAAGGAGCGCCTAAGGACAAGTGAATGGCAGCATCATCTCCAACAGCTGGACCTAAAGGACGCTTGATCGACAAAGTGGGGGGAAACCACCTGGGGGAGAAAGAAAGCCAAAGCGTGGGATTCCGCATTCTTCAAGCCTAAAGGCAATTTGAAGGAGGGGAACGAGGGGTCGATTTTCAACCGTAATCCGACTCCGGAGAACCAGCGCGCCGTCGATGACTCAAAAAAATGAAAAGCACTCGACATCCAGCTGCCATGGCCACCAGAACAACAAGGCCTTTCAGACCGACAAAAAAAAAAAACAACAAGAGAGGGGAAATCCTCTGGGAGGATGTGGTGCAGCACAGGGAAGGTCGATGCCGCGACGTCACAATGGACTGGGCGCATCGCCCGAGAGTCAGTACGCAAAATCGGTGGTAAATTCGACGTCCATCCGAGTCCCAATAATTAAAAGGAAAAAAAGAGATCAAAAAAAAAGGGACGCGGAGGGGGAAAGACCCCGACCCCAAAAGGCAGGAACGGAATCGGCCCCTCTGAGGTGGAAGGGGATCTTGGGGCACGCCCCGCTATGGTAAAAGGTTTGCTGAGGAGGGGGTCCCGACATCAAGAGAATAAGGGAAAAGAAGAAGAGCACAACCGGGAGACAAAGAGACCGGAAGGACCGGCTGATTCCTAGAGTTGAAGTGGCAGGGGTGCTGAGAAGGCTGTGGCGAAAAAAAGGCCTACACTGGTTTTTGTACCAGTCGACAAAAGAAGGAAGAAAGGGTAGTGCGGACCGCAAGGTACGACTTTCCGCCGTTCGAAAGCCTGGACAGCTGAGAGGGTGAAAAGGGTGCGTACTCCTAGGTTGCCGATTGTCCCCAGAGGTCAAGAAAAGGGCGTGGAAGGGAAAGGGGAGTCTGATTCGACGGAGACAGGGAGCGGCCGGCCTCACTTGTCCAGAGGGGGGGAGCAGAAGGGTCCAGCACCACTTGGGAGGCAAGACGGCAGGCGTCAAGAAGGGCACCTTCTGGAACACGGTCAGGATCAGACCCTATCATGGGGCCATGCCACCTATACTATCTGAGGAAAGAGGGAGACGCTCAAAAAAAAAGGGGTTAACGCGTCGTGGGTCCTTGAACGAATACGCAGAGGCAAGGGCGGTTCTTGTAGATACGGCACCTACTCACAAGCGGGTCTGCTAAGGGAAGATAGCAACGGCGAGAATTTAAAGCCAAAACACCGGCGCCGCTTTGGCTACCGGCACCGAAGCGCACACGGAAGGAATCACTGCCTTCAACGTTTCCTGCGCCTGAGCCAGACATCCAAAAGGGTCAATAACAGAGGGCGACTCGCGAAAACTCTGGTGGACGAGACGCCGAGATTGCACGAAAAAGATTTTTGTCTGGTTCTTGAACACCATTTCAGTAAATGATGGGAAAAGGGGGGGTTTATCAGCAAGGGGCCCGGATTTAGGTTCATGAAAAAGAGGTACCAACGTCAAAAGATTGGGGATCCGCATGAAGCGAGAAGATTGCCCGTCAGAAGAAAAGAGCATGGAGGAAAGGGATGTCCGGATGACAACCACGCCTTGAGACGCCGAGGACCAGATTGAGGGGCTCCCAACCTAAGCTACTGGGGGGGGCCTCGAGAGGCCCTGAAGACCCGGCCCTCTCGCCGATGCAGGAGGGCCTACCTCAATATGGATCGATTCCAGAGAGAGCGGCTGGACGTACATTCAGAGTAGCTCTAAAACGGGCTGCAGTGTTCTGGCGGAGTTCGGAGCGCCTTAAATAGGATAACCGAGTCTGGAGGGGGATCGCCAGCAACGTGCTTGTAGGAGCGGAAGCTAGAAATCGTAACGAGGGGAGGTCAACCTTCATCGGCTGTGGAAGACCTAATATCATCAGACAAGGACCGCTCTTCTTCGCAGGGATCTCAAGGATTGCTGTCAGTGGGAGCCCAGCAAGACGGCGAATCTTCTGATCGCCAAAATACTCAGAAAGACCTCGGGGAGGTGAAAGAGGGCACTTGTTGTTCATAACATTCCATCAGAGTGGCTTCCCGGGAGAGAAAGAAAAAGTCGTATCTGATACGTTGTAGAGAGCTCGTTCAGGAAATTAAAGCACTGCACGACGCGCCGTGGGCATGGTCAGCAAGGGACGACACAGCAACGAAACGCAGTAAAGAAGGAGTGCCTGCCATTGGAAGGAGATTCCTGAGTGGACCGAGGGGGGAAAACATTAAGGGCCGAAAGGGGGGTAACAAGTAAATTGCTGCTCACCCCATCGAACTAAAAAAAAGGGATCCGGCGTTGAAAGAACACCCCCCCCGCTACTCGAGCTATGAGCACGCCTGCCAGGAGAAGGCCTGATCAATACAGACATCGAGTTAAGTGCAAACGGATCTGAAAGAGAGGGGGGGTCCACAAGCCGGATTACGTGCTCTACGAAAGACTTGTAATGAGATCTCAGAGAGATCCTTTTACACTGAAACTCGAATGGACGGGGATAACCCAATTAACAAACTCTTTGGGGGGGAAAGCCGGAAAATTGTTGAGAGAAGAAGAAAAAAGGAGGTGGGACTTATCATTCTTCAAACGCGTTTTCAGTCCAGCTCAGGAGAGTGGAAGAAAGACATGGTAGCCATTTCCGGAGAAACGAAAGTGGAGTGTGGTCGGCTGATTTCAAATTAGGATGATTCCTCAAGCGGCGAATAGGGGGAGGTCGAAGGAAGAATCATCTGAAAACCTAAAGTCAAAGGGCAAGGACCGCAACAACGGTACATCCTAATTAAGCTATCGGCGTTGTGAAGGAAGGGGTAAGAAAAGGGGGTAAGCCAATTAAAAATATTCTGGTACTGTGCGAACGCTTGGGAAGGGGTAGCGCACTTCTTAGCGGGATGATTCGAGAAAGACGTGTTATGGACAAGCCCGGCCATAAGGGGGGGTGGGGAAATGAGATCTAAAAGTACCGGAGGGCGCGCGCAGGGAAAAAATTGATGGAATCACTCAAATCAGCTCAAAAAGCCCAGCAATAAAGCTCGACAGAAGGGTTAGACGAGAAATCTCCATCCTTCCGAGGAGAGGAGAAACGTCATAGTATTTGAAAAGGCGCACTTGAGCTTTGCTGCCGCCCAGGAGCATCGAAAGGGGTTACCAGAGGAGTTGTACAGCATGCTGGGAGGGGGGAGACTTTTCAATGGGAGGAAGCGTGGGCTTATCTTGGCAAGGTAATCCTGGGTCAGTCCTGGGAGAAGAAGGGAGGAAATCTCCTGAGGAGCTCTCTAGTTCTTCCGGTGCGCTCTGGGGTCTGATAAGGGGAGCAACCTGAAGCAAGGGGTCTCTTAAAGGTTTTACTTGATTGAGGAAGCGGGAGGCGGAATCTCAAAAAAAGGAAGGATTGGCGTCCATCAGATTGATGACGCCTGAGGGCTTGGGGAATTCGCCGGCAAGCGGAAAAGAGGGCAGGGTTTCCTTTTGCTATGAGGAGAAAAAAGGCGGATGAGGGGGGGCCGAGACGGTTAGAATGTCTCGCGACAGGGTTCGACGATATGCCGGCGAGAGCAGCAGAGTCCTGTGGTCAAAAAAAGGGACCTTCGTCGAAATATTCCTCCTCGCACGGGAAAACATCCATCAGGCCCGAAGGGAAATCGGTTCGAGCTCGATGATCTCGAGGTGGGCAAACCAGAGGCGAACATGGGAGGGAGGGTTTCTCGAAAACCTCGATAGACTTGTCCAATTCGAAAAGAATAAGAGGGTCGTAAAGATACGTGTCGATATCCGTCTAGAGGAGAGCGACGTTTT
>Ga0179591_1332762_pt1 | contig 23937 bp, 27 predicted proteins | sample CZOMad2_1_08_16f_FD_182891 | JGI IMG/M metagenome (GOLD analysis project Ga0179591, IMG submission 182891) | Vadose zone soil fungal communities from Angelo Coast Range Reserve, California, USA - CZOMad2_1_08_16fungal (PacBio error correction) | ecosystem: Environmental > Terrestrial > Soil >...
AGCTAGGCAACTGACGGGGAAAAGTTGCCTTGTAATCGATGTTCTGCCTTCAAGGATGGAGCGTAAGATTGGGCAAGGGGCAAAGAGGAAGGCCCATAGGGGCATCACGGGGGCAGGGGCGACATTCCCATGACGTTGCGGCCATGAAAGTCCCCACCACAAAGTTGAAAAAGAAGAAAAAAAAAGGACAGTTTCTCAAAAAGTCTGAGAAGGATTCGTGTCTCAAGAGCTATCAAAGGCGGCGTGGAACAGTCATGTTACAAAGACTGGAAAAAACGGAAAGAGAGGCAATGGAAATGGCTTGGTCGTAGTATCGTTCGATTATTAAAACAGATAGCAGCCCAGGTTCTGATCGGACGAGAGTTGAGAAGTAGGAATCAGTAGGGAATGGTCATATAAGTGGGGCCTATCTGGAATGTGGCATAAGCTCTAAATATAACACAGGACAAGAGGGTCAAGGAGAGAACGGAAGGTTGACTCTCAAAAAGCTCCCCATTGGAGGGGAATCAGCCGGACGGGTCATGCAGGCCCAATCAAAAAAGAAAAAGAGTAAAATCCTGTGCGAGGGGGAGACTTACCTGGTTAAGCGTCAAAAAGGTTCGTTCAAGAGACCGGGAAGCGCACGAGGAAAAAAAGGAAAGATAATCACGGATCGAAGGGTACTACTCAGTCAGCGAAAGCGGGGACGGCGGCGGTTGTTATGAAAATGAGGGGGCGGAAGAGGGCGGAAAGTTCGTGTTATAAGGGGAGCGACACCCTCATATTGCCGCACGTCGAGGTATGAGTGCGGAAAATAGACTGTGCAAGAACGGTTTTGCCCGAGTCAAACACAAAGGGGTTCATGGAAGGGGAGCGAGTGGAATCGTTCAGTCAGTAGAGAAAAAGGGTTCAAAGGGGGGCAAAAAAATCCGAAGAATCGCAAGCTCAGTAGGTGCGTTGAGCGGCCGAGACGCAGGGGGGGGGGGGGAAGTAATTAAGAAACGGAGAAAACGAGGCAAGGATGTTTGTATGGGATCCATAACCAGAAAACTGGCGCTAAAGCGCAGGAAAAAGCGTCAGAATCTCAGGGGTCAGAAAAGGTGAAATTAAAAGTTATGTCCATTGAAAAAAGAAGGCGGCCTCAGAGACCCACCATTGAGGCAATAAAAGGGGAAAAATCGGGGGGAAGAAAGGACTTCAGGATCATCCCGGCTTTATAGGACATTCGCCGCTCACAAAGCGAAAAAATTAATGTGAGTGTGATGCTAGGAAGGGTCTCCGAGGGGAAAAAGAAGTGGACAAAGAGAACGAAGAGCGACTACTCTTCTATGTCTACTCGGAAATAAAAGATCATAGGAGGGGCGTAGTAGAACTATTTATCGAATCCAAGCTTACCGGGAAGGGGGAGTGGCAGAAGGAGGGTGAAGGAGAAAGCCAGGGGAAGAAGGCCCTCCTTTTACGAAAAATAATCGAGCAAGGACACAAAAAACTGTCCTTGGACTTAGGGGATCATCACAAGCTCTGGTGCTGAGCCGAAACATAACCACTCGCCCGTGGAAAAAAAAAAGCCGGGAAAAAGAAAAGATTTGCAAACTTCAAAGCCGCTAAACGAAGAGCATTTGCTTGGCGAATGCTTGGTTCAAGAAAAAACAGAGCCCCAGCCCGAGAGGAAAAAAGAGAAAATCCAGAAAAAAGAAAGGCGTGAAAAGGGCAATCAGTTTTCTTGGGCAAGCTTTGCCAAACCAAAGAAGGGCTCCGCAAGGAATGTAAGAGGTGGAAACACAGTAAAAAGACCGTCTCGCGCCTGGCGTCACAGATCCAGCAACCGCGTCGCCGAAGGCAAAAGACTTCTTCGTCAAAATCGTGGCGTGCATTTTGAAACAGAAACTGAAAGGGGCGGAAAGCCCCGAAATGGGGGGAGAGGTAACCCAAGATAAACACTCAAACGGCTGGTCACGTGAATAATGGTGCTTGGCTAGAAGGCACCGGACCTTTCCGGAAGGGAGAATCCAAAAAAAAAAATAGGTGGAGGCTTACTCCGCGAAAGTACATACGAGGTTGACTTAAATTCCGCCGGGGGGAACAAAAAAAAGAAATCAGTGGAGGCAGATGAATGGCTGATGACGCCGAAAAGGTGAAACTCTGCTGGATATTGAGAGGGGGGTCGTTGGATAAAAGAAAGAGAGGAACGAAAGGCCAAACGGGGGGAATGGTTGGAAGAACCCTTCGCTCGGGTGAAAAATCTCATCACGGAAGGGGTTCTGAAGAAAAAGCCGGGAAAAGACGAAAAAAATAAAACGAAGAAAGAAAACGTCGAGAGGTTCCTTGCCCGCAAAAAATGGGAATGACGCCAGGAATGAACAGTTTGGAACCTTTGCAAGAGGGAAGTCGAACCGCTCCAAAAAAGTCAAACGAAGTGACCAGTCAACTTGAATCGTACAGGGGGGAGAGGCTTTGGGGAGAGATGAAACAATAAAAACAACTGCAAGAGAAAAAAGCAAGAGACGAAGGAGAGTCATGTAGACACGACGAAAAAAACAACGCATAGGATCTAGCCGGTGCGCACCCGAGGAAATGAGAGAAAAAAGAGGGGTCTAAAAAAAAACAGGAGAGCACCCAGTTCAAGAAAACGGCGGAAGAAGGGATAGAAGAAGGGGGGGCTTCGAAGGGGGGGGGGAGACTATAGAAAAAGTTAGAAAAAAAAAAGAAAAAAGAATGGGGGGAGAAAAGACAGGGAAGGATCCAAAGAGAAAGGGGCAATCAATCGCCCAGTGTCAATGGGGCGCAAAAAACATAAGAAACACCAAAAAATAAAGGAGGGGCTGTGAAAAGGGAGACAAGGGGAGAAATTGGTCAAGGAGAAGTAGTTGTTGAATGTGTCCTGCGTGATAAAGACCTTGATAGAGACTATCGAAAAGAAAAGATTTGAAAAGACGGCGAGAGGTAGGAGGGGTAGAATACGAAGAACAAAGCGGCGCGGAAAAAGCCTAATTCGGGGAAAAACAGATATTCTGGTATTAAGATCAATCAAGGAAAAACCTGCGACTTAAAGAGGGTAAGGGAGCCCTGAGAGGGGGCTTTGATCAATAAGGGGGAGACACATGAAAACCGAGGAGGGGGAAAAAAAGGATGAGAGGGTGACGGAACACGAGGGTCGTGCCCAAAAGAGGGGGGTAAAGCCGGAATCAAGACTGAGGCACTGGACAAGAATGCGCGGGAAGGAAGCCAGAGGGACCATAAGCATCATGTTGGTCACTCAGGACTTAGAGCAAGAAAAAAGGTTTAAAGGAAAGAAATCAGCGAAGGGCAAGTTTGGGAAGAGAAGAACGGTAGGAGAGGGGGTTTTTAGGTCGTTTCAGGTTGGAAAACCGGAACTTGGGGGGAAAGTAGGAGAAGTGTTCTTGTTAAGAAGTTCACAAGGTACGGGATGGAAGGCGAGGAAGAAACTAATGCTGCAGGTTGAGAGTGAAGAGAACCCGAACCTCCTGGGGCGCCCAGAGGTCTCCCAGAAGAAAGGCGAAAAAAGAAAGGGAAGCGGGAAAAAAGAGAGAGGGGGGGAAGAGCTTTTGGGGGGGGTGACGGGAGTGGCCCCAGAAATGGAGGTTCTATAAATAAAGTAAAAGGGGGGGGGATCTTCGAAAATGGGGGAAGCAAGGAGAAATTGAATCGTCGGAAAAGTCTCATTGGATGACAGGGGGAAACGTGGGAGGGCGTGGGGGGAGGGATCATTTGTCGGGGGCGGCTTAGGGGGGTAAAAACAGCAGATGAACGCAACGGTGATGAATATAAATCAGTGGCACGTAGTAAAGACCATAGTAACGGAGCGTGGGCCAAAGAGGGAGGGAAATCAGGAAAAACGAAAAGGTCTCTGATACTTTAAAGGGAAAGACGAGGTTTTAAACTCTCGTTCAGTTGTATCGCATCAACAAAAAACAAAGGAGGAGATGGAGAGTTTACAAATGACAAAGGAACCTGAAAGAGGTGAAAAGGGGGAGAAGGCGCAAGGAGGTAAAACATGGAAGCACAATGCATAACCTTCTTGAGGATGCAAACTGCGGGGGAGCCACACTGAGATGGAAAGAAAGAACTGAATGGGAAAAAAAGAACTCCCCAAAAAAAGTCTGGGAAGGGGAAAGGAAAGAACATCGCAAAGAAAGAGACTTACCAAAAGCTAACAAGAGGGTTGGGGGGGGAAGAAAAGGAAAGTTAAAGGGAAAAACGAGTGAAGGGAGAACCTGAAAGATCGTTTTGAGCTTTAAGACATTGCAGGGAGACACGGGCTGGGAGTCTTGCAAACAAAGAAAAAAAACAAGGAGGAACAATATGGGGGGAGAGGGACCAGCGACCGGGCCTGTGAACGTCACTGTTTTTTTTAGAAAAAGAGAACAGGCCAAGAAAAGGGGGGGGGGCTGAGAGAGAAACCAGACCAAAAAAGGTTACAGAGAAACCGCATCGTCCCCATACATCAAACCTTACGGGACGGGAAGGGAAAATGCAGTAAAGAGGTACTGTACAAAAGGACCAAGAAACAAAAGAAAGTCCGAGCCCCGCAATCATCCTCCACAACTTGGTCCAGCTTAACGCAGATCGGAGGACAAGAAAGACTTTGGAATGCAGGCGGGAACGAGGGAGAAGAGAAAGAGATAAAAAGCAAGGCGCCGGCCGCCAGTTCCTCAAGGGGCGCTTGGTGAAAGGAAAAACTCCGTCTCCGGGGATGTTAAAAAAACAAAAAGAAAAAAAAAAACGAAGGTGTAGCTCCTCATTAATGGGAAAAAAAACGCGAATATCGCATGGAGCAATGAACGGATGGCGAAGGGAGGGGAGGAAAGGGCACTAGGAGGGAAGAAGGCAAAAAAAATTGGGAAAACAGACCGAAATTCTGAACTTCAGCGCAAGCAGGCGGAGCAGAAAAACCCGTAAAAAGAGACAGGAACTTCCGAAACAAAAAATCGCAATCAATCGGGAAGGAATCGTATACGATGCAGATCAACAGGACCAACTCGGAAAAGAAAAAGAAAAAAAAAACCGAAGTAAAAGGCATAGTCCAATTTCCTGAACTAAAAAAGGGGAAAACTATGTGGAGGGGGTTGTTCGGAGGGGGGTGGGGGGCTAAAATGAGCTCCGCGGATAATGGTATGCCCACGTTAAGTGCAGAAGAACTTCACTTGGACAGACATTCTCTGGGTCCTTTGGGAAAAAGAGAAGAAAAAAATGAAAGGGATTGGCGATAACAGAGATCGCCTTGACTTCGAACTTCTCGAATGGTGCTCGCCAATAGGGGGCGACAAAAGTAGAGGGGACTAAAATCACAATGCGGGAGCAAAGTGCGGCAAGATCGAGTCTTTCGGAAGATTGGTACGAAGATGACATAATTTTGAAAGCTCGGAGAAGGTATTTTGCCTGGGAAAAATAATTGGGGGGGTAAGACTGAAGTTTTCATCAGCGAGCGCCGTACGTAGACCTTGTAAACGTTAGGTCAGATGAGAGAAACGAAGCAAGAGATTAACAGAAGATTCCCATCGGGTGGACATCAAGGGGCGAACCTCATTCCCTGACGTTGGCATTAAAGACGACGACGTTTACGATTGCCAGGGTCAAAGGAAAAACCAATCTTCTCGAAATGTCGCAAGGAAGAACATCGTGGATAGCGGCTTAGCATGAAAGGAGGCGTCATTCACAATCCCCGCGAGGCGCGAAGTCAGGGGGGCTTGAGACGTTAAAAGGAAATTTGGGACAGCGATCTGAGGCGCATTCTCGTCCATCAATTAATACAAGTGGGCGCGATATCGTGGCCGATCCGTCATAAGGGGGCAAACTGTAAAGCCCCAATGGGCAGGGGTAGAGGGTCGGGAGCTCAAATCCCCGACTCCCCTTTGGCTTGAGGAAAAGTCCGCACGTGAAAGGAAAAAATAAGGAGAATCGAAAGGCCCCCGGGCGAGTGGGATGTCCCTGTACGTCAGGGGAAAACTTTCAACCTGCAGAAAAAAAAAAAAAAGGAGCGAGCGCAAATGCCGGCACGATCTTTGACGACGACTGCTAGAAGTCAAAAAGGCGCGGTTTTGTCGGGCATGGGAGGGCGGCCCACAAGAGTAGGGAAGAACACAGGGGGAGAACACAATCCAAGGGTCCGGACGTCGAGACCCGGTAATGTATGATCAAGCTGAAAGATTGCCCTCTTCCAAAACGCGCAAGGGGAGGGGATGATAAACAGAAGTTCCCGAGATTTAACGGGAGTCATGCGTGATGGTGGCAACGTGAAAGGGTTGCAAAAAAGACTAGGGTGCGTTGGAGCGGCCTAAATAAAGTTTGGGGTACCGGAACACGCATGCAGTCAGGAAGATGTAATGAGAAAAAAAAAAGTAGGGGGTTCGCCATAGCCCATCACCTTATTCGGCGCGGGAACTGCTCTGGGGGAAGACGCCACAGTCGTCCGGGATCGCTAAGTTGAGGGGGCATTAGAAAAATCGCGGCTACAATCTTCAACCGAAAAATCCCCACTAAAAGAATAAACAAAATCCGCTAACCTCTGAAGAAAAGAATTGCCGTCGGGAAGGAAAGACAAAAGAAGAAAAGCCAGAACGGACTTTTAGGGAGAAAGCCCTGGCAGAAATAAGGCAATCGTCCCAGTACTGGGAGTTCGGAAGAAATCTCAATCAAAAAAAAACAACAGGGTAGAATGAGGAGCCATTATCAACACTTATACGTTTGTCGTGACTAAGCGGGAGATTTGAAATGTATTATAAGTGGAAAAACGAAGAGGCAAATCTAACCTAACGTTCTTTCAGCTTTGATGGCGAGGTTAGCATATGGTGTTCTGGGGGGGGATATCCGAGGTGGGGGGGAAACGGGAATACGCTTTGTTACAACTTCGAGACGCACGGAGGGGAAAAGGACCCGGGAGAATGAAGACTAATCGGAAAGAAAAAAGGACAGGTTCTGGGGTGGAGGCTCCCAGAACAAGCAAGGCAGGGGAGAAAAAACACGCAGTAGAGGAAGTCCTCCGACACTAAAGGAAAAGAAATTCAGGGAAAAAGCAAGAAATCAAGTTGCGTTTCGCGAAAAAAAGTCCAGATTGCCAAAGCACCTAATCCGGAGACAATCAGGAAGAAGGTAGGGGAAGTGTGGGGGCCTATGGGGGATGAAAGTTTCGGGGCGGGAAACCTCATACCGGGGGGGCATCTCAAAAACAAAAAAAAAAAAAAAAATAGGAAATTGGAAACAAGGGGATTCCGTGAGAAAAAGAACTTCGCTCCGGAAATGGAAGCAAATGTAAAGGCACCATATAAGGGCGCGATAACGGAAGAGAGAAACTATCGTAGAAAATCGGCTGCAAAACTCTACTGAAACTTTTGACGGGGCGGACCGGAAAAAAAGGGATATCCCCGAAAAGGAATAGGTCCCAGTCAGCTATAACCCAAAATACCTATACGTAGTGTGAGGTGGAGAGCTGCACCTTGAAGAGGGAAGGAAAGTGTGAGGGGGGATAGGACCGCCGCCGAGCGCTTTGGGACGAAAGAATGGTGGCGGTGTGGACCGGGGGCGTCTGCCAGGAGCAGAGGGAAAATCGAAAAAAAAAAAAGTTTTCAGAAAAATGGGGGGGGGGGGGGGGGGTGGGGGGGGTGGGGGGGGGGGGGGGGGGGGGTTGGGGGGGGGTGGGGGGGATGGGGGGGGGGGCGGCTAAGCCTTCACATGAGAACTGAAAAAGTGTCTGCGAAGGGGTTTCTCATCACCAGCGACGAAAGAAAGAAACGGGAAAGTGAACTTCAGCTCGGGATAAAAAATGCCTGTTCCCGCCTTATCTCAAACCTAAGGCCGCTGCACGGGGGAAAAGAAATATAGGGGCGAGTTGGGGAAAGGGAAAGGCCTTGAAAAAAAAACCGGCAAAGGGAGGGACCATGCCCGGATATAACGATGGAATCGAGTCCTCCTTGCCAATTGGAAATCCGAGACAAAGGTGGCATTAGGAAAAAGGCCAAAGGAGGGTGGAGGGAGTGAAGAACCATGGGCAAACACTTCTGCCGAAAGACTTGCACGAATAGAAAAAGGATCGCAACGAAGTATTCTCGAGAGAGGATCAAGGAAGGAAATGAACATGGGAATTTGCTGGAAAATGCCGCAGGTGTCACAATACTACCCTCCTACACGTAGGACATGCCGAAGACCCTGGAAATTGAGGAAAAGATCTAGGGGGAAACAAATTGAGGGGACGGTGCTTAACGATCTCTAGGGTCCAAAACCATATAGGGGGAACTTAGGAAGCGTCAACTCAAAAAACAAAAAGAACACTTAGGAAAAGTGGAAACATCACGCACTCAAAACCCAAAATCGCCGGTGGGTAGTCCAGAGAAATTACACTAAGAGAAGGTGGCGGGCCAGGCCGGAAAGACAAGACGTCATCGATACGATACGAAGCCCAGGGCCGTCTAGTCAAGGAGGGGGAGCGCAGGGAGGGTTCTCAGGGAAGTTTGAAAAAGGAGGAAGTAAACGGGTGACGCTAGCCAAAATCTGGTGTAGGAAGAAAACGATCAACCGGGGAATCAAGCGAATCTTGAGTGAAAAGGGGGGGGGGCTCTCGTAGAAAAAACCACATGGCTGCGTTTACCAGGCCGAGACCTGACTGCGAGTGGCGGAACAAGAGGCGTGCAACAAAAGAGGGCACTCAGAGTAAAACATGAGGAGTAACGTCCCGGCTATCGTTCTCGAGCTGAAAATGCAAGCAAATCATGGTCAAAACGCTCGACAGGGGGCTAGGGGGGGAAACCTATAGAAAGATTCGCTTGGACGCTGAAACCGGAGCTGTGTGATTCATCCGAACTAGAAAAAAGCCTTGTGGGACTGTTGGCCGCGGGGGGGAGTAGAAGGGAAATTAATGTGGGAGATGGAGGAACTGTTCCAGTGTCGGCTGGGAAAGGGTGTCTATTGAAGATCACCGCAATCCTTGGGCGACGTATGGTTGAGGACAACTCGAGAAGGCTAAAAAGGGGAAAAAAGAAAAACTTGTTAAAAACGCGCGATCTGTCATTATCAGTTTTGTTTTGTAAAGTTCGAAGGGAGTGGCAAAATTGAGTCTGAGCCCGGGGGCTACATGGGTCGTCAACTAGAGAACGTTAGGATCGTAGGGGAAAAAAGGGAAAACTTGAAAACCGGGGAACGTCGACGAGGCGTTGTTAGTCTCTCATGGGGCGGGCTTACGGAAAAAACAAAAAAAGAAGCAACGGGAAAACAATAGGGAGGTTCAGGAACGAAAAAAGGAAAACAATCAAAAAGTGCTTGGGGGACAATGGGTCAGAAATGACGAATAACGAAATCTAGGTTTCCGCCGCGCAAAACAGTTCAGTTGGGCAAACAACGGAGAGGAGAAACTTAGGAGAAAAAAAATGTTCCGCTACTTTTAACTTAGGAATTCTTCCAATGGAAAGAAAAAAGCGAATTTCGACATGAAGAGAGGCCACACGGGCCTAAAGTAATAAAGAGTCCAGTATAAAAAAAAAAAAAAGGAAAAACTGGAATGTGCTTTTTTCAGACAACCTACACCTAGGATCAAAAACTCGCAAAGTAGCGAAATGTTGGCATCCAAAGGGGGAGACTACAAGAAGGTTTAGGGAGGGGGAAAACAGGAAACCTTAAAAAACGCTCAGGAAAAAAAAAGATTTCTGGGCCGCGAAATACAACAACGTAATTGAACAGAATAGAGGGAGGTTGGTGGACCGGGGAAATTTCTCATGTGGAACAGGTGACGTGGTATAAAAAAAGTCTTGTTCTACCCAGGAGGCGGAGAGAGGCAAACCAGAAAAAAGGAACCACGGGGGGGACCTCAGAGAAACGGCAATCCAGTCCTTCTATTACAGAACACGCACGGATCCCTCAGAACTTTGAGAAGCAAAAAAAAAAGACTAAGTCCGTCTCAACGCGCCGGAACAAACCGCAGCGGAAGCGGCTTTGAGAGCTAGAGGAACGGGTTAAATGCATGCTGTCCGAAAATAAATTAGAAGCCCGATAGAACGGGGACGGGCCTGCAGCCAACTGCTCCGGAGAGGTTGCGCCTTTTTTTCACAAGTGACCCGGGGGGGGGAAATCAGAAAGACGGAAAAAACTTGGGAACTCTGCACCTACCGAGTGGCTAGATAAGACGCAAGCCAAACGCGGGAAAAGAAGGCTAAAAAATGCTGGAAAAGAAAAAATCAAGAAAGTGAAGAAAGAGCGCCTACCCAATTTTGCTAAATCACCAACCGACTGGGAAATTTTTCTGGGAAAAATTCACAAAAAGAAATAAGGAGAAAAATGCCTGCCGATCCGACCCTCCGGAAAGAACACCACTCAAGCTGGTATATCTTAGAAACAGAGCTCAAAAGACATTGAAAAAAAAAGAAAAAAAGCAAAAAACTATTGAAACTTGAAGGGAGGTCGATCATCACTCCTGGACTAAACAGCCCAATACGAAAGGAGAAACTGGGAGGGGTTTGCGAGGAAAAGTTGGGGGGGAGGAAAAATATTAGGGGAGCAGCGTCTGGATCATTACCAGTTCTCTGGTTGGGTTCTGGCGGATCTAGACGCACCGTTGAAAGAAAATCTATAAAACCGGGAGAGAAATGTCTAGAATTTTTGGGAGATCAAGGTTTTCTCACTATCAGGGCGAAACGGGTGGGGGTAGGAGAAGCGAGGAATCCAAGAAATTCTGATGTTGTCTTCGGCCTACGATGACTCTACACGTGAGCGGCGAAAGAGGCTTAATGAAAGAAAAGGGTGTTAACGTCCAAAAGGAAGGGTCCAAAAAGCAAGCGAGCGCCTTACGTATAAAGGGGGGGAAATTCGGTGGACCTGAAGGGCAGGACAAATTCGAATAATTGTGCGGACTCAAAGGAAAAGGTGTTATCACTGGGCATGGGGGGAAGGACGGTGAAAAGCCAGGGAGTGAGAAAAGAAAGGCCGTGCTGCGAACGCAATAGGCGCGGGGGTCTCAGAGGTAAAAAGGCTGAGGGAAAAAAAAAGGTTGGAACCCACGGATCTTGATGCAGCAGAACAGCTCCAGAAAGGGTGGAAGTCGAAGACGGCTTCCTTCATAACAGAGGACATCCGTTCTCTGCAAAAGAGTTCTATCTAAGAAAATGGCTCGGGGGATCGGGGGTCCGGTAAAGAATGTCAAAATCTCGACGGGGAAAACACCGGACGGTGGTCAAAAAAGGCTGGAGCGAGGATCAATGATACCCATTTGGGCTTTTGTGACCGGCACGGTGATCGTCATAAAAAAAGAAAGAAACTAAGGGACAGACTCAACAGGCGGGGTATCTTACGGGCGCTTTAAATGCGGAAAAACGATAAGGGCCGCACTCGAGTCGCGGAAAATACAAGGAAGAATACAAAAGCGGAAAAACGCGAAGGCTCTGTTTTTGCAATTGTTTTGAGGGGAACAAAGAACTGTGGCAGGGGGGGAGGGGAAAGAAGAGGTTGAAACTAAAGTCGAGTGAACCGACGTCGAGAAGTAGGGTGGTACAAGCAGGAATCACTTGAGGGAAGCTTCCACACAAATATGTAGGGGAAGAAAAATAAAAAAAAATCGTAGAGGGATCAGGCGATGGTGGGGAAAAAGACGTGTTTTCTTTACCCAAGCCTTGGAGGACGAAACTGCGCAAAAGGCGTTGGCAAAGGGGAGAAGCGGTGGGGCAGAAGAAAACCTTGGCAGCACCCCTCGGCCTAGGTCCCGACGAAAGGGTTGGCGGCCAAAGGATCCAGCAGGGACGGCGGACTCGCCGCGCTTTCCTCACCCCTCCGGGCTTCCGGGGAGAGGGATCGGAGGGATCAATAAAGGGGACAGTGCGGCAAAAAGATCTCAACTACAAACCCCCACAAGAAAGTTTTCTGGCTGCTCTTGCAAGAAAAAAAGCTGGGCCGAACGGGGGGAGAACTCGACAGAGTCGGGGGAAAGAATAAGGCTTGGCGACCTCCTGAGGCCGAAAGTATTCCTCGCCAAGAAGGTGTCAGGAGGCAGAGAAACAAACTAGGGAGAAACTAAAAAAGTTATTAGGGGTGAGGACGAAAGTAGAGGGTTCGCTAGAAAGAATGATTTGGTTCCCAAGGAAAAAGCGCAATCAACAAAAAGATGTTCAAAAAGGAGGGAACTGGAAAGAAATGTTTTAGGGGGAAGACCGCGACTTAACTCAGGGGGGGTACTAACAGGGTTACGACACTGAAACTCAGAAAACCAAAAGTGGTGATGCGTAGGCATCTCGGCGAGAAGTTTTGATGCAGAAAAGAACATCAAATCAAAGGTGCAAAATAGGACAGACCATCAAAAATCATGCATCACACCCACACAAAGTCCTCGGAAGACCACGAAGAGTCGTGGAGAGAGGTACAGTGATCCCTCCGAAAAAATATCATGTAAGGAAAAGACATCGGTCTGTTGGCGTGCAATCAAGGGGTCTTTGCAGCTTAAAAATGGCGAATATACTCCATGAAAAAAAGGATTTCTGAAAGAGAGATAAAACAGAGAGAAAGATCAACTGTGCCACAAATCCAATGTCCAACAACCTCTCGTACGTTGAGAAATTCTTCAAAGAAGGAATCGGAGAAGAACTTGGGAAAGGGGAAGTATGACATGATCTCCCCGAATGGAGGGGAAATGAGACACTCTAAAGGGCGTTACCATTAGGGTGCGGTAGCAGAACAGGAAAGGCCACCTTGAAGTCTGAATCACAAAAGTTAGAGGGGGAGGGTAAAAAAATAGATGTTGACTCAACAGGGGGGGCTTTTTGACCCGAGCCTGCACATTCAAAAAAAAAGGGGGTTAGAGGGAATCCCGATGCGGACTGTGCGCCTTCACACTGGGGGGGGGCTGCTCTGATGAGGAGAACTTGGTCTGCGTCTGTTTGATCAAAAAGACTCGGAAAAAAAAAAAATGGCAAGGAAAGGTTGAGGAAATAACGAAAAAAGACTGTGAAAGGCTAATGTCACGCCGCTCAAACAGGTCGCAGCTGAGCGCGAAATGGGTAAAGTGGGGGGGCACGCAGGAGTTAAAACAAACGTCATTGGTCTCCCTTTATGAACCGAAAAAGGGAATAGATGGAGAGGACAGGGGACGGAAAGAAAGAAATCCTGAAGGGGCAAACAAAGGAAAGGACGCGTAAGCGATGCAGATGGGAGGAAAACACTAGCCACGAAACTGCACCAAGAAAAGATCTCCATCGCACGAAGTAAGAGTAGGAGAAGACTAAGAAAAACTTGGAGAGGGAAGAAGGTCAATTTGCTGACTAATGAGCTGAGAAACGCCGAAAAAAAGCTGCCTCGGGAGAACAACGTGGAAACCAGTAGAGACCACGGCGGAATCTGTTTGAGAATTTGCTTCTAAACGACGCGCGCGTCCAGAAAAACGCACGCAAAAAAAGCAGCGGAAAAAGACCACACCGAAAGGGAAACTCTCACAGGGTGGGTGGGGGGGGGGGGGGGGGGTTAGGGGGGTAGCACAAAAAGACACGCAAAAAAATCGTCAAAAAGGCTCGAAGCTCGTCCGACCACGGATAAGGTTGTCAATGGTCCAACAAAGTGGTTGTCGGTGAGTTGAACCTCAAGCCATTGGAAGAGCAGAAAAATGCAAGGGGGGGGCAAGGTGGCACGGTTATTAATCGTCAAGGGAATGGGGCGCATGAGTTTGTAGAAGATTTAATAACAATGCGGCAGGAAGCCAGTCTTGCCGAGAAGACTAAAACTGAAAGCCTTTCACGAAGAAGGCGAATCTTATTTTCGCCCTTCAGATGTGTCTGGCGCTTCCAAAACCACAGAGGGGTCCAAGATTCTCGAGTTGAAAAGAGGGAGACCACAAAAGAGTGAAGCGGCAACGGAAATACCGGAAGGGGCGTTGGGGGGGGGAGGCCGGAAGATTATGGGGGGGAGGAACCGACAACATTGTCGAGAGAATTCGAGCGGGGGTATTTTCGCAAAAGAAGAACGCAGCTTCTGGAAGGGTGCATTGCGACGGACGAAGTTGGGGGGCTTTTAGGGGAGACAAGACCCTCAGGGCTGGGGGGGGTATCAAGAGTTCTTGACGTTCAAGGACGGGGGATTGAAGGGGCGGGGAGGGGAACCATGGAAAGGTAGAAGTAGCAACTAATGGGGACTAACCCAATAGAGGTTTAGAGACGATCAAGCTGAAAAACAGGCAAGTGCAACAGGGGTTATCACTATCTGGGGAGTTTGTTGGAAAAGAAATACCGGTGACAAAAAATGGTAAAGGGAGTGGTTACATGCGAATGGATCACTCTTCTCAAAATCGGACTTCAACACGAGATCGACCTTAAAGGAAAGGAAGAAGGGGGGTGGAAAAGCGCTAAAGGGGACAGAAAAAATAAATAGTTCTTGTGGGAAGGGAGAGGGCGACCATCAAACTCAATTGGATGAATATTACACCAGCAGTTGAAAATACGGGACAAAATTTTGGCGACAAGAGCGGACTTCAAAAACATTGGAACAGTCAGCCTAATGAGAAAGAAAAAATCGAGGGGGAAAAGGCATTTCATGATGGATCCATCAACCGGAGGCAGTCGGAAAGGGGGAAAAGGGATCCAAACTGAACTGGCAGTAACCAAAAGGGGGCCGCTAGTCGCATTATAAAACAGAAAAATTCAAAGAAGGGGGGAAACGTCTCAGAATGCGCGCCCAAAGGACTATGTAAAAACCTTACAACTGAAGGGGACCCCGGGGGAGGGGGGGAGCTTGGGTTGAAAAATACACAAAAGAAATCCGAGAAACGGCGCAAGGTGGCAGAAAAAGATTGAAATAGGATACGATTCATTCGCGCTGTGAAAGAACGAGTTAAAAGAAGTGAAGAAGTCCACGGGGTCCAAAGAAAAGAAAAAAAAACTCAAGCGACAGACAACCAACCGGAAAAGAGGGATGCAACAATCTCCGTTGGTTGAAACAGACCGGCCTGTTAAGGGGGGATCCTGTTGGAGAGCGGGAAACAAGAGCTCAGGAAAAATTATTAAAAAGGCAATCGGAAAAAAGCAAACAAACCAGGAAAAAGTGCAGCACAAGCATCTTCCCCACACATCATAAAGGTAAACAGTCTGTCAAGAAAACAAGGGATGGAAAAAGGCAAAAAAAACTGTAAAAACCACAACAGCGAACTTAAAGACAGCGCCTTGCACAAAGGGAAGGGAAATCTCGGAATCGGCTGGTTACGACAGAGAAGGCTGGAAGGAACAGTTTGAAACATGCTGGAGGGGAGCCATGAAGAAAGAGGTAGCCCGTTGCTTGGGCCGACGGGCCCTCAGGTAAAGGGGCAGGCTTCAAAACCACTCCTTGGAAAAGGGTTCCAGAAACTACGAAGAAGGCGCTCGGAAGAACGCGATGTGTGTCATTCCTCTCATCTACGCGATCCAAAGAAAAGCGCGACATAGGGCCTCAGCGAGCAACAAAACACTGGCTCGCACCGTGTTAGTTCAGCGTCGGGTGAGACTAGAAAAGAAAACGCCGAAACAGGGGGGAAAGCAAAAGAGAGATGAAAAAAAAAGATAGAGAAGGGCATTCGAGAGGGAATTTCCCATGAAATGCCCAGCAGGAAAAAAATCAGTCAGAGGATTAGTCAAGGAAGGCAAAAAAGAAACACCAACAAGAAGAGTAATTCATGGGGTTTTATTTTGATTGTGGTGGGTTTCTAAAAGGGGGGGAGATTTAAATTTAGGAGGCATAGAGGCACGGTAAGAATTAACCAGTCCTCTGGTTGCGGGTAGTCACACTGGTTTATCGAGCAACGGAAGCAAGGAGGCTAAAAAAAAAGAGAGCCGGGGGGAACCAAGAAAAAGGGGGGGGCGCAGGTTCAGCAAAAAAAATCATATCAGGGCGACTACAAAAACGTGGGGGGTAGTAGTCTAGGGAAGAAAGAGAGATCTGATGGGGGTTCTTCGGGGGGGACAGAACTATTCTACAGAACGGAGGTAGTTGAAAGGATTTGCGGGGTCCGAAGTTGGGAAACTCGGAAAAGGATGGGACTTCAAAGAGAGAGCCCGGACTGAGGGGAAGAAGAAATCTCTAAAAGGGACGTTCTTAACATGGCGATTGGGCGGACAAAATGTCACCCCAGAAAGTTGATAAAGGCCAGGGGAAAAAGACATGAAGCCCGGTTTACTCATTGCCAAGCCTTTCGGCGGAACAAGAATCTAAAATCTAAGCGAGGGAAGAAAAAATTCTAAAAGGCACCTGATATCACCGTCTCAGGAAATTCCAACAAAAGCGCGATCCCCGCGAGCACAAAGTCATGGCTTTAGTCGGACGAGAATGCTGAAGGACGAGGGAGACAATCATAAAAAAGCAGAGCAAACGGTTGAAGGCATTCATAACATCTTCTGACCGAAAATGAAAGCTATGGAGAAGGAAGCCTAAAGGAAAGGTCGGTAGCACACACCGCCCAGCAAAATTTATCAAGGAGAATAGCTTCGACTCGACAGATCTCACCATTTTTCGATGAAACGATAAAAAGAAGGCAGCTGCTCAGAAACTAAGGTATAGTCCCCAGACCGAGTTTATCGGACCGGGGAGCGGTGTAGACTGGGCGGGGAAGAAAAAAGTCAGATAAACCAGAAATCACGAAAAGAAAACTAAAAGAATCGTTGACGAACAGCGGAGGAGCACGGCGACTGACGGTGTGGGAATTGGGGGCGAAAAAGGGGGTTCTCTAGAGAGTTCTTTTTTAGCCTATTAGCAGACACCTCCTGTCCAATTGCCAGGGGGGGGGAAAGGGGGGGGGGGGGAAAAGGAGATCTTGCAAGGAAGAAAAAGGCAAAAGAACCGATTCTTTTCCTCCCAGCGAACGGGTATTCACGGGCAGGGGGTGCGGCATTCTAAAAAATTTAGACAAACGAAAAACTCGAGCGGGGAGCGCTGACGAAGTGTGGGGTCGGATGAAACACCTGGTGTCATGCTTCGGCGGTGGACCAAAAAAAAAGGAGAAGGGGGCCATCGAAAAAGAAAAAAAAGAAAAAAAAAAAAAAAAAAAAAAAAAAAAAAAAAAGAAAGAAAAAAAAAAAAAAAAAAAAAAAAAAAAAAAAAAAAGAAAAAGAAAAAGAGAAAAAAAAAGTAAAAGAAACAAGAACCAAAAAAAAAGCAGAAAACAAACACAAGAGACAAAACAAAAGGACTTCTGGCCCACGAGATCAGAGTGACCCCCAACTTAATTTCCGTCAGCTGTTGACGTTCTGTTTATGGCCAGAAAACCTCGCGGATAAAGAGGGAAAACAACAAAAAATTGGCGCTACCCTGTCAAAACTTCCGAGGACTGTCCGGTTGATTACCTATCCCTTCGGACGGGCAAATCAAACCTCTTTAGAGGAAAAAGACATGCTCTCTGATAGGGCCTGTAATAAAGGAGCGAAGACTAGAAAAAACCCAACAGGAAGAAAGAGAGAGTATCTCATAATTACCCTTAGGACTGCTTTTACGAGGTAAGCTTTCGGAAAAAGAAGGGAGGAATTGGGAAACGTCACAAAAAAAGAAAAAAAGATTAAAATGGGGGAGAAAGGGGATTGTGTGTGGCAGTATGCCTCTCTTTGACTCACTGCAAATAACGCTTGAAAAGTCGAGAGAAAAAGCAAAAAGGGGGAGAAGGGAGAAAGAGGCGAGAAGTTAGGTTCTAAGAAAACAGAAAAAAAAATACATCCGGGCGCCAGTGGTCCCACTCAGCGGCGAGCCTGCAGAAGGACACAAGAGAAAAAGTCCCGAAACAGTTGCAGGGAGAGCAAAAAAGGAAAATCAAGAATCGCCAAAGAAGAAACGAAAGACTCGGGGAAAAGCGGTCCGGAATCAAAAAAGCTGGTGGGGGGGTCAAAGATGTCAAAAACAAGAATAACGAATATCACGTACTTAGGGAACATGGATGTGTTATCAAAACCGCGGCAGGAAGAATAACTCTAGCCGAAATGGGTGAAGAAAGCCCACGAGCCAAAAAATGGCGTGCAAAAAGGCTGAGTCTTAACGAAGTGATTAATTTGCAAAAAGGGGCCTTTTGGACCGGGAAGGAAAACGAACAGTGGGGAAGCCTTCCCAAGGAAAGAACACCGTGTCGGTAGTTTTGAAGGGTCGAGAAAAAAAGCCAAGAAGGATGATGAAAAAAATAAAAAAACACCGGGGATGGATTCGATGTATAACGGAGAATCTTTTGAAAACCGCTGGGAAGGGTTATAAAGGGATCTTCAGAGGATGAAAATAAAAAAAAACGCGCCCATGTTCTGAAAGAAGACCTTCTATTCAGAGTATCTCGGGGCTATAACGGGAAGGGGGAAAATCAAAAAAAGAAAGACATTAAGGGATCCGGATAAGCCCGTTGGAATGATAAGGACTCTTGGATAAAAATTGTCACAGGGGGCTTCTGGAAAAGTGGATCGGAAAAGGTAAGAGGGTTCAAAAGGCTTGTCAAGGTCAACGTTCCTGGAGTTCATGGCCCGCAAGTCCATTGGAATGTCGACATACCCGTGTGTGGAGAAAAAGTCCCGGGGAAGAAAATGAGTGGTGACGCTCATCTGAATGAGGGGGAAATCGAGTACCAGAAAATGATACAAGGATCGAATGGGAGATGTTGAAGAAACGGCCCGCAAAAAGGAAAAAAGCAGAGGGATCGAGTCGGCCACTACGAAGACAACGCATCGAGATCTTCCGACGGATGTGCTGGAGAGAAAAAGGGTTTAATAGAACGCATACACCGTATGAGTCGAACATAAAGTGTGTTCGGTAGCAACCAGGAAGATACCAGGGAAGAATATCCGCAAGAAGAGAAAGGGTCTCGAAATTAAAAAAAATAACCAGAGACTGTAAGTTAGAAATTACAAGGACTGCTCCAGCGTCCACTACGTCATCAAAAAACTTATAAAACCTAAAAAAAACCCAAATACACGACAAAAGGAAAGGCTGGTTCAGGTCAGGGAGCAAACATTGGATTGTCAAGTTTCAAGGGGGGCGGCGATTGTTGGGAAGCTTGAATCGAGGGAAAGAAGAGGGATCGAGAAGGAGGCCGGAGAAGAGTCAGCGCGGCTGCGAGCTGGACGCAGGAGCTGGTTAGCGAAAAAAGGGGGAAAACAAAGGAGGCACAAAGAACTATGGAACTTTTTTTGAGCTAAAGCTTTAAGAAAAAAAAGCGGATTAATGGAAAGGGAAAGGAGATAGAGTTTTTATATCTTACGGATAGAGACCAACATGAAGGCGACCAGGGATTCCGAAGGAGCTAAGGGAAAAAGGGGGGAAAAAAGGAGGGGACTCTTGCATCGCAAGAGCAGAAATTTGCCGGTGGTCGCCGAAAAGTCACAGGGAAAATAATCTGGCGGGTAAGGCCATAAGAAGGTCAAAAAAAAGAAAAAAGGTCGAAAACCGGAGAGCAAAGCCGTATCTGCGAAGTCAATTTTTCAGTCCTCGGCGGAAACAGAAGGCGTGAGGTGGGTTCTTAAAGGACCCAGAAAAGCGGGAAAGGGGGATTGGGGACAGTCAAGAAGGAAAATTCCGGGGGGACGATTCGGTGTGCTGATTTGTGACAGCGTGTGAGGGTAAAAGAAAACTTGTGGAAAAGTGAAAGGGGAAAGGGGCTAAAACGCGACCCGGACACCGGCAGAGAGGCAACACTAAGAAATTGTTTCAGCACGGGTTGGGCGGGGGGGAGAGGAAAAGAGGGGCGAGCAAGTGGGGAGAGGAAGGGCTTCAGGATAATCCTTTAACAGAGAAGCTTTACACCTTGGAAAACTCGTTGATCCAACCAAAACTTTGAGGTATAAGAGCGTGGGGGAACACGCAAAAAGAAAAAAAACGGGAGAAGAAAAGAACAAAAGTGGCTGTTCAAAGACCCCGTGTTGCGAAACGCGTGCAGGAGGCGCGGGAGGGCATTTTCGCAAGGCCCAAGAAAGGAAGAACGGAGCGCCGGATGTTTCAGGAAAAGTGTTTGGGAGAGAACTCCACAACACCCCGAGGAGGAAAAGAGAAGAAAAGGGAAAAACTAAAGACTTGAAACCCAGAGAAAGGATCCCGAAGGGGCATGCGCTCCTGATGGTCGCCACCAGGACTATGGACCGTAATGCACTTAATTGTGGTCATGGAAAAAAAGGATCGGTAGGGAGGGTTCAGAAAAACTCCTCACGGGGAGAGGAAAAAAACGCGCGAAAAAGGGGGGGAGCGAAACAATGTTTGAAGCGTTACCGGGGAAAGTCATTGAGGAAGGGGGGATAGAAAAAAAAAGATACCAGGAAAAATGAAAACACGGAGGGAAATGGCAAAACTCTCCCGTCGAACACAACACTGAGACTGGTATCAAACTCGACAACACAAAAACTTGGGGGGGGATTAATCAACTCAGATAGGTGGGTCGCCCCAGAGGCTGACTTCTTCAAATCTCATAACCCCAGGTGCCGCAAAAAAGAGGCCCATAAGAAAATCCTGGGAAGTTCAAAGGAAAAAAAGCAGGACCTGGGCGGGCCTTTAGACCTGAGACAACAACTAAAAAACTTCGGCGTCCGAAAGCGCCCAAACTGAAGGAATGGAGAGAACTGGGGGGGGGGCCAAAAGTACATAAGAGACTTTTTTGGAAAAAACCATGACTGCATGCGGCGGTAATACTAAGCCATCGATACCTCGGGGGGGGGGAGAAGTCCCGGGCAAAAAATCGACTGCATTTGAAGACGCGTCCCGAACAGAGTTGTTTTCAAAAAAACAATCTGGACGGCGAATCGCAGACTAGAAGGGAAAAAAAAGAAAAACATGTAGCTCTCAACGCGATCCAAAGTATCGGAAAAAATTCCGGGGGGAGAACCTATCAGCTAAGGGCAGAAGAAGATCTAAAGGGGAAAAAAAGGGTGAAGAAGAGTCAAAAAAGCTTGTTCCGCTCCAGCCGTTGGTTCTCAAGTCGTCTCTAACCCGCAAACCAGGAAAATATGAGAGAAGTGAAGAGTAAAATGCGGGAGGGGAAGGAATAGACTCGCGGAGGGGGGGGAATTCCAAAAGCCTTTCAGAGACCACTCACGGGCCGAGAACGTGCACATATCAACGAATCAGGACCAACGAGCGAGACCGCAGGAAAGTGGGACACTTTGGAAGGAAGAGGGAAAAAACCGAAATGCTGGGGGATGGGGGTTCTTATGTGAAATGGTTGACTCAAAGAAGATGGAAGATGCCCCGTGTAGTGGGCACTTGGCTGAAGTGAAGGGAGGTTTCAAAAGGAAGCTAGTTCAAAAGGTAAGAAGCCAATGATGCGAACGACGTTGGTAAAACCGGGGGCTGTTTCGCAAAAGTCAGGAAAAGTTGGGGAAAGGAAAAACTCAATTGAACCAAGCAAAATGCCTGAGGAAGAGAATCGGCGGGGTCCGGACTAAAACGATGAATATAAACTCGTGCATGGCGAGGGGAGTCTTTGCCGAAAGAATCGTCAAAGAGGGCAAGCAACAAAAGCGACCCGGACGTAGCAAGTTTGGTTAATTCGCCTTCACATGATTGAGGTCTAAGGGATTCACGAAAGGGGGGAGGAGGACAGTCCCAATATTGAGCAGAAGGGCAAAACCTTAAAATGACGGTTGGCAGGGACACCCTTGGCAGAACGGAAGGTAAGGAAACCAATATAATGCCGTCGGGATCCATCGGATTATCTTGTGACCTGAGCTGGGATCAAAGGGGATAACTCAAGTTCGAAGCCCCGCATAGAAATCCATCGGGCGTAAAAGAGGCTGATGACAAATCGGCAGGGAATCGAAGAGGAAAAATGAAAGAGTCAGAAGTAGGAAAAAAAGGGATGCGTGCGATCTGGTAGAAAAGCAGAAGAGCTCGGAAGACCCTTTGGTCAAAAGCGATATCGGGCGCGTCGGACGCGAAAAAATCCATCTCCTTGGGGTATCAAAGAACAAAAGACAACAAACTAATTAGGTTAACACCAGCCTTCGAGTTTTAGAAACCATGGGGAAAACATTTCGGAACCTAAGGGGGGAAACGAAAAAAAGGAGAGTGAAGGGGACAAATAATAATCAACTATCGGTGTGGACTGACCAGGGGCGAAAAGCTTTTTATGAATGGGGGGGCAAAACACGCAGTTTCAAGTCAGGCTAGAAAAGTTATCCCGAAGTGAACCCGACGGAGAAGGAGGACTGAAAGGAGTTGAAAAAAAACATGTGAAACAAAAAAAACAGCAGATATTTTCAGACCCGAGGAAAATGAAGGTCTTGGGGAGAAGAGTGTGCGGAGAAGAAAAAGGTCAATGAAGACTTAGAAAACAAACTGAGAGATTTCTTGGAGCGGGCCCTGGAATAGGGGACGCAGTTGGGAAGACACCTGATTGGCTCTGCACTGGGGGACACTGATGGAAAAAGAGTGGGACCAATAGCCATAACTTCGTGGATCGCAAGCTCACGCAGTCAGTGGGAATTGTTGCAGTACTAGTAAAAGAAAAAGGAAAAAGCGGGTCAAAGGGTCCAAAGTGACGGTTCACCGAAACCCCCAAAAAGATCTTCTAACAGTGGAGAATCAAGATGGGTTATTTGACGTGCAAAGGAAAGGGTTCGAAAATTAAAAAGGGGACTCGCCCGGGTAATAACGGGTGGATAAAAAGAATCGCATCGATCTCAACACAACAAAAAACGGATGTATGAGGAAATCCTATCATAGGAAAAGCTAGTATGAGAATACGATCTAGGAAAATCGATATAAAGCGTGGGAAAAAAAACTAAGGTCACTTCCGGTTTGGAAGAAAAGGGGTTATTTCATATGGGGAAGGAAACTTGGGAGATTGTGGGGGATTTCGTGAGAGGGGATTTGGGCTCTGGGAAACGAACAAGAGGCAACAGGGAAGGGAAAGGAAAAAGGGGAGTTCTTCCATCGTGCGGCCCTCAGAGTAATTCTCCGCAGACAAATCATACGGAAAAGTGTGAAAAATCTTAAAGGAGAGGGTCATAAAAAACAAGGAGTCTAGGGGAAGGGAAAAGAACGCAATCGAGCTTACTTTCGTCGAAAACTTGGTCAAGGGAAAACATCCCTAAGAGGGGAGCCTAGCCTAGGGAAAAAGATGCAGAAGAAAATCAGAGTGGGTGGGGCCGCGGGCAAAAGGGTGCGGCAAGCGTACGGAAAAATCTCGACGGGGGGTGGGGGGGGGAGGTCGGAGAAGGGAGAAAAAAACACTGGCGTGGTAAAGCTCTAAAAGAAAGAAAAGACTGGACCCAATCAGGAAAGAAACAAGGGAAGGAAAGCCAGTGGATGTCGAGTTAGGCCTTCCAACAGAGATAAGGAATTCAAGAAATTTGGAGGGGATAAATAAAAAAAGTGGAAGTCCCCAGGGCAGAGGAAAACACTAGCAACAGTGTCGGAGAAGCTTAGAAGGTGTCGATCAAAAAAGACCCCAAACGATTCCTCCAAATGGACTTGGTCTTGGTGAGCGTCCGCCGCCGGACTAGCAGGTACGAGGGGACGGGGGGGGAGGGTTCAAGGAAAGAAATCGAAAAGATAAGGAAAAAATTTGAAATGACTTACGCTTCGAAGGCGGTTATAGAGTGAGATCGGGGACAGTTCTCGGGGAAGAAAAGGCTACCAGGAAACGCGCAGGAACCGAAAAGGCCAGGGGACGCTCTGAAGTGATCAGCTGTGTAAACTGCGCATCAAAAGCGCCTTGGAATAAGAACCTCGAAGAAGGCAGCTAGACGCATCGATAGCTGGGCTCGAAACGGCTTTGGACAAGGAGAGGCTCCGGAGGCAGCAACGAAGTTAAAAAAGTGCCCCTGGGAAAAATGTTCGGAGGGGGGTGCCCAATTGTACCTGGAGAAGAGACCGCTCAAATGGAAAAAAGAGGGAACGGGGAGAGGGGGGGCATGGCGGAAAGAAGGCAGACTGTGCCGATTCAAGTCGGCCCGCACTAACCGAATATAGCGCTCCAGAGCAAAAGGTGATATGGGAAGACAATAGACCGGAGAAAAAGGGGGAAAGTACTGGGGAATGGGAAATACTACAGCCGCACTCTGAGGC
>Ga0179591_1304946_pt1 | contig 23931 bp, 26 predicted proteins | sample CZOMad2_1_08_16f_FD_182891 | JGI IMG/M metagenome (GOLD analysis project Ga0179591, IMG submission 182891) | Vadose zone soil fungal communities from Angelo Coast Range Reserve, California, USA - CZOMad2_1_08_16fungal (PacBio error correction) | ecosystem: Environmental > Terrestrial > Soil >...
GCTCAATGAGAAAAGATCCAGGGGGGAAAGTGCAGAGAAGATTGTGGTACTGTCTCATGTACGTAGGAAAGCTGCAGGGGGGGCGTAAAACCACGATATGGGCGGAATGTCCGAAGTGAGGAATAATTAAAGGAGGAAAAATTCGGCAGTTTCCTAAAGGGGGGGGTTCTATAAAACTCAAAGATCAAAGGGGGAGGAAATTGAAAATCCTTCTTTATTGCGAGGGAAAAGGAACCAGACCGGCCCGGAAAATTCGAAGTCACACGCAAAAGGAAGGGCCTCGCGCAAAAAACGCAAGAAATGAGGACGGGTCGAAAACCATGGTAAAGACAGGCTGGGGTCGGGGTCCGAATTCGCGAGACCTTGAAAAGTCCTCGCAAAAATGTTGGAAAGGACAGAGCATAAAATCGCGAAAAGGAATTTTCGGGGGGGGAAGGGGGGTCAAAAAACTCTCTAAAAGCACGACGAGCGAGTTCCAGGACGGTCCAAGAGAAGGGAAAAAAAGAAGGGGGGGGAAATGGGGCGAACCGGCCGTCCGCCACGCGAAAGAGGTGCTTAAGTGGAACAGACGAAAAAAAAAAGGCGTCCCAGCGGAGGGGCCGGAGTCTATTGACGATCAAAGGGCAGTCCTTTCCGAAAAGCTAAAGGGGGAAGTTATAAAAATTAAAACCAAACTACAGAAAAGTGAAGGCTCAGCATTCTGTCCAGTCAAAAAGGAAGAAGCGGGTCTTGGGTACTCGGAAAGGGGAGGGGCACAAAGAAACATGATAAGATGGTGCATGGAAACCTAGGTACAGGGTAATAAGCCTGGAAGGCTAAAAAAGAAGAACTGTCCATCCTATCTGTAGACATCAAAGCTCGAAGGGAAGTACCCAGAACGTCATGAGGAACTGCTATTGCCAGTCAAGAAGGAAGTCTAAAAAAAAAAAGGCGACCCTCAGAGAAAGATCTTCTATGTGGATTCTGGTCTCTTCTGCGGGAAAAGGGTTCTAGGGGCGGAAAGCCATCAGCTAAGAAAAAAAGCGTCGGATTACGCTCTAAGAAGGGAGTGATGAGAAGTGTAAAAAACCGGAGATTAAAGGGCTGTTTTCGTGAAAGGGTCCTGGACCCTCTTTAGTTTGCAGAAAAAAGAAGAGATCTAGATAGAGGACGGATCGTAAACTTTACCTCGGAAGGGGAAAATAGACCGTTCAAAAAGCGGAGGTGCAGAAAGGAGGTGAAAAAGAAGTCTCAAAAGAAGTCTGCGTGGAAAAAGAAACCTCCTGCATTCCGATGGATGGGGGGAACAAAGGAAACTTCGAAAACGAGAAGGCGCGCCACTCGAAAAAAGGCGCCCTTACCTAGCTCAGGAAGGGGGAAACTTTGGGATCCGCTAGAAAATCCGTCGAGATCATCAAGTAGACAGGGGGTTGGGGTCGGGGGTGGAGCGAGGGGCCTGTCCGTGGCAGGATGCGTCTCAATAAACCCGGCCGTCTGGAAAGGATCACCGGAGACCTATAAATACTCCGAAAAGCTCTTTAAAACCGGGGAGGAAATATCCAGAAGAGATCCAGGAAAAGACGAGGTCCTTGCACCCGAGATTTAAAACTCTGCTGGCTTTAGGCAATTTGGTCTGCAGTATATTCGTAAGTGCGGTGGTCGCGTGTCCAGACCGAAGTTGCTGATTGAGCAGTGAGAGGTTGTGCGGGCTTTGACGGCCCTGCTGATCAGGGGAAGCCATAGGAACTTCTCACGGGGGAAGGGTGAGCTGGAGCTCGAGAGATCCAGGACCGGGGAAACGAGGAATAAGCAAAATCCGTCGCTCTTGCAAGGAAAAGACGGTGATTCATTTCGGGTTGTTGTCGAATCTCTCTCAACACCCTCGGGGGAAAGCTCTATAGTGGACCCGAGCGGGGCACCCCCCGACCCGATTTTGGTAGGCACGTCTATAGGAATATTATGGCGATCAACCACTTATATACGGAGTAATCTTATAAGTAGGGCGCATAACTAGGAGATCGTACAACTCAAAAGAACTATCTATTAGCTCCGGTGCCTTCAGGAAAACAACCAAAGGAAAAGCAGGAACGGAAGAAGGAAGAAAAACAAGCTTAAGATCTAAGGACAGCGAACAGGACGAGCATACCTAAGCCAGAGAAAAAAGGAAAAAAAGCTTCAAAAGATACTCTGGAGGAACTGTGCGACGATTGTACCAAAAATCCCTCAGTGAGGTCTGGCGACCAGGGTTCAGGGGGACCGGGAGAAAAGTCATGGCGGGGTGCCCTGGGAGCTAAGTCCGCTGCGAGACCTTCCAGGGTCGTCCCGCGACGGAATAAACTTTCACGGGAATGATCGTTCGATGTGGGTCCTGAAACTAGGAAGACGAGTCAGGAAAGTTTCTACACTTCATGGGAGGTGAATGCTACTAGGTCTGCAAATGACTACCGGTCTCCAAGAACGGAAAGCAAATGAGGAGGGGAAATCCTACCCACGAGTAAAGGCGGGGGAGGAGTGCCGTTCTCACCTTCAGTCTCAGCTCAGCAAAAAAAAATACCTGAGGCTTACAGCAAGAAAGTGCCGCGCCCAGGTAGAAGGAATAAAGAACGAACTCCTGGCGCGCTCGGGCGACACGAAGTACTGGTTTCTAAAGGAACCAAAAAAAATTCGAGAACCTACTGAGATGCTCTCTCCCGAATTTTCCATGTAAGAAAAGGGCACTTAAGGGGACTCGGAGCAGATCGGCCTGGCAGCGCTCTCGCCCAAAGAAGGACTCAACCGAGGGACCTGGACGGAGAAAGGGGAACCCGTCGGACTCGCTGGGCTCTCGTGGGAGTAAATTTTCGACGTCAAGGGAAGGTCCAGGGTTAAAAGCCGGTTAAAAGGGGGCGTCCCCTTGGTGACATCAGGAGAGAGCCGCTGAGAACCTCTTGATCTGTCTGGGGAAAGGGCTAAGGCTGCTACGAGAATAAATCGGTAAAGTTGAAAACATCGTCTGAAGGGGTCCAAGTAATTAAACAGTGTCTTTTGAGGGCAGGGAGCCAGAAAAACGTCTCAGGGTCCGCCGAGGGCATGATGGGGGCCTCAATGAATTGAGGAGACATGCAACGAATGCCTCTGACTCGGGTCAGACGAACCCGTTAGTCAGAGAAGAAGAGAGCCTGGACGAGCTACGAAATTAGACTCGAAGCTCGCGGTTGCGGAGCAAGAAAGAGGGAAGAGAGACCCGTCTACCCAAGGGTCCAATTTAAAAGGAATGCTTGGGGATGACAGGATACACGGTTGCGATGACGACACCATACGAAGAAATAATCCCTCTGCCGACCGTCTCGGAACCAGAGGGAAACTCGGCAAACGGAAAAGGAAAAACAATACAGGGAAAAGCTCGTCGAAAAGAAGAACGAGGGCAGAGTGCGATGTACCCAACGGGGACACATGGGAGGAAGGTCTCTTTTACTCTAAAAGGAACTTGCGAACGGGGAAGCCCCAAACTGGGAGGGGTCTATGACTGCGATCTCTTGCCAATGAAAACCCGAAAGGAACCCACAAAAGAAGTGGATCCACGAACTAGAAAATCCGGCTATTCCCGATTCCGGGTCCATCGCCGCGGATCACCCGGGGAAGAGATGATCTTGCTGTTAATAAAAAGGGGCCTGTGGCTGGTCACTGGGAAATAACGACAGGCAAGAAACGACGGGGAAGGACTACTCCGCGGACACTACAGAAACCAAGCCTTCTCTGCCCTCCCTCATAGCACCGATTGCTGTCCGAAACTGCTGAAAGAAGAAAAAAACGACTGGGGCGAGCAACAAACGGCTGAGGAGGGGGTCGGCATTTCGATTCTCGCGCGGGACACTCGTCTTCCGGGGAGAATGAACTCAAAACTAAAAAACAGCGGTCTCAGTTCGAAAAGAAAACCTCGCCTGTGGATTTCAAAACACCGCTCTGATGAGCGACACCTGCGAGGGGGAAAGGGGAGCTCTCGTTAGAAAAGTCCGACTATGCCATCTAAGCTCTACGGGGAAGCGCTGCCTCCGGTATCAGGAAAAGAGCGGTCAAAACACCCCCTTAGAGCGTCGTTGACTGCCGCTGAACAGACTACGAGACCTTCTGCGAAAAAACGAACGCTAGAATGGACGTCCACAACCGGTGGGATGTTACACCGGAAAGGGAAAGTTCTCGGAGGGCAAACCTCAAAAAGAGACTATAATTCTGATCCAAGGGGGCGGGTACACCGATCATCTGAGACGGAAAGATACTCTGGGCTACACGTCGTCAGCGACAAAAAAGGCACTCTCGGATGAAATCCTTCTCTAGAAAGAAAGCGATGACCACTCGTCACCGTCGTCGCAATCACCGACAAAGAAGTCCGCTGGATCGTAGAAGAGAAATAGAAAAAATGGCCATCGTGACTGTACCGCTCACAGAGAAAGGGGCCTCGTGGTTCGTCCAAAATAAAGGGGGAACCAGGGGGAGTAAAAAAGGTTCCAGGCAGCGTGATGTGGCCCGGAATAACCCTCAAAAGAAAAAAGCACCGGGGGGGGCTTCCTCATTTCCGACGAGGGGGCGCCAACCTTTATAGAAAAAGCAAGGTCTACGAGCGCAAGAAACACACCCCAAGGGGGGGCTTTTTCCAGGCCGTGTTCACTCGCTCCAAAAAAAAAGACAATGGTGGGACTGGGCCGCAAACGGAACCGCTTGTGCGAGGTTAAAGGAGGGGCCGGACGGCAACGGGCAAAAAGTGCGCGCCGCGGCCGGGGCCGAATCACGGACTTCTTCGCCCGGGGAAAAAGAAAACCATCTGGCAAAACGGATGGGGGACGTGGCCGAGGGAGCAGGGAGGGGCGCTTGGGACGCAAGAGAACCGACAATAGAAAGGCTTTACAAGGGCCCCGAACGAGTCAAGCCAGGAGGAGGAGGAACCGCAAATCTCAACAGCTCAAGAGAGACCACCTAGTACCGCAAACGAGCGAGAAGGGGTTTACTGTAAGAAGGGAAAGTTCGCAGTCATCGACGATCTTCGGGAGAGGCTGGCAGACGAGAGGGTAGACTAGGACGACAAAAGCGCTGGAGGGACAAAAAGTGTGTATCGGCCTATCATTGCCTTTTCAGAAAAAAGAAAAGTTAGCACCGGGGGGGGCCAAAAAAAAAACGTCTTCTTCTTAGGAAAAAACAAGGAGGTTGTTCTGGGAGAGGGGTGTGTTCGGTGCTGTGGAGAAAGGCCGGAGGGCGGCTACAGACCCCGCCGGAAAAAGTCGATGAGAAGCAAGGGGGAAAACTCTCTCAATAATATAGAAGGGGCTCATCTAGAGAACCTAAAAAAGTGGCTGAACACGTACGAGAAGTAAACCGCCCAAGATAAGGACAGCCCAGCCAAAACACGCGCAGATCAGCACTACCAGGAAAAGACGGTGTCTCAAATCTACAGGAAGGAAATGGGGTCATGCGATTCAAAGCACTGCACGCGCGCAGCAAGAAAGCCGTCGTCACACCTGCTACCGATAAGAAAAGGAGGGGGGCGGCTAACAATGTCAAGAGAGGAGAAAGTCTAGGAGCCGTTTACTCTCTTTTGCGGGAGTCGGTTCTCTTGGAGTTCGGTGGGGAAGAGGCCTATCCTACGCTTGGGAAAGGGGGGGGGACGGTTAACTAAGGAGATCGGAAGAGCCAAGGCGTGAAAAAAACGAAGCGCGTATACTCGGCCACGTCCCATCCGGGTGAGACTAAAAGGTACCAGCTCTTGAGAAGGGGGCGCAGACGGGGGAAAAAGGGGGACTGACGACGGGGCACGGTGTGACGTCACAGGAAGGCGATGATCACACGGCGTCCAAGAAAAGGTCCTTTTACTGGATCGCCAGGGACCGAAGAACAAGCCTGAACCAAAAAACGGGGCCGGGAATGGAAAAAAATCGTAGACCTTGCGAGGAAGGAGATCATCAGGGAGAACGCGGATCTGGGAAAACCTTAACGAAAGGAAAATGGGGAAGGTAGCGGGGGGGGATCATGACGGGCCACATCACGCCTCCTGCGAGAAAAACGGCAAAGGACCCCCTAGGGCCGTCGGGGAGAAAACAAACCTGAACAGATTCCACTTGAAAGAAGGGCCAGAGGCCTAGTAATAAAAGGGGAAGGCGTCTTCGTCCAGAAGAGCGGATAGCTTGAAAAGACGATAGAGGGGGGGAAAGGAGATCCCCAAAAACTATCTAACGAGCAGTCCACCCCTCCGGAGCAGGGGCCATGGGTGTGAGAAAGAGGAGAAAGAAGACTCTTCGAATACCGCAAGAGCTCGTTGTCACAAGAGGATCATCCTGTCGAAAGGTCTGGGGGAGGGGGGGACCCATCGAGGAGAAAAAAAAAGGACTATTATCCTGGTCCCCCCGAGAGGGCCCAACCGTGGACTGTGAGGACTACAAATAGCTGCGAGGGGGAAGTTCCTTCCAGGAAGACGCCTTCTTGAAAGGAACACGGTAGCGGCAAAGGGAAACTAGGAAAAGATTGGGGGGGGGGGAAAAAAGAACTAAGGGGAAAAAGTGATCATCTGGAAAATCTGTAGAGGGACATGGCCACTATATCGCAAGGAGGGGAAAAGAAGATTCCAACGTAAAAGGCCGCACTCCAGAGAAGGGCCTGACAAAAGAAAAGAAACTATCATCAGGGAGTGGCGAAGCCGAGGAAATGACGAAAAAAAGGCGTGATAGACGTTCCTTTTGGTCGGAAGACCTTCAGGAAAAAAGGGGTGCTGGCCAGTCGCGTCAAGCGAAATCAATCCACAAGAGGGAACGTTTATCAAAAGGAGTCGTTGGGGAGGGAGAGAAGGGGAAAATCGCAAAACAGAAAACCAGTCCGGGAATGCCTACCGAGCAGGTCACGTACGTTCGCGTTGAGAACGTCTTATGGACCATTACTGGTCTGCTGGATAAGAGGGGATTGCTCTATAAGTAGAAAAAAAAAGGCCAGGAGGAACCAAAAGGGGAAACCGTATCTCTTAAGGGGGGGCTGTCCTATGGCTACCTTCCGAGTTCAGAGGGAAAATCCGGAAAAGCCTGATCTGAAGTGGAAGGAGGTGTACAGAAAAAAGACCTGCGTGAGAAGGAAGTCCGTCTATAAAGGTGAAAGAATGAGAGATTGAAGAGCCCGCTATCCCTGTGTTGCTGGGGGAAAATTAGGGCCATAGAGCCTCCCTTCGCCGGAAGAGGGGAATACAGAAGGGCTCCATGGAAAAAAGGGGAGGGCATTTGGTGGTAGGGAAGCAAAGCCAGAGGTCGCTCGACGAGAAGATTGCCGGCGAAATCGTTTCAGGAAGAAGTTTCGGAGATGAAGGGGTTAATATTGGGCTACGGCGGAAAAAAAAGAGGTGAGTCCTTAGGGGGAATACAGGAACCGTGTGGAAAAGACTAACATCTGGAGGGGATAGGGGAGGAACGCTTCCATTTAAAGGGGGAGAAGAGAAGGGAGGCGACGGCTGGGCAGAAACTTCGCTAAAGAGCGACTGTCTCGGGAATCGCGCATTCTTCAAAAGATCCGATCCGTCAAGAACAGAAAAAAAATCGCTGATCCCGGCCGCTTCGAAAAGTAGGAGATTTGAAGGTCGCTACTCAGAGAAAGTACAAATGAAAAACGCACGTCAACATGATCCGATAGAGTTTTCTATGGGTGAAAAAAGAGGGGGAGGCATGAACACTGAAAAACAAGCTACTTCAAGGGGAACGTCCAGAAAGGAACCCGGGGAAAAGAAGCGTAGCATAAGGCGATGGACGCAAATCAATCGGCGAGAAGCGGAGGGCGGACCGAGATATCTCCCCCCCGTTGCAATAAAAGACCGCCAAGGGGAAGGGGAAGGAGCCTAGTCCCCACAGAAAAGAACCCGTCGAACAACTCGAACTCTCTCATGGAGGGGGCCGTTCTCTGGCTGAAGGGAGGGACTAAGGGTCACCGAGGGCTTTTCATGGAGTTTCCGTAGAGGTGGAGAGGGGTCCACACTGGACAGACTATCTCGAATTCGACTATTAAAAAAAGAAAACCTCATTAAGAAGAGGAACTCAGTAAATTCCAAGTAGGGTGCTTTATCATAAAACCCGAGAAAGGGGGATGACCGTGGAGGAGGATCTTGGGTGGGGGGACTCTAAGAAGAAATCTGTCTGGAAAAACGGCGCAAAAAGCTTGTCCGCAACTGGGTGATCTGGAGGCCCGACCAAAAGCTTTGCCCCCAACAAACCTGTTCGCAAGACTCAAGGGGGACCAACGAATAAGACCGAAAAAAGCAGGTCGCCTACGGGGCCGCTCACAAAGAGTCAGAAAGACTCTGCTTTAAAGGGGAGCCCGGCCGGCAGGAGGGAAAGGCTTGGAGCCGCCAATTCAAAGGCCTTGGCGCGAAAAGCTTCGTCTCAGAAACCAAAGAAGACCCGAATCAAGGAAGGCCCCAACCCAACCCAAAGACCCCCAACAAAAGTTTGTTAGTCCCAGGCGTGGGATCCCTAATCGGCGCCTGAAGAAAAGGGAGCCTTTCCAGAGGGGGCGAATGAGCGCGGGGACTAAAGCCTGGGGGGAGGGGAGAGAAATCGGGGGCCGCCACATCGAAATCTCAAAGGGAACCGCAGCAGACATGAAAGGAGAGCACAGCTATTTGCAGAAAAAGGCACCCTGTCGAGGACAGCAACTGAATGTGAAAAAGGCTGTCAAGGAGGAAAGTGTGAGCCAAAAGAAGAAATGGGAGAAGCCCCCGATACTCTCAAGAAGGGAATTCTTTCTGCGGGGAGGGGTAGCCTTTAGGAAAAAGGGAGAGGGGACGGCTTGGAGGAGAGAATCCGTCAAGACAGAGAGGCGTTCTTGTGCTTCGGCGTATCTGTGGAGAGTGCTTGGATTGGGAAAAAGGCGCTGCGCCAGGGAAGAGAGCCGAACACGGGGGAGATTCGGAGAGAGACGGATCCGACCGTATTAAAAAAGGCACGATCGTAAGGGGAAGCGCTCGCACTCGAGATCTTTCTGCCAAAAAATGACCGTCGGTGGAAAAAACCGGATGCGCTAGGAGGGAAGGTCAAGAGAGAAAGCGGAGGCGGGAGGGGGACGACCCCAAAAATCCGGACACAAGAAGTGGTGCAGCAAAGATGAGAAGGGACTAGCGCGCAAGGAAAAAAAAAAAAAAAATGTCCTCGAAGTAAAGGAAAGAAAACGTTCTATCACGGAAGAAGAAGGGCAGGAACTCGGAGGGACAACTCCAACAGAAAAAACTCATCGAAAGCGCAGCCGCGATCGAAGGCACGTCCAATCCAAATCACTACACAAAAAAGAACAGAACGCCTCGAGCTCGTTCAGGAAAGGAGCGCGCAAACGAAAAAAGCCCATAGAGGAGAAGGAGAAGCCTACGACGAAGACCGCCGAAAAGGGTACATTATAGCGCCCCTAGGTTCCGTCCCGAACGGTTGATAAAAAAACGCCCACTGCTTCGGAAGGGGTACATCATCACAGAGGTGCACTGCAGGGGGGGACCGGGAAAGGGACGCGTACAAGCGAAGGAGGAACGGGCTGCGGCGTTAACTTGCGACAGATCTTCTTTGGAGAAAGCTTCGATGACTCTGATGGCTCGGAAAGAGAGGCCATCTGCCAAAAAAAGAAAAGCTACTTTAGGAAAAAGGAAGAGTAGTGGAGACAGGAAAAAAAGGTAATACATGGAAACCACTGGGGACTGGCAGGTGTTCGACGAGCTGTAAAAGGCTGTCGGAAGGAAAAAGGACTTGGCGCAAACAGAGAAGGCCCGGCTTTGGCTAAAAGATGCTTCGAATTGGGGGAAAGGGGGGAGGGGGCGACCGTTACCAAAACATGACGGGGGAAAAAGCGCGCAACAGGGAAAGGGATGGCTAGTGGGACAGAAAAAGGGGGGGGTGTGGCCAGAAACAGTTTCGCAGAACAGCTCTGACTAAAAGGTGTCTCAATAGGGAGCCCAGATCGGAGAAAAAAAAAGTAACTACGACGACTCCCCCCTAGTGTCGACAAAAAAAAGAAATCGCCACTTACAGGTCAAGAAAGAGGAGGGACCCGTACTCCAGGAGGGGATCGTATCGAAAGGGGGGGGGTACTCTGCTAAAGATATCGAAAAGTTTTCTAAGAAGAAAAAAACGTCTCCTAATCAACCGGCGGACAAAAGCTACACTGAGCAGGAAGGGGCCCACCTCAGAGACTAGGAAAAGGAAGAAGATCCCTAACTCGCTTAAGAGGACGCTTTTCAAGACTGGAAGAGATACTGAAGAAAGAGGAAGCCGTGCGATAGGGAAAAATGCACAGTTAGCGCTCCAACAGGTCCTCCTAGTAAGAAGAGAGACTCTGGATAGGGGGAGGAGACTTCTTCTCTACGGAAAAGAAGGCCGCCGGGGGAGGGGGAAGACCTACTTAAATTGTGGAAAAAAGAAGAGAGAGGGCATTTTAATAAAGGGGAAAAAAAGAGCACCAGGGACAGAAGGTTGCCAAGTTCGTAATTTCATTATTGAAGAAAAGAGTCGCGCATGAACCAACCGTCCTCTTGACCATTTGAGAAGGGGCCTCCTTAGAGCGGAAACCTTACTAAGGAAGGGGAGGGGTCGAGGTTTTAAAGGAAAAAACGAGCAGCTGGGCGAAACCCTCCTTCCGGCTCGACCCTACGCGCTCACGGGTCACTCGTAATGGCTTGACACGCGGGAAAAAGTTCTTTATTACCGGGGATCAACAGTGGGGAGAGGACGCACAAAATACTCCTGAGAAGGGATCGCGTAACAGAGGGAAACCAACATTAAGGAAAACCGTCTGACACAAAACCCACTTCGCACTTTACACGAGAAGTCTAGCGCGACAACATCGGCGTGAAAGGGGAACCCACCAAAGATTTGGGGATAACCTTTGGAAAAGAGTAGAGACCGGAGACGGTCGCCTCTCGGGCAACCGGGAAAACCGTTCTGGATGGAAAGAAAGGACATAGAAGGGTCGCTTCCTGAAGAAAGAGGGAAGAAGTCACTGGAAAAACGGCAATGGGAACTAAATGTCGCAAAGAGGAAAAACTTCGACAGCCTGGTCATCCTGAAACGATGCCCTTTCCATTGGCTCCGACATCATCACCGCCTTACTAGGGACAAGGGGGAGGGTCTCCTCGGGAAGGGGGGCGTCCCCAGGAGCAATACAGAAAAGAGAAGCACTCTCTAATGAGAAAAGGGAAAAACCACTAACGGAAGGGAAGGAATGCCCGTCTTTGAAGACAAACGACGACGGAAGACCTTCTAGAAGGAAGAAAAGATACTCTACGGAGTAAGGAAAAAAAAAATTTATCGATTAACGAAAAGACCGACACCAGACGGGGGAAAACTAGCTGGTAGGGGGAGAAACGATCTGCGCGACTGCACGCACTACTGCAGCGGGGAGAACCCCTACAAGGAACTGGATCGAAAAAAGGGGGCCTGAGAACGAGTAAGTATTCCCGAGAGCCATGGATTAAAAGGAATGCTCGACACAGCGAGCTCGGCGTAAAAAAAAAGGGCTCGAAAGATCTAAAAAGAAATCAAACGTGGCCAGCAAAGGGGGACGCTCGAAAAGATCCTCATGCAGAAGCACCTACTTAGGGGAGGAGTCCACCCCGCAACCTTCTGGGAACGTGGGGGGGGGGGGGTTCGACGAAATGAGAAAGCAAAAAAAGCGTAACTGACCAAGTCATCGCGAGCTTCAAAAAAGAAAGGAAAAAAATGTTTTCAAGAGGGGGTGCCAAGTCATCAAAAGGGAGAGGGGGCGACGCAGCGAGAAACAAGACCTAAAAAACCGACTATCAATAAACTCACTGGGATGTGGGTGTACACCGACTGGGAGTACGTGCCTGAAAGGAGAAAGGCTCTCTAAGGGAGGGACACCACAGAAAAAAAGAACGGAGTGTAATCCTTCGGGCGATCCGCTATTACGGGCTAGGAACCTATATCGGGGTCGAACTACGACACGATTAGAAGGCGGGGCTAAGAAAAAATCCTCATGGAGAGGGATCCTCTGGGGAGAGAAAACCGGGGGACGGGAAAAAGGGGTCTCCATCTACGGGGCCGCCCAATGGGCTTCAAGCCTGCCCTTAAAAACATGCGAGGAGGAGGCCCTTCCATAAAAAAGCTAACAGGGGGAAGAAGGGAATTGTCGCGGGAAGCCATTCCTGAAAAGTTCTCCACCTAGGAAGCAGATTCAGTCCTAAGGGGCTGCGCGATAAGAAAAGGAAAGGCCCCGGAGGAAGGTTCCCTGAAAATGAACGCTCGAAAGATAGACAATGTAAAAAGCCTGCAACTGACAGGTGCATCTTTTGCTATAGAAGGTGTTTGGCTTTAGGAACCTTGTCCAGAAAGGGAAGCAATTAGAGAGCGATCAAGGTCAAAGGCTAGCCGGGCGGTAATGAACCATCGGCGAACCCTGAGGGGATGGCTCGATGGAAGGAAGACGTTTCTCTGGTGGGAAATCGCAGCAGACAAGAGAAGAAAAAGCCTCTGGGCCCAAAAAAAAGAGAAAGCCGAGTGAAAAATCACTCCAGCGCACTACACGACACCGAGACCGGAAGAGACCGGTCTTACTGGCCGAAAAAGTTCGCCTTCACCAAAAAAAGTCTCTGAGGGGGATGGAGGAGGAGCATGAAAAACGGCCTCTCTGGGAGGAACAGGGCCGCGTGGAAAGAAAGGGCTTCAAAAAGGTTCAAAAAAAACACCGCGGGCTTCGGAGGAGGAGCGAAACGCGTCATTCAACCGGGCGCGTGGCGGGCGCTGTGGTGCGGGGGGGGCCCTCCCTCGGGGGGAAGAGGTCCTGTTGCGAAAAAAAAAAGCTATGAGGAAGGACACGAGCAACAACTAGTAAAAGGAATAGATCGCGGTCCTCCGGAAAAAAAACGACCTCGTAGCTGTCGAAAGAAAAGCGATAATTCCCTCCTGCCCCACCCCGCCAACATCCCAGAAAAGGACTTACTAGAAGAAGAAAAAAAGCCATTCGAATAACAGGTGAAAAAAGGAGCAGGACCACGCTAAAAAAACCTGCCATCTCCGCGCGGGCCGGTAACTCGGCCTAGAAAAGTCGACGTATAGTCTAAAAAAAATCTATGAAAGAGGGGGACGACCCCAGTGAGAAAAAAGACCTCGCGGATAAAGGGCGGAAGATGCGAGATCGTGCTGGGATGCTGATTTGCAGAAACTCGTACCGGGCGACCTTACAGACGGTCCGAACGAGGAGGCTCGGGCAGAAAATGAGTTAAACCATAAGGAAACTACAGCGCGTACTCAGTCCACGCCCACCGTTTCTAAGGTCATATGGGGAAAAAAGCCCTGCGAAAAAGGGGAGGAGGAGTTATCTCAAAAGAACTCCCTAAGGGGGCCTGTTTACGGACAAAAGGGGGAGAGTAACGCCGTCAGGGAGCACAGCGTCTCCCGAAGGGAGGTGGGCTTAGGAAAAGGGGGAAAGCTTTCCGTTCGAGGAGTTGGCTAAAAAAAAAAGGGACCCAAGGGGAAGGGGGAAGTGATGGTCTCAAGGCAAGAGTAAATTGCGCGCTCGGGCTCGCTAAAGGGGGTTGTCGAACGCGTAAAACGCTGAGAAGAATAGGGGAACACGGTTGCGGTGGGGCAAAAGGGGGGAAGGGAGTTTTGAGCACATCAAAAAAGGGAAAACCGGGCAATGACGCCCCTGAGAGGCCCTTCGATGGCAGTATCCCGGAAGAAAGCCAGGAGCTTTACAAAAAAGAGAAAAAAATGTCCCATTATTATAGGGGGGGGGGCGTGCAGGGCAAAAGGAACGGAAATCTTGGGAAAGTCGACGATCGACGGTGACGGGCACTTTCATCGCGGGGAAAGAAATCGCGAACTTATCATCAAAAAAACAGAAAACGATCTCAGGCCATGGAGGGGAGAAAAGTGTCCTAGAAAAAGGAGAACGGTGATCCAAGATCAGGCACCAAACAACTGGAAGTACGGTCGGGAGGTAAGTGTGCTCAAAACTATCGTATCTTCGTGGGAAAAAACTGCCTTTATGGGGAAAAAGCGGTGGCAAGGACGACTGGGGGGAAAAAAGGGGGACCGTCAAGAGGGCTATTGGGAGAGGGAAAGCCGAACCGGGGCTCGTCTTCGAAAAACTGAGCGGAAAGAAGGACTGTCAAGGAGAGAAGAGGGTGTTGTTGACGAAGAAAAAGTAGTCGAGCAGGTAACGAGAGGGCAGAGGGAAAGCTCTGTCCAAGGCCTCGGGGTGGGGGAGACCGAGCTCCGGGGAAAAAATCGACTGTCATCATCAAGGGGGCTCATCCAGGGCGAGCGGGCATACGATCATGACTACGAAAAAGGAGTTCCTGTCAAGGGGCGGGAGGCCGCCGTGCGGGAACGGGGGACGAAAGGCCGAAAAACAAAAACGTGCAAAGAGTTCTCGGAGGAAAAAAGCCTTTGCGGAGCCACAGAAAGAGGGATGGGCCGCCGAGCAATCGCGAGGGGGGCGACCGTCTGCAGGGGAAAGCGTAAGGAGGGGGGGCTTGTCCACTCGAAGGGAGGAAGGCGTCTTGCACTTCAGTAGAGTGGACGTGGGGAAAAGTATACCTCAATAGAGGAGAAGGAAAAATTTTAAGGAGCTGCGGAGGGGGGAAGCCGAGGTCCTCAGCATGAGGAAGAGGGATGACTGAGTGGAAAAAAAAAAAACGAAAAGCCCTTGCCGGCGAAAAAAAGCCCTTCTTAGAAGGAAATTGTGGAGGGGGGAAATCGGAGGGAAGAACTCGCCCGCGATCCAAGGTGTTATTGGATGCAAGCATGAATACCGTCTCGGGAAGGGGGGAGGAAAACCGCTAACAGGGAAGAGGGTCGTTTTCGGGGGGGGGAAAAGCCTCTGCACAGGAGATCGAAAAGAGCTCAAAAAGGAAAACGAAGTGCGGATCGGTCGATCGGGGGAAGGTGCCTATAGAAATGGACGATGGAAGGAAAAGGCCGCGTCAGAACGTAGGGGAACCTGGGAACGGAAAAAACGCACCTTAGCAGGTCAACGACCAGTCAGGGAGATCAGTCAAAAAGGGAACGTGCTCGAGCCGGGGTAAAAAAACTTCGTGAGCCCTGAGGCTCAAAAAAAAAGAGCGACGGTCGAATCAAAGAAACGAGACCAAAAGGGAAAGGGCCGAAGCAGAGGACAGGCGGAGCCAAGATCGCTGCTACCGTGTACCGTCGTCAAAAGAGAGTAGGCGGTTCATGGAGGACTAGGGAATTAGTAGGAAAACCATACCAAGAAACGAATATCAAGAAGAATTGTCTGGGGGCCAGGCCTGATGGGAGAAGAGAAACATGAAAAAACAACAGCGAACTACCTCTCAAAAAGAAGCCGGGATTCACCAGGAAGAAGTGGCTCCGCGCAGGCTTCGCTGGTCAACCAGCAAGAAAGCCTAAAGGCGGGGGAAGGACCGCTGCGAAAAGCGGCAAGAAGACCGCCGCCCGCAACGCAGTAAGACCGGCCCGCGGAGAGAAGACCACTAGAAGAACAAGCCACTCTCTACTCTAGAGAGGAGGGAGAGGCCTTCGGGAATAAAAAAACGGTCCCTCAGGTCGCGTTCTGCGGAGCTTGCATTCTCAGGGTGATATATCAGAAAAAAGCCACGAATAGAGGGTACACCCACAGAGCTCGAAAAGGAAAGGGCTTCTTTGGAAAATCGGTCTTCCCTGAAAGGAAATGGGAAATGTTAAAAAAAGGGAAAAACTCTTTGGGGGGAAGAGTTCTTCGAGAAAAACCTGCGTCTGGACTCCTCGACGGTGCTAGGTCGCACGCTCGACGAAGGGAAAAAAGAACTGGTTCAGGATGCGGCCCGGAACCAAGGTAAGACCCAGGTCTAGCTCAAAAGCTCAGGACATTAGTGACTCCGCCTGCCTCGAAACCTCAAGCCGCGTTAACGGGAGAAGCCTGAAGAGAGGGGCTTTTCGCCAAGAAAAGTTTCTGGACTAACGGCGAAAAATTTGGACGCGCAAGAGTTACTCCGACACCCGCCATCCAGGTCTCCCACTCGACCTCGGCAATGGACTTGTTTGCGAAAAAAATGGTATAAAAGAAAAGGACGGGGAGGGGGAAACCCGTATACAAAAAGGAAGGGGACGTCCAGAGTACGAGAGGGAAAACGGTCATCATTCCGCACTGTCCGCCAACACATATCGAGAAAGTCAAAAACCGAAGCGGCTCCGTAAAGGGATGAAAACTCACAAAGGGACCCGGCAACGAAGGTATGCTGGAAAAGCTATCCGCCCCACCCCGGGGGGACCAAGGATCGCACCCGTAGGGCCGAATAAGGGAAAAAGAAAAGGGCGCGGCTGGCTGCGGACATTCATTGTCGGCCGCGGATGCTTCATGGTTACTAGGGGGGCTCAGAGCAAAAGACCATCCGACCGATAGGAGTAGGGGATGTCAGGGACGTGCTAGTGATCATCTTTGGTGCTGGTCGGGCTGAATCGGACGCGAGCCATCTTCGCTCGAGTGAAGAGCGGGTTTGTCAGGAAGGAAGGTCCGCTGGCGAGACGAAAAAGTCTTGACGGGGTTACTGAGGACACGAGACAAAAATGAAGGGGGGAGTCAGAGAGAGGAAGATTCGTCACGGACCGGAGTGTCCAGGGAAAAATGAATCGATCGTCAAATATCGAGGAAAAAAAGGGGAGTATATGGGGGGGGAACGATCGTACCAGAGAGACATCAGGACACCCTAGAAGAAAGGGACATCACGATAGAGGGAAAAGATAGCGAGCGCATGAAGAAAAAAAGGAAAAAATCGGAAAAATACACTTCACGTCTATACGGCGTCTCTCATGACTCGAGCATCGTACAAGACGCCTTTCGGCCTGAGGAGAGGAGAGCGCTAGCGAGAAAAACTCGTTCCAGAAAAGGCACGCCTAAGGATAGAAAAAAGACGTGGATTTCACGGATGAGCTTGCATGCTGGCTTCCCATAGAGGGAAACGCTCAGCCTAGAAGACCTCCGCCAAAAAGCAGTCTTAAAAAAATTTTCCAGGAAGCTACTCTTCAAGAAAGGAAATGAGTTAGAAAGGTAACAATCTTTTCCTTAGGCGTCTACCGTGGAGAAAAGGCGAACATCGCCAGGAAGAGAAGCCTTGTGAGGGGGGAAAATTTGCATAAGAGAGAAATGTTGGCTAAAGAAAGAAGAGCTCCCGCTCGAAAAAAGGCATCGCCCATGGCCGGGGGGAGGAGATCTTCGCACTGAGAAGGGGTGATCGCCACCTGGGCCACAAAAAAAAACGAGTCTAGGGGGGAGGAGGGGAGTAGGGGGAAAAGAAAAAGTTCGGGCGTCAAGAACCTGTCGCCAACCAGCAAAGAAAGGAGGATTACGTTCACGCGAACCAGAGGAGAAGGGTATAAAAGGCGTTCTTGCCCAGTAGGTGACCAAAAAGAGGACGTCAGGATGAAGAAGGACATCCACGTGGGCCAGGACGAAGGCACCCTTTTCGCCGTAAAGAGGGAAGCCAGAGCTCAGAAAGAACTCCGGGAAGAAAAACTAACCGAAAAACGACCTGTTCCTCGCCACTGGGTCGCGGGGAAAAAAGAAGATGTCCCGACTCCGGTAAAAGCCGTCTTCCGGGAAGGAAGGAGGGGGGGGACTCGCAATTCGTGATCTGGAGCCGACTCAGAGAGGCCACCTTCAGGCAAGGAAGGGGGGGGAAAGGGGTCCTCAGAGAGAAAACTCGACCCGAAAGGGGAGCGGACGTCGCTGAGTGGAGAGGGGAAGGCGACTGCCTCGCTGGAAAAAAAAAAAACCGTTCCTTCTGCTTTCTCCGGATGAAGGATCGCCCCGAAAGGGGGGACCTATGATCAGCAGTCTTCTTGGAGGACTGCCTAGGAAAGTGCCTGTCCGAAAGAGGGGGGGGATCCCTAGTCTTATCCATGGAGCGGAAAGAGTTTACATTGAAGTCCTGACCTCCTACCCTAGAAAGGGTCTGAATCATTTGGAAGGCTTAAGGGGGGAATTATGTGCGAAGAGGCAATGAGCGAAAAAAAAAAAGCCAAGCCTCGTGCTCGGTCGGACGCACGGAAGCTAAGGATAAAGCCGGGAAAGGACTATAGTCGAAGAAATCCGTCGGAGGGAAAACATCGCGCTGGGAAAAAGGAAAAATACCGAGAGACCTCGACGACGCGAGGGCACTTTCCCGAAGCGCTGGACGCGATCGAGGGTTCGTTTATGACAGGAAAAAAACTGCGATTACGCAACACGAAGACCAGACGCCGCGAAGGGGAGGAAAGTCGAAAAAGAAAAAAAGAATCTTCAAAAAAAAAGGGGGGGGGCTCTCGAAAAAGTGCGCACTAAACCACAATGATTATAGAGGGAGAATAAAGGGGGATCGGAGGGGAAAGGACACATGAAAAGGGTTCTAGTGAGGACTAAAGAGACGAGGAACTCTGGCCCAAGGAGGCCCACCGGGCTTGATCTCGGGCGATTACATCAGAAAGGACTGAAAGGAAAAAAACCCCTTACTCCAAAGGGGGGAGGCTTACTGAGGTCCACAAGGAGCCAAGGCGCTCATAGAAAGGGCAATCCTTATCGAGGCCTCGGCAAGGCCATCGAAGGGGAACATCACCAGAAGATCCGTTAGGGAAAGAAGGGGGAATGACTACTCAGCCAGGAGGTCACACGAAAGAATAATCTGAGTGAGGCTCCAGATACCCACTCCGGAAAAATGGAACTACGCCGCCGGGAAAAACGACTCCGTCGGGAAGAAAAGCTCGTCATTCCTCAAAAGAGAGAAAGTTTTCTGAAAAGGGAAGCGGCTGCTCGCAGCCAAGAGATAAAAAAAAGAGTCGATCTCCACTGGGCGCTGTTGCGTGCATTGCCAGAGAGGAAAAAAAGGCTGCGAGGCTCCCTCCCCGAACGAGAAAAAAGAAGGCGTCCTTAGGGTCAAGGAAAAAAAACTGTATTAAGAAGAAGAGAGAAGGACGACACCGGCTAGGTTGAAAAAAAAAGGTAGACGTTGAAGAGGCCCTCTGGAGAACCATATCAGCGCGACCGGAGGGGGAAGATCTAACCTGAAGAAAAGGGACTCCTTCTTCTTAGGGGGGGAAAAAGCAGATGGTAAAAGAAAAGGGGGATCACTCAGTGCTACGACTATCATGCTGAGGAGGGGGTCCACCAGGCTCTCGATTAGGGAACGACGTCAACAACAGGGGAAATCTTCTTTCCCACCGGACTCGGCTAGAAAAAAAAGTTAGCACCAGAAAAGAAAAAGGGGAATGCTTATCCAGGAAAAATAAAAGGGGGATAAGGGAAGCTTCTACGATTCTCTGGACACGGGCGTCGCGAAAAAGAATTAAAGAAGGAAAAAAGGGGTTTATGGCAGGACGTCGCGAGTCGCGCTAACGGGCAGAGGAGGAAAAGAGAGCGTTCAGGATCAGAAGAGCCTCTGGGAAGGGAAACAGGGCCAGGAGGGGAGATATGGTACATCAAGAGCTACCTGTGCCTCGTGAACGTCGTCGTCCATCGAAGGAAAAAATGCTTACGAGAAGGGTTCTCGCAAGAAGGGAGTGTTTAAGAGAACCCTCGAAAAAAAACCGGAAGGCTTGACGCCCAGTCCGCTACCGTAGGGAACCTTATGATAGGAAAGAACGCGCAAGGTCTGAAGCCGACCATTCCCGGAAAAGAAGAATGTTTAAAAAGTTCTAAGAGAGCGGACGCGCGAAAAAGGTCCGGAAAATACGAAAGTTTGCTCATCGCCGGCGGGGGGACGGAAGAAAAAGTTCCGGACGTCCGTCAAAAACTACCTCACGGCAAACCTCGATCACGACTGAAAGGGAGAAACGGTTCCAAATCTAAAAAAAACGTATGGGGGGGGGAAAAAAGGAAAAGTACTCGAGGGGGGAATGACGCAGCTCTGAAGGAACGCCTCCCCATCCCGGCGGACTCGGCCAAAACGAAGAGAGTCTGTGCGAGGCAACCGGCAATAACCATCTCACAAAAAACACCTAGAGAACCGGCTCCGAAAGCTACGAAGACCTGTTCTCAAGGAACCTGACGTCTAGGAGACGAGGCCTCGGGAAACGGGAATCGAGAGAGGAAAAAAGAAAGGGACGACGGCCACTCGTCTCTGCTCCTGGGGGGGGAACTGAACATAGAGGGGGGAAAGTCTGACTTAAGGAAAGGAGTGAGGAATAGACAGCGGAGGCAAGCGTTGTTCTGGGGCGCGGGTGGGGCGGGGCTGAAATTACCTCCAGAAAGGGAAAAAAAGGTCTCTTCCGTGGCAAAAAACATACGAGTTGCGTAGTATGAAAAGGGAACGCGATCTCAAAAAAAAGGGAAAAGAGATAGATCAGGGAGGAAACCTTGCTCTCAATAGAAGAGGGCATATCTGGTCCGGAGGGAAACACTGACGAAAGTCCTCCACCCGCTGGATGGAACATAAAAAAAAAGAGAACCCACTCCAAAAAAGAAAGCACTCCTAAGAAAAAAAGAGTCGAAAGAACGGGAAAACCGATGAGCCGAGCACCGACACCCGGCGCCTGCCACCTCACGAGGGAGGAAGTCCCTCACGAACTGCGACCGGAGCTACTTAGCGGACCAAAACCTCGACTAAAAGGAGGGGGCGAAACAGAAAGAATCCCGTCGAATGTCGGTCCTTACAAGGGGGTCGTTTAGGAGGAAAAAGGAGCTGGGGCTATTGCAAAGGGATCGGCAGGAGCCGACCTTGAAAGTAGGGAGGTCGGTCACGCCGGGCGGGGATGGCGCTGTCGCTTCGAGCCCTGTCACTCAGCGGCCCACGACATCAATACTCGTCCACGGGGCAGAAGCCTTGTTCGAAAAAGAGACCAAAAAAAAAACTGCGGGGAAAAAGAGGGGGCAGCGTCAGAAGGGAGGCCAAAATGTGGACTACGGCAACGGGGTCGTCCACGCGCCCGATAACAGCGGCGAACCGCATGCCGTAAGTCCACCTTGTCGCCGAGGGACGAGCGAGGACGAAAGAAAAACCTGACGCCGGAACGGAGCGGCTTCCGTATAACGCGGGAGAAAAAATCAGTGCCTCCGATCTTGCAGGGGGGAAACCCGTAAGCACGGAACTGAATCTCACGAGAAAGGGGGGGCGTTTCGAGGAACTGGCCACATCCGAAAAAGGCGAGAACAAAAGCGTTCAGACCAGAAAAAAAAAAAAAGTCCAGGAGGAGGAAAAAGAGGCAACTGCGAATGGCCGCATAGGAAAAGGTCGTCTCCACAGAAGGTCGCAGTGACGGGGAAAACTTCATAGGGGAAGAGCGACGATAAAAAAAAGTCCGAGCCAGAGGGGGAGTCTAACGAACGTGGACGATAGCCTCTAGACGCGAACGGATAAACTGAAGTACAACCAACAACATTAAGGTCGGGTTCCTGGGAGGGTGTGACTATGCTCTTAAAGAAGCCCGGTGTCCAAACAAAAACACCGGGGTGGAGAAAAAAACCATCTCGGCGCAGGAAGGGAAAAAAGAAGAAAAAAATCCCAGGCAGCAAAGTACACGTTCAGACCCAGTCACCGGGGGTCCCTCTCGAAAATGACTAAGCAGAAAGTCCGGGGGGGCAGGAGAGAAAACAGGTGCGGAGGGCGCGCAGGCTCTGGCCACGAGAACCAGATGGAATCGAAAAAAAGTCGGTTGAAGGGAAAAGGAATTGCCGTCACCTCGCCTGAAAGAGAAGTGTTGACAGCAGGGAGGGGAGCATACGAAGAGGCGACTACCGCGGCGATAGAGACGTTCCTTGGCGGTGCGGTCTCCGCCGGGAAGCCGTCTCGCAGATCGCGAAACTGAGACCAGCAAGGGAAGGGGTTCACGTGGCTGCCAGGAAAAGGTTCTGAGCGCATCCAACATTTTGGGGGACGAACACCACTCCGGGGGGGGAGTCCTCCGAGCAAGGTCTGCGAGTCGTCGTTGGACCGGAGGCGTAGCCATAAAGGGAGGGGGGGTTAGCCCCTGCGAGCAAGAAAGGGAATCAAGGGGCGTGAGTCACCATGCCGCTGAGACCGAAAGAAGAGAGGAAAACGTGGTTATGAAAATTGCCCTGCCGATGGAAGAAGGAGAAGCCGGAAAAAAGGACTCTGTTGAAAGTATCCCTAGGAAAAGAAGTTCTCTGCGATGACCGCCGCTACCGGAGGGGGAGGACTCTCCCGAAAGTCTTGTGGAAAGAGAGGCGCCCGGCCGAAGACGCGACGTTTCTAAGACATGTGTCAGTGCAGTGGGGCGAACCTCTGCCAGACTGTAGGACGACAGCGAGGGAAGGCTAAGGAAACTATCGTATGCAGGAAGGAGAGGGGGGCGATGGGCGCTAAAAAGAAGCCGCGGGGCGAGGATGGGGGTCGTTGGAAAAAGGAAAAAGCCAAGGGGAGAAAGGGGAAAAAACCTGTTCGATCCGTCAAGCGCTGGAACAAAAGTGAACGGCCGCGTAGGGCGATGGCCGTCGGAAAAGGAAAAACAAAAAGAAAAAGGGGGCACTCCTGACGGGTGATCGGGCGAGACGGAGGAAGAACTCTATAACGGAGCGTCATCATCATAGGAGAAGGGGCGTGACTCCGAAAATAAGGAAAAGGACGATTAATGCGGAGGAAAAGCAGACTCGAAGAGGTCTGGCCCCATAATGCAAGAAACACGGCAACATTAGGAGAAGGTCTATGGGGCTTGAGAACCTGCAAAAGATTGAATAACTTCACTTTCAGAAGACGAGTGAGAGGAAGAGAGCGTTCGGCACGAGACTGAAAAGAAAAATAGGTCAGCTGTCCCGATCAAGCGTCTCGAAGGGCGGAGGCTCGGGGACCGCTTCTGGAGCAGGAAAGAAAGGGGCATCCGTCTGAAAGCCGCCAGGCCTTCATTGCCGCAGAGGAGCCTTCGCCAAAAAAAAAAACGCCACGAGAGGGAAGAACGTTCGGGAGACCAAAGGGTTGCAAAGAACCTCTGTCGAGGGGGAACTGCCGTGGCCGAGAGGGGTGCGAGATTCGAAACGAAGCGAAAGTCGAAGAAAAAAAACGGACGAGGACGAGGAGGTCACGGAAGGCGTCAAGGGGGACGAAAAGGTCCCGGGCACGCGCCCTCTCAGGGGGAGAGAGTCGTCGGAAAGGGTCGTAAAGGGAGAACCGTCGACAACGAAGAGCTGCCCCTGCGCTATCGAGCTGGACGAGCATGGGTGCTCAAAAAGGACCACGGGACTGGGAAAAAAACGGCCTGGCGCGAGGAGAAGGGTTTCACCCCAGAGCATACCTGCCAGAAAGGGGGGAAGCCGCTCAACGGCCTCGCGCTTGGGAGGAGCGTTACCGTAAAGACGCCGAGTACAATGGGGCTTGCCGGAGGAAGAAAAAAAAGAGCGGAAATCGGAGCCTTGAAAAAAACAGTTGTCTCAAAAGAAGCCTCGCGGCGTAACGTGTTTTGAAACGGTGTATCAAAAAGACGATAGGGGAAGGACCGTAGAAAAAAGAAGGGGGGGCGATGTCGCTGCTGGAAGCAGGGGGAATCACCGCCGGATGGTGAAGAAAAAATAGCAAGAAAAAGGGAAAACGCCGAACGGGAAAAAGTAACCGGCGCGGTGCAGAGACCCTTCACAAGGACTCCGTACGCCGAAGAAGGGTTTCTGAGGTATAAACCGCCGCCAGGGAGAAAAACTCGGACGACGAGGAAACTACGGAAGCTCTACGTGTTCGCAGAGGGAAAAGGCAGGTCGGCCATGTCGTCCGTCGGAGGGGAGCTCGATATGGGCGGCGGGGTCGCGGGACGACCGAGCGATCGAGGGGGCGGCGTTAACGAGAAAAAATATCATGGGGTGATGGGGACGAGCCTCGGAGAGGGGGGGGGGTTCTCAAAAAAGAAAAACTGGGAAAGTCCGCAAGGGGGGGGGGGGATGCGCTAGGGAAATAAGGGGATACTGAAAGGGGAAATACGTCGTTACGTGTTTAATAAGTCGACTTCAGTGAAGAAGGAAAGACACTCTTAGATCGGGGGGTGTTCATAAAAGACTCGGTGTCAAAGAAAGAGGAGGGCTATGAGA
>Ga0179591_1325998_pt1 | contig 23929 bp, 41 predicted proteins | sample CZOMad2_1_08_16f_FD_182891 | JGI IMG/M metagenome (GOLD analysis project Ga0179591, IMG submission 182891) | Vadose zone soil fungal communities from Angelo Coast Range Reserve, California, USA - CZOMad2_1_08_16fungal (PacBio error correction) | ecosystem: Environmental > Terrestrial > Soil >...
AGACAGTGCACGTACGCGGGGGGGAAAAAACAGGGGACAGGCACTACGGATGGGACAGTAGAAAAAGGTGAAGGGGGTGGCTTGGTTGGTAGAAAGACGTAAGAGCCGTGGAGAGAAAGCTCAAGGATATTCAGGGGTCCGGGGTGAGGGCGACAAATGCACCAAACTAGAAGCACTGAGGGGCAGAGTCGTCGCTCATCGGCAAAGAGGTCAGGAGCGAAGCAAAAAAAAATTGGTAAAAGTTTACAAAGCGCACCCAGTAAGGGAACCCTCCCGTCAGCCGATGAGTACGAAGATGCAAACCGCCTTGGCGGACGCTGGACAAAAAAGAGGACGTTCCTTCACGAACGCTGTAGTGAAGAATGAAACGACACGCACTTCAGGGCGGAAAAGAGAGGAAGATTAAAAAAAACGGAACAGGAACGATCGAACGAAATAAGCTTTGGAAGCAACAGCTTAAGTGAGGCTACGAGATTCGTTGGGTAGAGAGGGGAAAGTGAAGGGAGCGGATAGTAAACGTCAGGGAATAGGAAGGGGGAGGAGAGAGAAAGAATGGGGGGAGGGGGAAAGGGAGGGAGGGGAGAAGAGGAACAGGAGAGGGGGGGAGGGGGGAGAGGGGGAGGTAAACGAGAGAGGGGGGGGGGGGGGGGGAGAATCAGATGGGGGGGTAGAGGAGATGGGGGGGGGGGTGAGTGGGGAAGAAAGAAGGTGAAAGGGTACGGGGGTCGGCAGAGAGGGGGGAGGAAAGGGGGGGCGTGAACTCCTTGATATGAAAATGTGAAGGAGAAAATTAGGCAGTTGGTGTGGAGGAAGTAACGAGAGGGGGGAGAACCTCGAGTCAGAAAAGTGTGACTTCTGGAAAGAAGCTGTATCAAGAAAACATACTGGACTGAGGTCTCAGAGACAGTTTTTGGAGTTAGCCACGCGGCTAATACCCTGACTATCGTACTAACTAGGCCATGTAATGGACCTCGCACTCGGCCACATACGGAATCAACTGGAGCTACGGCAGTATCGTAATGAAGATGGAACAGCTCGGACACTTTCTCAACAGGGGGAAGGCCCAACACACAGGAACAAACAAACGATCGCTTTAGCTTTCTTGGAAGGGGGAAAAGAGAAGAGAAAAGAAGAGGAGGGGGAAGGGGGAAAGAAGGAGAGGAGAGGGAGAGGGGGGGACAAGGGGGGGGGAGAAGAAAGTAGAAAGGAGGGGAGAGGGAGGAGAAGGAGAGGGGGAAGGGGAGGGAGAGAGGAGGGGAGGGGAAGGGGGAGGGGAAAAAAGAGGTAAAGAGGAAAGGGGGGGGGGGGGGAGGAGAAAGATGGGGGAAGGGGAGGGAGGGGGAAGAGGAGGAGGGAAAAAGGGAAAAGGGAAGGGAGTGGAGAAAGAAGGAGGGGGGGAGGAGGGAAAAAAGTGGAAGGGAGAGGGGCGGGGGGGGGGGAGGGGGATGGGGGAGGGGAGGAAGGAGAGAGAAAAGAGAAGGGGGGGGGGAGGGGGGGGGGGAAAGGGAAAAAATGGGGAGGAAAAGGAGGAGAAAATGGGAGGGGAAAAGGTATTTTTGATAAAGGTCTCCGTGCACATGTTCCCCTCTTACGTGTTTGGTCCACTAGTTACTGCCATCAGTCTGTCTGTCTTGGGGAGAAGGGATCGTCATTCTGAAACATTGCTTCCTCGTCATGTGGCCTTCTAAACATCTTCTTGCACCTGGACAAAGGGAAGATCAGTCGACAGAAGAGACATAACAAGCAAGGAGTCAACCAATCTACAAATTCCACGAGAATAGCACCATTCCACGAAGCCGGGGCGGGTTCTTGCCTGAACAAATAGCAGAATAGGGTAAAACGAGGAGGTAAAAAGGGGGCCAACTGTTATAGATCGGGTTTAAGAACGACTCGCGGGAAAGGTAAAAGCGTCAGAAGGCAATTAAACTGAAGTCTGAAGGTCAAAAATGAGTGCGACGAAAAACAGGGGGAAAGGAAGGTTGGGATGTACGCGGCAATAGAAACAGAAGAGGGTGTATCATGCGGTGCGCGCGTCGAGGGTCAGAGAAAAGTAGGGGGAGTGAGGCAGCACGGATCGAAAAGCAGTGGAGTGGTTCGATTTGTCGTGGTAAGAAGGTGGGGGAAGGAAACGTGATAAGGTGACGGGGGTGAGGGTGAGGAATAAAAAGTAAGGCAGGGGGAGAGGAGAGAGAGAGGAGCTTAATTCCGTGTATGGATGTTGGATGTTCAAAAAGGAAGAGTTGGGGGGGGTCAAGCACAGTTGGGGAGCACGAATGGGCACCAGAAGAGGTTCACTGGTGTCGTGAGGGATGACCACTGGGTTGTCAAGCAGAAGGAGGGGAAACGGTGTGGCTGGATGGGGGGAGTGTGTCCTTTCCAATAAGATATCAATCTTCAGATCGGCGAAATCAGATCTTAAGTTGAAGAGAATACGCAGTGTATGGGGTCGGAAATGAAGAAATGCATATGTTCGCACTCCAGCACCCCGGCTGGGACGCGGTAAAAAGGGGGAGAGAATGGTGGTCAAAAACAAGAAGGCTGAAAGTGACAGAAGGAGGGGGGGAAATTGCACATTTCTCACCGCGCAGGTATGTAAATAATTTACAGGCTAAAGGAAGCAAGGGAGAGAGACGGGGGGGGGCGAAGCAGAAAGAAGACAAGGAGACCAACAGAAAGAGGAAAATGGTCTTAAGGAACGGTCAGTCAACAGGCAGGCAAAAGCTGGTCACAACTTGAAAAGAGGACGGGCGGGGTGTGGTGTTAGCTGCCCGAAGACCAAAAGTAGAAACAGAAATCGACAAAGAGAATTTAGCTGATACGGAGAAATGCCTAGGGGGATCTGTGACAGACGTGAAGAAACAAGAGAAAAAAAAGTGGGTCGGATGGGAAATTCAAGAGTGTATATTCATGCTTCGGGGGGGGGCAGCCTGGGGGCCAGTTAAGATGATGGGGAGGAGAGAAGAGGTAAGTACGAGCACTGTGGCAAGTCTTGTTGTCCCTGACGCGATTGACGCACAGACAGACGGAAAGAAGGAGACGAGCGGTCCAGAGCAGAAAAGCGACAAAAGACAGCAAGGAAAATTAGACCAGAAGATGGTAACCCTACATCAAGACAGTATCCTCGGCCAACTGGAGAGTGCATTGGGGAGGGGACGAAATGGAGGGAGGGCAAGGTCCGCCACCAACTCAAAGGGAAAGGAAAAAGGAAAACAGGATACTACACAAAAGCAAACAGCTTTTTTACCCGAGCTGCTTGTAATGCAACGGGGATGTGAGGAAGAAATACAAAAAGGGGGGGATTTTGGAGTGACGGAAAGAGGGGGAGTCGCGAAAGATGTGGAAATTCGTCGTGCCGATCCGATGCGAAAGACCAGAGAAATGAGGGAGTGTGGTAAGAGAGCCAGAAATTGGCTAGTGGTGTGGGCCGGGTTCCAGTGGAGTCTTGAGACAAGGGATAGTGAAACGGGGGGCACAGGGGAATGAAGGGACTTAACTATGCGGAATTCGGGAACATACCGGACCCCAAAAACGGGGGTTTTCGGTTTCAGTAAACTACGACTCTACAGGAAACCCAAAAAAGACGGGTGAGCGAGCAGAAAATCAGATATGCCTTTGGGCTCGGAGATCGTATGAAAACACACAAAGACATGGGACGGAAAAACAAGGCCAAAAGGGGGGAAGAAAACGAGGAAAGAATGGAGCGGTCTCAGAAAAACGAAACGAAATCGTTCATCACTGACGGTCAAGTGTCAGGAGGTGAAGGAGGAAAAGTGCGTGAATATTCATGCGCAAAAAGAGGCTAAGGTGGAAAAAAAGAGGGACGCGGTCTTAGAAATTAATGGTTCATGGATCTCTCGCAAGTGGAAGCGGAGAGGCAGCGAGCGAAAGAAAGACGCTCAACGACGATAAGGAGGGAGGAAAAAAGAAGGGGGAAAAAAAAAAATGGTGGCTACGCTGACATTTTCTATCGAATCACGTTAGGCGTCCGAAAACGAGCGCGCAAAAAGACGTTAAAGAAGGGGAACGCCTTTGCGCCAAAGAAACCGGGTGAACGGGGACAGGAAACGAACGCAGGGGCGAGGGACATTTACGACAATCGATGACAAAAAAGGTCCCAAAACGGGAAGTAAGGTAGGACGATCGGGGGGAGGACATCACTGGGGAGCACGAATAGGCTGCCGTCAATGGTTGTATTGCCGCGGCCGGTACGTGTCAGAAAGGGAGCATGCCTGTCAAGTAGTAAGAAAACAGGGAAGCTTTTGTGTCCAAGGAGAAAAAAGAAAGTGAACCAGTTAAGGGAGATCGGATGCGAAAATTAAACGATGAGGCCGGGGGCCGAATCGACCACACGGGCAAGGGAATAAAGAGTGAACGAGACCTGGGAGAAGGGCGATCAAAGCCTATCAGCAGCGGGGTACTGGGCTTTCCAAAATCTCGTCGCTGGGAAGATCATCATGGCAGCCAGATGGGAGGGGAAGCTGGCTTGGGGAAAAAGGAGCAGAGGGAAAAAAAAATCAGAAAAAAAGGAAGGAAAAAACTCAAATTACAGGACTCTGAAAGAGGAGCTTGTCTATTTAGAAGCGGGACAGAAATGTTCGCGGGGGCAGGGGAAGAGGGGTCAGATATGTAGAGGCGGACTGAAGAAGGCTGGAGGGAGATGAAAAAACTCCGAAGTGTTTCGGTTCGAATGCTGTGACCGGTCACAGTTCAGCAGAGAAAACACGGGGTGGAGACTGAAAGACGGGGATCCAATAGCAGATGGAAAAGGGAGGCAACCACATGCGGAGACGCGGAAGGGGGGAGGGACCGAAGGGCTTGACATTACTGAATGGAAAAGAAAAGCACAAAACGCAACACCATTGGGCAGGGGCTAGGAAGGGGGTACGCTTAAGAGGAGGGAAAGGGATCAGAAAAACCGGCCGTTCTAAGGTCCGCACCTCTACGGGGGGTTAACGCAAGAACCCGGGAAAGGGTAATCAGAAAGGTACAACCGTACGCTAGAGAAGGTGGTGCAAAAAATCGAGGGGAATTATTGGTCACCCGGGATAACGGGCCTGCTCGCGCAACATCGACGTTCCAAGGGTTCAAAACATTTCACCGGAGGAGTGGCATCTGCAAGAAGGGAAACGACAATGGAAAAGAACAGAAGGGGAAGGAAAAGCGAAGAGGAAAGGGGAAAAAAGATCCATTCTGACCTCATCCACGCTGTTGGGCGCACGAGGGCGCATTTGGATTGGACAAGAAGAAACAAACGCCGATAGGTAATGAGAGAACGGCGAAGGAGGGGGAGAAATCAACGCATAAATACTGCATAGGGCTCTGCAACTCTGAAAAGAGAACTCTTGGGTGCAGGCGAAATAAAATCAACTGCATTAAAGAAATGATCGAGAAGGGGACAGGAAGCAATAACTAGGCAAAAACGGGCCGGAAGGGAGTCAAACTAAAGAAGGGGGAAGGGGGCAAAACGCGTTTGTGCCGGCATCGATCTAATATGCTGAGGCTCTGTGATTGTGCAACGGGTAGAAAAAGAGAAGGGGGAACGGCATAAAAAGGCGGTGAAAAAAAGGAGAAAGCAAGAGGCGAGTCGGGGAAACAAGCCACAATAGCTTTTCCAAAGAGGCATGGAGCGCGGGAAGACGAAAGGGGATTGCACACAGCTCGGCATAAGCAAAAGTCGCAAGGCGGGACGGGACACGTAACAGTAAAAGGGGGGGACCGAAAGGATGAAACTCATGGGTGGGTGGGACAGGTGAAGCGTTCTCCTTGGTGGCAAGGGGAGTGTCATGAGGAAGACCCGGGCAAATGTCGCCACGAAACCGAAGGACATGAGTTCTCAGACTGCGCGACCAAGGGAAAAAAAAGGGAAAAAAGGTTGAGAACTAGGGACAAAGGGGGATAGGTCTTAGCTGCTCGACCAGCGTTTCGCGCTGACAATTGGTGGTGGAGGCTGGGGAGACGCGGCCGACAGGGCGGTGGGGGGGACGAGCAACATACAGGAAAGAAACATCAGGAGGGCAATTCGGATCAAGCATCAAAAGCCTACGTATGGGGATAAATGAAACGAGAAACGGCGGGCAGGGGGCCGAGTAAGAAGCGTCGAAAAAACAAAAAAAAAAAAACAACAAAAACACACGCTCAAGGGGATGGTCGATCGTCACGGCATTCTTGTCAGACGCAGGGTCGAGGTAAAGGGGATCAAAAGAATCAGGGAACTGAAGGGCAGAAGGAAACGAGGTCGAGAAAGGGGGAGAGGGAAAACGGTAAAAAAAGTCGCGTTCTCGGATACGCTGGGGAGGGGACGGCCTGCTGATGCAACTCTTTGGACGCGGTAACTCAATCACTGGTGATTGGGCAGCGGAGAGGCGGAGAAAAGGAGGGAACAGGGAGGCAACGGGTGCACACTATGGCCTTGCCGCATTCAGGCCAACCAACGGTAGTCGCGGAAAGCACGGAACAGTTGGGGAAAAGAGGGAAGGTAGTAGCACGGAGGGAAAAAACACCTGTGAAAGAAAAAGGGAGCAAACGGGAGAAAAAAGAAAGCTGAATGACCGTCAAGTGACTTGGTCGCCCTCACGGGGTCTCTGAATCTTGCAAAACACACGGAATGAAGGGGAGATACAAAATGAAAGGAAAATAGCGGTCTTGGAAAAAGCCGGCAAAGGAATAGTCGGTAGAAGAGGGGTGCACTACATTGTATTAGGGGCGCTATAATGAAGAGTGAACAATTATGGCTCGCGCAAGGTGATGCCGGTGAAAACTGAGGGCACACGAAAAGAAAGGCGCAGAACTGAAAAGAGGTAGAAATGAACGGACATCCAATTCTACTTAAGCGAAAAGCGCAGCATAATCACACCAGGCAAAGGGCAGCAAAGGCCACCGCGAAAAAAAAAAAGGGAATGGGGGGAAAAAAAGGGCAATTTGAGAAAAAACGTCACAACGAACCCTTGTCTATACGGAGCGTGTAGGCAGTTCAAAGGGGCAGGAGGGTTAGGAGATACACAGAAGTCAGACAAAAGAAGAGACGGCGTAACTGAGTCCAAACCAGGAGGACCGGGTGGAAGCGGTTAGAATCGGGCGGGAACGTAAGTGACAACGACGAGAAAAGGAAGACTGTGGAGCAGGGGTGGGTTAGTTGAGACAGACTCCCGGGGTATGGCAATACGCGGGGAATGCTCAGCACAAAGCAAAAGGGGGAAATAGGGAGGGCAAACAAAGGGGCCAAGGCAACACGCGGGAAGACAAGTTCAACACACAGCAGAGAAACGCTTTACGTGAAGCACTGGCAGCAGGAGAAAAAAGACAACGCCCAGCCCTCACAGCGCGGGGGAAAAAAAAAAGACAGAGACTGAAAGGGGAGCGGAGTGAAGCGCCGCCGAGCATACTGGGGAAAACACAGGAAGTAAGAAGAAATACAAAACGAGAGGATAGGAAATGCCAGAACAAACTCAGCAAACAAGCGATAAAGCGAGACCGCGTCAGGAAGCATTGAACGCAACTACCTCAATCAGCAGGTACCCAGGGGCAAGGGGGAAAAAGGGTTGAACGAGGTGAAGGGGTCATGGGGACACGAGGTGGGGGAGGGAAAGGCATCGCTGTATGGCGCGCCTTAGACGACAAAGAGACTGAGCAGGTCAGTAGGATGCCAGTCCTTAATCTTGGAAGGGGGAAGTGTTGAAGGGGAGGGGAGATTGATACCTTCGCACGAGCGATCTTTTTTTCGTCATCTAGTAGCTGGGGTGGGGGACGGTCAAGCCAGAGGTGAAAAAACAGTCGAGAGGAAGCGAAAATCGATACGGAGTGTTCCGATGGGGTGTAACGGGTGCAACGTGAAAAAATGATGTACATGAGGGTGGGGGGGGTGAGTAAAGAGGAAAAACTGGGGGAGGGAGTAATACACGTCACGGTGGGGAAATGCAAGAAGGTGGGGGGAAATGGATGTGGGTAGGTGGGCCGGGAAAGAACGAAGGTTGTGGAGATTGAGCTTCAAAGGGAATCAGGGACAGCGGAACAATCTGCAATGGAGAGGAAGAAACCGATACTAGCTCCAACGTTTGCCAAGGTAGGAGGAGGAAGGGGGGTGGGAGGGGTCTGACACAGGGGCAGTTGGAAATGAGGGACAACTCGGAAACAAACAGGACCGAGCGAAAAAAGAACAGCAACTAGGAAAAAAAAGTGTGGAAGGGGGGGGAAAAAGAAAGAAAAGAGGGTGTAATGGTCCGATAGTGAAACCGGTAGAGGGCAAAGGAAAAGGTAGCAAAACTGGGTCGGGGATGGAGGCAGAATGGTGGTGTGGTAAAGATGCAGAAAAAAATATATAGAAGGGGAGGGGGTTGCAAAAAAAGTTCGTAACTTGCTTGATTATTGCCGGGAAGTATGCCTCTGGAAAAAAAACCCGAGACCGGGGGCGTAAAGCTCACAGCACAAAAACAGAAAAAGGAATGAGAGTGGATGAGACGTGGCACATATGTCTAGAAGACAAAAGCAAGCGTCGGCATATCAGCGCACGGGAGGGGGGTGGGGTGCGACGCTCGGTCCACGCGACGAAAAAATACGAGAAAAGGGGAGGGAGAGGGAAAAGACGAGAAGAAGTATTTCCCGGGCTCGGCTTCAGGTCATACTCGCAAAAAACCGGTAGAAGGTAGGGAAAGCTGACGGGGGCTATTGGGCACGATGTGAACATTGGGGGATTGGGGGGGGAAAGGGACAGTAACCGGCCCAAAGATGAGCGCTATAAATGTGCTTGTTACGGGAGAGTTCCGGGGCACCCTAAGCTTGTGCCGCGCTACCAGAGCGAAAAGAGAAAGTAAAAAGAAACTTGTGGGAAGGTGTAGGACTTAGACTGACCGGGAGAGATAAGACGGGGAAGGACCGCCATTTGGACCATGGCAAATCGGTAATAGTAGGCTGTAAAAAGGTTGACCGGGGGAAGGAAGGGGGGGACACCATCCAAAGGGCAGGGGATTAAAAATGTACGAAGACGATGAAACAGAAAGTCGGGTAGACCGCAGTTGTACGGAAATTGGGGGGACAGCGGAAGCACGCGGAGAGAAAAACGAGAAAAGACCTGCAAAAATAAAAAGAAAACAAAAAAGGGGATAACACACAAAAGAAGAAGGATCAAGGTGTGCTGTAACGGATCACGAAAACACGGTCTCGAGATGGAAAGCAGGAAAAAGCTGCGGGACCCGCGGGATAGCGCCGAAAAAGAAAAAAAAGGGACGGTGGGAGATCAGAAAGTAGCAGCTCTGGAGGGACGTTCGAGTTAGTAGCGCACCAGAGCGCGGGGGCAAGCAACGTCTAAGAAAAGAGGGTGTGGAGGCGTGGGGCAAAACTGAAGGGACGACGGTCGGAGCGGAAGAACTTCGTCGCGCTGAGGTCGCATCTTGGTTCATCTCAACTCGGAGGCAGGGAGGGATAAGGACACGCAAGAATACAGACGATAGAGGATGGGGAAGGTTCAGAAGCGTAACAATGTGACGTCAGGTTACCAAAGTAGCAAAGACAGTTTGAGGAATCGGGGCCACTCATGGGTGAGACAGGCGGGGAAAAATGAAAGAAATAAAAAATGGGAGCGGTTGTGAGGACTCAGTGAGCCACGGAACGATGGAATGGGTAGTGGTCTGGGGAGTGGGGGGGGATGCGTAGGAAAAAAAAAATGCGGGGGAGACAACAGTGACGTTTAGGAAGCGTGCTTGCTAAAGATTGGCGAAGAGGGGAAGCCGCAAATGCAGGGATATTCGAAAAAGGCGTGACGCGCGAATCAGTCGGGTCCGAAACCAAACATAATAAAAAACTAACAGGGAGGAGGGGAAAAATGGGCAGTCGACGGATGAAGGCAGGAAAGGAGCAGGTCTTGGGGGCAGGGGAAACCGATAAAAAAAGGGGGCACAGAGAATGCAAGATTCAGTGGAAGTGGGGCGCACGCAGGTATGTCTTAATGAGTGCCAAACTAAACAAAGAAAACGACAGACGGGAAAACCCTGGCCTGAGGTGAAAAAATGTGCTCGCCGAAAGCCGACGGTCTTCAGTCTCTATTGCTCAACGGGGGGCAAGACTAGGTGGTGGTGAGAAAGCGATATCCAATCAAAATGACGGTAAGAAAAGGGGCGGGGAGAAAGGGTGGGGAAAAACAAACCTTAAATGCAGTTGCGGGGCCTCTGCTAAGTATAGACAGGAGAAAGGTCAATAGGGTAGGAAGGAAAAAAAGCTCCAGCGTTGACGACGGACCAAAAGAGAAAAAAAAAAGACGAGGTTGAGGGGAAAGGGGAAAATCTGGAGAAAGACGTACACACCAGCCCTCATTGACAGAACCGCACGCGGGTAATATAACATGTGAATGAGGGAGAAACGCAGGGATAATCGCGACAGACCGGAAAGGTAAGTCTCAATGGAAGAGAGAGAAAAATGGTGTTAGAGGGAAGTTCAAAGTCACGGCATGGAGGACACGATAAGTTAGGACTTGGTGGAGGTGGAAGGTCGGAAGGGGTAGAGGAAGTAGAAAAATGGGAGACAAAGGAGGGATAAGAACAAAACGTTCATCAGGGGAGGCTCGGTCGTGAAAATGAGACGGAAGGAAAACTGCGTTGGAACGCCTGGGGGAGAGAAAGGGGCGTGGAGAAGTCGTTAATGCAATCAAGAAGTCTGGGGGGGGGGGGGGTGGGGGAGGGGGAGGGAAGGGGGGAGGGGGGAGGGGGGGGGGGGAAGGGGGGGGGGGGGGGGGGGGGGGGGGGGGGGGGGGGTTTGGTGGCGTTGGTGGGTGGGAAGGAGGGAGGGGAGAGGATGAACGGTCGGGGTGTGTGTGTGTGCTGGGGGGCGGTGGAGACTGAGGGAGGAAGGGAGGAGGGGGAGTGGGGGATTCGTGGTGGGTGAAAACTAAGAGAGGGGGAGAAAGGGCGCTCACATCCAAGTTTTCCTCTTCTGCTACATACCCATATCTGCCGAACGACAGATGGATATTTGCCGAATCGTGTGGAAATAAGAAAAGAGCGAAAGCAAGGTCCCTTTAAACTAACAGGCAAAAAAACCTCCCTATTGGGCGGTCAAAAAGAGGACTAAGGGACCGAGATCTCAACTACCAAAAAAGGAGTTGCTAGGATAAAGACCGAAAAGGGGGGTGGGAATTTCTTCTTCAGACAGGGCCATTAGTCTCGCGCAATTCTGGGGGAAGGAAAAGTCAAAGGCTCGTCAAGAAAGGTCATGGGAGGGGGGAGGAGTGTGGAGAAACTTTAAGGAACGCACTGAACAGTGGAGGGAGGTAAATGAAAAGGACTTTCTAAGTTAATTCATGCTTTCGTGCCAACTGAAAAGGACTTGGAATACCACAAACAGGAAGTTCCGCATTCGCGGGAGGGAGCTCGGAGGAGAGTGGAAGGGGGGGAGGGGCCGAAGAATCATGACTCCTCTTATAGTGAATCTTCCGAGGACCCCTCTGAGGCGGGAAGTACTTAACAGGAGAAAGTCAGCTACCTTCGGAAAATAGAGCATAGATCGGGGACTTAAATAGGAATGTATCAAAAAGGAGAACTTCAACAGACCGTTATCCTAGCGCGATCTAGGTCGGGGATCGGACGAAAGACACCGAGGAAAAAAAAGGGGCGTACTTGGCAGTAGCGGAGGAAAAAAGGGGACTTGAGAATAAGAAGAAGACCGAAAAACTACAATCTCTTGTGCAATGTAAGAAGAAAGGGGTCTCACACATCAGGGCTAAGAAAAATGAGAAAGCGGTAATGAAAAAAAAGTGAGAGCCCTAATGAGGGTGGACAGCAACTATGATTCAGGAAGAGAGACATGGCCCGACTAAAAAACCTTATTCGACAATTGGACACAGGGAGATTCAACAGTAACTTCAAAAATAATCAAAAAGCGAAATGAGTGGGGGGGGGAGGTCAAGAGGGTCAAACGAGAAAGCGAGCATAAAAAATTCGGATACGATTAAAAACTTCATTAGGGAAACCAGGCCTGGGGGGAACGCACTATCTGCAAAAAGCATCTAAACAAAACGGGCGGAATGGGCTGCCGAATGGGGAGAAAATAGCAGAGAGTCTCCGGGTGGAGACAAGCCGCACGAGATCAACAGTGCGTCGGACGGACAGCAGAAGTGAAAGGTGAATGGAAGAGCAGCGCAGGGCAGAAGATAAACGCAGAGAGGGAAAGGGAGAGCCAAAAAAGGGGCCACAAATTAGTGTTCCGCACAAATGGGCAAGTGAAGCAGTGGTGTTAATATTGAAGAGTTTGGGTTGAACTCGAGGAGGGCGGAGGGTGATGGTCCTATAGGCAAAGTGGAATGTGAAAGGATGAAGGAAAAAGGGGGACGAATGGAGGGGGAAAAGGGCGGACGGCAGTTAGAATTGCGTAACGATGTGGGGCAGACTGAACATGAGGCGGGCAAACGGCGCAGGGGGGCCAAAAAGTGGAAAGACAAAACGAAAAAAGAAATGTAGGGGGAGGCTAAAGTGGCGACCGCGGGGGATGAAAACTTTGCGCATGACGGCGAACTCAGACGGTGCATCCGGGGTTTCCATGATGGGGGCGCTAATGGGAAAGAAACTGAAGAGCAAGCACAGCGGGATTGTAAACTTAGTTACACGTCAGTCAACGCTGGCAGTGGAATCCGTGAGCCTTCTCAAATATGGAGTCAACACGGAATTGGGGTTCAAGGACGCGCTCACCCCAAGCCAGGGGGGAAGGGGCCGTGCAGCGGGGGACAAAGACGGCAAAGAAGTCATTCCTGACGATAAGCAGGGTGCGCAGGTACTGTGATTTACAAATGATCGGACGTAGCTCGCAGGGGGGACCGGACAGTGGTGGGGAAAAGGGCAGAATGGTGAAGAAAAGAGAAAAGCCTGAGAAGAGGGGAGGAACGGAGGAGGTTCTCAACTTGCTGCGCCCTGCAGAAAAGGTTGCCGCGCCTGCACACCGGAACGCAGCGGATTCTAGGGGGATAGGGGGCTGAGTAAAAAAAAGCGAAAAAAAAAAGAGAAAAAAAAACCTAAACAGGGGAAAAAACCAGGAATAGTCAGCGATCCCTAGAGAACTTATGGTACTGCCCGGGTCAAAAGTGAATTCATACGAAAAAAGCTAACAAGAACAAGCGGGACAAAGAGGGAAAGGAAAGATAAAAAGAGCGAAGCTGTTCTGGCCTACAACGGCATAGCCGAATCCTCGTAGGAGCTACGTTGAAGGCTGTTAGGGGGGTGGGCGGCGAAGGCACAAGAAAGGCACGAGAAACACACGAAAAAAAAAAAACGAAAGAAAAAGTGTGGGCCAAAGGTGGGAACAACGAGCGGGAACTGAAGGACGAAGCGGGGCGCAAAAAAAGGAAAAGGGCAGCAATCACAAAGGAGTAGTGACGGAAAAAGAAAAAAGACAACGGAAAAACACCAAAAGACAAAAGCCCGCAGCGGGGTAATGGGACACTTAAATTGTCACGAAGAGGGAAAACAGGCAAAAGAAACCGGGAAGAGAGGAAAAGGCGGTCAGTGAGAGGGGGGGAGAGTAGGAATATCTACTTCCCACAATTAGCTGTGAGCGGGCTCGCCCAGCTTCCCCTTGTAAAGCATCGGAACGAAAAAACTGGGGGGAAACAATGCGAGAAAAAAGCTAACCAGCACGACTTTGAGGAGTGAAGAAGGTGTGTACAGAAAAGAAGGGAAAGAAGCTCCGAAGGTCTTGGCGGAGGGAATGGCTACCTCAATGACACAGAGGACCAGAAACCGTAAAGCGATGGGCCACGAGTGACGGGAGGGCAAGGCGAGAACGTAGGAGGAGAGAACAAAGAGTACGAACGGCTGTTACTTTGAAACACGCAGGTTGGGCTACACGCACACTCGACACGCTTAATAAAAGCGCGCCCCCACTCAAGAAGGAGGGTCAGCGGAAAAGCGCACGAGGAACTTCCAAAAGAGGAGGGTCATGTCCGAGGAGCTGGAGAAGGCAGCAGTTAGTAAATGCACATCTTCTAAGGGAGGATAGCAAAAGGGGGTGAAGGCGCCCAGTGGACTGTTCGGCACCAAAAGAAACACGGAAATTAGAACGGAAAAAAGGGAGGAGAAAAAAGTGTCGTCCAAGCTAAAAGTGATCGCAGTGGTCCGGCAAGCAAAGGGGGGAAAGGAGGGACAAAAAGCTGGATAAACAGTGCGTGGGGGCCTCCAAAATTTCGACACGGAGAAGGTTCAGGTATGACAGGGCGAGGGCAATACAAAAGGTAGAAGGAGAAAAGGTGAAACCTGAAAAAGTGGAAGATATATTAAATTGGGGGCTGGGAGACAGTCGCAGGGTTGTGTGAGATAACGAGTGGAAATGTGGGAAGTCGTGCCGCAGGTCAGACGGGAACAAGAAAACGAGGAAAAAGAGGAGATCAAGCAAAAAGGTTCAGCCTTGGGGCGAAGGAGAGTGAAGGAAGCGACGGAGGAACGGCCAAAAAGAGGGGGGGGTTGAAAAAACTCTGGAGGTTGGAGTGGGGGGGTAGGTAAGTGGGGGTTCCAGCGGGGAAAGACGCAGATGAGGACGAGGAAAAACAGGTGTGGGGAAACTCATTTTGGAGGGCTGTTGGAAGAGTGGAAGGAAGGTTGTTAAGGCGGCACAAGGAAGAGGCACGATAAAGGGTTTAGGTAGGGTCAACCGAAGTGACACGGGATGAGGACCACGGCGAAAAGAGGAGGGAGGGCATGAAAGGGAGTAGTGATTGACTCAAAAGGTTTTAGCTGGTAAACTCTGGAACGTGCTGGGGTGGGGGGTGAGGTGAAATGGCTTGCGCCTAAAAAAGAAAGGAAAAGGGGGCCCACACGAGGAAGGCGGCTGTACGAGCGAGAAGGAATAGGAGAGAGAGGGGGAGTGAGGGATGAGAAGATGGGGGGCAGGAAAGAAGGGGGGTATGGATCCATTCACGCAGAGAGTAAACGGGGGGATGGTCCCAGTCTAGAGAGGAGACCTAAAGGAGGGGTGGGGGAATAGAACCGGACGGAACTGATCATACACAAGGTGAGACTCTAAGTGATGGAACACAGTGTACACGGAAAAAGCAGGGTATCCGTAGGTTAAATGGGGGGAAGGGAAAAGTAGGGAGGAGGCCACAGATCCTCCTATAACAAAGAGGTAACCTTTCTGGCTAATCGGGGAACGTAAAACAGTGGCAAGAGGGCCTAAGGGTGAGAAAGTGCGATAAGGACAGATTGGAGGGAAGAAAAACCAGGGAGCTGGGAGGGGAACTGAATGACTCTTAAGAGGATGGCAGTGTTTCCCACAAAAATCGACTCCATCTGGACGAAAACTGGCGTATAATGGGGTGAACGACACGTGAGTAGCCGCAAGGGATGGGGCGAGGGGAGTAAGGGGAAAGAAAAAAAGGGTGGAGGGGAAGGGGAAGTCCTTAATAGAAGCATGGGGTGCTGAACTTGGTTAACGTTAACAATCGTGACATCAGGCAAAGAGGGGGGAATGGGGTGAGCGGGTGCGGAAAAGGGGGAAAAGGAACAAAGGATTCTTAGCAGATTCACGGGAAACACCATGCAGAGACCCACTACTCGCAAAGGCAATAGAGACCACAAGAAAGCAGAAGGGAGAGAAAAGAATCGGAAATGGATAGCAGACCAAAACATAACTTAGACTGATAGAAGTCCAACTTAATGTATTGGGGATCAAAGGAGCGTAGAATGCACGGGCCTAAACAGGGAAACTCCGACCCACACGAACCAAGACAAGGAATAGGGGGGGGGGGCGATTTAATTGCCGGAGACAGGACAACTTATGGTTCTGTTAAACTATGGAGGGAAGGAAGAAAAAAGCAGGTAGGCGCCTAACGAGCGAATGTCCCGGAAGGAAAAAAGGGAGCGAAGCGTGATCCGAAGGCCGCCGGAGGGGCAAGCAACAGCAAGGGACGAGAAAAGACTGAAGGGAGGGGGGGACGGGTCCGTGGACGAAAGGGCAGGGTGACACAAAGGAGGGAGAGAGAACTATGCCGTCAGGGAGAAGGAAAAATGGGGTTTGACCTAATGTCAACCAGAAAACAAAGGGACAAACATGAGGCATGCCAAAACGCGCGTACTCACACAGAGGAAGCGCAAAGAGAGCTGGGGTCCCAGAGAAATTTGAAAACCAACCAGTGCCTCCGCGACGTTAGGGCTAACAGAGAAAAAGGAGAGAAGGGAAAAAATCAGAACAAAGATAAAAGACTGGAAACAAAAAAGCAATGACCTAAAAGAAGGGCTGGAGGGGGAAAAGCCAATCGGACGATCGGTGATCGATTGGGGGAGCGGCGGCAGGCGAAAGAGAGGGGGCGAAAGGAAAGAGGCAGGAAAGAGGGAAAAGAGGAAGTGCCGTAGTGTTCGTTACTTGAGTGCGTGGTAGCTTGTCTTGCGCAAACAGCACAGACGTCACGGGATATAAAGAACAGGCTTAGTGAAGAGGAGGAGGAGCGGCGGAGACTTCAGCAAAAAGGGGGAGCAAAGAAACCAAGAAAACAGAAAGGCAGAAAAAAGAGCAGAAAAAGTGACGGCGGGAAGATGCAATGGAAAGGAATGATACACGTACATCAAACAATCAAACTTAGGTTCGGAAAGAGAAGGTGGGACTAGCGGTATGGAAGGAAGGGGAAGAAGGGAAAAGGAGATGGGGGAGGGGGGTAGTACTAATTCCCTTGGTCACTCCGACCAAGAAGCGGACGTGGAGAGAACAAGTACTAGTCCAGAAAAAAAGAGCGCGCGGTACTGAGAAAAGCCTAGAGAAAGAAATGGAGGAATCACTCTTCATTAACTGTCGCCTCAGGAGGACAGGAGGAGGGACATGGAAAACGCCACAAGAGGGGGATAGTCAAAGGGAGGGTGTACGGAGAGGAAAAAGTGTGGTTTTAACATCCACAATTGCTACTCGCGCTTCCCAATCGTGTGAGCAAACGGAGCTGTAGGGGTGGGTTGGGCAACTCAGGAAGGCGCGCGTGAGGTAAAAAATCAGCGGAAAAAGAAAGAAGGGAAAGGGAAAAAGGGGGCAAGGGGTATTTTTCAGACACGCCCGGGGTGTAAAAAGGTGCAAAGGTGTCAAAAACGTTCACACAAAGTAGGAGTGGCGGAACCTGGAAAAGAGGGGGAAAACAGGAAAGAAGAGACCGAAAGAACCTCTCAGGTCAAAGGCGCGTGACAGTGGGGTACGGGGATAGTGGGCAACATCTATCAGGCTGATGAAGACGTAATGATTTACACACAAAAAATGAACAAAAAGAGTAGGTCTTGGCGTGATTCATTTCCCGGAAAACAAACATTACGAGGCACGTATGGGGCTCGTCTTGTGGGTTTAGAGGGGTGGACGAGGGGGGGGGAATAAACAGAAATGTCGGGTAAAATGTCCAAATAAGGGGAAAGTACATGAGGGAGGAGGGGAAAGGGCCACTCGGGGGGGTTGCAGCGGGTCGGGGGAAAAATGCGGGGACAATCCCTTTCTGGGCTTTATCAGTTCACGTGGCTAAAAGCTCAAAAATTGCAGAGCCTCGTGGCGGGAAGGGAGACAGCTGAGAAGGAAGGGGGTATGGGTCCGTAAATGGCGTCCACGGCAAATCAAGATTTTCAAAGAAGCGGACTTTCGCGGTCACTTGTCAAGCAAAATGGTCCAGTTAATGAAAAAGTGCGCAATGGAGGTAAAGACTATACAAGGAAAGGAGTCTAAAACGTTACTGCGAGGGGGGAAGGGAAAGACAAGACGACCTTCCTCGAACGTATTCAAGTTCATCATCTCGTGACTTGCCGATTGGAAACAGGCAGTGGGAGATAAAAGAAAAAAGACTTCAATTCGATGAACGCGAAAATGGGGAAAGGAGAAGAAAAAATGAGAGAGAAAGGAAGATCATGCCTAGGCTCGGACTTGGCGAATCCTTGCTGCGTCCAGCCACGCGGGAGAGGAAAGGACAAGAGGACGTGGGACCTCTCGAGCGGGGAAAAGAGAAAAGAGAAAACGTTGGTCAGAAAAAGAAGAAAGGACGTAAAAGAAAAGGTATGTCCAAAGGCAGTCGGACTAATGTCTGACCAAGGTTGAGCAAGCGGACACGAAGCGCACAAATACGAAGGAAGGTTCAATAAGAGAATTCCACGCTGAAAGGGAAAGCTGGAGAAGGCCGGGGAGAGGGTTTCCTTCACGTTCTCTCACCAATTCCGACACGCCCGTAACGAGAAAAAACGTGTTGTAAATCAAGCAACGGAAAAAAAGAAGGTATGGAGCAATAAGCGGCGGTCGGCAAAATAGAATTCAGAAAAATCGGAAGGGGACGAAACAGAATCTCAAAATTATTCAACGAGCAGAGGCAAAGGCTTATCCTTGGAAACGTACCAAAGTCAGGAAACTAAAACGAAAGTGTTTTCCAGGACGACGTTGCATTGCTATCTACAAAAGTGTGAGTAGCGGAAAATGGCTGATGTAAAAAAAGGAGGGACCGGGCTGGCAAGTGACTGTATCTAGAAGCGGAAAGGCAAAAGAGGAGGAAGAGGAGAACTACAACGGTGAGTAGCAAGAAAAAGGGGAGCAAATGAAAAATACTAGGTCCACAGGTAAACAGGCTCGAGACGAGCGGTTGCGGTGAGGGGGCTCGCAAAAAAGCAAATGAAGAAAAGGGACACGACAAGCACACGACACGTTTGGGGGAGGTCCGAAAAGAGTGGGGTGAGCCAAAAAATTGCAAAAAAGAGCAGGTTGGTGGGACAATGGGAAGAAGGGACTCTTGCTGGCGGCGACGGTCGGGATGTAGAGAAAGGAATGTGTCAAATGCGCAGAAAAATGTCACTGCCTCACAGGAGGAAACAGGGGAGAGAGGACGGAAGGAATTATTTTGAAAAACGTCACAGGACAAATAGTTCCGCAGTGAAAAGGGGTGTGGGAAGGAAAAAAGGTGACCTCACGCGAAAAGCGTGCCTGGGAGGGGGCTGAGTGGACGTAGGAGGTAGGCAAAGGGGTTGGTCAGTTGCAAGCCACTCGTCCCGCGGCGTTGAAGCAAGGGTCAAAGCCCGACACCACACAAACGCGGGAAGGGACAAACAAGACCCAAAAAGAAAAGAAAAGCCCACGAAATGTTAAGATACTATTCACGCAACACGCCGCCGCGCAACCAGCAAGGTTCTCGAAGGGAGGGGAGGCCAAACGTGGGCGGTTGTTATGTTGTCGGAAGAAGGACAAAAAGACAGTGAGGGGAGAAAGGTGCGCTGGGGGAGAGTCTCAAAGAAGTAAAAATGAACCACTGAAGGCGAGGCGGATGCGGAAAGGTCTTAGTGGTGAAAAAGAATCGGGGCTCTATAGGGAAAAGAGGGCAGGACGGCAGTGGGGAGAGGGGTGAGGAAGGAGATGGGGCAGATGTCAAAGGAGCAGGGAAATCTTCACACCGGTACGCGCACTATTGTGCGATTTCCTTCTCAATGCAAGACAGTCCCAACCCAAGGGAAAACCAGGACCTGCCGTGATTAGCAAGGCTCACTAGGGAAGGGGCTGGATCGAAGACTCAAAAAGAAGAAAGAAAAAACCTAGACGATGGGCAGGAGACTACTGAGACATTGGATCGGCGTCTAAAAGACAGCAGATCATCGGACAGAAAAAAAAACAACGGAAGGGAGGAAATAGGAAGGGGAATCGAGAAAAAAAAAGAACCCGGGACGTATGGGGGGGGAGCAGTCTAGCTTCCGAGAAGACCAGGACGATGGAGCATTGCTAGGTTGAGTGAACCTACGATAAAGACTGTAAAAGAAGCGTTCAAGAGAGCAAAAAAGGGGGGAATAAAAGCAAGAAGGGGGTTAGGGTGGAGGTAAAGTGGGGGGTTAACGGGGGTTGAAAACAGAGGCAATTCAAAAGAGGCAAATACTAGGTCGCTCGCAAAAAATGAAGCAGTGTAATGATCGAACAGGGCAAGCAAGCCGGTCGGAAGAAAGTGCCACAAGAAACCTATACGCAAGCGAGGAGTGGGAAAGGGGGCGGGAAGGGAGAAAAACCACGGAACTGAACCCGAAGAAATTGAAGAAGGTTTAATGAACAAATCAAAATGCTATTGGAATAGCCCCCTCAATAAACAGAACGCGCAATGCTTGGGGGAAATGGGCGAGTTTAAACGAAAAAACAAAGACTTCAGTGAGAACTATTCTAATATGGGAAAACTAAGGAGGTGTAAAGAAAAAAGCAGTTACCTCTAAAGAAAGGGGAAGTTTAGGAGTTTAAACAAGAACGGAGTCGAAGGAGGGGGGCAGGGGGGGAAATGAAAGGGGGCAGCAACAGTAGACCTCGGATCATACACTTGCGAGAAATGGCCCTAAAAAACAAGCTCAACGTGACGTCAGCGGAGATAGAATAGAGTCGCACGGGAAAAAAGATGTGCACAGGGTGCCACATTGAACACCACTTTGCAGCCGAGTCGCTTCGGAGCGACGCATACAAAAAAAAGGCGTTGTACAACGGAAGGATGTCGCTCAATCTTCTTAACCGGAGGACGCACGGAGAAAGAAACAGAAAAATCAACAGTGGCAAAGGTTGCTAAAAAGAATTCATACCAACGCCAAATCCCCCTAGCGCACAACTTAACGGCAGAGAGCCGACCGCTTGAGACATTGTGCAAAAATCCAAAAGAATATCACCCTGAAGCGGAAAACATTAAAAGCGAAGTAAGGATGGGTGTTGAAAGTGGCAGTCAAAGGGAATTAAAGGTATTAGGGAGGACGTCTAGGAGTGATCTGCTTATATGCGGTCCATTAGTACTGTGAGACTTAAGAAGAGGAAAAAGTGAAGTTGGATGTTGGGGGGAAAAGTTGAAAAGGAGAGTGGAAAGTTGGGGTAGTGAGAGAAACACCTGATCGTGAGTACGCTTTAAGGTCTCCCACGTGCTGCACTAAAAAGGGGAGGAGGAATACCTGAAGGAAGGGTCCGATGTTGGAAAAAGGGAGGGACAAGGAAAGAGGGAGTTTTTTAACATTTAGAGCTTTGTTGGGTGGTTAGATCAGCCGGATTCCGGCGTAGTCGGCGTGGCGGAGATGGGAACATCATTGGAAGAAAAAGGGAATGTAAGGAAAAAAGAAGGGTGGGGGTAAAAGAGTTGAAGATGCGCACGCTGGTCTAGAGGTGCATAGGGAAAACCTACGAAACGGGGTACCTTGCGTGCGATGAGGGTTGACAAGAAAAGGAAAGGGGGGGAGGAAAAGTATAGCCCAAGTAAAGGCGTCAAGCAGCGAGTCAGCAGCATGAAAAAAAAATAGATGAAAAGGACGGATAAGGGTGGGGGGTAAGATGGGGGCGAATATTAACACTGTGGCAGGGAAAAGTCAAGAGGGACTGGAGAAGGGTCTTCAAGAGTGAGGCAAAAAAAAGAATTTGGGGAGGACCGATGAAGAAAATTACTAATTGAAGTGGGGGCACATCAGGGGAGAAATCGTCAAGAGACGACTGGAGTGGGGAAATGGCAAAGAGGAGAACATGAAGACAGAGGGAAAGGGGGGAAATTTTCGAAAATTTTCACACAGGACTCAAGCTGGGTTCCTGCGTCATAGCGATCGGAAAAATCTCGAGATCGCAAAGGCCGGCCACACAGGGGGGGTATGCGGATATATAAAAGAAAGTGGGAGGGGTGATAGAAAACCAAAGGAACGTCAAAGCAAAACGGAGAGAGCGACGGGGTGGTTGTACGAGGGCACTAAGATGCGGGCCTGGAAGGGGGCGGGTCAGAAAAAAAGAATAGTGATGAGAAGTGATCCATGAGGAAAGTGGAGGGGGTCACTCACGGGTCAAAAAAACTGGTGTAAAGTAATGATAAAAAAAGGAAAGCAGACCGGGGGGACAAAGTAAGAAGATCCTGGAAAGAGGGGGGACGGGGAAGAAAAAGTGTGAAGCAAACTGGCACTTGTGATTGGAGAAACCGGCGGTGGACACTGGCCGAAAAAACCGCTGCAAATTGGAGCATCGTGGGAAGGCGGGATTGCCCGAGCAAACGAAAGAGCTCAGCGAAGGGAAACACCAAAAGGGAAGGGAGAAAGCGCATAGGATATGAGCGAGAGGGCACCAGGAGACCAGGCTCGATCATAAATCTCATCAAATCGACCCAGAAAGTCAGAACTGCAGCTAAGTCGATTGTGGGGTGAATCGCCATGGGCAGCAGTTGTACGAGAAAAGACACCGAGAAGGAAAGACAAAACTAAAAAAATTCCGGAGGTAGGGCGAACAATCTTTGCTGGTATATGTTGCTAAGCAGGGGCATCGAAGGAGAGGTGAAAGCATTAAAACGCTCGAGTAACGCAGGGTACCAGACGAGCCGGGGGAGGAAGGCGGAGACGAAGGAGACGGCAACGTCGGTGGCGGGGAAGAAGTGCCTCGTCGGTTCACCAAGGAAAGACGGGAACGGGAAAAGGGAGAAACTTTGGGAAAACGAAAGGGGGACCAACTGGCAAGACAAAATAACGTGCGTTTGGTGGTTTTGGTAGACTACACAAAGGGCAAAGACGGCATGTCTCTGAAAAAAAAAAAGATTGGAAAAGAGTATAAGACAAAAAGAAGGCCGAAGGGTAGGAGGGACTAACTCAGGTGCGACACAGAGAGAAAAGAAAGAGATTAGCGGTGTGATGCCGAGATGGGGGGGATCCACAGCAAAGGTATAATGGGGAAAAGGAATGCCGTGGTAGAGGAAGGGGGCAAATTGCCCAGGCGGCCGACGAACAAGGTAGTCATAGGAGGCTCTTGGTACGTCAGGAAGTGCACGGAGGGAGGGGGAAAAGGATAAAAAAAGAAAAGAGCTGCGGGACTCATGGAAAATATCATTTCGGAGTGTAGAAAAATCTGGCGAGAACAGCAGAACAAGGTCGAAAAAGGGAGGAACATCACTGCGGAAATACTCTCTCAACAACTTTACTCAAAGGAATTGAAAAATTAGGCGGCGAAAACCGGCCGGGGACAGGAGAGAGCTATTTGGGGGGGGGGCAGGTCGAAGGGGAGCTCAGAGAACGACGAAACCTCTCCTATACTGTAGCCTCAAATGGGTCCTCTTTTAAGCGAAAGAAAAGGAGAGACGAATTTGCGAGGCGAAAAAAAGGGCATGAAAAAATGCAAAGTCGGTTGTCCGGCCGAGTTTTTTTCGGAAAAAAACGAATGACGGGCAAGCCGCAAAAGGGGGTGGCACAAAAATGAAACGGAGGGCAAGAAGGCATCCTTCAAGAAAAAAGACATGGCAGCTGCTTCTAGAAAACCCGCTTAAGGGGAGCGGGAACAAGGTTCACAAGGAAAGTCGAGGGAAGAAAAAAAAAAGGGAGAGAAGGGAAAATGCTCAAAAAACGATCCAATGTGCGGGTCTCCTCTCACGCAAAACAGCAGGGTAACGGAAAAAAATAGAAGTCAGAGAAAGCAGGAAGGGGGGCCGCAAGAAAAGGAAATTCAAAACACCCAGACGAGAGTATCGGGAGAAAATCGGTGGTGCGCGGCATCAACATCGAAACTTCTGGTGGTCAGTAGGACAAAATGGGCGCGGGGGGATAGGGAAAAAAAAAAAAAAAAAAAAATGGCGTAGAATAAAAAGGAAGCAGGGAAAAGAGTCGCGGGAAAAAAAAGCGGCATCTGCGGGGTCGTCACGGCTCGCTGAACGGAGGGAACAGCTGGGGGAAAAAAAAAAAAAAAAAAAACAAGCGGGACACAGAGGAGGGAAAAGAGGAAGGAATTCAAACCAAAGAGTGCAAGATCGTGAGCCTCTGGACCCACTCAAATCACTTGCAGGAGGGTGTAAAATTGATACAAAGGGATCTGGCTAAGACAAAAAGGGAAGAGGGGAAAGGGCTACCAAAAAACGCAAGATCGTTCATCACATTACTGGTCGCTTCAAAAGTCGGGATCACGGAGAGGATCACGTGGAATGGTAAGCGTCCAAAGCATGAGGAAAAGTGCAGAAAAAGGCACGAGCGCATCCTTGCAACCGGCACGTTTCCGATCAAAGGTGGCTGAGACG
>Ga0179591_1252832_pt1 | contig 23924 bp, 30 predicted proteins | sample CZOMad2_1_08_16f_FD_182891 | JGI IMG/M metagenome (GOLD analysis project Ga0179591, IMG submission 182891) | Vadose zone soil fungal communities from Angelo Coast Range Reserve, California, USA - CZOMad2_1_08_16fungal (PacBio error correction) | ecosystem: Environmental > Terrestrial > Soil >...
AGGGGACCGAGTTGGTACGATCGGCCCGCGAAGCAAAATGAACAAATGGGGAGGGAGGATAGAATTCTTCATGGTTATGGATCTATCTTCAGCTTCACTTAACACGGTTTTGCGAATGAATTGGCAGGAGGGAAACGGCACTAGGGCGGACGAAGCGGGAATCACAAGCGCAAGAAAAGAGAAATAGCAGACCAACTCACTATCCTTCCTCAATTTTTACAAAAGGGGGGGCGTAGTGATGGGAAATGGGGAGGGCGCAGGCTTTTGACCGCCGTGCGGCGGTGCAGGAGGCGGAATGAGGGGGGAGGGGAAAAGGGAGGGGGGTTGCCATCGTTCCTGGGGTTTCTTTCAGGGAACTGTTTCTAGGCAATGGAGATGGGCGCGGGAAGGGTGCCTAGGGGGGGAGGAGTGCACTTGGGGAGAGTGGCGATCAGGGGTCAGATTTCCCAGGCCTTGTTTCACGCTTTCCACCTTGTGACGGGAGGGAGACAGAAGGCGGCTTAGAGGGAATTGGTTGGGGGAAACATGAGCGCGGTGTAACTCCGCTTTCATTTAACAGCTGGGGGGGACTTTGGCGCGCAGCGTGCTTGGGGCGAGAAGGCGGAGATTGTGGCGCAAAATGTATGGCGTTGGGTACCACGTAACGTCATGGGGGGAACGGGGTGTGGGGGTGAAGGGCAGCAGGCTACTTTAACGGTGGCGTAGGAAAAGAAGGTGCCTTCTCTTTCGGTTTCGGTGTTCTGTTCAACGGAACATAAAACAAGAGATGGAGATCGCTAAGGATGAGAAGGGGAGGGGTTTGGGGGCTCAGGAAGATGGCGGAATCCTGTGTGGCAGAATTGTGGGGGGGAAAAGGCGTTGGTTTAAACGGGTATGTTGCAACAAATCGTCGTCTCGGTTATGAATCTGCTCTATTGCCCCATGGTGGGCAGTGTGGGGAGGGGGGGGAATTCTTTTCCCGCTTCTGCGGAAAAAGAGAAAACGCCGTGTGGAATTTTGTGGCGGCCCCTCTTGACCGCGTTGCCGAGTGGGAAGGGAAGTACAGGGACGGGGATGTGGGGGGGACAGAATTCATTTTTAATTTGCCGGTTTGGATTTTACCCATGGGTCTCTGAGGGGGGGAGGACCCTGGGGAAAGGGGGGGGGAGGCGGGGAGTGGGGGAGGAAATTCGGGATGGGCCAGTTGCTTCATGACCGTCAATTTGACCTCCGGATCTTATTAGATTTATAGCCAGGGGATGGAGGAGGGGAAGGTAAAACGGAAAATTCTTCGATAAAAAAGGGGGCCCTGGGAAACACAGTCGAGCGAAGAGGGGGGCAACTAAAGTGGGGGAAAGAGTTCTTTCCTCGGCCAGGCCTGAAATAGTAAGACGAGGTCGGCGAGAGGTGCACCGGGATTGGCCTAAAAGTGGGGAGTTGATTCCCCGGGAACGGATGTCCAGGTAGGAAGGGGTCTTAACGGCGCGTTAAACGTTGAAAAACTGCGGAGGCAAGAAAGGCGGCGGGTTCGGGGCGTGGTCCCAGAGGAAAGGGCTTTTGTTCAAGATTGCCATGTTCCTACGGTACACTCAATTTCCTGTTTTCCTGAAAAAATCAGTAAGGACAAAGAGTAGGGGAAATTGGGGGGGGGCACAGGAGGGAGATTTTCGCTTCGGGGGGTGATGGAGGGGGCGACGAGTTAGCTCTCAAAGGATGACATAGGGGGGGAATGGTGGGAAAGGGAATAATTTTCACAAGGCCGGGGGAAGGGTCATTAGGGCTGGGAACTAGTGGACTGTCGACTAAAAAAAACGGGAGGGGGAAAGGAGGCCAAGAAGTTCTTGGGACGTTATTGGTGCTTGGGGGTGAAGTCTCCAAAAAAGGTCTCTGAAGGGGATGGGAAAACCAAAGGGAAGAAACGGGCAAAAAAAAAGTCCAAGCGGTTCGTTTACCTGATCCTCGGCTAAGGACGCCGGGTAAAAGAACAATATTGGGATAGCCAGACAAAAAGAAAAAGATTGGGGGATCAAAAACTCCCAAAAAAATGTTCTGCAGCGGGGGGGTAAGATGCCCACACTTGGTCCATGCCCCCGAAACAAAACGGACCACGGGGGAGTTTCCCGGAAAGAAAGGCACCCACCTGGCACAGCCTATATAGGAACCATCGGCCGTATGGGGGGGGGAGGTACACGCAGTCAAACGATATAGATAACAACACTATGGAAAGAGCGTTGGGTGTTGAAATCAAAAGGAAGGAAGGGGAGGGAGGATAGAGTGGCGGGGGGGGAACGGTTGGTGCTGAGTAAGAAAATAGAGGGGGTTCCCCCGCTGGGGGGTTCTATTCACTGTGGAGGTTGGCTAGTTAGACTCGTAAAACAGAAAAGGGTAGGGAGAGGGGGAGAAAGACGTCTGAAAAAGTGGGGGGGGGAGGACTCGCTCTGTCATTGGGAAAGTCTTACAGCATTTATCCGCTATCTAGTTGTGATAAAAGGGGGGAGTTCCCCCGGGTCCGTCGAGAGGAAGGGAAAGCACATTCAGAGCAGAAGGAAGAACAAAAATGGGACACCCAACAGGTGCTCAACAAGATTAAATGCCCCGGAGTAAAAAAAACAATCTAAAAAGTCCAAGTGAAGAGGGACGTACAAAAGAAGGTCCAGGGCGAACTTCGTCCGACTCTGAGAGGAAAACGATCACAGGGTCTTCGAAACCTGAAACCTCTCCAAACGGAGACTCCTGTGCAAAACAAAAAAGGATATCCCGGGTCCGGGGGAAGGAAAGGAGTCACACCTCAAGGCTCAGAAGCGGATAGTATACCCAAAGGCATCCTAACCCCCTCGTTAGTTCAATCCGGAAGATTTGCAAAGGGGGGAAAGGACAGACCGGAGGCTCCACAATGAGGGACCACCGGCACTATCCTCCCGGCAAAGATCAAAATAACGGGGAACGCTCAGGGACGAAAAAAAGGTGTAACAGACGGGGTGTGTTCGCAAAAGTCTCGCAGGGGGCATTAGCCGCAAGGGAACCAACCTGCTGTTAGGGAAAACCTCTGTGAAGTTGCGCGCCCGGGAAATCTCCCTTTAACCCATGGGGGTGCGGTCCGGCAAGGATAGGGTAAAAAGCGAAGATCCTGTCGAAACATATACTAAGACAGCATGCCTATCTTGCAAGTGACGAAGAAATAATATCCTAATCTGGGAGCAGAACCTCGAAGACTAAAAAGTTCCCCCGAGAAAACTGCAGAGGCGGCTGGAGGTCAAAAGCCCGACCTGGAAACTAAAAATTAAGAAAAAGGGATAATGTGACTCCTGACAACCACGGGGGGCCTAAAGAATTAACGAGCCTAGCGAATGGGGGCTCCTAAAAAAGATCCACCTGAATATAACCACTACAAAATTCCAAGAAGAGGAACTTCATCCGTCTAGCACGCAGCAATCTCCCCCTTGGACATCAGTCGTCCCCAACCGGATGCCCCTTTCCCAAACCGGGGTACAAACAGGAACAATAGCATGACGAGGGCGAAAAAACTCAAAAAAATGGAACAGAAGAATGGCGGAACAATCCAATCGAGGTTAGACCTGTGTCCTCCCAGCACGCCCCGACTAACCATCTCACGAATTCACGGGTCGACTCACAAGCACTTCGGAAAAAAATAGCACAAACCCTCACAGCGGCAAACACAAAGTACCGCAACAAAACGCCAGGCGTCTCCAAGCCTCCACTTCTACAAGAAAAGCGCCATCGTGATAAAAGCGACGCAAAAGCCGCGAAATCGTCGCCAAAGGAAAGATCAAGGTGGGTCACCACCACTACAATCATCGCCTCGGGGGCCCAAATGCCACTACCCTCGCACAAATTCCTGCTGAAAGCGGCATAAAAGTGGAACGCAACACATCCGGACAATCACGGCCACTAAAATCTTAAAGCCCGCCAGAAGACAATCCTTCTCCAAAAGCGTCCAAGGAATTCGCCAATAAAAGATTCACCGCCGACCAGGCGTAAATGGGCCTAAACGGTACTTTAAAAATCCTCAAAGGAATGAGTCCTACGAAAACTGATAAACCATCTTATACGCGTTGACTGATTTGGGGATGGCCTGGCGGTCAAGGTCAGCTGTTTGTACGAAATAGGATGTTAATAAAGGTTCACAACTGGGGGCCTTTAATATGAAAAGTGATCGGGTAAATGACAAATGGCTTTAAAGACAAGAAGGAGCACGCGAGGGACTAATGAAAACACTCGGCACGAGGGTAAAATAGATATTATCTCAGGTTCTGTCTTGACGGGGCTCTGGATTGGTATGTAGCAAGAACCGACCGGGGGGGCCAGGGTCCAGAGATGATGGAACGTAGGGCGGACGGGTTGATGGCGACATAATTTGGCAGTCTGAACTTCGGGGGGTGGGATCAGACCGAAGGAGAACGCGAAATCACAGTTGATGCAAGTATCATCACGGAGGGCATAGCTCTAACACAACACGGAAGAGAATGGGCCCTCGGACATTGCAGAATTACAGCTGTCGGGGGGGGGGAATCAGCGGGGGGATCGTATTTGATCAGAGAGGCCATCAAAAATCCGGGTGGAAAGGATAAACCGATCCAAACGCCTTTCCAAAAGCGTCAGGCGTGCCTCGGTAGGTCATAGGGCATCTCCTGGAAAAGCCAACCAAGGACGGTGCGGTGCTCCGATCAATCAAGAAAGAAGCCTACCGGAGATATAGCAAATTTTTTTGTAAGGGTAAAGAGACCTAAAGCAGCTCTCGCAGGCTGAGTCTGGGAGGGAAAAGGCTTCCTGGCGGGGGGAATGTCGACTGGTCCCACCGAACGATTGGACATGGACGTTAACAGATTAAAGGAGTAGGAAAAGGAATACAGCGCCCTGAACAAGAGAAAAACAACGAAACAACGTTCCGGCTCATGGGGGAATGGGGGCCAGAACTTGCGGGCTCGGGTCAATTTGATTTGAAACGAAAGTGGCGGTGCAACTTAAGGGAGCCGCTGGGAGGTCCTTGTGAAGGTATGGAAGTGGTGGGCCGCTGGCGTGATAAATTCACTTAAAAAAATTGGGGGGAGACTCCTGGACGCTTTATGGGAAGTCTTTCGGAGGGACTGGGTGCAGAAGAAGTGAATGACGAGTTGTGCAGTTTGCCTCTGTCGCTCTCTTTTTCAGCTGGCAAGCAGGCTTGTTGTTGCTGCTGGGGATGGATGGCGCCGGGCAGTTTGAGGCGTCTGCGCCGGGGGGATTGGTCTGGGGGGACTTTGGCCTGAGGAACGGGCTTGGGTCTAAGATGGGGCAGGGCTTGCTGGGGAAAAGGTTAATAGTTTTTGTTGTTGCTTTGTGGGGGGGTGGTGCTGGGTGACGGGGGGGTTCTATTGGTCATTAGAGGTTTGTCAAGGTGTAGAAACCAAGTTATGTTACGCAGAACTGGCCAGTAGGGTTCTTTTGCTGGGCAAGCAGGAATCAGGTCGAACATCGGGATGGAGGATTGCAAAAAAAAAAGTGTGATCCTGGTGAGTTTCTGGATGGTCTCGCACGAGTCGCTTCTTAGGGGGTTTGCCTCAGGGGGTCGGGGGTGGAAGGCCAGCCGGTGGAAAAAGGGGCGGAAAGTAGGGGTCGAAGTAAAGCCGGCGTTTTAGGGTAGAATTCGGTGGCCAGATTAGAGGGCCAGGGTCTGTCCTGGGTCATCGGTCCGAGGGGACTTTGGAATGTTAAACAAAGAATGGTGGTATAGTTTGCACTTAGGGGTTACTTGTCGGTTGGGAGTGTGAAAAAGCAGAGCGGGTTCCTTGGAATACCTTGGAGTAGGAGATTTCGGCAATGAAATGAAATTGATTAGTCCTGGTTCGGATGTGCGAAGGAAACTTTTCCGCTAGGGGCTGATTTCTGAGTAGAGGTGAAGAGGGTTGACGCCCTATGGCGAAGGGACAATTTGGCCAATTCTTCACTGACGTTCACGTCTAAAGGGGGTCCCTCCCCAGTTTTTGGTGAAAGGAGGAGGGGCTTCACGGCGGAAGTAATTAAATGTAAAACCTAGGAAAACCGCTTGGGGCGGCTAGAGTTCAACACAAGCGTTTGAGAGGGGAGTGTCTCCGGGAAAGATTGGGAATCTTCCTTTGGGCTACGGGCGGGAGCTTTCCCTTGGGTGCCCAATCTTGCCAGAATTCGAGGGCGAAATAAGGTAATTCGGATGGGTCTTAGGGGAGTGTCGGGGGCCTGTATAACGCCTCAGGGGCTGGGGGTGAAGTACCTTGCCAGAAGCTAAGAAAAAGGAGTAGCGGGGAACGAGGGGAGTTTTGGTGACGAGGGCGGGGGGGGTGGGTCAAGTTTGGGGGGAATGTGAGCTGTTGGCACTCCATATGACGAAGTTCGTACGCCTGGGACATGGAAGCATCAAAGGATAATGGGGGGTGCCTTTTAAACGATTGCCTCAAACTAGTTCGAACCCTTCGAAAGTAATTGATTAAGTTAGGTTTGGGGGGGAAAAAATTGGGGGGGGGGGGGGGGGGAGTCACGGGATCAAGTTAAAGTTCAATGAAGCAGTAAGACCTTGCTGTAACGCGGTGTCGTTCACAGTAGACTAGAGGAGAAAAGAGGTAAGCAGCCGGACAATGAAAGAATGAAAGAATTAAAACCTACAAGAATTGATACCCCGCGACGACCTGACTTGGTGGGAAGGGATCCAGCCAAACGATGGGGTCACGCTGCCGCAAGAAACAATCGGGGACAGGAGAGTTCCACGGAAAGACTAAAAAAAAGTCAACGTTAAACCATCGCCGTATGGAGTAGAAAAAAAAATAGATTCACAACACAAAAAAGGAGGTAGGAAAAAGAGGGGGTTTGAAAAGTCTACGACCAGTAAGCGATTGGCTGAATCTAGGCCGGGAAGGTTCTGGATTCCGGGAAAGAGGGGGTACCACGCTTGTGTGGGTTGAAAAAAGGTGGGGCAAGGGCCAAGATGGTATTGAACACTCTCCACCAGAGGGCATAAAGGTTAGGGAAGGGGTGGAGAGCTAGGTAAGGAGGCACTTAAATTGGGCGACGTCTGATTAAGCTTTACCGAGAGGGAGCAGTGGGACAAGGAGGACTCCGTTCGTCGATCAATTACGCAACAAAGTCCGGTCTCACGTGGACCAAAAATGTCACCCAATGGTTCACCAAAAAAAAAGGAGAGGCCGCCGGTCCGAAAAGGAGCTAACAGACGTCAGCCCCCGACGAAACGGTCAAATCTTTGCAACTTGACTAAACTGTTACCAGTAACCAATTCGAGGCTTTCAACATCTGAAAGGAAACAAGATAAATCTGGAAAGCACCAACGGAGAACTACCAGAAAACCTCAACTACAAACAAAAGGCAGTGGAAACAAAAATTCTAATCCTCTTTCCCGAGAGAGGGAAGGAAAAAGGAAAAAAAAAAAAAAGGTAAGGATCTGAGAACCATCTCTGAACATCCCCGCCGAATGAAAAAAAACCGCCCGCCGGGTCTTGAATCTTGGGGGGGGCAACAAAAGGGAAAGAAGACGGAGAGAAAAGGAAACAGTGAAGAAGGGGAAGAAAGGAAAAAAAGTTGAGAAATCCGCCGAACTATGGTTACTAGGGTTTCTCCAGCAATCGGGCGGAAGGAGAGAGGTTCAAAAAGAAAAAAAAAACTGGGGAAAAAGGCTGGTAAGGGGGATTCGAAAAAGTCCCTACGTACGGGGCGTCCTCAGGGACGGGAGGAAATCCGAACCATCACGTGCAGAAACTATCGACAAAGAATCCAGAGCGAATTGTTCAAAGGAGCAAGGGCGAACGAGAACGATGGCTACAAGACACGATCCAGTGCCCCCCCCTGGACGGAAAGCAAGAGGAGTAGGTCCACCAATAAACGAAAAAGGCCTGCTGAGAAAAAATACCACGGATTTTTACTAATGACAACGGAACGCGAAGAAAGGGGGGGTAGAAAAAGGAAATTGTCTCTCTTCTAAGCACTTCCACCAGAATAACCCAGATTATAACCACACTAAAGATAAAAAACGGAGGGCAGCATCAGGGTCAAGAATAGCTCAAACACATGTTCCGCGAACCCAACCGTAGTCCCCTCCACTACCGGAGCAAAAAAAAAAAGGGCGAAAATCGAAAAAAGAAAAACACAACCATTCATATCCGAAGCAAAAGCCGGAGCTAAAAAGAAGATTTAAAAAACTCGTTAATGATGACATCACACCTACAACTAAAGAAAACTCGAAGAGAAGAGGGAAACGTATTTATCCACGACCATGAGCTTCTCCATGAACCAAAACAGTCCAAAGAGGGAAAAACCCCAAAAACGAAAGTACAATGGGTGAAAAACCTTACCAGAGGTAGCCACCCGCTCCCATAACACCTCGCAGCGTTCAAAGCAACGCAAATAGGGTAAAAGAAAAGCTCAACTCACAAAGAATCTGCCTCACCAAAGGGCCGACGAAAAAGAAGAAAAGAAGGAAAGCGGAAACAAAAAAGCTTCTCCAGAAACAGTCTGCGTCCATCTGAGTCAAGCCTTAGGCGTCACAAAATGCCAGCGAAAAGGGGCAAAATTCCCAGAGGACACGGAAAAGGCAAGAGACCATCAAAAAGAGAAAGATGTAAAGGCGCGTACCCTTCACCAGAACTACACCAGGCCTAAAAATCAAAAAAAAAACTCAAGAAGGGGGTAAAAAAGCAGACCCCGCAAAAGTAATAAATATCTCTATACGAATTTCTTTATGGTGGGTGAAATGGTGGGACTAGGGAGGATTGGGAAAGAAAGAGGTGGGATAGAGGAGATTGAAGAAGGGGGGCAATTGATGAGAAGATATTTCACAGAAAATCAACGGCGCTTCCCCGGGAATGAAAGTAAAGGGCATAACAGGGGAATTAAGAAAGCGGGAAGGGGGATTACGGACGTCTAAAACGGGCTCCCACATCGTTATGAGGGCGGCTTGGGAAGGGCTAGGGTGAGGGGGAGACACGGTACATTTGGAAGTGCATGTAGATAGTGAAGGCTTCCTGGTTACCTGAATGGTTAGTGAACGGGGTAACGGAAGCGGGGGGTTTGGGGGGAAGAGGAGGGTGATAAAGGGGAGGGGATGTCACGTATCCCCTCGAATCGCAACTAACCGCGAAGAGGGAAGTTACCGCATTAGAAGATGAGGGGAAATAATCTCTAGAAAAAAAAAGGAGGAGGGGAGGAAAGAAAGAGAGGGGTCCCCTATTAGGGAGGAAGGTCCTTGACTCGGATCTTGCTCAGCTGGCTGGGTACTAGGGTCTTTAGTCAACGAGGAAAAAACAGAAGGGGGGAAAGGGATGTCAACCTCTGTAGTGACACTTCCCTAACAAGCATGCAACCTTCCTCACTAGCCTATATCTCCTTTACAAGCCAAAAAAGGGAGGGGAGTGCTCCAGTCGAAAAAAGACCAGAAGGGAAAAAGGATTATTAGAAAAGGAACTTTCCTATTTTAACAAGACCCGAAAGCAACGCTGCTTGTCGCTTTTCTTGAAAGGAGTAAGTGTAAGGTGAGGTACGAGGACGTGGAAAGAAGGAAAAGGTACAAGGGAGGGACGAAAGGAGGGGTAACAGGAAGGGAAAAGGGGGCACTTTAACTTCTTAATGAAACAATCTCCAATCCAATGACATAAAGACAATCCAACGCACGACAGGGAAGGAGAGAGGTTTTACGGGTTGGAGGGGGGAGGACCTTGTTTGCAGGGCTAGGAGGGGTAGGCCGTTCTTCGTTCCTTCGTAGCGGGATTTTCTTCCGTGGTTGCCAGAGGGTCGCAAGGGAAAGGGGTGAGGAGGAAAAGCAGGGGTGTCTTGACTGGGGGGAGGACTTGTTCCGGGCGCTTTCATTGGGGACGCGGTCAGGGGAATGGGGTGGGAAGGGAGGGAAAAAGCAGGAAAGGGGAAAGCTGGTCGGGGGCCTGGTCATGGTGTTGTGCGGTCCATGGGTTTCGGCTGGGAGGAGTTTGGTGCACGCGGGTCTTTGCTTTTGAGCCTCTGAGAGTTGATTTTGGGGTAGCCGAGGGAGAGTTGGATTTGGCCGTTCCCTCGTGGCTTTGTCTCAGTATTTCGGCCTTTGGGTTAATCGGGGTACTGGAGGGTGGTTGCAAACTGGGATTGCTTTTTTGGGAATTTACTTTTTGTTGGGATCGTGTGCTTAAGTCGAGGGGGGCCTGGTGGCGAGGCAGGGGTTCAAGCTAGAAGTCTTCGGGGGGGGATGGGTGAGCATGAAACAGGTCGACCTCGGGGAGTCGATGAGTCATCCTGTCGGGGGGAAAGGGTGGTCGAGGGAAGAGGCGGAGAGGAAAGGGCTAGGGGGGTGGGTGAAAGGTTTTTGTTACACATATGGGAATAGGCATAGAGGGGAGGCCCTGGAGAATAGGGCCGACAGGGAATTTGGGTGGTAGATTCGGGGGTCACTGTTAGTCATACCTGAGGGGAGGAGAAGTTACTGGTTTCGGGGAAAGAGGCAAGGGATTTCCTCGTGTCAATACGAATTAATCAGTGGGTAAGATTTTTCCACTGGCCATTACTTGGAGTGGGTCTTTTGGAAATCCAAACGGAGAGGCCTGGGGGGGCACGGGAAGGGGGGGGAGAGGGTGTCTTGGGGGGGGCCACAGTGAGGTAGTAATTTCCTTTGCGGTAATTTGGGCAAGTAACAATGTCCGGATGGAGGCGGTAGGAGGGGGGGGGAGCCCGTGATGGAAGGAGGGCTCCACGTTGAGGGGCGGACATCCAGGTTGCACTCTCGAAAGTAAAGAAAGGGTTCCATCCAAAAGGGTTTGGGGAGAGAGGAGGTCGAAGGAGCGGGGGGGATGCAAGTACACCAGTTCGGCTTTGACCCGGAGGGGATAATTGGGGGGGGAGGTTTAGGGAAAAACGGAGGGGAGAGAGGGGGAACGGGGGGGTATCAAAGTGGGGGGGAAGACACAAAAAAACACCACACAATGTCCTTTGACCCTTTGCCAATAATGTCTTCTCACGAAAGGGAGGAGGGGAGGTCAGTGTTCCGGAGGGAGAGGAGGGGGGGCCGAGCGGGTCAAGGATCATCGGGGAAGCTCTTGAGTTGGTGATTGCTCAACGTAGTTATGGTTTGTGGGTTGACAAAAGGAGGAGGTTTGGGGACTTGCGGGGGGGATTAAAGTTGTGTGCTCCTTTCTCTGTTTTCCTAGGTCAGAGGTCACTGAACGAAAGTCGACGTTTGACTTCCTTCTGCCTATTTAGCCGATGGCCGGGCTTGGTTCATGATTGGGTGTGTGCCTTGGTCTCGCCGAGCGTAACTCCGGCTTCGCGACTAGGTTCGTGCTGTCCCAGTAGTGGTTATGGTTGCGAATAGCCCGGATTTTTTGGTGTATACCGTGAGGGTGTAAGTGTGTCGAATATCGCCCTTGAATTGGTTAAAACTGGAAGGAGCTAGACGAAAAGTCGGAAAGAGGTTAGACGTTAAAAGAAAATAAAGGATGAATCCCCTGTCAGCCTGGTCCCGTCCCTACGGCTAGGAAGCCAAAAAATAGAGAGTGACCTCTCCCGACTCACTTCTTCCTCGTTGGAGACAAAAATCCAACCCGGTGCACTCTTAATAAAGAAAAACAAGCGGGGGGGGGAAAGAGGTGTCAAACGAAGAAAAGACAAAAAACCGGTCCGCACTATATCATACACATCGAATAAGGGGGTAGGAACAAAGAAAAAAAAAAAACGAAATAAAAAGACTCAACAAACACATTCTTCTTTCCAAAAGGAGGAGGCTTTTTGTGGGGCCCTGTGTACCTCACACAATAAAGAGGTAGTAGAAAATGCGGTTACCCGGTTTGGGGGGGAGGGATTCAGGGAAAGAGGGGAAGGACAAAGGATTGGGGGTTTCATTATTCCAGTGCTAGTGTGGCTTTGAGATCGCAGAAAAAGTCAGAAAAGTTTCTCGGTTGGAGAATCTCAGGAGGGTGTCTCGAGGGAAAGTATTGGGGCATTGGACAAGAAACGGCTGGGAAGCTTTATATCCATTGAGAAAAGGGGGGAAAAAAACCGGGGGGACGAAAGGGGGGAAAGGAGGCAATGAAAGCACAACTCAGCCGGGGAGCCCACAGTTCAAAAAATTGAACAAAAGACGGAGCAAGCTAATGACCTCAGGGGTTCCGAAGGGTAAGGAAAAGAAAAAGAAACGACCCGAAGTGAAACAGTGAAAGGACGACGTTGAAGGTCCCAATGCGTGAGGCTTAAGGCGTCAGAAAGGAAACGAGATAACAAGGTCAGCAAAAGGGAAAGAACGAAAGCGGCAAAGGCAGACCTGGGAAACAATCCTGGTCCTTATATTGCCGGAAGGGGAAAGTAAAAAGAAAAGAGGCTGAAAAAGTAGAAGAAGAAGAGGAAAAAAAATAGACCGACCGAAGGGGAAAAGCCTGCGCCTTACATTCCGCATCATTGTGTTCAACATGAACTCCTACATTAGAACAAAGTATAAACCACAGGGAATCAAAAAATCAATTTCCGTCATAAAACGACATTACTTTCATGGTGTAAAAAAGAGAGGGAAGGAACTAGGAGGGGGATAAGTTTTGTTAGATCAGAGAAAGGGGGGGCCGAAGGAAAGAAGCTCGTTCCCCCAAATAGTTAAACCTCTTCTTCTCAAAGAAGGGAAGCAGAAGAAAACTTGGGAGTGCCCGAAAAGAGGCGGAAAGACCGAATACACGGCGGGAACTCTAGACGACAGATTCGTGGAGGGTCAGAAATGGAAGACCAACAAATGAAACTCCCTCCGAAAGGCTCAAGAACCTCGAGATCTCCATTGAACCTGGGAACAAAGGGAAAAGACGGCTGGGAGGTCCCACGCCAAAGCCGAAGGGAAGGCACTCAAAATATACCCCTTCTTTACTAAGGACAAGCTTCAACTGGAAGGGAAACAGGGGCAGAAACAACGGCTACGACGAGGATCAATGGGGGGAGAAGGCAAAGAAGGAAGAAAGAAAATGCCTTAGAAATATAGACGGAAATCCCTAAAACTAATACTCACCTCTCGTGTCTGCCGCTTCCCAACCTTAGTCCAAACCAATACAAAGGAAAGTACCAAAAACCTGCCAGGGAAGGGAGAAAGAGAGGAAGCAAAAGAAACAGGAAACCGGCGCCATCTCTGAGCAAAAGAAGTATGCCCTGTTCCTTCTGGGGGCCCACAACGCAAACATAAAAAGCGACAAGGGGGGAAAGAAGGGGAGACAAAAAGGAAAAAAAGAGAAGGGGAGGCCAAGATAACCAAAACCCTGCCAAAGCACCACCAAAGCCCGTACAATCACATCCGACGCCGCAACCTGCTACAACAGAAAAAAAGAAACCATGGGGAGGAAAAAAGCCCAGAAATCCAAAGCGGGGAGAAAAACATCCCTGACCTGAAAAAAAGTCAGAAATCAGAACACAAAAAAAACATGCTCATCATCACCAATATGCCTTCCTCTTCACCACTTAAAACCATCTTCAAAAAAGGGAGGAAAACGCCAGATGCAGAAGAGGAACTGCCCGAAAGAGCAAAAAAAGGAACAGACACCAAGGGAAAGAGACATAGAACCAATAAAGAGAATCATACACAACTTCGCCAGCGGTCAAAAACCCCATCTGGGCGGCTCCCTCACCGACTGACTAACCGGAAAGACGGGGGGGAGGTAAAAATCCTTCTCCTCAGTTAAATCAATACTTAACCATCTCGTGAACTTTCTTTTATTTTTGATTGGTCAGCGAGGAGGGGGTCCAGGAAAAAGGGGGGGTATTCAAGGAGAGGAGAGGTATAGGTGAAGGGGGAGAAATGGGAACTCATCTTAATCCACACAACTGTTATCCTTTCAGCTTTAAATGATCACTTGAATGACTTTCAAGAAAAAGAAATGAAGAATCGCGAGGGGGAGGAGAGGAATATCGTCAAGCTTCTTTCAAACAGAAGTGAATATCGGATCGAGGTCGCTTGGGCTCTGGAGTGGTAGGGAGCAATACCGACTTGGAAGGTCACAGGAGAAAAGGAATGTAGGCTGGAACTGGGAAGGGGGGACGGGGTAAAATGAAGGGGGGGAAAAATTTTAAACTAAATCGTGATCACTCTCCGGGAAAACCTAGGGGGGGTGGGCAGCGGGGAAACCCTCAAAATAACCGCCGGCTGAGCAATCTCATTTCATTCATGATCCTCCCGGAGGGACCATCGGGCTACGAAAAAAAAAGGGGGGGAAAGAGAGAGGGGCACCCTATTGGGGTCATCTTCGCGTGCTTCAAGCGCGTTTATTGAAAAGAAAAGAAAGACGGGTTTCCATATAAGAGGGGGATCCAGAAGGGGGAGGTACCACGGGAAGAGAAAAGTTCCTCCTGTTCGCTGAAGCATCCCAGGCTGGGGACAAAAAGTCGGACTGCAATCGAGAAGAGAAGCCAAAAGCCGGACAGGAGGGGAGAATGAGGCTACTCGGAGGAAGTTTACTCATCTTAAACCGGAAGATCATTCTTGGGAGGGAAAAAAGGGACTGTTCGGGAATGGGGAGGGGGTAGGGAAGAAAGGGGAAAGGCTGAAAAAAAAGAAAAAGGGGTGAAATACTAAGGGAGATTGGTCCCCTTCAAAAGTTACTTGCAAGCTTCCCCTTTCTAAGAGGGCAGAAAAAAGCTAAACCTTCAAGCCCAAAAAGAAAAACACTAAAGGCCGAGAAAGAAAGGGGGGGACGGGAAGGGCGAGGAAGCGGCGACGCTTTACCAGGTTATTCCGTCGGAGGACTGAGGGGGGGGTCGGGCATGGGGGGAAGAAAGAAACAGGAAAAGGGGGGGCAAAACTCTTGATCAGGTTGGTGCTGTGGAATGTCTTTTTCCGATGCGCTTTCCTTGGGCATATGGCTGGGACCTTTGGGGTAACGGCTGGAAGGGGAAAGGGAGGAGCGCAGGAATTGGTCCGCTGGGCGCATTACGGTTCCTCTGGCGTCCTTTTTTCTGTTTGAGGGAGTAAGGGGTTGAAGAAGGGGGAAGCGGGAATTGGGAAATCGCGATTGAGGTGGGCAATGCGCGGTTGAAGGGAAGTCTGGCGCCTTTGTCATCTGGGAGGAGAGGTTGGGGTCTAAAGTGGGAAATGTGGGGGAAAGTTGTAAGGTGTTTTGGTGGCACTGTGAGTGGTTTTGGGAGAGTGGCGGCATTGGAAGGGGGGTGGCCGTTCTTGGGCAACGAGGGGGGAAATCGGTCTTTCTGATGGGTCTTTTTGGGTTAAGGAATTAAAAAGGTACTAAAACATCGATTGGGGGGGGGAAGAAGAGGGAGGGCCTTTTCGTATGATCGGGTCGGTCAGTCAGGGGGTCATATTTCTTTGGGTGGATGAAGCCGGGTTGGGGGGGGAGAGGAAAAGGTTACTAGCGTAGGGAGGGAACCGCTGCTTAGGGGGCCTTGGTGGAGTTATATTGAGGGAGAGTAGGGAGGGAAGCCGTCTCGGCGCAAGTTCCTGGGGTAAGGGGGAAACCTGGTCCCAAGGTGCCAGGGAACTGGTTTTGAGAGTAAATAGCATGGTTATTGTGCACGGAGTGGTCCTTTTATTTGCGTGGGGGGAATCCAGCAAGAGGGGGAGGGGAAGGGGTGGTCAAGGGGAACGTCGGGTATTTGGGTTGGGAAATCCTATGAAGAGGATGGAGTAAGGGAAGGGGGGCGAGTGGGGAGGGGAAGGAAAGGGGGAAGAGGCTGATTCCGGGGGAAGGTAGAACGGGTTGAGACGAAACGCTTTCTGCTGGGCCGCAAAGGGGTCCCTTGCTTCCGGGATGGGTAGAAGAAATGAAAAAGGTCAATAAAAAAAGAATGGGGGGTGGCTAGATGAGGACTCCTGCGTCGGTCTGGGCGATGTAACCCACAAAGTATAAGAAATTTCAGGCAGCTTTCAAAAGGAGTGAGAAAAGGGGGGGGGCGTGGTTACCGAAAGGGGGAACGGGGAGGGAGGCGCCTGTGGTAAGCCTTTGAAGCGTTCTTCTTGACTAACTTGTTGGAACAAAGAGGAGGCTTCACGAAAAGGGAGCGGCTTCGTTTCTCGGCACGTGAGGGGGTGGGCGAGATGGTTCCGGAGAAACTTCTGGGGCTACCGAAGGTGAAAGGGGTGAAAAGAATTGACATACATCAAGGAACCGAGAGGGAAATTTTTTTTTCCAGGAGGGTAGAAAGTTGGGGAGCTTGATGGGGGAAAAAAGGGGGGTGCAAGGGGGGAGTAATTGGAGTTTTCGACTATGAAGGACCTCCTGGAGGACTTGGAAATGGTGAGAAGGGGGGACGGTAGTGGGAAAGATACTTGCAATCTTTGTGCCATCCTTTTCCCTTGGAAAAAGAAAGCGGTCGGGAAATCGGGGCAAAGAAGTGGGGGAATACGTATTGTTGGTGTTGTTTGGACATTTGATTACGAATGTTGAGGGGTGAATCTAAAAAAAGGGCGGTAAAAAGGAGGGGGAAGTCCATGAAAAAGAGAGGAAAGAAACGCAGAACCTTTAAAGGCCATTCGAGTCACGACCTTTCCAAATCACGAGGAAAATTCTGATCGGGGGGGGAAGGAGCCAAAACAAAAACCTCTTGGGGAAAGAGGGACCGAACGAAAAACAAACGGGGTAAAAGTAAAAGTGCCTCAACACTTGAACCATACCTATAGCAAGAAAGCGGGGGAGGGGGGGTAGGTTAGAGGCATAAAATCTGCTCCTCCACCACGGTTATGAAGGAAAGAGGATGTCGGGGGGGGGAAAAGGGGGGGGGAAACCAGAAAAAAAGTACCTGCACTATGGCAATAGGATGGTACTTTTTTGGGAGGAGACAGATTGTACCAACGTGGTTAGTGGGGACGGGAAGGGGAACACTAGGGGGGAGTAGAAGACTTCAAAAAATGCAACGAATTGTCGCGGGGGGGGGGAGACAAGGTTCAACTCAATTGATTACTTCTTGGGGACACCAGGTTGAAATCCCGGAGGTCAGTCAGTGGGGGGGAAAGAACCGAGGGGGAAAAAAGGGGGGAAAAGTAGGGAGCCGGGAAAAAGCAAAAAAGGCACAAGCCAAACCTTCACAACTTGTCACCACAAAAAAGTCAACTTCGGAAGGCAGGGAAGACACGGAAAGACAAGGACCATCGAAAAGAAAGAACCCTATTCCCTTAATCCTTTGAAATCACAAGGAGAAGGAGGGTATACTCGGCGCACCAGCTCACGATCCAGCAACTGACCCTAAAACCAGAAAGAGGAAACAAACCTCCCAAAGTTGCAGAAAAAAAGGGAGGAAGAAGGTGGGTCTAGTATTGCAGGAGGACAAAACCTAAGGGAAAAGCCATGAAGACAAAATCCTCCTGAAGGGAAGAATAACCCGCTCCGTGAGTTAATGGACGCAGATTGGCAAGGGAAAGAAAGACAGGGGAAGAAAAATGGAAAAGGAGGGATCCTCCTACGTGAACGGCAAAACTGGAACATATCAGTCCTTAACAGTCGCGGAAGAAGCAGGAGTGTGAGCTACGTCGCCAGAGCCCTCGGAGCAGTAAAAAGGCGTGAAAAACAGAAAACCGGAGGGGGGAAACTATGGAAGGTGGTCGCCCGACATGATCCGTAGTGGGGCGGGGTCTAAGAAAAAGCGGGGGATTAACGCGAAAAAAGCTGGCCACCTATACCTCAGACTCAGGAGTTTCCTTTGAAATTCGGACCAAAAAGGGGGAACTAAAAGACAGAAGGGGGGATAAGAAAAGAACCTCCAGGACCATCACAACGGGCCTAGCTGGGGATCCCCCTTCCACAAACAAGGTAAAATACTAATTAAGAGAAAAAAAAAGGAGATGGGGAGGAGACATCGGCAACGCGGAACTGAGAGGGAAACAACCACTCCTTCTCCACAGACGAGGAAACATATAACCCACTCCCAAAAGAGAACCAGGGAGATAGAGCCAGGGAAGAAGAAGAAAAAATCATCTAAGCCAGGACTCGCAAACCCAACCGTAGGTCCCCTTACACACGAAAAAAGTAAAGGAAAAAAGCACGGAGGAAAAGAGGAGAAAAAGAAAAAAACTACACAACCAGCTCAGAAAATGAGCGACAGCCCGGTTCGAAAAAAGAGAATGCCGCCCAGAAAACGAAAGCAGCAAAGAAACAGAGCAAGGGGTAATAAACCTCACCAGAGACTTACACCACAACCCCCTCGCGAAAAATCCAGGAAAAAAAGTGGAAAAAAAAGCACCAGTACATCGAGAAAAAAAGCGCCGCGGAGAAAGAGACAAAAGATACCATCACTCCTAACTCGCCAAAGGATCTCCAGCAGACGCCAGCGGTCCGGGAAAGAAGAAAAAGAAACTGACAATCTTCCCCAAAGAACTGAGAGAAAAAAAAAATTCCTGCTCCCACGGCATCAAGTCCGTCGAGGCACCATTCTCCCATCTTCACAAGAACGACATAGGAAACCACGCAACGATCAAGAAGCAAAAGGCATGAGGGGAGAAAGAGCACCCGTGCTGAGATCTTCCAAAAATCAAAACCGAGAGACTAAACAGGACTCCGCCGTCAGGTTAAAAAAAATCCCTCAACCCCTACTCCAACTTAAGTGAAAACAAAAGAGGGAAAGACGGAAAGGAGGTATTGGGGAGGGCTAAAAACTGGATGAGGGGGGAAGAGATTTTATTCAACTTCGGAAGATTTTCCGTTACACGGGAAAAAAAGTGAAATCGCAGAGAGAAAAGAACAACGTGGGGAAGGGGGAGAAAGGCGGCGAGGGAAAAAAGGGAAATCAGAACCAGGGTTACAAGGCAACTATCCATCGGCTTTCTTCTCTGACTCTTTCCTGTAAAAATCTAAGAAAAGAGTAGCCGATGAGTCAAGGTAGCTTTGACTGCTGGGCGTGGGCATGGAATCAGTATCGGGGGTGCTTCTTTCTACGGTCAGGCGATCACGGTTGCACAGTTTCCCGAGATGAGAAACGGACGCCTTATTCAGGGGGGGAATTCCTGGTTATGGGAAAACTTGGGAACGACCTCTGGTTGTGGAAGAAGGTAATCTTACCTTCTGTGATTTGTATCCATCATAAAACTCCGGGGCTTAGAACTCTAATCATGCAGGGTGAGGCATCCGAGAGGGGGAAAATCTCTCTAAAAAAAACAAAGGGAGGGGGGAAGGAAATATAAGTATCTTGGGGGTCCAAGAGATCGGGCTAATGCATGAACGTAACGTTGCTTCAAACGGCTGTTCTTATTTTGGAAGGAGAAAGGGGGCACATCAAAGCAGGTGGAAAAAAGACGGGAAAGGGGTTGTTGGTACAAAAAACAAGAAAGGGGAGGAACGGTGAACCAGGCAGGAACGACGTCCTGTATCACAATCACTGAATGCACAACCTTTCAGGTGGCGGAGCAAGAGAGCCAAGCAAAGGCAAAAAAAAGCCGAGAGAGGAAAAAAGAGCGGCTACATGGGGGGTGGAGTGTTCAAATTGCCGGCACTCGCCGACTAACAGATGCCTTGAAAGGGGAGGAAGGCGGGGTTCAAAGGGAAGGGACCGTGAGACTAAAAGCAACGGGGGGGGGGGAGAGGGGCGATTTGTCAAATTCGGGGACGCTACTTAACATTCTGAAGCTTTAATCATCAAGGGCCCTTACAGAAGGATCAAGAAAACTCAACTAACGGCAGGGCGAAAGGGAAGAGGGGAGGGGAGGAAAGGGGGGGCGAGAAGGAGGGGGGAAAGTGAACGTTGCGCGTTCCGAAGGAAGGATCCTGCTGGTCGGGCTCTTGTGGGTCAGGCGGATTCGTGTGCGCTTGAAGCAGGCCTTTGGGGGAGTGCTGGCGAGGGAAACTTTGGGAAGGGAGGGGGACGCGAGGTGGGGAAGGAGGGGTCATCGGTTGGGGGAAGCTTTGGGCCTGAACGATTTCGAATTCTGGTCGCTTTGCGAGGCTGTGGAAACGGCATTAAGGGGTGCTGCTGAGGAGGGGGGGGGGGAAGTTGGGGAAGGGAAAAAAAAAGGGCTGGAAAAGCTCGCGGGCTTTTGGAAAATCCGCTTTGGCGCCTCTGGGAGGAGGGGTTGGGAGGAAGCTTTAGAGGGTTGGGGGGGGAAAGCTGTGAAAAATTTCTGTTTTGCAAAAAAACAGGGTCTGCTGGGGGGGGTGCCGATGAAGGGGGGTGGTTGGTCAGTGACTCGTTTCGGTGGGTCTACAGGGGACGATTTAGTGCTTATTCTTTTGGGCAAAAAAGTTCGAGTCTGATGTATGGTATCATCATGTAGGAGTCCTTGGGCGGGGGGGGGGTTGGAAGTGGATGCCTACGCTTAGCTGTTCATGTGGTAGTTTGTTGGCAGGGACGAACGGTTGGGGAAAGGAAACAGGGGAGGGGAAGGGATTAGTAGAGGGGGTCAACAGTCCCTTGCTCCTTTCGAGTTGGTTTCTTTGTATGAGTTTTGCCTCGTAGGGAGGGGGAGAGAATTCTACCGTTCGGGAGGGAACAAATACGGGACTAATGTTCCGTGTACTTCTGATCATGGGTTATAGGGGGGAAAGATGAATTAGGGGGAGGGGGGGGGGGCGGGGGGGGAAGAACATAAGCTGGGATCCCACGGGCTTTCTACGTAATTTGCCTTTGAGAAAAAGGTTCATATTCTAGGAGGAAATTGGGGGGGGGATCATGGGAGCCCACTTACACATTTCCGCGCTCTCTTTTGTCTTCATTAGTTGGAGCCGGGGGAAGGGAGGGCTTTAAGGGAAAAGCTGGAAGAGGAAAAAGGGGAAGGCCCGGGAGAGGAACTGCGGGCGAGCACTCCCAATTTTTTCATCACGACTTGTGGGGGGAAATATCTGTAGTTTAAGGGCGGGGGACGGAGGAAGCGCGAACACCTTAGAACATCAAGAGTGTCAGGCGGGAAAGAGGGATAAAATTGTGGTGGGGGGGGCGGGTGAAAAGGAAAGGGAAAACGGGGGAGGGGGCGCTTAGAAGGGTTAATCCGTGATGATCCCTTTTGCCATCTGATGTTTGTTTGTAAGGAAAAAGGGAGGGGGAGTGGATGCTTCGCGGAGGAGGGGGAAGTTCATAGCGATGCTTCACCGCGGTCTCTTGAGCCCTCTGGAGGGTGAACGAAAAACTGGGGCCAGAAGACTAAAGAAAGGGGAGAAGGGGTTTTTTGGTCACAGTATGAAACTTTGGTTCGCTGCGGTTAGGAGCAGTTTTGTGCGCTGTTGGAGGTGAAGAACGGCGAGTGACGAAGAGTGAGGCAGTTAAGGTCAAAGGGGGGGTAAGGCAGAAATGGCAAAGGGGTTGATGGGTACTTTCAGCTACGGGAGGGAAAAGGGGAAGGGGGGCCCGAATTGAGAGGAAGTACTGTGAGGGGGGTGTGGGTGACTGTGGTACTTGTGTGTTCTCAAGCGATTGCGGGACAGACCTCGTACCACCTGGGAGGAAAAGAGGTTCGTTAAAGGGGGAGGATTAAAGAGGAAAAGGAAAGACGGGCCGAATTCTAGGACTACCAATATGTATGCTCACAACGACTAACGGAGGCACTCTGGGGGTTAAAGAGGGGAGTCCAAAAAAAAGGGGGGAACTCTGAATCCACGAAAACAGCAGGTCGCGGGTCCCCGAATCAATCACAAAAGGGAAAAACAAAAAAAGGCAAGGAGCAAACAGAACGTAATGGGGGCCGACAGGGGGAAAAAATATTAGAGAAAAACAACCAAGGAGGGGGGGGAATATATTCTTTTGCCTGCCTACCAGCTTCCTATCTGAATCTGGTGAACCGGTGGGGAGGTATGCAACCAGGGGAGAAGATGGACGCAAGGAGGTGGTCAGGGGGGAAGGAAGAGTTCCAAGGGGTGGCTTTTCAATCCTCTCACCTATTCAGATTTGGTCTGCTTTTATCAGGGGAGTGGGGGGTAGGAGAAAAATTAGTTCAAGGGGGAAGGGGGGGCGCTTAATCTTTTTCAGAGGTTCTCATTGGCGAACCCAAGAACCGTTTCTTCTACTGCGAAAATTCCTACAGCAGGGGAGCCGCAAACTGTCACAAGGAAACCAACATAGGGAATCAGAAACGTAGAAGCAGGTTAAGACGAGAGAACACCAATAAACGGACATCTCCTAAGTGTCTTGCCCTTGCGCACGGGGGGGAAAAGGGGGTCAAAAAAAAGGGGAAAGAGGGAGAGGAAAAAACCATCTCACAGGGCCAGAGGGAAAAAAAACTGGCTACGCAGCGAGGCTCCTCCTTGGAAAAAAAAATTTCTAGGGCCGCGGTTGAAGGGGAAAGAGGGAAATGAACAATAAATATGCGCAGAAGAGGAGGCCAAAGAGGCGAACAAAACCGACGCCAGGACCACAAAAAGCCGCCTTCGAAGCGCATATTTTGCAAGGAAAGAAGAAAAATCTACCATGAGAAAAAGGGGAAAGCTCCGGGAAGAAGGGAACGTTAGAAAAAACCCCAATTTAGCAGCCTGGGACAATCTCCTACGATGTGAATAAATGGTTCAAGGCAAAGGAGGAAAGAAAAAAAAAGAAAAGCGAGGTACCCAAAAGGATGAGGACCCTCTTTTTGCTCCCCCTTGAGCCCCGTAACCAAATTCTTAATAAGAAAAAGAGTGCGTAAACTCCGGAAATAAAAGTGGAGAAAAGAGAGAATACATCAACCTATGAGGAAAGTGTTAAGCTATGCCCCGACAAATGAAATCCCCTGAATGATGGAGACAAAAAGAGAAGAGAAGCCTTTCAAAAAGACCAATCAAAAAACGGTAAGCGAAGCCTTTCCACCGCCCAAAAAACCAAACCTAAAAAGGTAAAAGGGGAAGGTCAGAAAAGGAAAAAAATGCGAAGGGGGGGAAGCCTGACAAGGGCGGCCTCCGAGGGTACCAACTTGGACGAAGCAAGGCCAGGAGGAAAAGAGGCAAAGGAGGAGAAACACTAAAAAATACCCATGCGGAAAACAATAGACGAACTACTCACTAGCTTAACAAAAATGCCATCGGAAAAAAGGGGGGAGCCAATGAAAAAGGGAAACTGAGGACAAAGGAAGGGGGGACGCGCGGCAGGATCACGCAAACGAAAAACGACAGCTCCTCCTGCCGTGTCTACTACCATAAAAAGAGGGGGGGAAGGGGTTCGGCACTTTTCTCTGCTTGGCACAAGCCAAATCCCCGACACATCCCCCTTACAGAGGGCGGAGCAAAAAGGGGGGGGCAAAAAGAAGGAGTCTAACAATCGCAAAAAACCGCCCCGGCACCCACCCCCGACCATTTTGCCACCAAAAGTACCCTCTTCTCACCACGGCAATCTTCTCCAAAGACCGCGCCTCTTCTCAAAAGAAAGGGAATCGTAGAAAAGAAAAGCTCAAGAAGGGAGAAAAGAAACGGACATAAGGCAAAAAAAATACTAGCATTCAAATTGGCCTAGCAAAAGTCCCGTCGAAATCATGAAAAAAAAGTAAAAGGAGAAGGTCATCAAAATTGGAAATGAAGAAAGCAGGACACCCAATTCAAGCGCCTCACCCTTCCTCTATCTATCTCAAACAGCCTCGCCGAAAAGGAAAAAAAGACTGCGACAGAGCAAAAGGACTTCAGAGAAAAAAAGGGAAATCACCATCCGCCTAAGAACCGAACTCCGGCACATCCTTCTCCCTAAAATGCCACAAACATAACCAGCCAGTAGACTTAAAGTTCGTGAGTGGGGAAGGGGGGGGGGGGTAGCTGGAGGACGTGAAAAAGGGGGAGGGAGGTGTGGAATGAAAGAGGAGAAAACGAATCCTATATTTCCCGTTGAAATGTCAATCACCACTTTACTTGAAAGTCCGGAGCCACCTCAAGTTAGGAAGGGAACAGAACTGAAAATAGAAGGGTGCTTATAGGCAGTCTCTTACACTAAGAACAAAAAGAGGGGGAAAAAAAGATTAGGGGCGAAGGGGGCGGCTGCTTCTGGAAAAAGTTGAGACACGAAAGGGAGGGGGGGGGGGGCAAGGGAAAGGAGGATGAAAAGGGGGACGAAAGGAGGGGGGAAGGGGTGCCAAACTGGTGGTCACC
>Ga0179591_1318118_pt1 | contig 23924 bp, 34 predicted proteins | sample CZOMad2_1_08_16f_FD_182891 | JGI IMG/M metagenome (GOLD analysis project Ga0179591, IMG submission 182891) | Vadose zone soil fungal communities from Angelo Coast Range Reserve, California, USA - CZOMad2_1_08_16fungal (PacBio error correction) | ecosystem: Environmental > Terrestrial > Soil >...
CGGAAGGGGTCGCAGACTCTGCAAAGGATCCGCGCCCGCGTCAGCGAAAAACAGGCGCGCCGGTCCAAGGGAAGCGCTCCACTGTGGGCGACTTCCCAACAAGAAAGAGCGGAGGTCAATAGAACGAGGCGGGCAGGGGCAAAAAGGGGAACCCCGCGCCGCTTGAAACAAAAAAGGTACGGTTTCCTAAATGTCAATCCGGGGCAAAAGGGACAGAGAGGAATAGTGTCATGATCGAACCGAGTGCCTACACCGGATGGCGGCGTAAAGAAGGGGGGGGGGCACCAGAATTGCCGCGGCTTCTGGGATGCAAAGCGCTGGCCAGAAGCTGGGAAAAATGGGGGAGAGGGAAGCCGTGATCAGAAAGATATAATTCGAAGGAAAGGGGCGTCGCGTGATCTTCTTCAGATAATTAGCCACAGGGAAGGAAGAGAGATCTAGAGAAGATAGAAGCGAAGCCATTTAATGAACGCACGAGAATGCCAGCGCGTGCTGCATCAGTACAAAAAATAGCGGACATCATCTCACTGGAATAAATTGCAGAAGAAACTCTTCAATGAGGCCTTTGTACAAAAGCCGACGGGAAGAGACGCCGTTCCGGAGGACAACATCGAAAGGGAAAGAGGAATCGATGGACATGAGTCACAGGGGGGGCTGAATTTGGCTAAAAAGCGGCGGCAGTGGCGTGGGCCCTGCGCCGTCATCCGTATGAGACGGGGCCGAACGCTCAGGTTGAGAAAATAGGAGGACAAGAATCCGTGGAGCATCTGCAGCCACCGGGGAATAGTTACCGGGGCGAGCTTAGCGGCGCTGAACTAGTACGCTCTGAACCGACTACAGAGGGAATGAAGATCTTTTCTCGAGGGCACGGCAAACAGAAAGGTACGAGGTGCAACATCTCTTATACCCCATGAAAGCGCGCAATCCTAGGCACTCAGAGCTCCGGTACAAATGACGGCTGCTCGGTATAGGATCAAATAAATGAGAATTCTGAAAAAATGGGGGGCAGTGGGGGAATTCGAAGAACCGCGAAGTCATACGGAATCTCGAGCAGCAGCAAACACTCGTGATCTCTCAGCAGAGCGGAGGCACATCGCCAACAGGCAGGGCAGAACGTGCGGTCGGACTGGAGGGTGAGGCGGGGTCCCAGGCGAAAAAGAAAATTAAAAAGGTTGGGGCTTGTCCAAGGGAAAACATCGTCCCTGCGGGGGTACCAAATCTGACGAAGATGTCGCGCAACGGGAACGCTGACACCAAAAAAACGAGGATCGCCTATCTAGACCAGCGAAACTAATAAATAAAAAGCCCAATCCGCAAGAGAACCTGCAATCAATCAAAAGCCAAATCAGGAGAGGAACTACAGACGGCGTAAGAGAATCCTTCGTCAGCCATGAGAACAGGGTGTAGGGGTAAGTCGAAGAAGTGCACGGGGAAGTGACGTAATTCTGTTCACACGAAAAAGCCAATAAGGGCAGGAGAGAGTCAACCCCCACCATATTAGAATCGAAAACTGCCCGATTCGCTTGCAAGAGATAAGAGGTGAGGCATTCGAACTCGCCTAAGGGTGCGATGTAGGAGTCGAAAAGAAGCTTAGCCTTGTGTGTGAAGGTTGGCGTACATGATGCGACTATGTGGCAAAAAGAGACAGGCCGGAAAAGGTTTCGATAAAAGGGGGGAGTTTGAGTTACATGGTCAAATTTCGCAGCAAGGAGGCGCTCATCGGAAATGAAGCGAAGGCTGACATTAAGACCGAATTCTCCCACTGAAACAACGGGAGTTCGAATCAGAAAATAGCAAAAATTAGGGGGGCCAGCCATTCGCCCTTGCATACCTGTGACCTCTCAGACCAAGATCTGGGGGAGAACAATTAAAACGGAAAACAAAGAAATATAAGAGACCAGAAGCGAGTGGGGTGTGGGGTGGGGTGTTTTGTTGTGGTGGGTGGGGGGGGGGGGGGGGGGGGGGGGTGGGGGTGTTGGGGGGGGTCGTTGAGACTTCATCCTGAACTATAGGTCCAGCAGTCGAGACATAGGCCGAAAAAAAAAGGATTGGAAATGGGAGAGCTGGGAGAGGCTAAATGTCATAGAACAAAGATCCAATCAATGCAAAGTGGCTGAAGAGATCACGCCTAGGATCCGGAACAAAAAAAAAACCACAAGAGGGCGGCCGAACGAGGCAACGCCATACTAAATCGACAGAAGAACACGGGCATGGGGTTTCTACACGCGCTGAGAAGGCGAACAGAAAAAGAGATTTTACAGGGATGTTGACTAGACGGAATTCGTAAATGGAGTTGAAATCCTCAAAACAAATAAGACGCTGTCTGGTTAGCTAAAGGTTAGGCTGATCACCTCGCCAAACATTGCCTGAAAGGAAAAGTCGACAGCTACTCCAAAAGAAACAAAGAGGTTACAGTTCGAAAAGAGGCGGAGAGGAAATAACTTAGCTAGCAAGGCAGGCCAGGGGTAGACATCAATAATGAGCCTTAAAGATCAGTGATGCTGAGAACGACGTGACGCATTGCCGAGCTGGACGGCATGCTTAGGGGAGGGGGAGGGCAAAAGAAGTTTTTAAGAAGATGAAAAATTCCTTAATGTTGACCCCGAAACTGAGACAGGCACTCTAAAACCACAACTGGCGGGGATGCTCAAATGGGGATCCCTGACCACTGTTGTCAAAGGTCTACAGAGGTGCAAAGCGAAAGGGGGGGGGGGATACGAGAATAAATAGGCGTGGAAACATACCATAAGAAGGGAGGGCCCAGTTGGAAAATACACGTCCATGGACTTGGAACTCGAAAGATCGGCGAAGCGGGAAGGGTCTCCAAAAGGGTTAAGACTTAGTATTTGCTGTGAGCGGAGAGAGAGAAAGTCTGCAAAGAGAAAGGGGGACAATCAGAGGAGGGAGGCGGGAATTCAAGGATCGATGTGGGAGGGGGGGACCGCTAGCATTGTGTGAAGCTTTCCAAAAGAAAGGACAGATGTTGGGACAGCATTGGGTACATACAAAAGGAAGAAGGGTAGTTGGCAATTAATAAATGGGTAGGCTGGGAACAACCATTTAATGGCGAGGAAGATTAGTGAAGGAAATACTGAAAAGACCGTATGCTGTTTTTACGAGGGAGCAAGCGCTAAAGGGGGGAGGTGCTTCAGAGGTGCAGGGGGCCTATCAAACGAACGTGGTTTAAAATCGAGAAGAATCAAAAGAACCTGGCGAAAAAAGGGGGGGTCTGAGGCGAAAACAAGGAAGGATATCCAAGAGAAAAAAATTCCTAATTTACTTAAACTGGATGTCTTAATCCACCCCTGAGTTGTCATCAAGAATAAGGAGAGAAAGGAAAACAAGGAAACACCAGGTAAAGGGGTGTTTATGGGGTAGCAATCAAATGCCCAAAGAGGGACGTGTAGCGGGAAAAGGGCAGTCAAAGGAGACCCTTCGTTCAGAGAATGGCAACTCGCGGGTCCTGGAGTGAAAGGGGTACTTGTCGATAAGGAGACTTCACGGTCCGAAGTGATGAATCCGGGTCGGGAGAAAATACGAATAGGAAAAACGGAGGGGGGGGGAAGATGGGAAAAAGTATGTCGTCAACAGGTGGAGAAAACTTTCGGGAGGTGGAAAAGGTGAGGGGGCAGAAGAGGAAGGTGAGGCGTAACCTTAGGCCCGTGGGAAGGTCTCGACGAGGGTCCAAAGGGGGGAGTCTTTCACAGAAAAGAGTGGGTGGAAGGCGCAGGAAGGAGAACACCATGGGTATTATTTTTGGTGAAGGTGGGGCATCACGTGGGCCAACCGGGAGGGGTAACTCAGGGGAGAGAGAAAGAAAGAAGCAACCCGAAATAAGGAAAGAAATCATCGCCCGCACGCGGGTCCGGAAAGGGAAATTGGTCCCAACTTAAGGAAGTGGCGTCAGAGGACAGTTTTGTGAGGAACGCTCCAGGAACAGGTAAAAAGGGAGGGTTCAAGAGCAGACTTTACTGCTGAGCGAGGGAGACAAAAGGGGAGCAGAAGAGGATAGGGGGGGGGGGGAGGAGTTGCTCCCTCGGAAAGACAAGAAAGGGGGGGGGAGGCCCGGAGCAGGAGGGACGCGAAGTGAAGGTTTACGCTAGGTCTAGTAGGAAAACATCTATTAAAACTTGGGGCCAGAAAGTCTTCTCCAGGGAAGACGGCAAAGAATTTCCTACGGGGGGGGCTTAGGCAAAGGGACGCGTGAAGGTCTGGAAGTTTGAAGAGGAAAGACTACGATCAATGACGATACATTGAATGTGGCTAGGGGAGGGAGAGAGGGGAGGGTTCTGAAAGGAGAAATCGCGAGACAAGGAAAAGAGGGGAGGGCAAAATATGCTCGTACGGCAGAGGAAGGACGGGGGCAAATTGGGAATCACGGAAGGCAAAACGGAGGAGATTTCCGTCTAAAAGTCGGTGGGAGGAAGGGACAATTGGGCGTATCTTGAGGAGAACAGGGAGATGCGGACATTGGTGTCTTCTGTGAAAGATGGGACAGATGTCAAGGAATCAGAGATTTTGGGTTCTAGATAATGCTCGGTAATGAATGAAAAGGCTTCGGGGGAACGAAGAGAGGGAATATGAACCGGCTATCGGCATAGCCAAATGGGTGAAGGGGGACTCAAATCTAGGGACCGGAGGAGGCCCGACGTCGTATTGGAACAAAAAATAAGGGAGAATAATTCTCCGCGTCAACCTACAATGAGGAAAGAAGCTCAGGATGTAGAAGGGAAAGGTAAAAAGGGGTAAGTTGCCAAGGGGAGGGGGGGGGGGGGAATTGAAACAGAGAAAAGGAAGGAAAAGATATGGGCAAGAAAGGGTGCAAGAGTTACAGGGGGGTAGGTTTGAAAGACTTGAACAAGAGAGGGAGGGAGAAGACAGATCGAAAGGAAAAGGGTTCGAAGAATGGTCTAATAAGGAAAGAAAAGGGAACCAAAGTCCCTCGAAGCAGAGATGAAGGGGATCTAGTAAAGGCTCTAGGTGAAGGAGCATGCGGGATTTGACTTATGAAGGAGGTGGAGAAAGGACTTGGTTCGGAGCTTCAAAAAAAAGTAGGGAGGAAGCTCTAAGAAAAAGGAGAGGGCCTCTCTGTGTCGGGAAAAGGGACCCAAGAGGGGAGAGAGATGTTTTGGTGGAAAAGAGAAGCCCGCGAAATGAAAAAAAAAGGACTAGAGAAAAGAAAGTTAAACAGGAGGAAAAAAGGCTTAGAAGAAAAGAGAAAAGGGACACTAAAGCAGAATCCTTAGGCCTGCTGGGAAGGAAAAAAAAGGACAATATCTGGGAGGATATATGGTACTATGGGAGTAGAGACCAGCTGAAGCGAACGTCAGAAGGAAAGTCAGATGAAATCAGAACAAGGAAGGGGGGGAGTTCGAAGACATAGAGGGGGGGATCTCATTTACTAAGGAGAGAGGACACTAAGGGGGGAGGGAAGAGATTGACACGAACCGTAAGTGAGGAGGAAAATATTGCGAACTATGCGGAGAGACGAAGGAACTCAGGCCACCACTTCGAAACGAAGGGTCAAAGAAGATTACAAGAGAGGCGGTTCCAACTTCTCGAGGGGAAAGAGAGGGAGGTAGCGAGAAGGAAGCTCCGAAAAAGGCGCCCGGCAAACCCGGGAGGGAGACCAAAAAGAAAAATTAAACGGATCGGTGGGGGGGAAGCGGGGAGTCAATCAACAAAGTGGGTCGGAGAACCAAAGACCTCTCACAAAAGAAAAGTCTCAAACGAACGGGAAAAAGAGAAAACTCTTTATGTTTTTACAACGGAAACCACGCGTTCAGTACATCAGGTTGGTAGCCCTAAACCAGGAAAAGGAGTGACAACTCTTATAGCAAAAAAAAAGGTCAGACAGATGGCAGCGGGTTTACGGACTTCACTCGAGGCATAATGGCCCATCTAGACAGACTTTCGGCTGGGGGGGGGGTGCTCAAGAATGGAGAAGGTCCAAAATTGTCTCAAAGTTTTAAAATGTATGATGCGGGCTGCTGCAGAGGATATAATATAAGAAGAAAGAGAAAGGAAAGGAAGAGGAAATTCTTAGTATGACGCACCTATACCGGAGAGAGGGGGAATGGGACAGAGCCTCTCATAACTGAGAAAAAAAAGAGATTGAACAGCAGTCCCTTTATTGCAAGACGTGACACCAATACTCCTCGGCGGGGGGAGGGGCACTCGAAAAAAGAAGAGAGGGGGGTGGGAGAGGAATAAATGGTTACTTCCTCTTGGGGAAGGGGATAAAGACTAGGTCAGCTTCAGAGGAACGAGAGGTTCTTAAAACAGAGAGACATCTAGGATCCGAAAGAGGCGAGAGGGGGCTCAAAAGGGAGAAGGGATGCTCTTAAGGACTGGAAGAAAGGTCTGGGCTGGGTGTTCCGTTCTAGGACCAATATATTTTAAAAAGCAGCTGGAAAGAGTGCGGGAGCGTAGGGAGCAGGGAGAACTGAATAAACCTGCCGGGGCGGAGAGCTCGGAGTGGGGGGGTGCAGCCCAGAATCAGTCTTAAAAGAGGGGTCACTTTAGAAGAAAAAAAAAAAAATAACCGGGTAACTCTGCAGCAAGTGACAGCGTAGAAACGTCGGCACGTCCGAGAACAAAGGTGAGCGACAGCAAACATGAGGATCAAATCCACCAAGATCGCGGAAAAAATTCGCGTATGCTTACTCGGGTCGAGACGGACAAGGAGGTTCATAGGGTAGCTACAAGAATGTCTTTGGATGTTTTTCAATTCAGAGGAGACTTACTGAAGCCTCTCGCAGAAGACAGCAGGAGCATGCAAAGCGACTAGAAAATCTCAGGGTCATCAGGAAATACCTGAAGCTTATGGCTAAACGAAACGAGGAGAGGGGGAGAAGGGAGAAGTTTGGCTGAAACTTCAATGAGGGGAGAAACCGGGAACAAAGGGGGAAGAAATAATTTACACCACATCGAGGGAGAGGAGGGGGAAGAACGCACAAGACCGGAAAAAGGGAGAAGAAAATAAGGAAGCAAGATCTGAAGTGGAAACGATGCAAAGGAACACATCAAAGAAAATAAGGCATAGAAAGAACAAAGCCTCTCCTGTTCAAAGGAGAGAGATGACACAGAAATGCAAGAGAAGGGAAATAAAAGGGAAACTAGATGGTCGGTTAGTTCAAATCTAGCAAGGATCGTGTAGGGACAGGGAGTATGGGGGGTAAAACCCAGCTACCCAAATCAAACTAAGAGTCCCAATAACTCTAAAAAGAGATCAAAGGCGCTGACTTCAGATAAGGAGAGGAAGAGTTCAGTGAAGATCTGCATAGAATACTCATTAAATCGAGTAGGACACTGGACGGATTTACAATTTGTGTAGAAGGTGGGAGGTGTAAGAAGAGAAAAGATTCTCCTGATGAAAAAAAATCCAGGGCGGTCGGGAAAAAATTAGAATAGAGGAGCTAAGGTATAAGAACTGAAAAAGGAAAATGAGACAAATCTAGACGGAATTAGTCGGGGGGGTGGTAAAAGGGAAATGAAATAGGAAAGAGGAAAGGAAGGATCAGTTCTCAAAAAAAGGGAAAAAAGGAGTCTTCATAAATGCATCTCAGGCAAACAGAGAAAGGAGAAAGACTTCAAGATTCATTCAGAAATCGGTAGGCCATTCCACGTCGGATAAAAAAAAGATGTAGTCAGGGTGGAAAGAGATGCTTTAAGAGGGTACCCTAAAAACCAACCAAAAAAAGTCTTCAGTTGGAGGCGTGGAAGAAGAGCACGATTTTCCGTAAGGCGAAGAAGAGGGTTCTATAAGAAAAAAAAAGTAAGAAGGAGTTAAGTGTACGCTCAGGAGGGCGAATGAGAAAAAACACTACTCAGAACTCAAAAGTCCCTACACAAGAGAGAAAGGAAGGCACTTGAATAGAGAGGAACTGAATGGAAGAAAGGAAAGGTCAAAACCTTAAAAAGGGGCGAAATAGGTCTCAAGAAGAGAAAATCAGACGGAAAACGATTTAAGTTGAACCTCGAAAAAGGAGAGAAAGTAAAGGGGAAACACATGAAGAGAGAGAAATCAGTCATGTTGTTGAGGGAAAAGGGAGAAGGGGCAACACTTAAAAAGATCAGAACTAGAGTAGAAACCGGCTAAGCCGAGAACTCCAGAGGTACGGAAGGAAAAAAGCCTGTCAAAGAGTTAAGAGGGAAAATGAGTGGGGCATAAACAGAGAACGAAGTTGGAGCCATTGGAGCCTGAGACTAATTTAGGAAGATGATCGGAGAGAGGTTGAAAAAACCCCCGGTTGGAGCGGAGTATCTTAATCCTGGGGCAAGAAAAAGAGGGGGGACACGACTAAAAACGTTCAACAACCAGTGGGAGTTAGAAGTGCTCAGATGATAGCACTTGCCCACCCTATTGAGGGAAAGGCTCCAGAGGATTTGTAAATTCAACGCATTTCCAGAGGGGAATAATAGGCGAACAAGAAGTGAAAAGCAGATTAGACATGGAACACAAAAGGGAAAATGGATAGCAAAAAGCAAGGTAGAGAAGGTGCATGAGCGTAGAGAAGATTATTTTCTCGGAGGTAGGTTGGTCTGGGGGAAAAAGAAAAAGTAAAGTCGGACTGAATACAAAATGTAGGGTACCAAAGAATAGCCTGGGGGAAGGAAACCGTGGAAGGAAAGACACCAGGAAAAGGAGATTGGGTACCAGATGCCAAGTGAAGGGGTCACAAGAAAACAACGGAAGGAATTGTTTGTTAAGGAGCGGAGGGGATTGGGAGGACCACAAGGGTTAGGGAAGGAGGAAGACAGGATCTCAGAACCCAGGGGTACGATGGATGACCTTCATCAGGACGAGAAGGTTATGAGAGGAGTAAGAAAAAAAACAAAAGGAGGTAAAGAGAAAGATTCAACCGCGAAGGATGAAAGAAAACGCAGGGACCAGAGGAACGCCGAAGATTAAAAAAAAAAATCCTCAAATTGGGAGCATTACGCGGGACGCAAAGACCTGCGCATCGACAAAAATAACGCACTAAAAATGAAGCGCCTTGTGGCTTTAGCCGGCGAGGACAGTTTCGGTTAGGAAGGGGTGGAAGCGGAAAAAAAAGAACACAAAAAGAAGGAAACCGAGTCTTGAAGGACATTAAAGATTCCAAATATGCTCGTGTAACATACAGGACTTAGTTAGGAGAGAGGCGTGAGAAACGTGGCAAGAAAAAGAGAAAACCAGAAGGGCAGTATGTCACGATAGGCTAATAAGCATTTACGACAGTAACTTGTGAAGGCGGAAAGGGGAGGAAACCCTAGAGAAGGAGAACCAGCGCTATTATAAAATCTCTCGGAAGGTGAGGGAATAAACAGCGAAGGAATGAGAAAGGAGTAGTGGGGGATCTCATCGAGAAGGGGGAGAAACCATGTCTATGGGTTTGGTTAAGGGGCAACGCTTGTTTGCAAACCCTGAAGGTGAAGCGCGAGAAGGCTGGGGCACCATAAAAGTCCCGAAGAAAAAAAAAAAGAGCAAGATGAATAGAAAAACAGTGAAAGGCAGGGAAAAAATCCTTGAAGAAAATAGGAGCGAGCCGATTACTAAAAAACCAGTGACGAAAAAGGGGGGTTAGCGAAAAATTTAAGTGGAGAGGGAGAAGCCGGGGGGGCAATAGAGTGGAATGTGAGACACGATCGAAACTAGGATCAGACTCTAGTAAAAGCTGGGAAAAAATTGAACGTTAGGATCTGAACTCGAAAATAAATAAAATAAATAAATTAGGGTAAAAGAGCAAAGCTCATAGAGAATCGCGGGAGTAGATAAACAAAAGGAAGTGAGGGGAGGAGGTTAAAAAAACTTCTGTGGCAGTGTATGGGAAAAAAAAAAACGAACGCGCAAGGAGGGTCGAAAAGGGGAATTGCCTCGGATGGGGCATTTGAAGAAAAGGAGAAACGAAAGCTAAAAAAAAAGGCACAGAGAGGCGACTTTCTCGAACTAAAAGAAAGCAAGGGCGGATATTGGAAAAAAAAGTGAAGGGGCGCAAACAGAGCTTTTAAAGGCAGAGGAATTGGGGGGAGTGACACAAGAGGGGGGTAAAAAAAAGAGGAGATTCTACCAAAATGAGGGGAGGAAAAGGGGATTCGGTTTCACGGAAGATGTGACAAATCTTTCGCATTTGGGCCAAAGGGGGTGATAAACGCGAGAGACAGGGCAAGAGATAGTTCGGAAAAACATCTGACCAGGAACCCAACTGAGATCGGCGAATGGACTTCGAGAATCAAGCAATTTGAATTCTGGATACAGGCCTTCTGAAATTGACGACTAAAAGGCAGGATTTGAGCAAATCCCTTAGCCGGAATGGGGAGAGAGGAGCCAACGTCCAAAGAGAAAAACCAAACTTAAAGATTGCTTCAGCTCGAAGGGTCAAGGAAAAGTGGTGGATTAGAGGAAAGATGGACCACGTCGAAGAAGATAGGGTATGTCAGAAACTGGGGGAATGGGGATGCAGATTTAACTAAAAAAGCGGAGGGGAGGTGAGAAAGTCCAAGGCCCTTTTTCAATTAATCGAAATGAGAAAGAAAGAACAAATGGGTCAGCCTGCAGGAGTTGCTGAAAGTAAAAAAATTGAAGGTCAGAGGCGGGATTGTTACAGATGATTCGATGGGAGGGCGTTAGCGGGGGGGAGGCTGCGACACCTCCGGACACTTTGCAATCTAGAAGAATTCCACGAGTGAAAGAACGGGTTAGGGTTCTCGAGAGGGGAGAGAGTTGGTGAAAGAAAAGCAGGAAAAACGGGGAGGGCTGTTCTAAAAACGAAAGTGAAATGTTCAAGTGGAGGAGAGAAAACGCATCAAACGCGAGACGAAGAGAAAAATGAGAGAACGTCAATCTGATAAAGAAGTCGAAGAATGGGGCATGTTCGAAAACAGAGTGATGCGATTGACGAAGTTAGGTCTAAAACAAAGAAGTGAGATGGTTCAATCGAAAAAAAAGAAATAAAGGGAAGGGTAGATCTCAATAAACGCCGGAGCGCCCGCCGTAATGGGTTCCTAAAATTACGGGTTCTAAGATGGGGGAGGAGTGATCTAATGGCCCGAGGAGGGATAGGAAACGCGGTGCGAACCGGGGAGGGAGCAGCCGAAGCTTCGCAATTAGGAAAATCTCTTTCAGGAAAGTTTCCTCGTCAAATCATACGAGAGAGGAATCCATATAATCTCCGAGGGGGGAAAAATAAAGGAAGTGAGGGAGGAGAGGCTAAAAGGAATCGTGGTTGGGGGGGGGGTTTCCAACACAAGACAAGAGGTCAACCACCGGTATGAGAGGGAGGAATCCTTATACTCTTGAAACAAAAAACGTAGAGACCTCTGAGCAGGACAGCCCGCTTATAGGTTTGGCAAAGGGCAATAGGGTCTGTGAAAAAAAAACTGACCCTAGGGAGTGGGTACCCTTCAAAAGATCTGATAAAAGATGGCGAGCGCTAACCACTAGATTAAGGAAGAGGACTGTAAAGCGCAATCACTGAAAGAAGGCTGTCCCGGGTTTTTTCAAAAATATGAAAAGGCTGGGAAGGAAGAGCGTATGTGACGGCGTGATCTTCTCTAGATCGAGACAACAAAATAGAGGGAAAGAAGAAAAGAAGAAGGTAAAAGCAGGTTCCCAGCCAAGCGCTTCAGAGGCAAAAAAACAAGAGAGGACGCATCAAGGCAGTGAAGGGGAGGAAGAGAAACCGAATTCTGGATTAGGGAGACACCTGGGGTAGCGAAGCGCGCAGCGTGTAGAAGCATCCTGTCCGCCAAAAAAAAGAGCATTTCAATCTAGGGAGGGGGAGGAACCCAAATGGCTTTAATAGGAGGAAAAAGACGCGCAAGGGGCCTTGCCCGGACGCCGGAAGGGGTCGATAAGGCTTTCCAAAGAGATGGGTTTATACTCTTCGTGACCGATAGGGGAGAAGGAGTCGAGTTAAAAGGCAAACGCAAGGGGGGGGGAAAGTCTAAAGAGCACTGGGAGCTCAAACTTTTCGCGGGTTGAAGAAATGCGGACTGCGGGCCGTCAGTGGAGGAAGGGGGATTTTCGCCGGCAAAAAGGAGAGGGGGGGACCGCGTCGAGGTGAGACATAGGGGGGGACAATTTCACAGCAACCGAGGAGCAAAAAGGCACAGATCTTCGCAACAATTGCAGAGAGCGGGGGAGAAAAAAGGGAAATATGAGAAAAAGCGCGTTCGAATGGAGAGAGGGCAAGAATGGACTTGGCTTGGTGAGACGAACCCACAAAAGCCGAATCTCGGAAAAGGAACATAGGGCAAATCCTAAAATTTCAAATGAGAAAAGAAAAGGGCAGAAGTGTAAAGTCAAAACGGAAAGGAAGCGCGGTGAGCTGACGGGACTTAACAACGAATGGAAAAGGGCCGGTTGAGAACCCGTTCAAAGCAAGGTGGGTGCATAAAGGGAGGTGAAAAACCAATCGCAGAGAAAAATGCGTAAACAAAAGGAAATATCAACCGACAAAACAGCGGCCGTGCGATTGGAAAATCGACGGGAAAAAAGGGGGAATATCCAAAGACAGACAGATCAATCAAAAAAAAACAGAAAGCAAACCGAATAAGGCTCGGTCTACTAGGCTAGGAAACCAGAAGGAACGCAGTCAAGGGGAAATGAGGGTAGGGGGAGGCGAAGAGATCTAACAATTATGAGAAAAAATTTTAATTGACAGGTAGTCCAAAGGAAACACAGGAGGTACTAACAATATCAATGAACGGCAAACACTCAAAAAGCAAATCGAAACGCTCGGTTTCTATCGGAAACGCGGGATGATTCAGAGAAATAGAAAGAAAGTAAAAGTCGGAAGAGTAGACGTCGCCAAAAATTGAGAATTGGGTTTTGGGGGAAGCGATACTTCGTAGGAGTGGAGAAACAAAGAATCGAAGGAGAAAAGAGTAGAAAATTAGTGGGGCCACGGAAAGGAGGCTTTTAATTGCACGGCATAGGACACTATTTTGAAAGGAAGCCAATTCGATGCAAGATAGTAGCTAACGGAGGAACATTTAGAACCACAATAGCTATGCTTCAGAGAAAAAACAGTAGCCAGCTGGGAAGAAAGAAGATAACCATGTAACCCGCAGAATCGTAAGACAAGTCAAATCGAGACCACACGGAAGCAAAAACCGCTACACTATCCTCCCGAAGTCTGGGGGAGATGAAATGTCGGCACAAAAAGTATCCGTCGGCTAAGACGCTTGGAGTGGTAGACGATCTTGGTTAATTTTTAGGCGAGGGAGGAGGTCTAAAGACAGAAACCAAACCCATACTCCTGAAAGCCAGCATAGAATGAAAGATCAAATCAAGGTCGAGATTAAGATCTGATCATTACCTTTCCGGGGAAGAGAGAAGGTCAAAAATTCGAGGGGAGGAAAATGAAGTGTTCGTAAGAAACTAAACAGATGTGGCAGGTTAAGGGGGGAGTTTAAGTAGAAGGCTAAAGAAATCATAAAATACTAGGCGAATCGCTCCTGGATTGGAGATTCAAGGAAAAATCTAAAAATGTCATCAATCAGAGAGAAGGGGGATCAGATCGAAATGATCCCTCGAGGAGAGGGGAACGCCTTGGAGAAAACGAGTGGAGAAAAGGAATGAAAGGCTCTAAAGATCGGAGGGGAAGGAGGAGTTTAGAGCCATAATGGCCCTGCCAGCGTAGTAGGGCTGAAAATATGAAAGCAGAGGAGTGCCAGGCGGGAAGGGGAAAAAAGAAGTTTGTTCCAAGAAAGATCCAACTTTCAACGAGAAAGATGCAAAAGAGGAAGGAAAGACAAAAAACAATGCTGAAATGACTCTCTTCTGGGTAAAAGGCGATGAGCGCAAGGCGATAGTATTTGAAGGAAATTGGCAGAAGAGGCGCAGAAAATCTCCTGCCTTAAAGATCGGAGAAGGATCGGGACGAAATATGGTTCACCGCTTGTTAGTGTGGGGAAGAGGAGCTAGATCACGACCATAAAAAGCTCATAGGTCGAATAGGTAATGTTGAAACCTTCGAGGAAAAAAGAAAGGAGAGCTTGTTGCGAGGAAATTCAGAGAAAAAAGTGAGGAGAGGGGGAGGGGTAATTTTACAAGAAAACTATAAAGTAATAAGGGTGGAAAGTAAAATGGGCTTCTAGATGACACGAAAATGGAAGGGAAGCAGGCAAGATGGCTCCTTGCTGTTGAAGATGGATGACCGTAAGAGATACAATGAAAGAGGGGTATGAGTCAGCGTGAAAATCGAAGTCAAAAAAACGGGGTTATGGTAAAATGTATGTTGAAAAGAGAAGAGAAGAAATCCAGAAAAGCTTAAGATAAATAGTAAAAGCAGGTTGTTACTTGAGAGATTGAAGGAGAGGGACCGAAATAATGGTGCCGAGAAAGAAACAAGAAATTAACATGAAGATCGACCGGGGGGGTTGGAATGTTGGCAAGGGAACCCAGGGAAGTTTAAAGTGGGAAAGAGAAAAAGCTCAGGGACTGCGGCAGATCCGGGAAACATCTTGGAAAGGCATTAAGAGAAATAACTCTTTCAAAACGGTCGACAGAACGTGCTTCTAGCTTAAAAAAAAAGAATAAGTCAAGGATAAACGATAGTACACAGGGGGCTATTCTCGTGGCGGGACACTCCAAGGGTCGTGCTACAGTGTCAGCAAAGGGGAAGAGTAGAAAAAAAAAAAGAGGTAGAAGAGAGAAATCCGCTGATTGGGAAGGTAAACTTTGGGGAGAGTCGCTGCAGGATTCGCAAAGATGGGGGAAGCATGGAAAAGCTTGGGGGGGAAGAGAAATTCAAACACCAGGAGGAAAACAATGGGGTAAAAGGTTTTGTGAAAAAAGGTGGAACGACGTTTCCCAAATAAAACTGTTTGACCGAAGAGAAGCAAAACGAGAGGGCACAGCGAACACTATCAATCCCGAAAATCTTCGTCGAAAGGCAGGAATGTGGCTCCCCCTAGAGTCAATAGTGCTCTGAGACTCAGTGGACGGGGTACCGTTAGAAAAGAGTTAAAAGGGTAACTCTTTGGGGGTAAGTGAGCTGGAGGATGTCAGAATATAAGGAAGATGGAGTTTGCGGGTATGGGAGACAAATAAAGAAATCGGAAACTAAAGAGCGCATTCTGAGGGATGATATGGTACAGGGGAGGTGTATTCAAGTTGGTAAGAAATCAATCATCCTGGAAATCTGTGGGGGGGAGGATCGTCCGACGGTCTGGGGGAAGAACGCCCACAGGAATTGTCAGGTTGTGCCGCAAGAGTGACTGGGTAGGCAATGGAAAAATAAGGGAAAAAGCGGCCTATCAAGGGCTCAATGCCTTGATGGTCTTGGCGATGATTTTTGGGGCGAATCGACTGGGGAAGAAGAGGAGAACTTCCAAAAATTAAAAAAAAGATTTCGACCAAGCAGGCGCCAGGAAGTATTTCTCCGCCGAGAAGAGAAAAGAAGTCGCATTAGAAAAAATGGGATCAAAAAGTTTTGGAGTGAAGATGAATAGGGTTGGGGATGATCTGGTTTAAGGGGAAAAAACCTGGGGAATGGAAGGGCGATGGGAGTTTCAGTTGAGACCGGACGCTGGAGTCATTGGAGCATTATCCGCCGGGAAAATAGGGGTGAAGGGGCTAACTTAAAAAAAAAAGAGAGATGGTAGTTAGAGGGAGGGAGTAAGGCACCGACCGAAGGGCAGAATAGTGAGGGAATCTCCAGAAGCAAAGTTTGGAAGCGTAAACATAAAAGAGAGGGCAGAGCGGCCGGTTAGCCATCTCCGGAAGGGAGAGATGTCACCACGGGAACCAAGCTTGAAAAAAAAAAAAAAAAGAACCAAAAAAAAAACCAACAAAAAGAAAAAACCAATTCAAGAAGGAGGCAACCAATTGAATAGGGAAGATGACTCGATAACAAGAGACGGAAATATCGTTTGTTCGCAGGAAATCCAAGCCGACGTATGGTACCTCGCCCATCCTTGGTATGAAAAAACGTAAAAAGAGAAAACTTCCCGTGGTTCCCCGCCTTCGAGAGTAACTTCTTCCAAAATGAAGGAGGACCGGAATATTCTCTTTGCAGCGCGAGTAGGGGCCTATCAAGGCTTGGTTTAGGGGAAGGAGGGGGGTATGATATTGATAGGCTTTAAAGGATCAGGACCACCTAGGAGATAGAGCGCCTCAGGGAATAGGGTGAGGTGAAGAATGTCTCATGGTTGTGGGCAAATAAAGGGCCTGAAACAAACGGGCACGATAAGAACCATTTGCAAGGTCTTTCGCAAGGGTCAGAAAAGCGCAGCTACGTAGATACTCATACGCCAGGCCGGTGTAAAAAAGGGAAGAGAGAGGAAATGAAGGCTGACCGCTGCACCGGCATGACGTTAAGTTCTATAAAGACCAAAACCGGAATCCAAAAGAAAATGGGTTTCGAGACTTTGAAGAAAGATCAGAGCACCGAGTCGTCGACGATTGGGGGAAACTATTCAAACTGATTTCTATGGAGACCGAGGCTGCTAACCGAGAACTGAGGAAACAGAGGAAAAAGATTTGCGGATCACCAAAAAACTCATCAAAAAAAGAGTATTCCCTAGTGCGTTCAAAGGGTCGCAGAGACGAATCTCATCCGAATATAAAGAAAAAAAAGGACAAGGCCGATGCAACGATTCGGGGCCAAGTAAAGAGAGTCCGAGGCACCAAGGATGCGTGTTCAACATAAGAAAGAAACCCGAGGGAGTGTCAATACAATAGCCCGTCAGCGGCCAAAATTAGACGATTGCGCACTTCCCCGCTTGAGTGCCCTCAGTAAACGTACCTTGACCGCAGTATAGAACCCCTTCACGAGTGATATAAGCGCGGTCCCGAATGGGTAGAAGGGCAAAAAGCTCCTTCAGAACGCTCAAAAGAGTTACCTGCAGCTATTCTTCCCTCTGGGGGGGGGGGAAGGAGGGATTCCGAGAATTCAGAGATGAAAAAACGTAAAGGATGATAGGGATCTCGAAAAAAACAACGGTGAAGAAGTATATATCACGACAAGCAATGACATAAGAGGATTCCTCTGAAGGTCTCACGGAGGTCCCATATAATAGCAGGGAAGGTAAAGGGATCAGGGCCCGAAAGGCAATGAAGTTCAGGAAAAATACACCTGGGGGGGTGAAGGCGCTTAAGCCAGCTGTATAAATACGAAGGGCCGCAAACTCGTTAAAGGAGGTAACAGTTACCTGGGGATTGGAATATAACGGGCAGATATGAAATGATGGCGACGGTCGGGTTGACACTATCCTCCTCTCGAGGAGGCTTGGAAGAGGAAGGACAGGGGTGGTGAGGGTACCAACTCACCACGATCAGTGAACACCTCAAAAGGGGACTTTCCTAAGGGGGAAGCTATACTTTAAGGAAAGGAAGAAGATAAATATGTAGAGGGAACGCGACGACGACGCCTTAATTGAATTAAAGGAAGCATGCTAATCAACGGGTCGACGAGAAGCTATCCCTAGGTAGCACCATCTCAAGGAAATCAACAGTCGTAGCATGACGATCAAATAATAGTTGCGAAAAATATGCAGGTCTTGAAATTGACAAAGAGAGTTAAAAAGAGATCGAAGGTCACTGGCCAATGAACACAATTTCGGGCTTTGGTTAAAAACGCGCCTCTTAAAGTAGGGGGGCAGCAAGGCAGGCGAAAGTTAAAAATCATCAAGAGAGAAAAAAAAAGAGAAAAACTGAAAGAGATGCGTTCGCGAAATCGGTTGCGCGGGGGCTAGAGAAGCTTGCTGGCCACAATGTAAGTACCTCAGTTTTCAACGGGGGGTTGACAACACAACGGAGAAGAAGAAAGAGACAAACCTCAGAAACAGAGGACCGGATGAGACCGAATATGGCGAAGACGACGACCCAGCCTCCGGGAAAAAACAAGTAGCATCAACAAACATCGGGAAAAAACGACAAAGATTCAAAGAAAAACTGGCATAAAAAAACCTGATGCTGGAATATTGGAGGGCGGATCGGAGGAAATTCGGAGAACAATGAATGACGGTAGGGGGATAAACCGCAATCTTTTCTACGTTTAGAGAGACGTCAGGAAGCCCACCTTAAAAATATACAACGATCTGAGAGGAGGAGGAAGTTTATGACTAAATAGGACTAAATTGGCTTGAATGCAGACAGATGCCGTTAGCCCATCGTAGGGGAATGTTAAGAACGAGCAGTACACGAAAGGAGTAGGGCGCCTAAACATCGTGGCCGTCAGAAGGTAGAAGATCGACCATTGGGATGGAGACAAAATTCAGGGGACTTAAACCGCAATGAGAAGTTGGAGGGGAAAAAGGGTGACCGCCTGCCCATATTCAAGAAGGATCATTTAACCCAGGGACAAAACAGTAATTGGCAAGAAAAAGCGATTCGAGGAAGGATAGAGGGAAAAATGGGACGCTTCAGCGACAAGCCCAAGAAGAAATCGGCAAGAAAAAGAGATGAGAGATCCGCTACAGCATCTGAGGGGACGGGCAGAGAAAGAGGGCGTAACAGGGGATTACTTAAGACCGGAGTGTACGGGAACATATTATGAAGAAAAGGGAAGGTAATGGGTATCAGCTGAGAGTAGCTAAATGAAACCAAAAAAAGCCATCCGGCACCACAAAAAGAAGAGGCGGAACACTTGGAAGGAGGCCGGCGTCAGACTTAAAAGACGAAAGTCCCAATGGGGGGGGGAAAATAAATAGAAGTTACTCACTGCAAATGACAAAGAGAAAGAAAAAAAAATCTCATAAAGAGGAAAAAGTATGCATGATCTTATATTGCTAAGAATACCTAGGGAAGGCATACAAGAGCCATAAAGCCAGGAAAAGTCAAGAAATCTGTCGATTCTTTGAGAAGCCAAAATATAAGAGGAAAACGCCCTAGCGAAGAAGAATAATCCTGAAACGAAGGTAAACTGGACGGGGGGGGACGGGAGGAAAGGTAAAAAGAAATATCAAGGCGACTGAAGGCTCACAAGGCGAATAAACGTGGTATTGTCGGTCGAGAATTCTGGAGTCTCGCGTCGGAGCGGGGAGGGAAAAAACTCATTTGGAGAGAAGGAGGGCCCACCTGAACAAAGGTAAAACATGGGGGGGACACAAACGCTTAATCTGAGAAGATGAAAAAAACAGACTACCTTGTGAACACCTTCTTTGTAAAAGAGGAGAATAGTGAAAAAGGGATCATAAGAAGAGAAAAAGAACAGCATCAATCCCGGAACAGAGGAGAACAGAAATTCTCCTTAAAGAAGAGCGAGGGGTCGTCTCAGGTCCCACGTATTGTAAAGGCTGAGTAGGGGGAGTCATACGAACGCAACCGCTAGAAGAGAGACGTAGGGACAAAAAGAGGCCATTTAAGGACAAGAGTCTACTTCGGAAAGGAAAGGTTAATTAAAAAAAAAAAAATTGTGGGCGGGTCCATCGAAAACCGTTAGGGGGGGGGAAGGGGCGGTGGGGGAACAAAAGAAAGATCAGTGTTTTGCCCATGAGGGATGGTTTCGATCCAAGAGGGAAGGAGGCTTACGCCATTGGAAAAAGCCGGAATTATGGTAAAGTTTTAACGGATAGAGGAAGCTGGGGCTAAGAGGAAGGGGCGCGGGGGGGGGAAAAGGCTATCCCACCAAGGATGGAGGAAATAGGAGATTCCAAGAGAAGAGAGAAATCTTCAGGGCGAAAAATGCACGCCGGGCAGAGAAGCGGGGGCTAGAAAGGGAAGTAAAAACGCCACTTTCTGTCGCCGAAAATAAGAAGAGAAGGGAAAAACAAGCAAGAAGAATTGGGGTGTGTACAAACTCTGCCCAGCCGGGAACTTGGGGCGAATACTAAAAACAAAAGACCGGAGGTCAGCGACGGAAAAAGATAAGGGACGGGAACCTAGCTTGCACCCTAAGGCGTGTGGGGGGAGGAGAAGAAAACTGTTAAGTCGCCCGTGAAGAAACGAAACGAAGCTTTAAGGGGGAGTGGTCTAAGATGTCCGATAGAGCTTGGAAAGGGAGAAATTTAAATTGGAAAATGGTTCGAATCGGGCGTGGGACATGACGCATGAGGATAGCGTTAGGAGACCTGGCAACTGGGGGAAAAAGAGAGGAGCAAAAAGAAGAAGGGAGTATGGGGGGGAAGAAAGCAGAAAAAGAAAGATGCAAGTTTCTTCCGGGTGAAAAGGGGGGGGGGGCTCCTGACCAAGGAGGGTTTTCCAAAACCGAGTGAAAAAAACTAGAAACGAACAAACAGAGGAGAGAGGGAAATCAAGACGAAAAAAGGAGACGCTCCCAAGCGTGCACGACGTCGTCGAGCCCAGTTGTAAACGCTCAGAATAATAAACCGATAAAAAAGAGCCGAGGGGATGAGCGAAAGGCATGAAAGGGGGAGGTAGGGGGGTCTCCCCTCCGAAGAAAAAGAAAGACGCTCGGGGGGTAAAACATTGGGAGGAAAGAAGGCAGGCATGAGGAAAACATACCATGAGAATAAAAGAAAAGTTGCAGAATGCAGAAGAGGGGGCGCTCGGGTTCATCTACACAGGGGGGCCCCCGGGAATCGTAAATATAAGAGGAGGGAAAAGTGGGAAAGAGGCGGGGGAAGCGGAATCTGAAAAAGATCGAAATTCCTTTATCTCGAATTAGGAGACTATGATGCTAGTGCGAAAACGACAAAGGCCAACACAAAAAAAGAAGGTAGAGTTAAATGTAGAGAACACAGCATGAAGCAGAAGGAGTCCTGGGAGCAGAGGGGGGAAGGACAACTCCAACCTTCTTCGAAGAGGGGGAATTGTTGAAGAGAGGAAGAAAATTTTCAGATGGGGAACGAAAGAGCAGAGGGTGAATAAAGGAAAGTTAACAGGGCAGACGCGGGGCGCCTCTTGGCCGAAGGCCTCAGGGGGGCAGGTCGAAAGGGAGAGAAAAAAGGGAAGAACGGGGCTGGTACGTCCGTGGCACCCCGAAACGGGGGCATAGCCGCGAAAGGCTCCCAACGCATTTTGTAAGAGAAGACATAATTTGAGGAATTCTAAGCGAAAAAAGATCAGATTTTGGGTCTAAAAGGACGCGGTAATAGATTCACCGACACAAGCACAAACAAAGGCTTGCAATAGTAAGATAAAAAGGAAGCGCCAAGTGAAGGAAATATGTAATGAAGAGATCTAGACGAAACACGATTTGGAAAGGGGGGGAACGTTGTAGGAAAATGTAAAGCACAAAGAGAGGAGTGGCGGATACCTAAGAGTAAATGAAAAGGGGAACGCTTCGAAAAGAAACGCGCAGAACCATAAGGGGGGCAGCAAAAATGCGAGGATATTCGGAAAAAGCAGTGAAGAAGAAGAAAGGTTGACTGGGTGAACTTGAAAGATGGGAAGGATAAAAATGGGATGATAGGGGCTTCTGGCGTACCAATAGTAGAACTCGAAAAATCGAGGGAGAGTGGTAGGTAAAACGGTCCTGAAAAGTTAGAGGGAAGGGGGGGGTTGACCACGCCGAAACAACCGGCTTGTCACGGGGGGCGAAATCCCTTTTACAAAAGGTGCAGAGGCGGGGACAGAGAAAGCGCACTACAAAATCCAGGATGTTGGAGAAGGAATGAAGGGGTAATTTACGAGGTGAGAAGAGAACGCCTGGCAGAAATGGGGGGAGTCGATGACCACTACGAGGTGAGAAGCAGCAGGGGAGAACTACTGGCAGAGGCTAGACAGGTGACTCAGACCTAACTCCAGAAGTCATGTTGAGAGATATTGTAAAAGCGACACTATATTGGAGGAGGGGGGAGAGAGACTTTAGAAAACTACTAAGAAGAGAAGAGGGAAAAGACGCTCTTCCCGCTCTCATAGGCAAAAAAGATCGGAAAAAACCACGGTCGCGGGGGGAGGGAAAAGAGAGGGAGAGCCATCTGCGAGGGAAAAAATCTGAAACAGAACTTCCTTTCAAAAAGGCTGAAGGGGGTAAAAAGAAGAGGGATACACTTAGATGTCATCGATAAACAGAAAAACAAGAACGGCGGACAAATTAATACGAGCGAAGGCGCGTGACCGGCAAAAGTCTCCGGAGGGACAACAAAGATATATCTGGTTGCCCAAGGTCAAAATAGACGGGCAGAGAACCTGATAGGTGGTCGAACTCCAGGCAAAGGGGTCGGGAGCAAACACTGAGGAAGAAAAAAGGGGTCTAGTGCAACGTAGGAATGAAAGCTCTGCAGACTGAGGGAGGGGGTGTGAGCTGCCAAATGCATGCCAGGAGAGGGAAGGATAGGGGAGGGGGAAGAGAGGAAATCGTCTGATAACCCAAAAGAAACGGGAGGAGGATGAAAGTATCTAAAAGACAAAGAGTAAAAAAGAGAATCCGCGAGAAGGGCACTGGGAGACGAGAAAAAAAGGCTTCCAAGAAGAGAACTTATAAGGGGAAAGCAAAATCAAAGCTCATTAGGAAACTCTCTACACATGGAGAAACGAAGTTCTTGGTGAGAAATAAGGGGGGAAGGGGGAGCGGGATAATACAAAAAAACTATAAAAATTTCTGTATGCAATCCTCTACGGGCGGGGACCATGACTTCCGTAAAAAATAAGGAAGAAATACTGACGATTAGAAAAAACCAAGATCCGAGCAGAGAGTCGGGGAGAGGGGAAAGGGTGAATAGGCCTGACTTAATTTAGAATTAGAGAGAGGAGGTTTTCTATCTAGAGGGAAACAGGGAAGAGGGCATAAGAGGTTGAATCCGATATTATGAAGGAGGGCGGAGAACCGCTTCTAATCGGAAAAAATCGAAAAGGTTCGAAAGACCTCAATATGGAAGCATACCGAAGAGAGGAGTCTGCCTAGATCTGAGGGTGAAAAGAGAAACAAGGCGTAAGAAAAGTAAACTGGAAAAGAGTGAGGGGCGTGGCATAGAAACAAAGGAATCCTGAAAGCAGCTCTGGGGAACATAGGGGCTCTAAGGATCTTCTTCGCTGACAAAAAAGGGAAGAAGAGGGAGGCTTCGGAAATTGGATCAAGAAAAGAGGACTAGGACATAAATCCAAGGGGCCCCTCACGTGGTGGAATCATTCTTAAAAAGAGGGGGGCTCTCAAAGAAAGCAAAGAGTAAACACAACCTCTAGTCAACCAAGGAGGAAAAAAAGACTGATACGTTTCCGGTAGATCCCACAATCAAACACCTCAGAAGAATAGAAGGAAAGACACACACGCAGCAAGGATGAGGAAAAGAGGTAAAAATCTAAGTTGAGAGAGGGAAGGGGCCAAGGAAGTTGGCGTGATGAGAGATAGAAGGGGAAAGGGGAGGCAAAAAATTGAGCTTTGGGCCGTAACCAATCCAACGAAAGCTTTGCGTATAAGGGTCAAAAAAGATGATCCGCGAAAGAGTCTGGACTGGAAAGAAAAAAGTGACATTATCGCAAGAAGCTCTAATTCGACTTCCGATTAAGCGAAAAACTTAGGGGGGGTGGAGAAGTGAGGTGTGGAAAAACTATCAATCGAGAACGGAGGGTGGCAGGGAAATCTAATTCCGAGATTCGAGGGGAACGACAAGTAAGTGGAATTTTGACTCTGAAAAACGGGGAGTCTGCCTTTCGCCGTCGGGGCGAAAGTATGTCGGGCAACGGGAGAAAAAGGCACGATCTGGACAAAAACAAACAAATTCCAGACTCTGAGACGACAAGCATGAAAACACGGGGTAGAAACGTAAACCACAACCAGGTGACCTGTCCTAAAGGATCTAAATGAAAAGCATCTCTAACCAAAAAATCCTGCCGGTCTTAAAAAAAGAGGAGACTAGGGGCGGAAAAAACGCCAGCTCTAACGGTGGGAGAGGAAGAGTAAGGAAACAGGTGGCCGGAGGCTCCGAGAAAAACAATAGGGGGGATAGAACTTCTTTGGGAGCGGCGGCGAAATTACGAACTACCAATAAAAAAAGGGTTCGAACCAGTGGGAGGAGAGATCTCTGTGGGGGATATGGACGAATTCCGAAGGACGTAAGCCGAAGGGGAATCCATAACGAATTGCAAAATC
>Ga0179591_1343762_pt1 | contig 23924 bp, 39 predicted proteins | sample CZOMad2_1_08_16f_FD_182891 | JGI IMG/M metagenome (GOLD analysis project Ga0179591, IMG submission 182891) | Vadose zone soil fungal communities from Angelo Coast Range Reserve, California, USA - CZOMad2_1_08_16fungal (PacBio error correction) | ecosystem: Environmental > Terrestrial > Soil >...
GGTGCACACGTGGAACTATTTCGCCCGATTCTATGCCAATGCGATTGCTGTATTTGTATGTCAGTGAAATGCGGGTCTCAAAGAAGTTGAAGCCTTGCCAGCGTAGCTTTTCTTGGGAGGTCAGCGCACGGGGGAGCGGACAATCCGAAACTGCCATTTACCACGAACGAAAAGCTATCGGAAAAAAGGGAAAAGAGTCGGTGGGTGGATCGTAGGAGGAGATCATCGGGGGGTGTAAGGCGATTAAGCTGAAGCAAGGTTATGAGGAAACAAGGGTTTGGTTGTATAAAAAAAAACATGCCCCAAACTCGTACTTTACCGTGCCTTGGCCATCTTCTTGGGCCGTGAAGAAGTCGGTAACGCAGAGATTTCGGTCCTACCAAGAAACGACAATTGTGAGGGGAGAGCGGCTCAAACCAGGAGAAGAGGTCTGGGAGAAAAATCGCAAGGCCGATTTCCGGAGGGTCGCCTGCAGAGATCGAGACAATGAAGGGGACAAAGCAGGTAAAAGGGGGGCAGGCGCAGAGGGCGCTCAGATTGATCAAAATCGGGGAGTATGGGCGACCAAAGTTTCCAGAGGGTAAAAAGACAAGATCGTATAAAGGGTGTACGAAAAAAAGCTTCGGAGCTACTGAAACCTTAATGATGGTTGCAATGCATCATCTCAAAAAAAGAAATCAACTCAATTTCTGCTAGCTCACGGCTGGACCAAGAGGCGCGCAAAAATACTCCGCCGCCGCAAAGATTGCGCGCAGTAAAAATGGGCAATAGAGGGAAACCAAGAAAGACTTGCGGGACAATGACAAATGAAGAATGTCTGGAGCTGTTTCACCAGGAGGGGGCCGTACAGTCGGGGCAGGTTTTGCCTCAAGAAAAAGGGCAATAAAAGATGCGATGAGGACAGATCGAGGGAAAGTCATGGCTAAGGCATAAAGAACTCCTAACGGAGTTCTGAGGAAAGAAATGGAGAAAAGGTGGGGGGGGCCGGTCCATGCCGCAGACAAAGACAACACATTCCGGGAGCGGAAAGAAGAGGGGGGGTCCGAATATCCCAAGGGGGTGGTCTACAACCGTAACTTTCGTGAGCCTAATGTGGAAGGGCAAAAATCGTCCATTGGCGGCAATTAGGAGGTCAATATCTAGGAATCACAGGGGGGGGTGAAAGAGGGGGATGTAAAGCGCCATAAGCAAAAATAAAGAACAAAAAAAAACTTGGGGGGATAGGGACGACCGAAGGTCGACACGGCTCAACCCTCCGGAAAGTCTCATGATCGGTGTAAGAATGCCAAAAGAAAGAGAAGCATATCGGCGACGGTCGGACACATGGCTGCGAAAAGACAGCCAGTCCTGCATAATGAGGCCGGACTTTAGGGAAGGGCCGGGGGAGTCAAAAGGGGAAAACTGAAAAAAGGATCGACAGCGCTTGCACGGAAGGACGCCCGCGGGACGCTTCATAATGTCCCTTGTGGAAAAAAAAGAAGGCCTCAAAAAAACCAGGGGGGGAAAGAGGGTTGAAGGGACGCATAAGGTCAAAGGGCAGACTGGAAGGCTAAAAGCCTCTACATTAAGGAGGAGCGGGAAGGGGTTCGTGTGAAAAAAAATACGATGAAAGGGGGGAGAAAGACCTAGAATAGTACTTGTTAAAGAATCGTCGTGGGGGGCTCCGTTTTTCAATTCTGAGAACTATCGGACTTATCAAGGAGACAAATCGAGTTCGCATACTGGCCTGCAACCAAAGAAGGGGTCGTCCGCTATGTGTAGTCTATTCTAGGGTAAATAGTGAAGCCAGAAGGGTAGAGGAAGGGGGGGGGAGGTCGTTCGTTTGGGGAGGAAATTGTCGGGAAAAGAATAGACGTGCCGCCGAGCCGTATCAGGGGGCTAAAGAATCGGGGGGGGTGCGGGACACGCGACAAATAAATATGTCCCTGGGGGGATCGCAGGAACGGGCAATCCTAGCGAATATTGCACAAAAATGTAATAGGGACGAATGGAAAAGAGGGGGGGCTAAGCCGGCAATCGGGGTATTTATTCTCGGCGATGAACCCCCTGTCAAAGGACCAGGAGCAGAGAATGACATGAAGGAATACGCGATCAAGTAAAGGAAGGGTAAAGGGGGAGGGGGGAGGGGTAGGAAGGAAAACTAAAGGACTGTCTTTGAATTGATGTTGGGCGGGAGAGCAAGGAGGGGGAAGTCAGGGGGGGAGAAAAGAGTGGCTCAAAAAAATATAAAACATTATGGTCCTCGTGGTAGGTCAAAGTTATGAAAGGTTAAAGGAGAAAAACAAACACCTGATTAGTCAAGGATATATGGTAATAGGGAGGGGTACAAGAGAATGTCGATATTTGGAGTATCTGATCCATCAGCCTGATTAAAGGAGATTTGGGAGAGAAACGAATAAACATGGGGGAGGTGGGGAAACCAGCCCTCACATGAAGAGGCTAGGAGTCCAGAGGATCTGCAAAAAAGGGGCGGGAAGGGGATAGGAAAAATTGGGAGCGTCGAGAGCAAAGGGTGTTTCAGACGCTGAGAAAAAATGCAAAAACGGGGGGAAAAATCGGGGAAAAAAAAAAAAGAAATACGGAAAGAAAATGATAGAAAGAGAGAGTCGGGGGGGGGAAAGTAACGCGCGGCTGCCCGTATTAACCGCTAGGGCTTTAAGAAAGGGACTGAGGAAAAAAAGGAAAACAGAAGTACTCGAAGGAAGTGCCTACGATCTCTATCAGGGAAAAGTTCTATTGGAAGGACAAGGAAACGAACCTAAAAAAGAAAAAGGGTCCGAGGAAGAATGGCTGGAATATAAACATTCGATTCTCTAAGAAATACCTCTATCCTCGCGGTGAAGGGGTGGGGTTCGGGGGTGCGAGGGGAAGGGGGGGGAAAACGGACAAGGGGGGGGAGACAAGAAATACAGATCTTGCAGAGAAAAGAAGCATAAAAATGCTCAAAACAAGGAGGGAAGAACAAGAGATAAGGTGAGGACCAGGCTTATCGGATTACGACAACGAAATCATCGTGGACATGAATGGGCCGACTTAAAGAGATGCGGCTGAGATATAAGGGCAGAAAAAAGGGATGGTAAGGGCTGAAAATCACAATGGGACAAAATCATAAAGAGTCGGGGAAGGGGAAGGGAAAGTCTTCTGTTACGGAAGAAGGGACGATTGGAAGGGGCCGAGAAGGAATTTCTCTGGAAGTCTACATGTACAATAGGACCCAACAATAAGGACTTCTGTGAGACGGAGAAAAAGGTCTCCACGGGAAGAACACCAGAAAAAACGTTAGAGGGTGGTCCAGAAGAGTGGGGGGGGGGATCGACAGCGTAACACAGAAGCTGCCCACTGTAACGGAGGGTTCGAGGAAAGGAACTACCTGAAAGAAAACTCTACCAAAATTTCAAAAGGTACATCAGGTGGGGCTGTGGAGACATGCTCTGGCCGTTCTAAAAAACGAGTGAGGCTAGAGGAATTGTCGAAGGCAAAAAATTAGAGGGGGAGGGTATGAAAAAGGGGAGAGAGAGCTACGGTTTTAGACCCAGCCCACGGAGAGGGAATTTAGGAAGGGCACAAAACGTAAGCATCGTCCCTGTAAGTGCTTTTTCCTGGAAACGGATAGAGTACCGGAGGCCAAAGGAGAATACAGTAGAATTTCCAATAAGTAGGAGGGAGTACGCCAGTCAGCAGCGACTCATCGAATCCGGGGAACTAGGGCCCAGGAACAGCTCAGGAAGGGGGGAACAAGGTCCGGGAGACCAGCGCCAACGACACTTTCCCTTTGTCCCAGGAAGAAAGGGGGGGGGGGGGGGGGGGGGGGGGGGGGGGGGGGGGGGGTGGGGGGGGGGGGGGGGGGGGGGGGGGGGGGGGGGGGGGGGGGGGGGGGGGGTGACACAAAACAAAAGGATTATTTGTGAGCAAGAAGAGAATTAGAGGATGGGGGACTCTTCATGGGAAAGAGAGGGGACTTGAGGGGGGCCAAGATGGATCTCGTCTCAATCCCGTAAGGGAGGGAATCCAAAGACCCGGGCTAGGAAGGGATAGGAGGACTGGGGCCTCAGCTCAGCTTCTTTAACAAGCATAAAGCGCTGGGGAAATAACAAGAGGACCTGGGGAATAAAATAGGGGGCGATTTCTATAAATTAGAGGACATAAAAAGAAGGGGGACTCAAACTAAATGTGGGACTATCACGGAGTGCCCGATGCGGCTGTTAGTTGTTCTCTAGATAGTGGGGATCTAGGGATTGAAGGGCGGAAAAACAATTGGAGGAGGTGGGGGGCGGATCGAATATCAGAGCAAAAAAGTTTACGCAAATTCACGGCGGGAAAAAAAGTGCGCCCAAATGGCAAAGAACAATTCGAGGGGGGGGGAGAACCAATCGGGGACAATTTCGCCTTACAAGGTTAGTATCTCTCAAACATCGTCATACAAACAAAGGGGGTGCGAGAGAAAAACAAAAAGGAAAGTTTGAAGGGGGGAGAAGGAAGCGATCAGTACTTTTGTAGTAAAATGGGCGTAATGGGAAGGCCGGGAGCAAAGGCCAAGAAGCAGGGTTCAAGAGGAGCACGAGAGCAAGAACTCAAGACGTGATAGCATCGAGGAGGAAGACTCGGGGTTAAAATTTGGCCAAGGAAAAAAATCTCAAAGAAAAGGAGGGGGGAGGGAGGAAAATTTGGGCGGCGAGAGGAAAAATAAAGGAAAAAGGGGAATTCATTGAAGAAAAGGAGCTAACTAGAACTCAAAAGAAAGAGCTGGTAATAGGATGCCCAGGATGGGGGACTTCAAAAATATGAATATCGAGGGAACGGTGAAGGGAAAAGCCAAGGGGAGGAAAGTTCTGAAAAAAGACCTGTAGAAATTATCTTCATGGAGGCCTGCATCGGGGGAGAGAAGACTGTTTGGAGAAAAAAAACCGCATCAAGACAACCAGATCATGAAGAAGAAATCCAGTGGGGGTAGACGTCCTAACCCGCAAATAAAAGGGAAGCGCAGGGGAGGAACGGGTATTGTCTCTACTGAACTGGAGATATTATTATCAAGAAGGAAAGTAACCATAAGGGGGAAAACCGATGGAGATTGCAGGAGGAAATTCTCATGAAAGGGGGGGCCAGGGTCAGCGAGCAATTTCCGAACAATCTTTAATTCGGTAACTGACCCAAGAAGAAACAGACTCTGAAGAACCCAGCCGACAGGGGTTTGGAAAGTTTCAGGAAGAAAAAGGAAGCGGAGGAAGGAGTGAAAAGAGATCTCAAAAGAACGGAGGAGGGGGAAGAAAAAAGATTGGAAGAGAGGGCCTCGCCTGAATCTTGGTGCGGGAATAATGAAAAAAGTGCCCCTAAGCGTGAAAGGATACGGCTTGGGGGAAATAATAGTCAGGAGGGGGGGATTAGGGGAATTAAGATAGTTTTAAGGGAGAAAGGGTACCTTGGGGTAAAAAGTGGTTCGTGGGGAAGGAAGACAAAAATCCTGGAAAAGATGAGTTGATAGGGTAAAAGTTGAATCGGTTTCTAAGAAAAAGATCCGTTGGGGCTTTGGGGGAGAGAAGTTTCCTTCGAAGCAGAAGGGGGGGGTAAAAGAAAAAGAGAGGCGGGGAGAAGAAGGCGCGAATCTTTAGATGAACCGGTGCGTTGCGACCACCATCCGCGCGAAAAAAGAGCATCGCAGGATTTGGCAAGCGGGGGTCTCCAAGTCAAAAAAGAGGGGCTCTGAGCTTCGTCCAAATTGAAGCTGTAAAGAAGTGGAGTGAAAGAGGGGCCGTCAGCAGGAAAGGGGGAAGTGGGGGGAATTCAGGGGGACTCTGAAGGCCGGACGAAGGAGGCAGGCCTAAACGATTAGAAGGGGGGGGTCAGAAGCCGGTTTGGTAAGGGAGGGAAAACAATTGTTGCCTCATATATGTGTCTCCTGACAGAGACCAGAGGCTGAAAAAGAGGGGGGGGTAGACAAGAGATTTCGGTAGGTTCTTTCATGGGGGGGGAATGGCTACGAGGGCGAAAAGGGGTGAATGGAAGGAAAAAGTGAAAGAAAGGAATAAATTTAAGTACAAAGGAAAAAGGGAATATAGATGCTCGACCCTAAAGTCTTGGAGTATGAGAGTGGGGTGTATGGGAAAAGAGAGAATCAAGTGGGGCTACAGGGGTGAAATATGTAAAGTTGGGGGGAAATCCCCATTCCAAAAATTTCACAAGACCTTTGGGAACTGGGGGCGCGTTGCAAGCGGAATATGAAGGTACCGCTGCGCTTAGAGACATAACTCCACGCGGGAAGGGCTAGATCAAGGGAGGCCAGCGAGACAGGAGGTCGGGAGGAGGAACGAAGGGAAGAGATAAACATAGAAACCGAAGCAGCGTCTGGGGGGGGCCATCTAGAGGGGGTGTCTGACCTATTAGCGATCCATCAAAAGGTAGGAAATCGAACGCGAAAGAGAGAGATAAATGCATGTGGAACTGGCGAAGATGAGGGGGACTATGAAGCAAAAAGATCTGGTTAGAGAAGGGGAAACACTGGGGTCCCGCAGAGATGGATCCGGGCTGGAATGCCTCGATCGAATAGGGGACCAACATAATCCTAAGCAGGGGGAAAAAAAAAATTGGGGGGGAAAGGGAAAAAGTCAGAAACGAAAAATAATGAAGGAGGGGAGTCCTGAAGTGGCCAAAATTTCGTGATGCTTGTCGACAAAATACGCTTAGTTGGGGGTGGGGAAACAAATGCAAAAAGAGATGCATGGCAATTCTGTTCGGAGAGAGAGGGGGGGACCGAAGAAGGTACGGAACGAAGGAAAAGGAGCAGACGAGAAAATGGAATAGAAGAAGCCTCCTGACAAGGCCAAGGCATTAACGGCATGCGGTTAGGGGTGTGCTGGGCCTCGAATGATTGGCTGGGGGGGGGGAAGAAAGTTCGCAGGTAGCACTGGCCTAGCCGGATACAGAGGGGAACAGATGAGCAAAGAAAAGCGTAAAGATAGACGATCAACGATGGTTTGGGGGGGGGCACGAAGGTCAAAAATCCAAGGAAGGTAAAAAGAAAAGAAAATGATGGATGGAGACTTCGACAGAGGGTTCCAAAAAATGCGAGAAAAGGAAGGAAGTGATCGGGGGGGGTGAAGTCCATAAGAGGGAAAAAGCTAAATCAGATAAAAAACTCGGGAAGGGATCCGTAAGAAATCTTCTAAAAAATATGAACGGAACACGGAAGTGGGAAAGTGGGGGAGGCTAGGAGGGAAGCTTTTTATCTAAATGAGGTGAAGCCACGCGAGAACGTGAGAAAAAGTGAAGGGGAATCGCCGAAGCCAACCGCCGTTAGAGGTGTGCCAGGCGTCTAAAGACCGTCCAACCATGCCAAAATTTACTCCTCGATGAAAAAAGGGACTTCAAGGGAAGGGGGAGTTGGGAGAAAAAAAAGATCAAAGGGAACAAAAAAGCCGTAGACTTGTGCAATGAACTCGGAAGTGACCTGTGTCTGCTTCTAATTCGATCATAAAGGGCGTCTCGGATCCGTGGCCCAAAAGTTCGGGGAAGAAAAAAAAGAACAGCTAAAGACTGGCGGGTCAAAGGGCCAGGCGTCGGGGAGGAAAATCGTAATGTAGTTTCTCTGTCTGGAAGGGGGGAGGATGTGCCGATTGAAAGGGACGTCGAATCTGCGTGCCCGCGAAGCCGTTCTCAACGTAGAGCCCTTGCAAAAGCCTCTAGAGGGCACGTTGGGGAACGACCGAGGATCTGTTGGGGCCGAAAACGAGAAGTTGACTGCATCCTTCGCTAATATTGAACCAATTATAGAAGGGGGGGGGGAAAAAGCAGAGTATAGGGGAGAGGAGGAAGCGTAAGGGGAGAGTGGAGGGAGGAGGGAAAACAGGTGTCTCTCGAAATTCCCAAGAAAAGGAAAAAAAAAGGGGGAGAGACAGTATGACAGTCGAAAAACACAAGCTCTAAAGTTCGGGTGGGCCTGAACTCTACCAATAATTCCATTGGAGGGTCGGAAAATTGTGTCAAAAAACTTGGGAAGAATCCTCCGGAAATACAAAATAGGTCTATAGAGATGAAATTGGGGAAAAGGGTCTTAATAACAAAAAAACTGATGTTGGAATGAATAGAAGTTTCAAACTGTCAATACCGGTAACGCGAGAAAAATTTTCAGGAGGGAGGGAAAAAAAAAATGGTGGATCAAAACCTGATGGACAAACTGACTGCAGGATCTACCGGTCTAATTAAGAAACTACAAGGGTTCAGTAGGTTCTTGCCAATAGATCCTCCACCTCGAATCTTTAAGCTGACTTAAAGACTGAGAGGGATGTGAAGGTCAAAGGGAAAGAGGGAAGTGCGTTCATAGCCGTAGAAATGAAAAAGACGATTTAAAAAAGGACCCGAAAGAAGACGAGGATCAAAGAGAAGAGAGGTGTGAAGGAGGAGAGGCTTCCAAATTCAATGCTAGTGACTGACGAAAAAAAACATCATCTAGGGTCGGGGCCAGGGGGAAAAGACAAAGGGGAAAAATAAATAAAATGCAAAAGAGACGAAGAAATAAGCGGAAAAAACTTCTCTGTTCTCCGAAGATTATCGTTCACAAGGAGAAAAAACCTGAGAAAAAAGGCTAATCCAAAGAGAAAGGAAAATAGGGAGAAAAGAGCTCCCATAAGACAGCGAGCTGGTTGAAGAAAGGGGGATGCGAACGGTCTTACGCTTCGGGGGAAAAAGGAGGGCAAGATAAAGGGAGTGAGGAAGACAATGGAATCAGCAGTCAACAGATCGAGGGGCTAACATGTTCGTCACCGCGGCTTCATCGTTCGGAAGGCCTAGGGGAAGGGGGGGAAACGAAGGAAAAGATGCTAATGAAAGGTCTGCAGGGGGGGGACTGCTTATGCTGGCAGACACACAGTCTCACAAACGGGGGTCGAGAGGCTTGGAACCATGGCAAACAAAAGAAAGGACGTAGGAATCAAGAAAAATTTAAGGGGAAAAAAAAAAAGGGAAAGCAATGCTTTACAGCTTTCCATACCAAAAGCTCTGTCACGAGAACCGTCCACAGTACGGGGAGGAGGAGGGGCGACCTGAAAAAAAGCAGAGAAGGAGGGAGATGTGAAATTTGTCTAGGGAAAGCTTACACAAGATCATGCGGGCCAAATGAGGTCAATTTGGTGGAAGAGGAAAAGACAAAAGGTTACGGGAACATCGGTTAGAGTATGGCGAGGCCATGCGACGTTAGAAGGAGCTGAAGGGAAATCCGAATGGGGGGACATACAGGGTTCCTCCGGCCATGGGGGCGGGGGGGGGGGGAGGGGGAAGGGGGGGAACCTAAAAGGGAAAAAATGAATATTCATATAGTTACCTATCTACCACTTGAAAGAAGGATCGTGGTAAGAAAAGGCAGAAATAAGGAAAGTGCTTCAACTTCTTGAGCAGTTCAGACGAAAAAAAAAAAATTTTAAGGGGGAAGATGCGAGAAAGGGTCGTGAATCTGATCGGCGCAGCACCGGGCATCGTCTTGGGAAATAGGAATTCGAAACTGGAGGACTAGGTGTTCACAAAGAACACATGCTGGCCAGGGTCAGGGCCAATTAGGGGTGGATGAAAAAGTGGGAAAAATACGAGGAGAAAGGTTTTAAGGCGCAGGAATGTATTCGTCGTTAAGTCTAGTGAGGGGTGCCGGGCGGGGGGATAGGGGGGGAAAAAAGCCAGAAAAAAAACTCGAAAAAAACCCATTTTGAGGAGTGAAAGCGTAGTTTTCCGTCAGCCGCAGCTGGGAGAAAAAGTCGCTGGCAATATCAAGCAGGAAGAAAAAAAACCATAGGGAGCAAGTGAAAAAAATTCGTTCAACTGACACGAAGAGATTGTGGCCCAGAAGGAAGGGCGAATGTGATCTCAGGCAGGGTAAATAAAAAAAGTGAGAGAGAAAAAATCTAGGGGGAGAGGACATTGGAAAGGAGTCTAGAGGAAGCCGGCCGCACAAGGGGGGAGGTAAGGGAGTCGCGGGGACGAATACCGGTCGTAAACGAAAAAAACCCACGCCTTGGAGACCTGGGGGAGTCGGAGAGGAAGCGGGAACATAAAAAGGGGAAGAACACTGTTTCGCCGGTCCAGTGCTTAAGGTCCGACGGGCGGGAATCACCCGGGTTGAAGTGCTCATTTGAATCCCCTCCGGGAAGGCTTCTTAGTGGGTTATTAAGGGAAGGAAGGGAATGGGGAAAAAAAAAAAGGCTAAAAAGGTGACTGGCAAGGTTGGGAGAGGACCACTAAACCATTCTACATAAAATACCTCAATCGCGTGGGGCATAGAGACGGCAACGGAACGTCATGTGCGAAAAACTGTAAGGCAGGGGGGACAAGGGAGGCGCCAATGGGAATCTCTTCGAAGAAGTGCCGAATGTATCGGCAGGGGAACTTGGGGAAGAAATCAACTAATCGAAGGGGAACAAGAAGGATGATGCCATACAGGAAGACCCTATAGCGGGGACAGATGGGGATATCCGAAGAATCAAAGAGAACGTCGAGATCGTACGATCTCAGGAGAGGGGAGACTGGTTCGATCTGCTGGGGGGTCGCAACTCCACGGCATCAAAACAGTGCGCCTTCAGGAAGTATCGAAAAAGAGAGTCCAAGGGGAAAGGTGATAGCAGGCCGTGGACTAAGGAGTGAACTAACAATCACGAAAAATTAGGAGAATCGAAAAGTACACAGGCCATCCGAGGTAGTTAGAAAGGGAGGATGAAAAAGGGAAAATGGGGAAAAAGAGAAAAGGGAAGATAACTCTAGTTGATTAGGGTTAACTCACATACTCCCTCTGAGAAAACGACACATCCAGCGGAAAAGAGGAGTTTCAAGGAACCTGTGGAAAAAAAGAGGGCAGACGAAAGGAGACTCCAAAAGGTAGAAAAGTATAGATGTGAACTCAGAGCGAATTAAATCGTGGGTGGGAAAGGGATACTTTGAAAAAAAAAAAGAAGGGGGAAAGTGAGAGGGCTGTAAAAGAAAAAAGAAACAGATTAAATGGAGTCTGGGAAGGGGATGAGGAGGGGGGGGACATGAGAGGGGATTTTTTCAAATGGGAAATGCTCAAAGACGAAACAATAATTCCATCATTTCGCAGGACCTCGGCTGAAAACTGTGGTTCTCAGAGAGGGAGGAGCATTGAAGGGGAAAGAAGAACCAGAGGAGAAGGAAGGGCGCTAGGATAAGCTGGGAAGCGACTCCTGCCTCGGGACGTGAGGGAAAATAAAGCGTGCCAAAATTCGAATATAAGGGGATTTCGAAAAAAAAACAAAACCATGAAAGAAGGGGAAGAAGAAAAGTTTTCTACTCCGCGGCGTCGCCATCAAATCTTTAGAAGGGAAAGAGGGCATCGGTTCCGGGGGGTTGGGGGTTTGTTCCCGAGCTAGGGCGTACATATTTTGTTAACGGCCTCAAAGCATGGGAAAAGCGAGGTTTGGCAAATGGGAGTGGAAAAGGAAGGGGGGGCTGGGGAAAAGGAAGCAAAAGCGAAAATATGGCTATCCGAGCTGCCACGGCGACAATTTGGAAGGGACGAGGGAAAAAAAGGAAAGAAAAAGAAGGGTGGAACGCGTGGCTTGCCTATAGCTATGAGAGCGTCTATTGAAGGGAGGGGCTGAGGAAACTCGAACAGGAAGCTTCCGGCTTGCAGGGGCATTTAAACATCCAAGACCCATTAACGGACATTTAACGAGGAAAAAGAAGCCTCTGAACGTGGAGAGGGAAACGGTAAAGGAGCGGAGGAGAGCGTGTGGGGGAATTACAGGGCGCGAGGAATGCACGTATAAAAGTGGGGAAGGTTAGATAAGGAAAACGCAGGGGGAAGCAGTGCCAAAAAGGCTGTTGGGCTCGGGGAAATACGTGATCAGGAGAGAAAAAGCAAGTGTTTAGCCGGATAGGGAATCGATAACAAGTTCCCAGGTCGAAAGAAAGAAAAGAGACTTAAATCCAAAACCGACATGTCGTTATAAATCCTTCAGATAAGCGAGACCAGCTCGCAAAGGTACAATAGTAGGGGCCTAATGAAAAGAAAGTGATGGGGGGGATGAAAGGAAAAGGCCCTAGGCTTATCTAAATAAATCGCTCAGTTTGCAAGTTTTTACGCAGACTACTGGAAAAATGGGGAGAGGGGGGCTCGAAGGGCCGTCAAAGGATAAGGACACGGGAAGTCTCAAGATCCCGAAAAAAAGAAAAAGTCCTCCGAAAAAATCATCAAGGAGGGCGAGCAAAAAGGGAAATCTGAAACTGAGGGGAAGCACCAATAATCCGTTCAAATCCCGAAAACAGCATGGCGGGTCTAACATTGAAAGAAAGTCTGAGGGGTTTTTTGAGAAAACAGGGGCCAATGAGGAAACCTGCTGAGGGAGAAGATCGAGTCCCAATGGGAAACGGAAAGAAATAACGCCAAAAAAAAAGGAGGGGCCTGGTACGTAAGGAATTTACTCAAGGTCGTGCAGCCGGAAAAAAGAGCGACATGAAGGTAAGAAGGCATGGGGGGATCGGAATCTATTGAAGGGTCGGTCTAAGACCTATTCAGGAAAGAGTACACCGTCTCGGGAGGTAAAGCAAGTGAAAGACATCTGGAAAAGTTTCTGGAGAAATGTAATTCAGTTCTCGCAAATCACGAGTTGTTGAATTCAAAAGAGGAAAGGAGAGAACCACTATTAGGCATCTCACCTTAGTGGAAAATTTTTTTTAAAGAATTGGAGAACGCTCTGAAGCAGGGAAGAGGATAGGGGGGGGGTCTACGTTACGGGGGGGAAAAAACCATGAAAGAGAACTAGAAAAAGAAATCGAACTACGAAATCAAGGAGTCTATAAAAAAGAACGCCAACTTCAAAAGACTGGAGTTCCAGACAAAAGGGTTCAAAGATGGCTGGAAGAGAGGGGGATCGAAAAACACGAATCGAGAAAGAGGGGAGGTTCTTGATTTCATTTCCTAAAGCGGCAATGGCCGCGCCAAAAAAAAAGTTTTCGAAATAAGCGAAAACCATGAAGGGGGGAGAGAAAGGCTTAAGTCGACATTTCCTGGCCCAAAATCGAGCCTGTTTTGTAGAAACAGGAAAAGCCGGAGAAAAATGAGGGGATCTGGAGAAAATGCTAGGGGGGGGTAGGGGGGGATGCAGTCTTCGGAAAAAATAGCGTCTCAGCTTAGGGCTCAGGGTAGGAAAAAGAGGGTCTAGGATCATTGGAGGGAAATGTTGGAAACGGAAGGCTAGAGGGAGGGAAACTCTCGATTTCTGATTCCACCTTCCTTGGAGCAAAAGGGAGGTAGGGGGGAAGGGTCCTAGGGGGAGGGCTAGGAAGCGATAGAAAAATCTTAAAAAATTCGAAAGCAGTCTATGAGAGGTGGTCTTGTTGGCGCGGCAAAAAGACCATACAGAGGAGCATACAAAGAAATCTTTCAATCAAGATCCAAAAAAATGAATAGCTAGGGGGGAGGGAGGCATAATCGTAGAAAGTCAGAGGGGAAAGATCTGGGAGGGTCAGAAGATGACACTCACTAAGGAAGATGATCCTGAAAAGACTATTAAACTTCACGAGGAATTCTACAGTGCCAGGGGGGAGTCTAAAGTGACCTTAAGAGCTTGTCTTTATTGAACGGGGGGGAAGTGAACCACCGGCAAGAAGATTGAAGGGGAGGAAGAGAAAGAATGCCAATGTGGGGGAAAAGAAAAACCGCCCAAACAATCGGCCCAGGGTTAAGAGGGGAAAATCGGTAGGAAAAGGGTGGAACCGGCTCAAAAAGAGGGAAGGATGAATATAGGTCCACCGCAATACGAAAGAGTTGGCATAAAGAACTGGGGAAGGGGACGCTGGGAAAAACAAGAAAAGAAGAGAAAAATGGGTACATAATCCCACAACACGGCAGCCGGTGTCGTGGGAAAACCTCCCGCATCTTGGTAGGACGGAGGCGGAAAAAAGGATGTATAAAAAAGGCAGAAAGGGGAAATGCTCGACGCAGTTCTTGTTCAAAGCGATAAATCAACCTAGAGGGAAAGAATCAAACCGAAGATGGAGAAGGTTGAGCAAAGAAAATACACTAAAGGGAAAATGTTTGTGAATATTCGAGTCGGAAGAAAAGGTCTTCAGAAAGAATAGAAGGGGTTGCAGAGAAAGAAAAAAAACCGATACAATCTAGAAAGGCAAGTCTCTCGAGAAAAAAGAATCGCGGGACACGCGAGCCTGTAGGGGAAAAAAAATTTGCGTCACAAGAATGCTGGGGAAAGGCTAAAAGAGAGAAGGGTATAAGAAGCCTCGATCAAAAAGCTTACTAAATCTAGCTTTTGATGAGGAGAGGGGCTGATTTCAGGAGGAAGAGGGAATGCAAGATGAAAAAGATTAAAGGAGCCAGGCAGAGCTGAAGGGTGCAGGGAAAATCTATGGCTACGGCTTCTGCACACCGGAAAGAGGAAGAGGACAAAGAGGTCAAAGAAAACTTCTCGAAGGAGGGAAGCAGTGGACAGCTTCATGTTGGACTTCTTGAGAAGGTCATGCCATGGAAAAGTTTCGCGGAGGAAGGGGGGGAAACATGGAAGGAAGACAGGAGCTCGGAAGGAGACAAAGAGATCGGCTTGAAAAAAGAAGGGGCCTAGTAAACAAAGGGAAGTAATCGGAGGACCTGAAAAGGAAGGGGAGGGTCTAGTCAGAACTCACCTGGTACGGGAAGATCGACGGCCTTATGGAAGTTGCGAAAGCTTGGACGGCATAAATAGGGGGAAATAAAAGCAGGGTCGCTCGAGTTTGGAATACCTTGTCTAATGAAAAAGAAACAATCAAGGGGCGTGAAAGCGAAGGGGGTCTGGAAAAACGACAAAGCGTGTCTCGTCTCAACGTCTGGAGGATATGATCAAGCAGGGAGGAGGGACAGGGAGGTGGGGGAGGGAGACCTCCTGACTGGGGGGGAAAAACATCAATGAAGGTATATTAGACCCAAAAAAAATAGTTACTAGAGACTGAAAAATTTTAGGAAAGGAGAAAGGGGGAAGCGGTGCTAGGCTTCACTTATTAGAAACAGGGGAATCACAGGCGGTGAGCTTAAAAAGACCCAATACTTTAAATCGAGAAATCGTTCACATCAAAATCGTGGCACCTGGGATGAGAAAAAAAAAAGGAGGAAAACCGTATTGGAAAAAAGCGAAGAAGTCTGGGGGAAAAAGGTGGGGGGGGGGGTCATTCCTAAACTCAGTCTATGGGGATTCACGACCGAAGGAAATCGGAAAGGGAAAAAAAGGTTGGAAGAAGAATATAAAAGGTTTGGGGGGGAAGAGGGGGGAGGAGTTTGGGACTTAAAGAGGATCGTCTGCGTCCAGAAGGCGCGACGGCAAAAAGTCCCAGGGGGTAAACTGGACAAGGTAAGGAAGCAGCAAAGCGTAACAAACATAAAAAGGGGGGGGTTCTATTCCGATACAGAGAAAAAACTCGTTCCGTGCGGGGAAGAATCCCGAAATTAAAAGGGGGAGAGAATTCAGGGGCAGGAAAGGTTGTGAATTCGAGAAGAGAGGAAAGAGAGGGAGTATTTGAAACTCCGGAATCTTCGGTTAGAGGGGGAGGCAAACCTATCTGGTTGTCATAGAGAAAGAAGTTGGGGAAAAAGCTATAAGAACGTTTGGGGCGGGGTCGTGAGAGAATAGAAATATCGGTGTACAAAAAAGTAAAGGGTCCAAAAAAACCCAAAGCGGGGGAAAAGGAGAAAACTGGGGAAAGGGGGGGTTGCGCATACCAACAAATAAGTGGGGGCATAATTTTCGCAAGTTCACTGAGGAAAAGGGTAGAAAAAGCGCTATAACGAACCGACGGGAAAAAAAAAAAAAAGAAACAAAAATTCGTTTAAAAGGTAAATGTCCCGTAATGATGGGGGGTCACGGCCATGCTCCTCCAAAAAGAAAGAGGCAAGGGGAAAAAAAAAGACAGGACGCAGGAGAAATCGCCTGTATAGGTGAGAGGATCTCAGGCAATAACAGAAACTCAGGGAAGGCGAAAAATCAAAAGTGGGGGCAAAATGGGGGGAAGGGGAGAGAACAGGAGCGCTTCTCTCATAAAGGACTAGAAAAAGAAAAAATGGAAAGAAACTCAAAAGGACAAGAAACGCGGGAAGATAAAAGATGATTCCGGGGCCAAACTATGTCCTGAACTATAGAGGTTGCAATGAGGGGAAAGAAGAGAAATACGGGGGGGAGGTGCGAAACGAGGGGGGTAGCCAACTGGAGCTAAGGCGTTGCATGGGAAAAAGATCGGAGGGTAACCACCGAAGGAAAAAAGTCTCAAAGTAAAGGAAGGATCGGGGAAGGAACCGACCCAATTGGGGGAGAAAGGAGGACTCCTGGGAGAAGGAAAGGGGGGAGGAATGGCTCGGAACACAGCAACGGACGATAGGAGAGCAAAAAGGGGACTTAAAAAAAGAACCATGAGGGAAGGGATATTAAGAAAGGCGTCGGGAAAACGAGACTGGGAAGGGGGAACACGAAAAAAGGTTCCGCTAACTATAGAATTCGGTTAAAAACTGCCCAATACCATTTACTCTGGAGGAATTTCCCAGAAGAGAAGGGTAGCCTGGAAATGCCAGGGGCCGAAGAAAAGGCGACGGCAGAGAAAAGAGAGAGACAAACACAACAGGAATGTTCAGATAGCCGCGCCTTCAGCGTGGGAAAATGCAGGCAGCCACTAAACTCGGCAGAGGGGAAGCTCAGGGGAGTCTGTCGTTCAAAGCAAAGATCTTTCCTGGAAACTCATTGGAAACCGGGGGACCACCAGGGGGAGAGTAAAAACCGAAACACGTCTCGGAAGAATCTGACTGGAAACTGTGGGAGATAAGGGGGGAGGGGGCTTGCAGAAATCAGTTGGGGAAGAAAGGTCAGGATCCGGGGAGCAGCGTGAGGAATCGGGTCTTTAAAGAGAAGGGAGAGTCGCGAGACAGGAAGAAGGAAGCAGAAAGAGGTTTAGGGAAAAAGAAAAAGGGGGGCGACAAAAGATCGGAAAAAAACCGGCAGAGAAGGTCCAAACACTCGCGGTCTTTTTCTCAACGAACTTCATCGAAAAAAAATGACAGAGGCATAGGAAAAAGCGAGAGAAATTGGGGGGGCATCAGGAAGAGGGGGTAACACTATAAGGGGGTCTTCTCAGGTTCACAAACAGCTTCCAAAGTATCAGGAAAAAAGGGGGATAAAGAACTTTCAAGGGGGGGGGGGCAGGGGAAGAGTTCAGCGTCTCTACATCGTGGAAAAACACACAAACGGGAGGTTCTTATTGTAAGGAAGGGAGGGGGAGGGGGAGCAGTTTGATCTGATACCTTGTCGTCTCCGACGGCTGGGGAAACCTTGCAAGAGGAGGCTTGAAGCACTTAGAATTTGCCGAAGGATTCGAGCGGTGCAAAATCTCAACTCTTCGTGTCTTTAACGGGAAAAAAAAAATCTTTGAGACGGTGTAAAGAGGGGGAAAAGTGGGGAAAAAAAAGGGTCGGGGGGAGAGAACCAGGAAACAGGGGAGCTACTGCCATGACTTGGTCCATCGAGGTGACGCGTTGAAAACGGGAAATAAAAAGAAAGGGGAGACTCTATGTCTAGAACCAAAGGGGGAAGAGAAAAATAAGAAAGGAGGGAGCAGAAAGGACGTCGCGCCACTCTAAAACCGCCGCCTTGGAAGAAATCGACGACGAGACAACGGGTCAGGGGGGGGCAGGGGGAGAAGGAATAACGAAGGAAGAGGGGGGGATCACATTGGGATTATAGGGGAAAGTCACTGTCCTAAAAGGGAGAGTCGAAATACAAGTAAATCAGGAGAGTTTAAAGTCGGGGAAAAAACCTTTGCTCTGGAGGGGGGAAAGTAAAAGCTCACAAACAACTTGTAGGCGTCCCTATATGAGGATACTCACTAGGGGGCTGGAAAATCCTCCAGAAGTCAACCCGATCCATAAAGTATTGCTCCTCAAGGAAAAAATTGGCAAACGAAAAAAAAGTCCTCGAGGGCTAAAAAGTTCGGACGGGAAGGGCCAGCTTCGTGGGGAGACATTAGGAACCAACGGCTAGAGGGAATTTTTTTTGCCTCCAGACCGGTAAAGAGGACCCTGCAGCGCATGAGGAAAGGAGAGGAAAGAATGGGAAAAGAATAATAACAACTTCCCGGAAAAAGTTTCGTGGCAGAAAGGAGAAGAAGGCCTCTGAATACAAAGAAACGGGAAGGGGGCAAAGAGGGAAAATCGAGGCTGGGTCCGCGATACTCAAAATCCCGGGGAGCAAGGAAAAGGGGTGGAAAGACAAAAAAAAAGAAAGGTAGGAAAAAAAAAGGGGGGGAAGACCGCTGGAAAGAAAGGGGGTCAACCTAGTTCCTTCTTCCCATGGGCATAGTCTAAAGAAAAGGGGGGGAGAAAGGGGGGAGGTAAACGAAAGCTCAACGATTAAAGAGAGGACCTGGATTTGTCCTTGCGACGAAAAAAGGACGTGGAGGAAGGCTACGAGGAAAAAAGGGGAAAAAGGAGTGTGGGCGAGGACAAAAAAAAGGAGAGTGCTCAAAAGAAAAGCCGGGACGAGGAGGGACGCCGGGCGGAACGGTCGAAAACCATGGCTGCGCAGTCGACAAAGGCCTGAAAAAAGAGGGAAAAAAAGGGAAGCCACGATCACAGCATTGTACATCGGAAAAGGGGTCACGAAGGGAAAAAAAGGTGGTATCGGGGGAAAGGGGGCCTATCAAGAAATAGAAAGGAGAGGACGGGGGAGGGGAATAAGACCAGTTGCAAGAGGAAAAAAATCCGAGTACCAACCGAATTAGCTGGGGGGGGGAAAGTCATCTGGGATGGAAAAAAGGGGAAATGAGAAAAAGTTCGTGAAAAGGGGGGCCTGTCCATCGTTGCTTAGTGGAGGAAAACCCGTAAGTGAGCCTCTGTGACAACAGGAAAAACTTGAACATAATCTTGTGGAAAAACGTCGAGCAAGTCAAAGGAGGAGGTCCAACAGGGGGGGAAGACGGACGAAGATTCAAGGTCTCGCAGAAGGGGGTTCTCATAAAGTAATTTCCTGCAAACAAAGCAGTGTCGTCCAAAGAGGAGGTCGTGAAAAAAGGGGATGAAAAAGAGTAAAAAGAAAGGCGGGGAAGCGAGAGGGGTTGCGGGGTTCTTCTTGGGGCCGATGAACGGAAAAGTCGACAGAAACGACTGAGAGAAGGGGAGCACTTGGAAAAGAAGAGGGGGTTGGGGGCGGGAAAAAGACCAACAGCTAGGGAGGTCGAAATGCACTCAAGGGGGAAGGAAGAAAAAAGAATTTCACAAGGATTTACTCGGGTTGAGCAGAAGGAAGCTATTCCTCGGACACAAACCTCGGGGGAATTTCTCGGGCTATGAAAGGGTAGAGAAACCGGGGGAAAAGGCTCTAGAAGAGGACGAGTCCATCGCCGATCACAAAATCCTCGAAAAGAGGTAAGATTACTAGAAAACGAGGGGGATTTGCCGGGGGGGGGGGGGAGAGAAAATCAAGTATATTTGATCAAGGATTTTTGAAGAAAACCGAAAGAAGAAACCGCCGATCAAAACAATATAAAAAACTCTGGAAACGTCAAGGAAGCTGGGAAGAAACATAGAATAGGAAGGAGGATGGAAAAGGAGAGAGGAATTCAACCAAGATACAAGCTTTGAAAAAGACGCGGAAAAAAGTAAAATCTGGGAAGAGGCGGGAAGGAACCAGAGCACGAGTCGAGGCCAAAGGATCATTCAAATGGGTCGGGGAAGGAACGTGTCGACATCCAGTACTATAAGGAAAGATCGGGAGCAAGGGAAGAACTGGAAAAAGCGCACGTGCGTTTTTAAATCGCCGAGAAAGAAAAGCTATGGGGGGCAAGGGGCGATTAAAAGAGGACTCAGGGCTAAAGCCTGGGTGGGATAAACGAAAATTCCAAGGGTCCCGTTCTGGGAAGTCATCGAGAGGGGGAGAGAGGGACCGTCGAAAATCAAAGCGGGGCAGAGGGGAGAGAAAACGGGATATCGCGGGGCAAAGAAGTCTTCGAAACGACAAGTCATCTTCAAAAATCCTCCCCCTAGGGGAATCAAAAAAGGAAAGAAAAAAAAGTCTCAAAAGAAAGAAGAATCTCTAAAGAGAGGTAAAGCAGGAAGACTTCTTCTACTATTGGGTAGGAAATCTAGATTAAACGATCCAAAAATACGCGGAGGGAGAAAAGAAGAAGAGGAAAAACTCAAAACACAGTGAAAAGAAAGGGGAAAGATATGGGGGGGGGATAAATCGGTCTGTTTCGACAACGAAATTCCTCGAGGGGGAGTTCCGGCAATAGAGGGATAGAAGAAGGGGGGAAGGGGGATGGAAAAGACAAACAAGAGGGGGGGCCCTAGGCAAAACAATGAAGGACAGGGAGAAAAGACGGGGTATTTTCGAAAATAGAAGTCCGGAGGAACATCCTTGCTAGGAAAGCCGTGACTCAAGCAGCGTGATAACGGAAAGGGGAAACAGGGAGGCCGTCACGACCCTTCGCCTCGTAGCAAAAGGGGGTCGATGTCGAAGTGGAGGACAAATAAAGAGGGAACTTCAGCCTTGGGGGGGGGGGGGGGGGAATACGAAATCGAATTCGCCAAGACGTCCAGGGGAGCTGGGTACATCGGGGGATGCTGGGAGGGATCATCAACGGAGGGCAGGGAAGAAGGATAAGATATTAAACCTGCAGCATTGGGCAGAACGATGTCGAATAAGGGGGGCTGGGGGGGGAGGGTCATAAAGAGCGAAAGGTGGAAGAAACATAAAAGCGGGGTATATAGCCGAATGAAAGGGGACCGCACGGGGGGGGGGGGAAGTGGAATCTGGGGGTCCGGCGGCAGAGGCGGACCGAAGTCACTTGAAAAAAAAGGGAACAGGACAAAAAGCAGGAAAAATTACCCCCCACTAGACGAGAAAAATGACTGAAAAAGAGACTTGAAAGGATTGTTCCCCAAAAAAATTAAAAAAAAAATTCTACGCCTGTGGGAAAAAATTGTTCTAAAACTGAAAAGAAAGAGAAGCGCAAAGGGGGGGCGAAAGGGAAGGGGAGTCGAGGCTCAAGTTGGAAAGCTCAATGAAAAAGGTATGATGAGAAAGGTTGGAAATCGCTAAGAAAGAAATTCCAGAGAAGGGGGGTATTGCAAATTTGGGGCGAGATGAAAACTTTAAAGATCTCGAAGGGGTTAGACGCAGTAAAAAAAAAGGACGAGACTCGTTGGAGGTTCGATCCAGACTATCGGCCGGCGGATAAAAAAAAGAAAGGGGTTAGGAAGATTCTTCGAAAAAGGATTGTCAAAGAAGCCGGATCAGGAGCGATTTCGAAGGATATGAGAAGTTGAGGGGGAGACCGAGCTCGAAGAAGAGTGGGGAGGAAGGAAGGCCGAACGTTGTGTCTGTCCTGTGTCGTAGAGAATAGAGAAAAAAGGGGGACTAAAATCACCCACCGTGGGGAAATACCAAAAGTCGGAAAGTTTGAAATGGGTCGCAAAACTACAACTTGAGTCACACTTGGGAAAACGTGAGGAACAGAAAACACCAGAAAAAAGAAAAAACAATAAGGTTTCTCATGGGATCCCCGACGATACGTATCAGGAGGTAGGGGTAAAGGTAAGATGGAAAAGAAAGCTCCTAAGACATCAAGAAGAGGGAAGTTGAGCCAAAGACTGATCAAATTCCTCATACAGCATACCGCAATCTCAGTGAAGAAAAAAGGGGGGTATATAGAGGAATCGTTAAAAAACTTGAGAGGCTCGAAGCGGGAAATCGTGGGGAAAAGGGGTTAGTGGGGATCTGAAAAGGGAGCTCTTTCGCCAGGGTCCGCCTCGCAGGGGTCATTGAAGCAAGAACTCAAGGGAAGCTCGAAGATTCAAAATAGGGACAAAAACGAGGTAAAAGAGTTCAAGGGCCGATCCGTGAAAAAAAAAACGACGATGAGTGCGGAAAAGAAAAGACCGCGGAGACAAAGAGCGCTGAGAGGACGAGCGGCGGGGGAACACAAGGAAAACCAGGAACCTTATGCATTACCGCGAGGAAGACATGAGGAATCGTCACCGAAAAAAAGGTCCTCAACGTAGGCGGAAAGGAAAAGAAGTAAAGGAGGAAAAAAAGAAGAAGTAGGGGATACTTAACCCTGGGTCCGCCGAGTTCTAAAGGAGGAAAATTTGGGGGTAGGGGTGTCTAGGAGAAATGGGAAAAATTGGAAAAGATCTACATAACGAAGTTGGAAACCACTAGAAGGAAAACGCTTCGTTGCACGATGCACCCGTGTCCGTCGCCAAAAAACATGCGGACCAAAACATCAAAAAGGGGGGAAAAGGGCAATATAGATTCAGAAAACGTCAGGGAGCTTCAATAGAAACCTGGAGAGGGAATACGCTTTCCCTGACTAGGGCTTTGAAAAGCAAGGAGGGAGTTTCTGGGGAAAAACCGAAGGAGAAAGAGGGGAAGACGTAAAAAACGCAGGGGAGGAAAAAGATGTTAAAAAAAGGGAGCTGGAGAAGGAACAAGTCTATCCTTTCGCAACCTCGGCTGGGGAGGGATTGTGTTAAGAATCTCATGAAAATTTTTGGGGACCGTTCCTGTCGGAGGAAAGGGGAATCAGCTGAAAAAAAACGCCTGCATCGTCGCTCGAAACAAACCACCCCCCAACCAGGGGAAATGCATGATGGGGACATAATCAGAGAGTGAGATAAGTGCTCTCCGCGGTCTTGGTAAAAAAAACGCACGGAGGACGGGAGCTTAAGGAGTCATCAGGGGATGTCGCTATTTGGGACATATTGGGGGACCGGTCATCATCATGGGGAAGCGTGACTCAAGCGAGCGATGGGGACTTGCTATGGGGGATCACGAAGAAAGGAATGAAAAGGGGAATAGGGGTCCACTTTGTCGAGGCTAACCACTTTTGCCGCGCAAGAATCGCTAAGGGAATGGAAGGGAAGGAAGGGGGGGAAGGGTCAAGGAGATTGAAGGTTATTGGCGGGGCTTAGACAGCCGAAGAGGATTTGGGAGAAAAACTTCAACAGGAGCACGGAGAAAAGGAGGTTTACAACGAACGAAGCAACTATCCTAGGGCGCCCGGGGAAGATTGGAAGGCGGGGGAAAAAAAAAAGTGCACTTCACGGGAAAGTGTGAGGAAAAAGTCGTTGAACTCACAAAAGGCAAAAAAATTTCGAGGGAAGGAAAGGCCAAAAGCGTGAAAAAAGAATAAGTACCGCCATTTGAAGACCCAAGAAAGAAAAACTTGTTGGAAAAGACTATCCGGAGAAAAGCAAGGAAAGCCCGAATATCGGCGCGGAATCTAAAAAAATTTCCAGGAGTAAGGGAAAATGCGAGGACCGGAGAAAAGAGGGGGTACAGAAGGGAGGCCGCCATTTCAGCGAAGAGTGATCACATCTGGGAGTAGACCAAAAGCAGAGGGAGGGAGGAGAGCGAATCGACAAGTTTTTGAAAGGGTCGAGGCGAAAAAGAAATCAGGGATCTTTGACAAGGTCAAACCCTCAAAACACTTGGTAAGGAGACTTGAGGAAGGAAACGAGCAAAAAAGAGAAAGAATAAAAAAAAAAAGAAGTCCGACGAACTCAATCAGAAAGATAGAAAGGCCTTAAAAAAAGACCTTGAATTTCGGGGCCTAATAGGGGGGGGGGGGGAAATGAAATAAGTCTGGATGCTTTCGACCCACCTGACCAAGGGGAAAAAAGCTTTCATGTTGGGTGGGAAGCAAGAGAAAAAAAAAAGGGGAAGGATGAAGAGGGGCTGCGAAAATGTCGGTGAGTTACCAAGAATCCCGCAAGGGGAAAAAAAGGAAACCGATTAGCCGAAAATGATTAATACGTGAAATCCGTTGAGGGAAAAGGCAACGTACAAATCTACCTTACAATAACGATGAAAAAGGTCCCGTCGTACATCGTAGGGGAAAAAAGAAATATAAGTAAGCTACACCGAGATGCACTGGGCAGAAAAGACTCAAAAGAGGAGTCCGTCAAGGCG
>Ga0179591_1307928_pt1 | contig 23911 bp, 28 predicted proteins | sample CZOMad2_1_08_16f_FD_182891 | JGI IMG/M metagenome (GOLD analysis project Ga0179591, IMG submission 182891) | Vadose zone soil fungal communities from Angelo Coast Range Reserve, California, USA - CZOMad2_1_08_16fungal (PacBio error correction) | ecosystem: Environmental > Terrestrial > Soil >...
GGTTCAAGAACAGGGCCGAGAAAAAGCCGTCCTCCAGAGAAGGGGGTCCAAAAAAAAAACGGTTGGCACAAAAGTGAAAATCTAACAGAGCCGCCGGTGGGTCTGCTCGGAACCTTTCCGAGAAAGAGGCCTCACTTGTAGGAGGAATGGGGAGAATACCAATAAAATCTAGTGTCATAAAAGTCTCCGACGGTTTCAGCAGTGGGGCGAACTCGAAAGCAGCGGCTAAGAGGCCAAGCCTTGAGGAACCGAGGACTGGATAAAACAAAAGGGATCGGTGCTTACGGCCACTTTCTGAAAGCGAAAGGTTTACATCACGGAATGCGGCAGACAGCGGGAAGAGGTGGGAAGGGTAAACGGGTCAAGGGGGAAGAGAACTTCCAGATCATAGGCAAGAAAACGACATAGAATTCCTGAAAAAAGGTGTAGAAGGAAAGCATGGCGGATCAATGGCGGAAACTTTCTGGAAAAATCTCAAGGGACTGGGGGAGGTGCAAGGAAGGTCCCCGGCAATACGTTGAAGGCTGGCCGTCAGCCTGCGCCAGGACGTTAAAAGGTTCAAGGAAAGAGAAGGAAGAAGAACATTTTCGAGGGGAATTCAACAGCGGTCCACCTAGGAGGCGGGCTTCCACAGTAGGGAAAAACAGGTCAGGGGAAAGAAGGGTAGGGCTTAAAGGAGGGGTCCCCAGGAGTGGAAAAGTACTTCAACACCAAGAAAACTTTGAAAAAGGGGCACAGGGGAAGGGAAATGAGGCAGTTCCACGGGAAAGGGGGGGTAACGGCAAAGTAAAGGGGGAGGACTAGGAAAAGAAAACTAAGACTCCCCCAGACCCAACAAAAAAACCAGAAAAAACACCTCCCCCAACCTCAAAAAAACAAAGAAAGAAAAAAAAAATCAAGTAAAAGAGTGAATTGACCAAATGAAGCAATAAAAAAAAAGTTCTGCGGACCATCAAAAAAATCTCAAGGAATCGGAGGATGTCCTCTAAGAAAAAGGCGAAGAGACTCCATTCAGGAAATCGAGGAGTACGGGGAACAACTTGAAGTCTCTCTCAAATCTATTAATAGAAAACGTGTTACAGAAAGTTCTCTAGGCTGAAAGAACCTGGGGACCTTTCAGAAAAAGTGGAGAAGTGAAGGAAAAAAGGTGATCTCAGAGGAGGTCGAAGGGGATGTAGAAAGAAAATAAAAAAGGTTGGAGCCTTTTAGAAACACGGGGAAAGGGTGTAGGCCCAGAAAAGTAGGAAAAATTCTTAAGAGCTGGGCCTCACTGAAACTGGTCTTGAGTTAAAAATCTTCGCCACATCACTCTAGAATTACTGGGCGGGAACTAGTGAACGTAGAAGAACCATGGGGAACTTGGCTAATAGGTTTGCTAGAAAATGGCGGAATTTGTTATCGTCTAAGTCCAAAGAGCTTCCGAGAAAAATTATTTCAGAGCGGACTGGGAGCGTAAAAGCACGCCTTACCTTTAAAATCTGGGATTCAGAGAGAAGAATCTCATGGGCTTGATCGCAAAGGGTCCTTATCCTTCAGGAATTATAAATAAGGCTAGTGGATTGAGGGGGAACCATAAAAAAGAAAACGAGGAAGACTGTTCGGAAAATTGAGAAACCGTCTAATAATCAATTAAAGATCATTATCACGAAGATTCGAGCGGGGGATAGAGTGTAAAAGACACTTGGAAAATTCTTAGAGATCTATAAGATTCTCTGGGGGGGGTAATTGGTCTTTCCAATGGAGAAAAGATTAGTTGTCGGCGCCAACGAAAAACACTCGGAGGGGGAGGAAGGGGCACGTACAAAATTCAAAGGGCTACCATGGGCCGTTTCAAGAAAGAAAGGGAGGGTTAAAGGCATCGCCAGGTGAAGCCATTCAAGGCGGAGAGGTCTGGTCTAAAATAAGTACCTGTCCTAGGCAGGGAGGACAGGTGGGACTAGAAACGTCGGGAAGGGTAAGGCCAAAAAGGATTCAAAAGAATTCCTTCAGAAGATTTGGGGGGGGAAATACCCTAAAGACCGAGAAAAAATCGAATGGGGGTGTAGCAATGAAAACTAGTACCTCAGTTTTGGTAATTCTGGAAGAAAAAGGGGTTGAAGCGGGAAAACTGCGTCAAAGCTGCAAACTGGAGGAAAAGGGGACGTGAGGGGGGAACGTCCGGATAAGGGAGGGGATTCATGCCAGGGGGGAAGTAAGGAGCACCAAATAAAGAAGGAATAGAAAAGGGAATGGCGCAAGAAGCCAACCGCCGAAAAAAAAAAGAGAACCCCCCAAAAAAAAAAAAAAAAAAAACCAACCCAAAACCAAAACCAACCCCCGACAAAAAAAAAAAACCCCAAAAGAAAGAAAAAACCCCAAAGACTTACAGAAAAAAAAGCCCAGAAACCCCTCAACCACCCCAAACGCGAAGACCAAAGATCAAGAAAAAAAGAGAACCGATGGAGAAAGAACTAAATCAAAAGAAAACCACAAGAAAAAAGCCCACAAAAAAAAAACCAAAACTCTCAGAAAACCAAAAAACACGCCAAAAAAAAAAAAAAACAGACTCTTGAAAAAATCTTAAATTGCTTCTCTTGAAAAACACGACTTTCTTGGAAAATTCGGAATTTACTAAGCCGTAGGGGGACTTAGGAGGGAAACGTAGCAGTATTATTGGAGCGGGATTTTGAAAAAAATCAGGCTCAGGCTGGGTCTTAGTATCCGGATCAATAGGGGGGACGGAAACAGTCCTGATCCAGGATACTTTGGGAGGGGATAGGAATCGGTAATCCGTAAAGGATTCCCTCCAGTGATCCCTCTCTCAAAGACGGTGGCAAGTCTTAAAAAGAGAAAAAAAAAGTCACTCCATTTTACTTTTGGGCGCTCCGGACCATGACTCTTCTTGCAATCGAACATTAGAAAACTTCCAAGGAAGGAACCCAGTGGCAAGGTTCTTTAACCAGGGGGTCTGTAGGGTAAGAACTCCCATGTGGAGTCTTTTGTGGCCCGGGAATCTTCTCAGGATGTAAGAATTTCTTCTAGGGAAACATTGGTTCGCTACTATGGTGTCACAGCGAAGTTCTCGCGGAAGTGGGGGAAAGAGGCCCTGGGGATTCAGCACCGTGGAGGATCTTTTAGTTTCTTTACCAGAAGCGTAGTTAAACTCAAAAAAGTGGTTTCGAAGGGTAGGCACCTGATGAATTTTGGTATTAAGGACTCTGAAAATCAGGGGGGGGGAGAGAATTTCTCACGTAATGGGCATCAGGGGGGATCGAGGGCAAGAAGGATCAAGAAAGGACATCAAAGTGCCCGAGCGTAGCAGCAAGAAGATTGTGCTGGTGGGGGAGGGGGGGATGGGGTAAAATATTCGTCTAAAGAACCTAGTTAAGGAGTCCAAGGAGGCAAGTCATGAAAAGGCGTTCAGGTGGAAGGGGAAACAATAAAAGCCTTCCGGAGAGGGCCTAGCATAGAACTCCGAATTGAAGGAGTTCATGATGGGAACGGGAGTTGAGAATGGTCACAAAACTCCTTCGGGGAAGGTGGGAATCCTTGTGAAAGCCGCGAAGGGGGGTTATTGGAGGAGGAAATTAAAATAAAATCAGAAAGGGGTTGTAGTTCGTGAAAGAGGGGGAGGACACTTACAAAATCGAGTCTTATGGGATCAAAAAAATATAGATATAAAAAAAGGGGGAAGGGTGGGGGGGGTGGGGGGGGGGTCTGGGGTGGGGGGGGAGGGGGCGGGGTCCGGGGTAGTGGTGGGGTGGCAGGGTTGTCTATTTTAGGAAGAAAACTGATTTTGATCAGCAGCCCAATGGGGGGGGGGAAAGAGAGGTCAAAGACCGGTAAAGCAAAGGCTTCTTAAAGATCCTTGGGAGCAAAGGAGGGAAAGTCTTCAAGAACATAAGGAAAAATCCTCAAGTCCCCGACTCAAAGGACTTCTTAGGAAAAGGCCTCGTCGACGCAGAGGTCTCCGGGCAGAGTTAAACTGGAAAGGATCATGACCCGAGGGGCCTGCGAGGGGGGGCTTGCAAAAAATGGTAATGTAGGAGTCGTGTGGAAATATGCACGGGATCAAAGCATTTGGGGGGGGGGGGAGAAACTCGACGAGAAAACCCTTGGGGAGATTGGGAATCGACGAATCATGAAGAGACCCTAGCTGACATTGCCGAAGGGAAACTCCATGCCTCGGGACTCAGAAAATAAGGAAATATATTCCAAACTTGGAGCCAAAAAGTCATTTCCCTAAAAAGAAGAAACCTTTCGTTCAGCTCCGGGGCACCAGTTGTCCGAAATAGTTACCAAAAGAAAAAAAAAAAGCGCCTAAAAATCTCAAGAGCGAAAGCCCGCAAGGGTTTCCCAGAATTGAGGGAGGGAAAGCCGAAAGGAAAGGAAAAGGACGAAAGGAAAAAAGGGTAGGGAGGCCAAGACTTCGAAAAAGAAACGGGTCGGCGAAAGAAGTTTCCGTATCGGTGAGAAGAAACTGGATACATGGCGGAGCCATCCATGGCCTAATGTAAGAGGTGAGAAAAAACTTTTCAATGTCGTATATGGATCGTAGAGGGAAGAAGAAGGGCGCCTGCCGCAAATGGAGAAGAGAAAAAATAGGTCTATGGATCTGTGAAGTCGGAGAAAAATCGGCGGGAAGAAAAATCGGAAAAAAGGGAATTAGTTTAGGACGGAAAAGCGAGAAGGGGGCTCAGGGGGGAGGATTGCAAGACAGATCTGGAATAGGACCGTCCTACAAGGAAATTCTTCAGGGGTTTGAAAAAAAGAAACGGCAACAGGGAAAAGGTTCTCTTAGTGGAAGGAATAGGACGAAAACAGGCTGTATCAATGAGCCAGGGACTGTCACGAGGGGGGGGGATCCGAAGGGGTTTTAATGGACCGTTCACTAGAGGGGGAAGTCAAAGAAGATCTACTTTAGGTTCCCGACATTGAAATAGGAATGGTGAAAAACTATAACTGAACAAAGAATTGACGGGGAGAGTGCTAATCCATTGGACCCTCCGTAGCCGACTAACGGGAAAGGAAGTCCTTTCGAAAAACGTTCGTAACGCTACCCTAGATGACGCGACCGGAGAGGTTTAGGGAAAAGGGCGCGAGACCGTAAAAAAAGAAAAGTTCCACTACCTGAAAGAGAACTGGGAAAAAAAGTGAAGAAGGGGGTCGTCAGCTGAGCAACTAACGAGAGAGAAAGTCCATAGGAGTGGAACTGGGGGAACAATACAAGAACACTACGAGGAGGACCTACGGGGGGGGTTGGGAATCGAAAAAAAACGCAATGAGGAGGGAAACTGAAAATCGTGAGAAACCGAGCAAAGGGAGAAAGGGTGAGGTTGCGGGGAGGTAGGAAAAGTTTGCAAGTCGAAGACTCTTAAGGCGGGGGCCAAAACGTGTCCTCATGAAAGGGCACGAGAAGGAGTCTCCTGGAAACTAAGGGGGGTACGACGAAGATGAACGTGGCTCAGGAACAATTTCGTTGGGAAGGATTCTTAGAACTGAAATGAGAGGGGATGTACACAGAATTACGTGCCAACGAAAGATTCCGAGAAGCGAAAAACTCTTTGAATTAGGATCAAAAACACTATGACTCGGGGACGAAAACTCGCGGGAGAACGCGGCGGGCCACCTTGTAAAGAACAGCGTTCGGAAAGGGAAAAAGGGGGGACTTCATCGGCGAAAGGGCTTGGTCATTTGAAGCCTGGAAAAGTTGTTTGGTGAGCCAGCCAGTTAGGAGAAGAGGCTTGGTATGCAAGCTTGTCAATCCAAGGACGACACAGGCATTGACTGCAGGGAAGAATGACCAACGGCCTATGCTCTAGGAAAATCCAACTAAAAGAGATCTCCGTCAACTTGGGGAGGGAAGACCACGTAAGGGCACCGACGAGAGACTGGAGTCAGCCCAAGAGTCTCTAACTTGTGCTTGTGAGGGGGTCTCAATATCACAAAAAAAAGGGGAAAAAGGGGGGGAAAAGAAAAAAAAAAGGACAACTGCAGGGGTTAAAGAATTTGCAATGGAGACCTCACAGAAAAGTTGAAGGAAGAAGACGTTTTCCGTGGAGGAATAGGAACACTTTGCAGATAAAAAAGTTTTAAAAAATCGTAGAGTCATTTAAAAAGTTGACAGGTACTCCATTTTATGAAAGGGGGGGGACCGGGCCCTACCAGCAAAGATGGAAAATGCCTTAACTCCGAGAAATGGGATGGACTTTCACCCGAAGGAAGAAACCCGGCTTTGATCAAGTCGAGGTTTCAGGGAAGCCAAGGCATAATGCGAAGTACCCTCATGGGGAAAAACCTCCAACTAGGTTGAAAATTCTTCTCTCTCTTTGGAAGGACCAAGGTGGTTTGGGGCACTTCTCAGGGGGAGAAACTTCGAGGAAGTCGCGCCGAGACAAGTATTCTAAGGGGGCCTTCGGGCAGAAAAGAAACCGTACAAGAAAATCTCGGAGATCTTAAGGAGAAATCTTCCCCTAGAAATAAGAACTTTTTAGAACTTGTTACACAGGGAGGGGAGGCGTGGGTGACCGAGCAAAAACACAGCGGAAGGGGGAGAGGAAGGAAGAAAAAGGGAAATGGTAATCTTGCCAGAGAGACCAATGGGGCACTCATTCATCATAAGGTTGCGGAGTGCAATATGCAGTGCTGCCGTCCCCTTGAAGAAAAGGGTGCACCCAGACTCTTTCAGGGGAGAGGATAGAATTTAAAACGGAGCGACCTGCAATTCAGGACAAGCACGATCGCAACATTTAAAAAAGATAGGGGGGGACGTGAAGTGAGAGTAGAAAGTATGCCACCGTCGGTACCTGCGTTGAAGCTCGTGTTTATTGAAGTACAAAGAGTTTAGCGTGTAGCTCTGAAACGGGAAAAGAGCTCGGGGGTTAAAGGACAGGGCTGCGACCAAGGATTGACCGTGGTCGGCATAGAAGGTTTGGACGAGGCCCTGGAGTGAAGAAAAGTTGCTAAAAAAGCAAGGGGGGGGCTCTGATGATTTCTTCGAAGCTCGTGATCATCTAACTGACGGGGGAAAACAATCAGGACGTGACGTCTTACTGCACGGCCCATGTTCTTCCCTCGGGCAGGGGAACGTTTGGCAGGGGGGGTAATTAGAGGAATTGCAAGAGTGTGTCTGTCAAAATGTCGGGAAACGCCGGCGAAACTGCCATGGGGTGAAAAGGATTGGAACTGCCAGGGCAGGCGTAACACCAAGCTGCGGCCGCCCCTCTCTGGCCGAACTGGAGACTTGGAGGAAGGTGGAGGTAGGAATAACTGCGTCCGCAGGCGTACCAGTGAAGGTGAATCGTACGGGGGGTTTTCAAAGGAGATAGACAGGGGGCGGGTAAAGGGAGGAAAGCGTCGTGAGCGAAAAGGGTAACTCGTTGCATAGGCGTCTCTTTCCAGAGAAGAAAAAAGGGGAAGCCTCAGGAGGAGAGGGGGTAATTCGCCGGGAACGGAAGGATTCCTAAAAAAGAAGTATGAAAAGGAAGCGGGAAGTCCTCGTTGTCGGTGGCAGTTTATTAAAAGTTTGCGGGAGAGAAGTCATCAGAAAATATTAGAAAGCAGAAAGTCACAGGTTAGTCTTGCAGAGGAGGAGCTCTTCGAAGCATTCAGGGCTTAAACGCATTTCGCCAGGATGGGGTAGAAAATCGTTATGGGGGGGGGGGAAGTGTTTTTAGGAATCCATCTGGAGGGGAGTACCTGAAGTGTACAACTTCCCACAATTCTTTTTTCACTTGAATTTTAGTCCGCAAGAGTCGAAAGGTCCAAGTAAGGAGGGGAATCTTTCGAGAGAGGGTTGGTATTATTAAATGGGGAGAAGTTAAGGCAGGGTTCGGAGGCATGTTCCATCGAAAGTTTCCCGAAAGGCCGTAGGTTCTGGTTCTGAAATCGGAAGGATCTCTTGCGGACTTATAAAAAAAAGGCTTCGAGGGGGATTGCGGGGGAGTAGTGTGGGACAAAGCGGGGAAAGGATCCCACAATGGAGAAAATTGCTGCGCGAATGGCAAAGAGAAGAGACATGATTCGAGGAGGGGAGAAGTCTTTACAGAAAAGAGGAGCTCATAGGAGAGAACTCGTCAAAAGGCAAATAGACAAGGGACTGGGAGGCCTTTTAAATAGGCGCTATTCAAACCTCCTTGGTAACGGCCGTTCAAGGAGGTAGGCCTAGCAGGAGAATTGTCCTGGCGAAAAACAACCATCCGTAGCTGCGCGCATTCTGGTCCTATCAGGCGGAAAAGAGGAATTGCTGACAGACTTTGGGGGATTTTTTGAAAAGGGGGGGGAAGTAAATAATTAGGCGGAAAAAAAATATTCTCAAGTTGAAGAAAGAGACGTTCTTTGGTAGGCCGGAGGAGCAGATTTATGAAAAAAATCTATATGATGAAGAAATCACTGATAACACAGAAAGGGAAGGGGAATTTCGTGAGGGAAAGGAATCAAAAAAAAGAGTATAAGCGAAAGGGAGAAATAAAGAAAGTGTCTATTTCGGAGGAGGGGGGGGGTTCACCCTACGCAAACATTATGAGGGAAGCATTCATCTCGAGAAAACCTAAAAAGCAACGTTCAAAAAAAGCCGATCTTCGGATTCTTCTGGAGCAACGCACCCTAATAGATTTACCAAAGACCACTAAGGACAAGTCCACGACCAATCGGGGAGAGGACGTATGAGTAAATGCGACTTCTTCCTGTCACTCAACCGACGGGCTGGAGGCAATGGATGGGGAAATTCTAGGAGAAACTAATTCCGGTTGGAGGGAAAATGAGGTACCTGCTGGTGGCCGAACCTATTCTATAAGACAAAGGGTGGGGGGTGCTCTCCGAGGACAAGAAAAGCGAATTTGGGAAGGGGGGGAGGACTATAGAAGGGGCAATAGAAACTCTTCTCTGCAAAGTTGCGGACTCCATTGCCACGTACACTACCTCAAGGCCATTCTCCGAAAAAAAGAACGACGATGTGGGCTGTTCGGGGGCCGACTCTCCGGCAGGCGTCCTCCGAAAATGGGGAGCTGCCGAAGTAGGAAGGGGGATTTCCAATCAGCCGAGCAAAGGCTTCGTGTGTAACATAGTAAGACGACGTCACAAAGGAGCCCGAAAAGGGGGAGGGTCCAAGAAAAGAATACGGGGACCTGGAAAAACAGTGGGACATTTCGTACTTTCTCAAACAAGGAGACCTCAACGGAACATGGGGGGGAAGAATAAGGAAACAATTCCGGTTACGCCTAACGCTGGGTCTATGACCAAGAAAGCGTTCGTGGGAAGAACTTAAGCACGGTATCAATGAACGGGACCAGCTTGACGGAATCTCGTGCCAGCTCGTCAAAGAGAAATTTAGGGAAGGGAACTGCAAAGCTACCTCCGGAACAGTCTAGCGAGCACCGCGAGGAATAAGGCAACGAGGAAATCCTCGAACCCCCTACCCGGCTTATCTCTTCATCTACCGAACTCGTCCGCACGACTCCAAAGCTTGGAAAATCGGAGTACTACCCTTTCGACCCATCGGAAAAGGGGAGAAACATTGTATATCATGGACAAAGAAGGAAAATCTAAGAGACAACTCGTTGTTGAATTTGCGACTAGCGGGCATAATGCAGATAATGCGGGAAAAAGGGGGGGGTGGAAAACAAAAGAAACTGAAAAGGAAAAGTCGAAACGCGGGCATTCAGGCCTCTTTCGAAGCATAAGGAATCATTGAGGAGGGAAAGGAACCGGCTGGGAAGAGGTGCAGATGGGTTTGACTACGAAACAGCGTAAGGCCCTCAGGTTATTGTCACTGTCAATTCCGTCGAGATCTTTAAAAAAAAGCCCCACATCGGGTTGGTGCATCTGTATTCCGGGAAAAAAGAACCAAGCCTCGAAGGATGGAAATCGGCGGGGAGCCTGTCAGAAGGGACAGACGAAGACGACAGGAAGACAGCCGTCCTGTTGGAGAAAAAACCGTTTCTGATTACCGCGACCGAGGCGTCGCACACTACGGCACGCTGCTTCTAACAAGGGACCCTGGCCAGCCGTCAAAACCCCGTGAAGCACGGCAAGAAACGCATAGGAAGGGGAAGGGAAAATCCGACGCCGCCAGTTGTTCACGTAAAAAAAAGAGGTCCTCAGGAAAGTCACTGAGGCTTGGGCGAGAAAGCACCAAGGGAAAAGGGGCAAAGGAGAGGTCTCACACCGAAGGGGGAAACGGGGGAGAACTCAAAAAAAAGGGGGAAAATCTTTGGTATCAGAGCCGAATACCGCGGGGGGAAACTCAAGTACGGGGGGATCGGGCTGTGATGGGGGAGAGTCTAATTTTGAATGAGTTGTGAAAAATACATCGGCGTTTGCACAGGTCGGCAAGGTTGAGGGGCCCTGAAAATCCTAGCACTCGTCCGGAGATCCTGCTAACGCAGACCTGAATAAACTCCCTTGGGGGAGGTACTATGGAAAAAGGGCTCAGGAGAAATTCCGGGCGGGGGAAACGCTGCTTAGAGCTGCAGGGGGGACTTACGTCGTGAGGGGATACGAAGGGTCCGCGAAACTTGAAAAGGGCCGGAAAAAAAGTCGTGAAAGGGGGTCCGGGAGATCAAATCCCATTGGCGCAAACTGAGAAAAAGCACAAGTTCGGCCCAATGTCGGCAGGCTTCTGGGCGGGAGTCTTCCTGAAGGGGCGTCAGGGATGTACAGGCAGATTTGGCGACAGGGATCAAAAAAAAAAAGGTTCTTAACGGGGACGGGTCGCGGCAGAAGGCATTGTTGAAAGGGAGAAAATCCTGGATGGTCGGAGATTTCCAGCACGGCTACCCCGGTGGTCGCATAAAGGGGTGACGGCCGAAGCCAAAGAGGAAGAATCCAGAAAAAAAAAACGTACATAAAAAGGACCTTTCGCGAGGGGCTATCAAAGTGTCAGAACTCCCATAAAAGGGGCTTCTCCAGGCAAGGAAAGGCTTATCAACGGGCATAAAAAAAGAGTAGAACTTGTTCGTCAAACACGGGATTTGATCATAGATCGAACAAAAAAAAGTCGAGGGGGAAAGGAGCAGAAAAAAAAAAAAAATTGCACCGCGTGTTAACGAACACTTTCGTGAAAGGAAAAAAGACACGAGAAGAGGATCGGTAAGCCTGGGGGGGGAAGTTTGCGAGGGACCCTTTGCTCCATCATAACTGTCGGAGGGGAATTATGGGGAGGGGAGCCGAAGAGGAATGGGGGTGTCATGGGGACCACGGCGTCACCGTTTCTGAAAGAATTCGGAAAGTAACTAGTCAAGGGCAGAACGTGCATGGGGCCCTGGACGCAACAAAAGGCTGAGTACCCCAAAAAAGGAGAAGCCCAAGGAGGGACCGTGTGGTTCAAAGAGGGAAGTTGAAGGACACCCTTTTCTCGATGCACTGGCCGAAAATCCGTGGATACATGGGAAGAAAGAACTCAGGACTAATTGCGGAGTCCGCGGGGAGAGTTTTCCTTGAACAAAAGAGATTTATCGTGAGGTTTATATCACTCCGAGAGGGGGACGGACATCCTAGGGGAATTCCTCTGGATTCCTCTTAGACACGCACACACTTCCCAATAAAGGGACGAGGATTCTCGTGAAGCCAGCGGCATCCGACTCTTGGAAAAAAAGCCAGTTTAGGGCAAAGGTCAAGGCGCAAGGGTTCCTTAATCGAAAGGCGTTAGGGAAGGGAGGGTCAGGGGAAGTGGAAGGGCAGAATTACCAAGGAACGTCCGACACCTTGCCCCACACTGCGCGGTCTGGGAAGGACCTTACAGAGAGACCGTCCCGAAGAAAACGTAAGGGAGGGTAGACACTTCTTTCGATGAAGGGAGAATAAGATTGGGTCTGGGTCTCCTAGGAAGGGGGCGCCAAAAGATGCAAGAGTACCGAATAGAAGAAAAGAAAAAAATGAGCTTTCCTGAATGGTCTCCGGTACAACCGAGATACTTACCGTAGGGGTCTCGGGAAAGGCAGACGAAAGGGGCGGCGGGTCGTATGGGGGGACACTTCGGCGAAAATTTTGCCTTGGTCGGCTTGACTTTCTAGTTAGAGAAAATTAAGAAGTTCCCGAGAAACAAAGGGGTCCGTCGCTGAGGAAAGCTCTTTCATCAGGGGAAGAGAAACAGACGGCCGGTAGTACGTCCGGCTTCGGTCGCGAACAGCTGACCTGAGGCGCCCTCGTTTGGCAGGATTTGGAAAAAGAAGACGGAAAAAAGACCCGATGGGGGGAAAAGGTAGGGGAAAAAACTTAACGAAGGGAGGGTCCTGTGGACATACCAAGGGCCGGAGAAGGATTTCATCAAAAAGGGACGTCCGGTACCAGCCGGACTTCTACCGAAATGAACTGGAAACCCTCTCAAGGAGGTAATCATGTCAGGGGGGGTTAACTGAAAGGGAAAAAAAAGACGTCAGCCATTTGGTTTGGGAAAAAAAAACAAATATTCGACGGAAGAAGACCGTTCAGGAAAGAATTCAACTCCCTTCGTGCACAAACAAAGAGGGGGTCATGGGGTCCAGTCTTAGGGGCCCATCCTCCTTCGGGCCGTTTCTTGGGGCTATGTCGTAGCACGGGGAAATCGACCGCCGGGGGAGATTACGAAAAAAGGAAAAGGAAAACTCGGGGAGGGGCCTGTCTGTCCGGATGGAAAGGTCGGCGGCGGAATCAAGACGGCGGGAGGTGGAAAGGGCCCAGGCGCGCCCGGATAGGGCGGGATTAAATCAGGATGTCCTCAACGGGCCTTGAGGGTCCGCAGGGGGATACCAAAAGCAAGAAAGGGTAGGAAAGACCGCAAGATTGGCGGCGGGTTTATCGAGCCCAGTTCCAGGGGGGGAGGAACTAAGGGGCCTAAACCTGGCCCGGGGAAAAAAAAAAGCTGGGGGGAGGCGGGCCGAAATTCCGCACAAGACGAATTTTTTGGACCATGGAAAAGATTGACAAAGGGAAACTCTGGTGGAGGGCGAGGCCTGTGCGGCTGAGGAACAAGAAGGGGAGCTCGTAGAACACTGGCCAGGCTCCTTTGACAGGAAAGGAATGCGCCGGGGGGGATATCGGAATCGGGAAAGGGGATCCGCGAAAACGTATTCAAAGGGGAACACTTCCGAGGAGATGGGGACCGTATCATGTCGGTTTCCAGGATTGGGGTATCCAATCGGAAAAAAAAGATAAAGGGGGGGAAAAATGGGAACAGATCATGAAAAAGGGGCCGTCGATCGTGGGAAAAAAAGAAAATTCGGCAGGGAAAGGGAGTTGTCCTCGATCGCACAATCAAAGCCCCTTTGCTTTTGAAGGAATAGAGACCCGCAGGAAAAGGGAAAGGGGGTGCAAAAGTCGCCGGACGAGGGTCCTGCATGAGAAAGAGCAGGATAGTGACGTTTTCCCTTGGAAAACGCACCTTCCTGCTCGAGACAAAGAGAGGAACGAATAAGTACGGAAGGAGTCGGACGTGGGGTGCATTGTATGTACAAGGTGCGCCTATTGAGAACCCTCTAAGGGAAAAAAGGGATCTGAACGTGAGGGGGGGCGTAGGCCGACTTGGGGGGTCTAGATTATGACAAGAAATACAGAAAAAAAAAAAACTGTGTGAGGAGATGGATAACACTCGACGAAATCGACAAGATTTCGAGGATTTCATCTCTGAGAAAAAGGGGAGTAAACGATAACGTTTTCGAGAGGGAGAGGGGGAACTACTAACGAAAAAGGGAGTTGATTGGTCGTGAGAAAGAAAATCAAACTAACAGGCGATAAGCCGGGGCAAAATACCGTCCGATGAAAAAGGAAATCGCGGGGGCAACTCGGGAAACAAAAGGGGAAGAAAAAAAATGTCCCCCAGCGCCAACAAAGAAGGAGCGACAGTCCACGACCCCGAACGTTCGGCTTACTTCTTCGGAAAAGAAGCATCGAAAGGAGTCTGGGAGAAAAAGGGAAAACTTCACGATGGACCGGCTGCCTGACTACTTGCCGAAAAGTGTTACTCTCCCTTGCGGGGGGAAAAGGCCGCTTCCGATTACAACGCCTAGGCCAAAAGGGGCGGATTTTGAGGCTTAAGCGAGGTCTAATCCCTGGAAGATAGAAGAACGAGGAAAGAATTATCGGAAGAACCATTAGGAAAGATTCCCGAAGGAGGGGATATGGCAAGGGGGAAGACTCCCTGAGGAAACCGCCAAAGCTCTTCAACCATCGCAGAAAGTTGGGGAAGACTCTACCCACGGAGCCAGCCCGATCCGACCGAGGAAGAGAGAGGCATGGCCTCTCCTGTCAAAGGCCTGATGGCCACGGAGCCGAGGCGCTTAAAGGACGCAAACTACCCGCGCCAGGGGAAAAAATCGTCCGGAGGTGTCCAAAAAAAAAGAGGCATTGCGTACGTTCTCTAATCTCAGAAATTACCAACCAGGGGGCCAGGACGGCCGGGGACGAACTCCTGAAAAGCGGGGAGTTCTTAGAAACCCGAAAACAAATATGCGTTCAGTGTATGGGCTTCTCAAGAAAGGAGGGAAGAAAAAGGTTCTCCGAAGAGCCAGCACGAGGGAAGGAGGGCAGAATGACCTGTGAGCCTGGGGGGCTAAGACTCTCTAAGCCTCCAATCCCTACAAATTGAAACTCCGGCAAACCAAAAGTTATCTCGTCTTTTCAAAACTAGTTAAAAGCAAGAGTTCGAATCGAAGGCTGCGAGGGAAGGAAAACAATACCCATAGGAAAGGTTCCCAGAACGGGGGCTTGAACGCGAAGAAGATTAAACCGGTTCCAAGGGGTTCGCAGGGGGGAGAGGCTCCGAGGATCAAAAAAAACCCGGAGCCATCTTCGTCAAATATTTGGTTTACAACCCAAAGGGCAGCGCCTTGAAAGCCGCACGAAGGTTCCAGAAGGGATTCTTCCAAAGACTACCAGGGGAAGGGGTCTGACAGAACGTCTGGGCGGCCGCCGCTTTTGGTTGGGACGGAAAAGAAACGCGGCTAAATGATTGGGAAATGTCAGGCGGTACGCGGGGTCCAAGACCTCTGGCCGAAAAAAGATGGCGACATTGGTTGGAAAAGGAATTCCGTTCCGGAAGGAACGTCTCCTGACTGGAAAAAAGTGGCAAAGTCACCTCCTTTTTGAAAAGACTGCAGGAAGGGGCGTCCAGCCGTCCTGTTTCAAAACTCCTGGCGATGACAACATCGACGAAATGCTCTGGAAAAAACTGGTTCTTCACACAAAGGGGATGTAAAACCCCATGAGGATCCCTCGCCCTAAGGCCTACCACTGCGAGACGCCGAATTTAAAGGGACGAGTGGTGACGGAAAAGAAATCTCGGGATAACGACGGCTCAAAGGATCCTCAGGTAAAACGCGGAGACAATAAAAGGCAACAAGCGCCTATTGAGAAGTCCACCGATGGAGACGTGTGGAGATGACCTCAGCGGCGAGAGTGCCAGGGAGACGCCGAGACGACGTAATACAAAAAAAAGGACGATCGTGGCTGATTGTTTAAGGGTTGACACAGGCAATGCAAAAAAAAAACAGAAGGGAAGGAGGGCACGGTGCGGGGCGGACGGTTAAACCAGTCAGCACTTCAATAAGCCGTCAGGGGACGGAGAAAGGAAAGGCTAGGAAAGCCCTCCAATTGGTCGACGAAGATGGAAGAAAACCTTCTCTGGCCGAAGGGTCGGACGTGCGTGGGGGGCTGGGGAAGCTCGGGAAGTGGTCGGGGAGAGCTATTAGGGAAGGAGGAGGAAAGTGCTACTGACGGTAATCTTCCGAGAACGGAGGAAAAGGTGTGCCCGTGAAAAGGATCTCCCAAGGGGGGGAGGTTCAACAAAGTGAAAGGGATATCCGACATACGTAGAGTCTTCTGGGAGGAAAGAAAGGGTAACTTCTGGCGGAAGTCTCCTTCCACGGAAATCGGGCTGAAACTTTGGGACGCACCGGCAGAGGGAAGGGGTCACCCGGGCAAGAGGGGGTTCGGGCCTTTTGCTTTTTCCAACATTTCTCGGCGGAAGGGGGGAAGGAGGGGCTGTAAGGGTTTCCAAGCAAAAAACCGGGTTCCTGGGACAAAAAAGGGGTTGACGGCAGTCATGGACCAACTGCCCGCCCTGGAGAAGTGCTTCGGAAGAAAATCCAACCCGGAACCGGGGGAAAAGGGGTCTGATCTTAGAAAGAAAGGGGGGAACTCTAAAGAAAAACGTTCACCGAGCCGGACCTAAAATTCCTGCCTTCGTCGGAGCAATCCCGCAAATGAAGAAAAATAAAAAACATCTCTCGAAAAAAAAAAAGGAGGAGTAAAATAGGAAGGGAGGAGTCACGGCTGGGGAAAAACACTTTCAAGATCGCAGGTCAACGACTATAAGAAGTCCGGGAGGTCGAGGGGAACCCTGTGGGGGAAGTGGGACACTTGGGGGCAGAGGAACCGCTAACGTGAGGGGCGCTTGTCAAAAGGGGGTGGCAAATTTACTCCTACACATTGTCATTTGGGGGATTTGAAGTCAAAACCGTGAGAAGAGACGTTTTAGTGGGGGGAAAGGGAGAAATCGTCAAGAAAAACCCTTACCTGATGCCGACCAATTCCTAAAGGGAGAAGAGAGAAGTGAGAAGCCCGTCCAGGGAAGGAAAAAAAAGGAAAAAGAAAAAAAAACAAAAAAAAGAGAAACCAAAACCCACAACAAAAAAACCGATCAACCCTGCCTGATGGTTAAGGGACCTCTATCCGGCCTGACCCGGCGGGGACTCTGTGCTTCCTGGCCACTACACCTAATTGTGACAGGACAAGACCCTGATTTCCGAGGGGCTCTGAAAGGGAGGGGGAGTTCGGAAAATGGGAGAGTGATAGAGTCGTTCACTGCTCCACAGGACACGCAGTCTCGGCCGGAGAAGTCTCAAGGGATCACCGGGAAAGAAAATTCACACTCAAAACGTCCGACAGAGAGAGACAGCTAGGCCCCCACTCACTTCGAATTATCGCCTATACATGAGTAGTCCCATGTAGGGGGGAGGAAACTGCCTTCGTTCGGGGAAAAGCGTTCCTTACAGGTCCGATGAGGCGTACTGTTGCCCAAGGGAAAAAAACCAAAAAACGACTTAAAAGGAGGAGGTTCAAAGGGCAGGGAAAAGGACGACCTCAAGGGAGCAGAAGGAGAAGCCTTTAGAGGATCACGGGGAGCTGTCTTCTGATATAAAGATTGTCCAACCCAGTCGCCGTGCGGGATAGGTCGCAAAGAAGCACCTGGGAGGGGTGGCCCATAGGAAGGGCCTTTTAGGGGTCTCCGCGTACGACCGAGGAAAGTGAGCGTCGGGGGGGGGAGGGAGGGGAAGCTCCGAGCAAGACGAACCAAAGAGAGGATTTTACACTTCGGCCGGCGGAGCCAAAGGTCTTTCCATTGGGGGAAGGTAGACGCAAAGGGAATCGCACTGGAGGTTGTTTCAAAAGTCCCTGGAAGGGGAGAACTCTCGGGGAGGGGGTGTGTAACTAACTTGGTCTAAACAGGAAGGAAGAAATCACGTCAAGATCTGAGGGGGAATTACGGCCAATGAGAATCAGGGTGGGCAAAGGAGTAACTTCTTTGTTATGGGGGGTCACAAACCTGAATAGAAGGCGATTTGGGGGGGAGGAGGTGAAAAGAAAGAGGGAGAAAGGCCATTGGGGAAATCAACTGAGGGGCAAGGAGGACGCGGGTTGGAAAGAGTAAAAGACTGCGGCACCCATACGTCGCTGCCACGAAGAGAATTCTCGGAGGGGCGTTTGTAAGAAAAGGAGAAATGTAACGGGGGAGAAAAGCGGGGGAGGAATCAGATACGTCCCATTTTTGGGTTTTCAACAACACCAGGGAGTTGCGGTCCTCAGCTTCAGGAAAATTGAACAAAGAGGAAAGGGCATAGATCGGGACATTGGAGGTCTTTCGGGGAAAGTCTTAAAAGGAAACGAGGAGGAAGAGCCGACCAGCATCAGGGAGGTCGAAACGAATTTAAAATGAGTCTAAATACTCTTACTATTAGGTGGCTTTTGGGAGGGAAGCCTCTTAGCAGGGGGGGGAGGTTTACCGGATTAAGAAAAAGGTCCTCAAGGGAAAGGAAAGGGGTCGGCGGTGAAAAAGCTTGCCTCCTACGGCGGCAAAAATTCTGTCTTCCTCCAAGGGGAAAGGGCGCGACGGGGGAGAAAGACCCCGCCTCGGTATTTTTATAGGCAAAAGGTAATCGGGGGGGAGGTCTTAACCTCAAGGGAAAATCCTTAAAACCTGAACGGCCCCTCGGGAAGGGAGATTTCGGGAAAGGCGCCATTAAAGAGTCTGTTTGGAAAAGGGGAAAAGAAAGGGCGATGAGGCCAGCGGGAAGAGAAGGTTTAAAGGAATGGACCTGGGCAAAAAAAACGATTTCACCTAATCAGGTCTCTAGTCAAGGCCCTCTTTAGCCTTTTACAGGAAAGATATGCTTGACCCTTCTCAGAGGCCGGAGAAACTAACTCAAAAAGCTATGGGGGAAGATTCATGGCTTGGTACTCCGGTATTTATTGTACCTCCCATCTGCCCTCCAAAGTAGAGGTCGAGGGTCAAATCGATGGTCGTCCAGAAGGAAGAAAATCCAAAGTTCCGAGACATGGCTTTGGAATCAGATCGCGGAGAAAGCCGCCCCTTTTGATTTGAGGTGTGGTCAATAAATCTTAGTCGGAAAAAAGGGGGAGAAGAAGGAAAAGGGGGCCCAATCAGGACAAGTAACGGAGAGGACGCCGATCATGAATCGGGAAAATTGTTCCGGGGGGGAGAAAAAAAGACAAAAGTCCGTCTCGTGGACGACGATGAAAGACGAGAGGACGGACGAAGAAGTCCGCCTACAGAAGAGGGGGGGCGGTCTATTACTGAGGGGGTGGTTACCGGAAAGAAGGGAAAATGTTCTCACCCGCAGGTAAAAAGGGAAAAAGATCTTAAAGGGGGGAAGGGGGAAAAGAGGGTGAGGCCTCCTTGTGAAGGGGGGTGTCATCGAGATGAATGGAACGAAACACCCGAAATCATGTTTGAGTTCGTCGGTAGAAAAAGGTATTGGGAGGGAAAGTCTCAACAACAAAAGGAAACTGAGAGAGATGAAAGGGAAAAAAAAAAAAAGAACGGTTCGATTTTCAGGGAGGGGAGAAAAACTCAACAGTGATTGATGCGTGTGGGTCTTTCACTCATCAGGAATGACCTCAAAACCTAACAAGATCAAAGAAAACAGGGGGGAAGTCGTACACTGAAAAGAACGAAACAATAAGGCGCAAACAATTCGTAAAAAATCGGACCAAAAAAACCTGCAAAACACTACGTCCTCTCTTCCAAGAACGCCCCGAGTCCCCCCCCCCAGAGGAGACATGCTCAAGGAAGAAGACCGGAACTGTGCAAGACACGGAAGAAATGCTCGAGAAAAGGAAAGACTTGCCGGCCGAGGTGCTGCCACAGTTCTGAATGCAGACGGGTTTACCGACGGGAAGTCCTATTAAAAAGGGAAACCAACGGGGGGCGGGGGGGGGAGGCCCAGCGAATCCCTTGAAGATGCGCGAAGTTTGCTTGCGAAGATCTACGAATCATGATCGAGCTTCCCCGTTAAAGAAAGAAGGAGAAAACCATTTGGCCGAGGGAAGAGTTGTACAAATACAGAAAGGGTAACGACCGACATAGAGAAGAATCGCCGCGTCCGTGCGATTTGCCGGTAAAAGCCGTCCAAGAAAAGTAAAGGCTCAGGGGGAAAAACCTGGTCAACCGATGTGACACGTCGAAGAAAAAAAACATGCTTCGCTTGCCTAGACAGAAAGCCAGAAAAAAAGAAAGAAAGAGGGGGGGAAGAGGAGGATACCTGTCCAAAAAAGAGGGGGAGAGACTTTCAGAGGCGCCATCGGCGACCGTAAAATGTCAACGGCCAGGGTGGGGGGCGGCGAAAAAAGGCCGTTACGTAAAAAATGGAACGGGGGAGGAAGAATCATAACGAGGGGAATTGGATACTGAAGGCCGGAGGAGAGGAAGCCTGTTATCAAGGGCTACGAAAAATGCTTCCGCCGTCATTCCAGCGAGTTCAACACAGGGGTCATCAAGGAAGGAGTAATGGTAGCCTTAACAGGAGGGAGGGGAACTCCGCGGGAGCCGCCGCAAGCAAGCAAGGGGATCCAATAAGAGGCCCACCTACAGGTAGAGAGGAGGAGGAGCCTCTGAAGGGAAAGGAAGAAAAGGGAGTCTTCGACGGAAGAAAAACTTTCAATAAAACGAATTCAAAAAGACGTCTTGTGCCCATACAGAGAATGGAAATCGACGAAGAGAAAAAGGTTCCTCTTGGTTCTCGGCCGACAAAGTTCATGAGTGCCGTCATAATAAAAGAGGTCTCATAGGTGGAAAACCAGCCTTCACGAGGCACGTACTTCAACAAAGGGGGGCATGCAAGTTCCAGGCCGGGCCGAACCGGCTTACCCGCACGATAGGAATTTCATAAGGAAACACGGAGAGGGGAAAACTCTGTGGGGGGTCTGAAAACGCGGCGAGGCCCATCATGTGATTGTCACCTGAAAAATGGCCACGGCTGACGAACTTTGCAAAAAGAGAATCACCAAGAAGAAAGGGGTGGCGTCAAAGGGCCATGTCAACAAGAAAAAGATCGAAGGAGGGAACCAACATATTTGCCGTCCCGTTAAAGGACGGGAAAAAAAAGGAAAAGACTGTTTTCGGAAGGAGGAAGGAAGCGACCAGAGAGTCAAAGGGGTCAGCGACGGAAAACTGCTCTGCAAAGTTCGGTCACTTCAGTTAAGCGGAACCAATGCGGAAAATCGCCCTTGGAGCCGAAGCGGAGCCAAACTACGGGAAATCGAAAGGCCACGGAGGTAAACGTCTGCTCTGCTCCTTCTCTAGAAGAAGCGGAGACTATCCTAAGAAAGATCAAAGAGGACTTCAGCCAGGTCGGTAAAAAAAGGGCAAGAGGGGTTGGGCGACCTCTCCCGCATAAGGAATCTTTAGAGGACCGGCGGGAGAAAAGAGAAATTATCTTGACTGGATGCGCGGTATCGAAGGTTGACAACACGTGCCAATTCCTCAGGTAGGGGAAAGGGGGGTCCAGGTCAAGGGGGGGGAGCTCCGACTACGGACACTAGTCACGGCACGATATGCAGAAATCCTCGCCTACCGGCTACGCCCTCACATTGGAAATGAAAAGAAAGGGCCGGAAGAGGGAGAAGGATTTTCGGGGGGGATCTAAAAAAAGTCTAACGTAGAGGCTTGACGTTGCCGCTTTTCGGGACTAACACTTCAATCAGAAGGAAGACCGGGAATACTTCGGAAGCTACGGGGACCGCCTGGAAAAAGAGAACTTTGAGGACAACCCGTCGAAGAGGAGGAGCCGACATCTCGAAAAAGTCAGGTCGTCCCGGAGTGGGCCCTTCGTCGGAGGGAATCGGAGGAAAAGGACTTTCCTGCCCAAGCAGAACTTCACGCAGTCCGAAGAGGGGGGTCTGGAAGTGCGGGGGAAACTCCATCCCGGGCTAGCTTCACGGCATGAAGGAAAGTCTTTGGGGGAAGGTTCCAAAGGCCAACTCCGGTTGCATAAAAGTGGGGGGACGCCCTGGGACAAATGACCAAAATGCAGCCTGCCTCGTCGTTCGAAGCCAGACCCCCGGAAAGGTTCTCGGATTTCGCGAAGAAAAAACACGGCAAAAAGAGGCACGGACCGGGGGGACAAAATGCCTTGCCTTGGAGTAGGACAGCCCGCATATCGAGAACGTGTTCTTTCAAAAGGGAGGGATCTCGAAAGGAAAAAAGGAGGTATTAGGAAAATGGGGCCCAGACGTGAAAAGGGAAGGAAAAGATATGGAGGGGAGGAAACGCTCCTAACGAAAAGGCCTTCATGCGCCTTATCCGAACGGTGCCTTTGACGTGCTAGTACAAGGGAGAAGCCTGAGAAGGGGGAGGGGGTCCTTTGGATGGAGGGCCTACGAACAAGGGGAAAGCAGTTTTTAATTGGGGAAAAAGGGGTCAAAAGTGAGGGCTAACAAAGGGGTCGGGCCGGGGCTTTAATCGTCAAATGAAGGGGCCTCTGGAGCAAAGAAAGGGCTTAACCAGAAAGGAAAGGGAACGGTCGTAGCAGGGGAAGGTAGCCAATCGCAGGGGCGGGGGGGGGGGTGGGGGGGGGGGGGGGGGGGGGGGGGGGGGGGTGTAGATCCACTGCCGAATGCCTTCCTGAATACTAACAGCGGTTTAAAGGTACTGAAAACTCGTTGGGGGGGGGGTGTTGACTGGGTTTCTGAGAGAAGCTTGACTGGTGCCTGGATCAAAAAAAAAGAAGTTAAAAGAGGGGGATCTCCATTGGCGCGTCCCGAAAGTCCAGCGGATCTCACGGAGGGACGGAAAGGGGGCCTTCCTACGTAAGACACGCACACTCACTGCAACCTTACCTAGAGAGCCCCAAAACATCAGAGATCTCCCCCCGAAACTCTCGGGGGGGGATCTTGGAGAAATAGTGTGAGCAAATCGCGGATACCATGTTAGGGATCCTTCAGCGATTCTTGAAAGAGACGAAGGAAGACTTTGTAGGATATAAACCCGTCCGAAAACCGTTACCCACGAGACGGACTGTTCGGGGATTGCAAGTGCAGTGTCAACTCGACTACAAGGCAGCCATCAACGATCATGGGGGTCTTCAAAGAGGGGGGGAGTCTAGATACAGAGGGGGTCGCCGAGGGAAGAGTTCGCCCCAAAGGAGGAAACCGTCGGGCCGAATCGTTTCCCCGAAGGGTGCCTTTTAATTGTAAGGAAGAGATCAGGGAATATTTGGAGATGCGGAGAGAGCAGAAGAAAAAAGAGAAGGACGTCGAGTTCACTGAGGCCGGTTCCCTTTTTGCGACCAGTTGGGAACGTGGTCCGGAGGACCGGGAGAGTAGGGAATCGGCCCGGGAAGGGGTTTTCAGAGAGGGGAAGATTATTTCGGAAAGAGGGAAAAAGAGGCATCGAACGGGAGGGGCGGGGAAAAACGGCTGGGGGCTCGCTAACGTCCGGCGTCAGGTCATATTAAAGGGACGGCATGATGCAAAAAAAGAAGACTAAAATTGGGTTATTTGCCGACCGGAATAGAAAAGAAAACACAACAGGTCGCCGATTTGGTTCGCAAGGGGGGGACGGTCGTCCGAAGAGGGACAACAAAGGCGGGAACTCGAGAGGGGAATCGTACAAGAACAAAGAGGAGGACGAACATCCCGGTCGCTGGAGAAATAAATGACTGGGCCTATTTTCGGAAGCCGGTGGAGGGCCCAAGACAATTCGTAAGGGAAAGTGCCGGAGGACATTTGGGTTTGTCACAATATTCTACAGTCCGGGTCAGGAAGTCGGGGAACGGATCAGGCCAGCGAGTCGGGAAAGAAAGACAAAGCTTAAACCGGGGGGCATAGGCGTCGCTCCCACTGATTCTGTCCGCCCAGAAGATACGAGCCGGAGAGGTCGTAAAGTAACAGAACGCACGTATGCCTGGCCTTGAGGACCGACTCTAGAAAAGGTAGTGCCGGATTGAGCCCAGTGGAGAAGGTAGGGGGAACGCGGGAGCGGCTAGATCCTCCTTTGGCGGTATTTGAGAACCCGATGACAAAGTCTTCGTGTAAATCGATGGGAAGAAGGGAGGCTGCCGGAAGGATCGTCCCGCCAGTGATCCCTTCGGGTCGCGAATGAAGGGGAAAAAAAAAAGCATCGGTTGGCGTAGGTTTATAGCCGGAAGAGAAAATGATGATTGGGAGGAACAAGAATGTTCGACTGCACACATGGCCGTTGAGCCTGTGGGTACTGGTCTCGGGAGGCAGTCCGAGGGAAAGTACCGAAAATCTCATTTTTTGGGAAAGTCCCATTCCAGGAAGGGTGGCCTCTTTCTCGGGAGAGGGGTCGCGAGGCCCGTGTGTCGTCCCAGGAAAGAAACAGACTCAGGAGCTACGTGGAAAAGTTGACACGGAGCGGGAAGGAGAATTTTAGAGGAGGAGAACGGATCGGAAAGCTTCCGCTGCCGCAGTAGGCAAC